>Ga0210378_10001316_pt1 | contig 12928 bp, 12 predicted proteins | sample PLM1_60_b1redo_FD_155465 | JGI IMG/M metagenome (GOLD analysis project Ga0210378, IMG submission 155465) | Groundwater sediment microbial communities from an aquifer in East River, Colorado, USA - PLM1_60_b1 redo | ecosystem: Environmental > Terrestrial > Soil > Riparian zone | place: USA: East...
GCCCTGCTCGCCCTGGCGGGAGCGGAGGACGGGCCGGCGGTGATCCTGGCCGCCCTGCTGCAGGCCCTCGGCGAGAGAGCGCATCTCGAGTACACGCGCGAGATGGTGTTCGTGCGGGTGCGGCTGGAGCCGGCCGATCTACTCCGTCTGCCGCCTCACGCGGCGCTCGTCCTGAAGCGGGGGAGGCGGGGAGGCTACCTGCTGCCGCTCGACCCGCGCCGCACCCGCATCCCGCTCGGCTTCCTGCCGCGGCCGGTGCGGCAGGCCCTCGAGCGCCGACTGAGCGCCTGACAACTACAATGCCGCCGTGCCTTCCGCCCGCGCGGCCCTCCGCGCCCTGCTTCCCTTCGCGCTCCACGCCCTCGCGCGCGAGGTGGATGCGGCGGCAGGGCTGCTGCTCCGCACGAGCCTCGACCTTCCCGACTTCGTAGCACAAGCGCTACGTCTCGTCGATCCGGCTGCCGCGCTGGGGCGTATCGCGGTATGGATCGCGGCGGGGGCAGGACTCTGGGCCGTGCTCGCCCTGCTGCGCTCGCGCCGCGACGGCACATTAATCGCGGCCGCTCTGGAGACATCGTCGACGGGGTTCGCGGCCCTGTACCTTCGGCCGGCCCTGACGCTCCTCGCCCTCGCCTCCCTCGCCGTCCAGCCCGCCTACCCCTACGCGTTCACGCTGCCCGTGGCGCTCACGCAAGACCTCGGCGTCGCGCAGGACGCGGCGGCGCTGGCGGCGCTCGTGGCGCTGCACGCCCCGCGGCCGCGGCTGCCGGCGCCGGGGGCGGCGTCACTGGGCCTGATCGTATTCATCGCCTACGCGCTGATGACGCCGTCGTGGGCGCGGCACTGGGACGGCCACCCGGGCAACGAGCCGAAGACGCTGCGCATGGCGGTCGCGCTCGGGCACGGCCTGACCCTCGACGTGGAAGGGGTGAGCGCGGCGATGGAGGCGTTGCCGACGCGCTGCGTGGCCGCATCCCTGCGCGACGCGGCGTCGTCGCTGGCGGGGGAGTCTGCGCGCATGCTCGCGGCCCTGGCCCGGGGACCGCGGGCGGTCGGCGCGTCCGCCATCGAGGCCACGCGCATCACCCGCCAGACCGTGCGCGGCAAGGACGGGGGCGTCTTCCACGTCCTCGCCCCCGGTGTCTCGGCGATCCTGGCCCCGGCCCTCAGGATCGATCGCGCCTTGAACCTGCGCCGAGGGACGTCGGGACGGCTGGGCGCCACGCTGCTGCTGTGGAACGCGCTCGCCGCCGCCCTCGTCAGCGCGCTCTATCTCCTCGCGCGCGACGCGACGGGACACAAGGGCCTGTCGGCGGCGCTCGCCGCCGGCTTCGCCCTCACGCCGCCCTTCCTCTTCTATTTCTTCCAGTTCTATCCGGAGATGCTGGGCGCGCTGGCGCTCGCCCTCGCCCTGCGGGTGCTGCTGTTCCGCCGCTGGTGGACGACCGCCACCATGGCGTGGATGGGCGTGCTGCTGGCGCTGCTCCCCTGGCTGCATCAGAAGTTCCTGCCCGTGTGGGGCGTGCTGGCGGTGATGGCGGTCGGCAAGGCGGTCGGGGAGATGGCACCGCTGCGCGCGCTGCTCTGGCTGACGCTGCCCCAGCTCGCCAGCGCGTACCTGTTCGTCCTCTACAACTTCGCGATCACGGGCAGCGTGCGCCCGGATGCGCTCTACCTCGCGTGGGGGCCGGCCGGCGTCAGCTCGGCGCGCGTGGGCCAGGGCCTGCTCGGCCTGCTCCTCGACGCGCGCTACGGGATCCTGCCCTACGCGCCGATCTACTCCCTGGCCGCGGGTGGCCTGCTGCTGGCCACGCCCGGCGCTCGGCGCTTGCGCTGGGCCTTGCCCGCCATGGCCGTCTACTACGTGACCGTTGCGTCGGCCGACAACTGGAGTGGCGCCGTCTGCAATCTCGGCCGCTACGTCATGCCCGTAGCGCCGTGGGCGGCCGCGCTGGTCGCCGTCGCTGTCGCCGTCACCGGCCACCGCCGCGGCGCGACCGCGCTCGCGCTGGCCCTGGCGGCATGGACCGGCCTCTTCGCGGCGGCCCTGTGGGCCGATCCCCACGCGGCCAACGATTGCGCGCTCCTGCTCGCCCGCAGCGTCTTCGCCGACGGGAACGTCTACATCCCGAATCTCTTCATTCGCGCGTGGAGCGACGGCGCGCCGGGACTCTTCGCCCGCGTCGCCGTCTGGGGGTTGATCATCGCCGCCGCGGGCCTCTGGATCCGGCGGGCGGCGCGCGGAGGGGGGGGTAACTCGCCCGTCCGTGCCCTCGGCGGGCTCGCGGCGCTGGTGCTCGCCGCGGCTTTACTCCTCGAGCGCTGGCCGACGTCTCGCACCGCCCCGCACTACCGGGACGCGCTCGGCATCGGGCCGGGGGCGACGGCGTTCCTCATCGACCGCGTGACGGTGGAGGAAGGCCGGGCGCGCACGAGGGGAGGAGCGCTCGAGCTCGTCGTGCGCTCGCGCGAGCCGCTGCCCTCGGTGACGGTGCTGGCGGAGGGGGAGGGGACGCTCAGGGTCGGCGGCCGCGCCGCGGTCGTGCGGCCGGGCCGGCCGGTGGCGCTCACCGTGCCCCTGGATCCGATCGCGACGCTCGTGGGACGGCGCGGTGTGGGAGAGTCGCTCGCCCGGCAGCGCCTCATGATCGAGACTTCCGGTGAAGTGGTACTGCGTGTGCGCGCTCGAGAAGGAGGTAGTCCATGAGACGTGCCTGGACGCTGGTTGCGTTCCTCCTTTCGGGGGCCGCCGCCGGTGACGAAGGCCTAACGTTCGGGCGAGCGCAGCGGAGCGTTTCCTCCGCGCGCGACGCGGGATTCATTCCCGCGAGCGCGAACAGTGACGATTCACGCGCAGCGGAGCTCGCCCGCATCCGAAATGATGACGACGACTTCACGCTGTACGAGCTGCTGGCCCCGACCTCCCACCGGTTCGCCATCACCTACGACGTCACCACGGCGAAAGAGGGCGACCTGTTCTTCCTGAACCCCATCCGGGAGGGCTCCATCGCGAGCGACGAGCGCGTCGTGGATCGGGCCTCGGGCAAGCCGCTCCGGTGGGAGCTGGTCAAGGGCGCCATCAAGGTCGATCTGGGAGGGCCGGTGCCGAAAGACGGCGAGAGGCGCATCCGCATCTTCAAGACGTACACCGACCCGAAGTCCTACTACGCGGAGGGAGACCGCATCGTGTTCGACCGGGGCCTCTCTGTCCGGCGTAACGCGGTCGTGCTGCCCGCGGGCTACGAGCTCGCCTCTTGCTCGGTCCCCGCCATCGTGTCCACCGAGGCGGACGGCCGCGTCAAGGCCAGCTTCGTGAACGACCGCGACGACACGCTCCCGGTGAAGATCGTCGGCCGCCGCCTCAAGGGGGTCAAAGAATGAGGACCACCGCCGCCGTGCTCGCTGCGCTCGCCGCCTGCTCGGTCGCCGACGCCCAGACCCCCTTCCACCGCGCGGAGCAGGACCGCGAGATCACCTACTGGCTGCTGGCCCCCGAGTCGGGCCAGTTCCGGATCTCCCACGACTTCACGGTGAGCCGCCCGGGCCAGCGCTCGGTCCACAGCTTCGTTCGCAAGGGGAGCACGGTGACCCAGGCCGTCGTCATCGGCCTCGACACGGGACAGACGCTGAAGACGTACAACGTGACCGGCAAGGACGTGAACGCGCTCGGCTACTACCCGGAGCCCACCGCCGACGACAGCGTGGTCGTGCAGGCCGACCTGCCCCATCCCCTGGCCGAGGGCCAGTCCGCGCGCGTGCGGGTGATCGAGACCTACACCGACGCCGAGCGCTACTTCGTGAAGGACGGGCAGCTCGTGTGGGACCGGACCCTCGGCCGGCCGTGGAACGTCGTCGTGCTCCCGGCGGGCTGGAGGCTGGAATCGGTGAGCGTGCCCGCCGTCGTCTCCCTGATTCCGGACCCAGAGTCCGGGCGAGCGCAGCGGAGCGTTTCCTCAACGCGCGCAGCGGGATCCATTCCCGCGAGCGCGGCTCACGGAGATTCACGCGAAGCGGAGCTCGCCCGCATTCGCGTTGACGCGGAGGGCCGGGTGGCCTGCAGGTTCGTCAACCCTCGGAACGACGAGCTCCATGTGGTGCTGAAAGCTCGGCGCCGTCCCTGAGCCGCTGCTCGAAGAAGAGCAGCGTGTCGGCGAGGTGGATCTTCCAGTAGGGCCAGTCGTGGGCGCCCGGGAACTCCTGGTACAGATGGACGACGTTCTGGGTGACCAGCTCGCCGTGCAGCCTCCGGCTGGCGTCGAGCAGGGGATCCTCGGTTCCGCAGTCGAAGCGGATCGGCGGCAGCGTGGTGCGGTGGCGGGCGATCCACACGCCGACGAAGGGCTCGTCGGCCAGGTAGCTGTTCGGCTCGGGGACGAACCGCGCCATGTCGTGGAGCCGCGTGATGGGCGAGTGCGCCGAGATGCCGCGGACCAGCCCGCCGTACTTCGCGCCCAGCCGCAGCGCGCCGTAGCCCCCGATCGAGAGGCCGGCCAGGAACACCTCGGGGCCCAGCTCCGGTACCGTGTTCTTCACGCAGGCAATGACGTCCTGCATGATCCAGCGCTCATAGGCGCCGTCGAGGTGCCGGACGAAGCCGGTGCGGAGCGACCAGATGCCGTCGGCCGGCATCGCGATCACCATCGGCCGGATGCGGCCCTCGTTCATGAGGCGGAGCGCGGTGAGGTGCGCCTCTCCCTGCTCGGCCCAGGTGCGGTGGCTCCCGTAGACGCCGTTGAGGAGGATGACGAGCGGCATGGAACCGCCCTCGCCGGGCGGCACGAACAGCGTGAGATCGCCGCTGCCGCCCAGGGCGGGACTGTCGCAGGCGATGAAGTGCAGGTGCTCGCTCTCCGGCGAGGAGACCGGGAACGTCATGTTTTCAGCCTAGCACCCGCCGTCACGCTTCCGGCGCGCTTCTGCCAGAATGGCGGCGGAGGAATGAGGGAAACCCTGGTGGAGATGGACGAGGCGCCGCTGGTCGAGTTCAAGGACCTGGTCGTGTCCTATGGCCCCATCCAGGCCCTCGCCGGCGTCAGCGGCGTCTTCCTGCCCGGGCCCACGGGCCTCCTCGGTCCCAACGGCGCCGGAAAGACGACGCTGCTCAAGACGCTGCTCGGCTTCCTGGAGCCCGACGACGGGACGCTCACCGCCTTCGGCCTCGATCCCACGAAGCGTCCCCTGGAGGTGCGGCGGCGGATCGGGTACCTGCCGGAGGTGGACTGCCACCTGCCCGGAATGACCGCCGCGTCTTTCGTGGCCTTCGCGGGTGAGCTCTCCGGCCTGCCCCGCGACGAGGCCATCAGCCGCGCCCACGAGGTGCTCTACTACGTCGGCCTCGGGGAGGCCCGGTACCGGACGGTGGACACCTACTCCACCGGCATGAAGCAGCGGGTGAAGCTGGCCCAGGCCCTCGTCCACGACCCCGACCTGTTGCTGCTCGACGAGCCGACCAACGGGCTCGACCCCGCCGGCCGCGACGAGATGCTCGCCCTCATCCGCGACATCTCGGAGCGCCGGCAGATGAGCCTCATCCTCTGCTCGCACCTCCTCCGCGACGTCGAGCAGGTGTGCGAGAACGTGATCGTCTTCAACCAGGGCCGCGTCGCGGCCAGCGGCCGCATCTCCGAGCTGACGGGGCCGCGCCGCGCCGTCTACGACGTGCGCGTCAAGGGCGATCCCGCGGCCTTCCTCACCGACCTCAAGGACCACGGCTGCGAGTGGCGGGAGGGCGAGGACTCCTACCGCGTCTTCCTCGGCGACGGGGCCGGTCCCGAGCTGATCTTCCGCATGGCGCGGGAATCGGGAGTACAGGTGCGCTTCCTGCGGCCGGGGGCGGAGACGCTGGAGGACGTGTTCCTGCGCGCGCTGGGTCACGAGGCCGAGGCCTGATGCCGATCTACGAACAGACGTACCGGCGGCACGAGGCGCGCGGGACCCTCCGGCGTGTGCGCTTCTGGCCCATCACGCGCGAGGCGCTGCGCCTCATCCTCGCCCGGCGCGCGTTCCTCGGCCTGCTCGTGGTGGCCTGGCTGCCCTTCGTCGTGCGGGTGATCCAGATCTACGTGGTCACCCGGTTCCCCGAGGCGAGCCGGATCCTGCCCGTCGACGGCCGCCTCTTCGGCGAGTTCCTGATCCAGCAGTCGGTATGGATGATGTTCATCACGATCTTCGGCGGGGCCGGCCTCGTCGCGAACGACCTTCGCACGGGCGCGATCCTCGTCTACCTTTCGCGGCCCCTCACCCGGCGCGACTACGTCCTCGGCAAGCTCGGCGTGCTGATGCTGCTGAACCTGTCGGTGACGCTCGTGCCGGGGCTGCTGCTGTACCTCATCGCCCTCGCCCTCGCGCCCGACCAGTTCTTGAAGTGGAACCTCGCGTGGATCGGCCCCGCGATCGTCCTGCAATCGCTGGTGATGTCGCTCGTGATGGGCCTGGTCGGTCTCGCCGTGTCCTCGCTGTCGCGCAGCGCGCGCGTGGCCGGCATCGGCTTCTTCGGCATCGTCGCCGGCCTGGAGGTGGCGCGGGGCATCCTCTACGCCTTCTACCGCCGGCCGGAGACGGCCCTGATCTCGTTCCGGGCCAGCCTGCAGTCCTTGGCGGCGGCGCTCTTCGGTCTCAGCGAGCGGTCGGTCAGCCTGCCGTGGTTCTACCCGGCGATCCTCCTGACGGTGGTGGCGCTCGGGTGCCTGCTCGTCCTGCGCTCGCGCGTGCGCGCGGTGGAGATCGTTCAGTGAGCGCCACGCTGGAATTCGTCCGCGCCTCGCGGTGGTACGGCCAGGTGATCGCCCTCAACGACGTGACGACCGCCATCGGCCCCGGCGTGACCGGGCTGCTCGGGCCCAACGGCGCCGGCAAGTCGACGTTCCTCAAGCTCGCCGCGGGCCAGCTCGCCCCCAGCCAGGGCGAGGTGAAGATGCTCGGCAAGTCCGCCTGGGGCTCGCCGGAGATCTTCCACCACGTCGGCCTGTGTCCCGAGGCCGACGCCTTCTGGGAGCAGCTCACGGGGCTCCAGTTCCTGATCGGGCTGCTGCGCCTCACCGGCTACGACGAGGCCGAATGCCGGCAGCGTGCGGAGAACGCGCTCCACCAGGTCGCGCTCCTCGATGCCAAGGACCGCAAGATCGGCGGCTACAGCAAGGGGATGCGCCAGCGCGTGAAGCTGGCCCAGGCCCTCGCCCACGACCCCGAGGTGCTGCTGCTCGACGAGCCGGTGTCGGGGATGGATCCGGTGAACCGGCGCCGGGTGGTGGACCTGGTGCGGCGGCTCGGTCGCGAGGGAAAGACCGTGGTCGTCTCCAGCCACATCCTCCACGAGGTGGAGGCGATGACCCGCCGCGTGCTGCTCATCCACAACGGCCGCATCCTGGCCGAGGGGGACGTGCGGGAGATCCGCGACCTCATGGACGAGCACCCGCACACGGTGGCCCTGCGCGCCCGCGACACGCGAGCGCTGGCCCGGGCGGTGGTCGGCCTGCCCCACGTGATCTCCCTGACCTTCGGCGCGGAAGGCGAGTGGCTGACGGTGCAGACCGCCAAGCCCGACGAGCTCTACGGGAGCCTGGGCGAGGCGGCGGAGCAGGCGGGGGTGACGGAGATGTACTCGCCGGACGAGAACCTCGAATCGGTCTTCCGATACCTGGTGGCCGGATGAGGCGGGGCAACGACTTGCATGGGGTCGATGAATGAGAGACACCTCGCGGCCGGTGCCGTTCGCCCGCGCGGCCCGGGCCATGTTCGACGTGGCCCTCGAGGGCATGGTGTGGAGCCGGCGCAGCGTGCTGATGGCCTTCCTGCTGGGCCTGCCCATCGTCTTCGCGATCGTGTATCGGACGGTCCTGGCCGCCCACCTGCCGCCCAGGGTCACCCCTTTCGACTTCTACGGCGGCATCGTCGTCTTCTATTACCTCCGGTTTGTCGTGCCTCTCGCCGCCCTTTTCTACGCGACCGCGCTCGTGGCGGATGAGGTGGATGGAAAGACGCTGACCTACCTCCTCACGCGACCCGTCCGGCGGGAAGCGATCCTGGCCGGCAAGTTCGCCGCCTACGTGGCGACGACCCTGAGCCTGGCCCTGCCCGCGGTCGTCCTCACCTTCTTCATCCTGATGACCGCGCGCGGCCGCGCCGGTCTCGGCGGGGCGGTGCCCGACCTCCTGCGCGACCTGGGAGTGCTGGCCCTGGCGCTGCTCGCCTACGGAGCCCTGTTCACCCTGATGGGCGTCCTCTTGAAGCGGCCCGTGATTCCCGGCCTGCTGTTCCTGTTCATCTGGGAGTTCATGGCGAACCTCCCCGGCTACCTGCCGCGCTTCACGCTCACCGCCTACCTGCGCTCGCTCATCCGGCACCGCCCGGCGGAAGAGGGCGTCTCGGAGATCTTTGGCCAGGTCCTGCCCACGGCCCTCAGCCTGGAAGTGCTGGCGGGAGCGGTGCTTGTCTTCCTGGCCGCCGCGGCCTGGATCTTTTCCACCCGCGAATACGTTATGGATCAATAGGCCCTTAGAATGGACCCGGAGGCACTCATGACACGTAGCCGTCTCGTCGTTCTCTCCGCCCTGGTCGTGACCGGCGTGGGAGTCGTGGGGGCGCTCGGCGCCCTGTACCTCGACCCCGCGCGCGCGGCCGTGGGTCCGCTCCCCGCCGAAGGCCTGGCCCTGCCCGCCGACACGCGGTTCGTCATGGGCTTCGACGTCCAGCGCTTCGTCGCGAGCCCTCTGTATCAGCGCTTCGGCAAGGACCGCCAGGGCGCGGCGCGGCCGCAGGCGTTCACGGAGCTGGAGGAGAAGACGGGCCTCAACCCGGAGCGCGACGTCGATCGCATCGTCATTGCCGGCCGGTCGGTCGAAAAGGGCGGCCGGGACGGGGCGATCCTGCTCGTCAGCGGCCGCTTCGACCGCACGAAGCTCTCGCGCGCCATCGAGACCGGGAGCCGGGGGGTGACCACCAAGAACCACCAGGGCACGACGGTGTATCTCTTCCGGGAAGGCACGAAGGGAGCGGGCGCGGCCGCGTTCCTCGACGACGACACGCTCGTGCTGGGCTCGGCGGACAGCGTCGAGGCGACGATCACCAACTACGCCGGCGGCAACACCCCCGTCCGCTCCAACACGGGCCTCATCGCCCTGCTCGAGAACGTGAAGCCGGGAGCGACCTTCTGGGCGGTCGGGGACCAGAGCGTGTTGTCGCGACTGCCGCTGAGCATCCCGGCTCCGGGGGGCGAGGGCTCCGTTTCGCTGCCGCCGGTCAAGAGCGTCGTCATTACCGGCGAGCTGGACCCGGTGCTGGCGATCGAGCTGACCGGCGAGGCCATCGATGCGAAGGCGGCCCAGAACCTGGCCGACGTGGTCCGCGGGTTCGTGGCCCTGGCCAGCCTGCAGGGCAACCAGAAGCCTGAGCTGAGGGAGCTGGCCTCGGCGGTCAGCGTCGCCACGGAGGCGACGCGGGTCCACGTGAACCTGCGCGTTCCCTACGAGCTGCTGGACTCGCTGGCCCCCAAGCGGCCGATCGCCGCCATGAGCCCGGGAACGAAGTAGCGCTCAGTAGCTGACCCGGATCTCGGAGCGGTACCGCTTGACCCAGTGGTTCCGCTCCTCGACACGCGCGCTGTCCTTGAACCGCTGAAGCTGGGCCACGAGGTGGAAGGCCAGATGCTCGGCCGCCTTCACCCCGAGGTCGCCGCGGTGCCCTTCCCACCCGGTCGCCCAGAAGAAGTCGTCGGTCGCATACGCGGCGACGGTGGCATCCTTGTCGACCCGGGCGAAGGTGTACTCGCCGCGCACGCGCGCGGTGCGCGTCGAGCCCACCACCGCCGCCAGCCAGACACCGCGGTCGTTCGTGCGCGGGGCTTCTCCGGCCGCGCGCGCCGTCTCCTCCGCGCCGAGGTTCCAGCTCAGGTTGGCCACGAGCTGCAGAGGCACGCCGCCGTCACGCCGGTACCGGACGATGGCGTCGAGCACGTCGTAGTCCTGGAAGACCAGCGTGTTCCGGCGGCTGTTCTGCCGGCGGATCCGGGGCTCCAGGCCGTCCACGCCCGTGAAATGGAGGAACGAGGCGCGCAGCTCGAAGCGCCCATGCTCTCCCGCACCGAAGAACGCCGCCCCGGAGGCGCTCAGCAGGTCCACGCCGCCGTCATCGAAGACGTGGCTGCCGCGCGAGGCGAGGAGGGTGAGTACCAGCCGCGGCCGCGCGGCCTCGTCGCGGGCCTCGAGCGTGAGGGCCGCGCCCTGCGCCCGCAGATCCCGGTCCCACAGCATCTCGGTGAGGGCCATGGGCATCTCGAAGCGGCCGCCTTCGAGGCGAAAGCCGCCGAGCTGGAGGCGGGCCGAGGCGAGGTCGACGCGGATGTCGCGCGACTTGTAGTTGTCGCGGATGATCGCCTGCGTGGGCGGCACGTAGTTCTTGTCGCTGCTCCAGTTGACGTCGCCCCCGAACGCCACCGTCAGCTTGTTGATGCCGATCTCCATGCGGGGCAGGAGCCGCAGCCGCCAGCGGTCATCATTGTGGAAGCGGCCCGGGGCGTCGAAGATGTCCGTGGTCCACTCCTCACGCGCCAGGGCGTCCGCCTTGATCTTGAAGCTGTACTGCTGCTCGGGTTGGAAGACCGGCGGGGACTCCTGGGCGGTGGCGCGGACGGCCGCGAGGGCAAGCAACAGCCCGATGGATCCGCGTCGCATGCGATGCGTGATTCTAATACCATTCCGGGGGAGGGACACGACATGCCGCGCGTCGTGGTGGTGATTCCCGCCGTGGACGAGGAGGAGGCCATCGCGCGCGTCGTGGCCGAGATTCCGCCCGTCGCGGACGAGATCATCGTGGTCGACAACGGGTCCCGCGACCACACCGCGGCCCGGGCGCGGGCGGCCGGGGCCCGGCTCGTGCACGAGCCGCGCCGCGGATACGGCCAGGCCTGCCTCGCCGGCATCGCCGCCTCCCCCGAGGCGGACGTCTATGTCTTCCTCGACGGGGACCACAGCGACTACCCCGAGCAGCTTCCCCTGCTGCTGGCTCCCATCCTGGCCGGCGAGGCCGATCTCGTGGTGGGCTCTCGCCGCCTGGGCCGGCCCGCGCCCGGGGCCCATCCCTGGCATGCGGTGCTCGGCACGCGGCTCTGCGTGGCCCTCATGAACCGGCTCATCGGCACCCAGGCCACCGACCTCGGCCCCTTCCGCGCGATCACGGCCTCGGCGCTCCGGGGGCTGGACATGCGCGATCGTGATTTCGGCTGGACGGTCGAGATGCAGGTGAAGGCGCGCCAGCGCGGCCTGCGGGTGCGCGAGGTGCCGGTGGGTTACCGGCCGCGGATCGGGCGCAGCAAGGTGAGCGGCACGTTCTCGGGAAGCGTGCGGGCGGGGGCCAAGATCCTGGGCACCATCGCCCGCCACGCGTTCCGCCGCGTGGCGTGAGGTGAAGGAGCATGATTCGGAAACTGGCGTCAGGGAAGTACCGGCTCTACTCGCGGAAGAAGGACCCGCGGACGGGCCGGCGGAGGAACCTCGGGACCTTCGCCAGCCTGGAGGCGGCGAAGGCCCACGAGCGGGCGGTGCAGTACTTCAAGCGCCGCGGTTGAGGCCGGGCGGGCGTTGCTCCGCCCTTGTAGTCTGTGGCGCCGTGATCACCGCCTGCGTGGCGGTGTGGGCGGTGCAGGGCGACCAGACGCGGCGGGTCGGCACGCATCTGGTCTTGTTCGGGCTCGCCTTCGGCGCCTACCTCGTCGCCCTCCATGCCGCGCGGGACCTCTCGGCCCGCGGGCGGCGCGTCGCGGTGGGCGTGGCCGTCCTATGGCGCCTCGCCCTCGTTCCCGCGTTCCCGCTGCTCTCCGACGACGTCTTCCGCTACGTGTGGGAGGGTCGGGTCCAGGTCCACGGCGGCAACCCTTACGCGTGGGAAGACCGGCCCGAGTCGCCGCGCTGGGAGGGGCTGCGCGACGGGGTGTGGCGAGGCGTCACCCACCAGGAGTACACCGCGGTCTACCCGCCGCTGTGGGAGATGGCCGGCCGCCTCATCGTGGGCCTGCACGACTCGGTGGCGGCCATGAAGGCGTTCGTGGTGGCGTGCGAGCTGGGCCTCATGGCCGTGCTGGCGCGGATGCTGCGGCGCCGCGGCCTGCCGCGGGAGCGCCTCTTGATCCTCGCCTGGAGCCCGCTCGCCCTCGTGGAGGTCGCGGGCAGCGGGCACAACGACGCGGTGGCGGCGCTGCTCCTGACGGCGTCGCTGGCGGCCCTCGACCGCGGTGACGGCCTCGGCTCGGCCGTCATGGCCGCGCTCGGAGCACAGACCAAGCTCCTGCCCGCCCTCGTCGCCGCGTGCTGGCTGCGCCGCTACCGCTGGTGGCACGTCGTGGCCGCGCTCGACGTGGCCCTGCTCCTCTTCATCCCCTACGCGGCGGCGGGCCCGGGCCTGTGGATGAGCCTGGGGAAGCTCGGGCGCTATTGGCTCTTCAACGAGACGCTGTTCGACGTCCTGGCGCGGCTGGCGGGCGGCCACGAGGAAGGCGTGAGGCTGGCCGGCGCATTGCTCGCGGCCGTGGCCCTCTTGCTCGCGTCGCGGAAGACGGATCCGGTCACGGCCGCTCTCGCCGTCCTCGCCGCCTCGATCCTGCTCGCCCCCAACGTCCTTCCCTGGTATGCCCTGTGGTTCCTGCCGCTGCTCGTCCTGCGGGACTCGCCGGGGGCGCTGCTCTTCACAGGCACCGTCCAGCTCGCGTATCTCGTGTATCCGGAGTGGCTCTCCGGCCAGCGCTGGCAGGTGAGCGGGACGGTGCGGGTCCTCGAGTACGGTCCATGTCTCGTGGTGGCGCTCGTCGCCTGGCTCCGGCAAAGCACCGCAATGGGGGGTGCGCCGCTAGCACCCCCCAGCTCAACTGATGACGTCTTGATTGTCTTCGTCAAGGAGCCGCGACCGGGTGGGGTCAAGACCCGGCTGACCCCCGCGCTTT
>Ga0210378_10001317_pt1 | contig 12924 bp, 14 predicted proteins | sample PLM1_60_b1redo_FD_155465 | JGI IMG/M metagenome (GOLD analysis project Ga0210378, IMG submission 155465) | Groundwater sediment microbial communities from an aquifer in East River, Colorado, USA - PLM1_60_b1 redo | ecosystem: Environmental > Terrestrial > Soil > Riparian zone | place: USA: East...
TCGTCGCCGGAGCCGTGTTCGTGGGGCCGTGGACGCCCGTTGCGGTGGGGGACTACGGGATCGGGCCCAACCACGTGCTGCCGACGGGGGGTGCGGCGCGCCGATCGTCGCCGCTGTCGGTGCGGGACTTCCAGCGCCGGCAGAGCATCGTGCGGATGACGCCGGCCGGGCTGCGGCGCGTCGCGAGCGGAATGGCCCGGGTGGCGGTCGCCGAGGGTTTTCGGGGCCATGCCCGGAGCCTGCTCGTGAGGCTCGAAGGATGACGATGCGGCCCCTGCGGCACATCAAGCCGTCCGTGCGCTCGATCGCCGCCTACACGCTGGCCGCGCGCGAAGCCCCGGTGAAGATCAACCAGAACGAGAACCCCTACGACGTGCCGGAAGGCTTCAAGCGCCGTGTGCTGGACCGGGCGCTCAGCCGGCCGTGGTCGCGCTACCCCGAGTTCGACCCGAAGGAGCTCGTCGAGCGCCTGGCGGAGTTCTCCGGCTGGAAGCCCGACGGCATCCTGGCCGGCAACGGCTCCAACGAGCTGATCGAGGCGCTCCTGCTGGTGACGGTCGGGCCGGGCACGCGGGTGGTCATCCCGGAGCCGACCTTCACGCTCTACGCCCTGCTCACGAAGGTCCTCGGCGGCGAAGCCATCCGCGTCGCCCTCGGGCCCGAGCTGGAATACGTGCCGGAGGAGCTGCGCAAGGTCCGGCACGAGCTGGCGGCGCCGATCACGATCGTCTGCTCGCCCAACAATCCGACCGGAGGGATCCTGCCCGCGGAGGAGGTCTCCCGGCTGTGCGAGGACGCCGACGGGCTGGTCGTGGTGGACGAGGCGTACCACGAGTTCTCCGGCCAGTCGGTGGTCCCCCTCCTCGCCCGCCATCCGAACCTGGTGGTGCTGCGGACGTTCTCCAAGGCGATGGCGCTCGCGGGACTGCGGCTCGGCTACCTGCTCGCTTCCCCGGAGATCGTCCGCGAGGTGAACAAGGCGCGGCTGCCGTACAACCTGAACTTCTTCTCGCAGGCGGTGGCGATGGCGGCCCTGGACGACTGGGACACGCTGCGCGGGAATGTCGAGAAGATCGTCGCCTCGCGCGAGGACCTGCTCTACCGCTTGTACCGCGTGCCCGGCGTCCGGCCGTTTCCGTCGAAGGCCAACTTCATCCTGCTCGAGTTGCTGGAGGCGGACCCCAAGACGGTCTTCGAGTCGGTGTATCGCCGGGGCGTCCTCGTGCGCGACGTGACGTCCTACCCGCGGCTGCAGCGCTGCCTCCGCGTCAGCGTGGGATCGGAGCCGGAGAACGAGGCGTTCCTCTCCGCCCTCCGCCATGCCCTGGAAGAGCGGCGCTTCGGGAGGGTGTGATGGCTCGTCGGCAGGGTTCGGTCGAGCGCAAGACGCGGGAGACGGACATCCGCCTGCGCCTGGACCTCGACGGGGAAGGGAAGAGCCGGATCTCCACCGGCATCGGCTTCTTCGACCACATGCTCACCGCCTTCGCCACCCACGGCCGCTTCGACGTGGACCTGCGCTGCAAGGGAGACCTGCACGTCGACGCCCACCACAGCGTCGAGGACGTGGGCATCGCCCTCGGCCAGGCGCTGCGCGAGGCGCTGGGGGACAAGAGGGGGATCGTCCGCTTCGGCCATGCCTACGTTCCCCTCGACGAGGCGCTGTCGCGCTGCGTGATCGACCTGTCGGGCCGGCCGTACCTGCACTACGACGTGAAGTTCAAGGCGCGGCAGATCGGGGCGATGCCGACCGAGTTGTTCGAGGACTTCTTCTGGGCCCTGGCCGACCACGCCCGGCTCAGCATCCACCTGGAAGCGATCCGCGGCCGCAACGCGCACCACATCGCGGAGACGCTGTTCAAGTCCGCCTCCCGCGCGCTGTCGATGGCGGTGGCGCTCGATCCCCGAGTGAAGGGTATTCCAAGCACGAAGGGAAGCCTTTGATCGCGATCGTCGATTACGGCATCGGGAACCTGGGGAGCGTGACCAAGGGCTTTCGGCACGCGGGGGCGGAGACCGTGCTCACGGGCGACCCGGAGCGGCTGCGGACCGCCTCCGCCCTCGTCCTCCCCGGCGACGGCGCCTTCGCGGCCACGATGGACGAGATCCGCCGCCGGGGCCTCGTCGGTCCCATCGAAGAGGCGGTGGCGCGCGGCGTGCCGGTGCTGGGAATCTGCATCGGGATGCAGGTCCTCTTCGAGGAAAGCGAGGAGCACGGCCGCCACCTCGGCCTCGGCCTGCTGCCCGGGCGGGTGCGCCGGCTGCCCGGTGGCCTGCCCGTGCCCCACATGGGCTGGAACGTGCTGCGCCCGCGGCGGGCGCATCCCCTGCTGGACGGCATCGCGCCGGGCGACTACGTGTATTTCGTCCACTCGTATTACTGCGACGCGGCCCCGGACGTCGTGCTCGCCGACACGGACTACGGCGTCGACTTCGCCGCCGTCGTCGGCCGCGGCGCGATCCTCGGCATGCAGTTCCATCCCGAGAAGAGCCAGGCGGTGGGCCTGCGCCTGGTCGCCAACTTCGTCCGCCTGTGCGCGAGCGAAAGGGCTATCGCATGATCGTCGTTCCGGCCATCGACGTGCGCGGGGGCAAGGTGGTCCGGCTCAAGCAGGGCCAGCTGCAGGCCGAGGAGGTCTACGGCTCGGATCCCGCGGAGGTGGCCCGTCGGTGGGAGGCCGAGGGGGCGGCCCGGCTCCACCTCGTGGACCTCGACGCCGCCATCTCCAACCGCCCGCAGTTCGACGCGATGGAGAAGATCATCGCCGCGGTGAAGATACCGGTGGAGGTGGGGGGCGGGCTGCGCGTGCTCGAGAACGCGATGCGCTACCGCGAGCGCGGTGTCGACCGGGTGATCTTCGGCACCGCGGCGGTGGCGAGCCCCGGCGTCGTGCAGGCGGCAGCCCGGCAGTGGCCGCAGTCGGTGGCGGTCGCGCTCGACGCGCGCGAGGGAAAAGTGGCGGTCGCGGGCTGGAAGGAGATCACGACGCTGGACGCGCTCGAGCTGGCGCGGCAGGTCAAGGACTGGGGCGTGCCGCGCATCCAGTACACCGACGTCGTGCGGGACGGCACGCTCGTCGGACCCAACCTCGCCGGCATCGAGGAGATGGCGCGCGCGAGCGGGCTCCGCATCACCGCCGCCGGTGGTTTCTCCTCCGTCGACGACCTGCGCCGGCTGAAGCCCCTGGAAAAGCTCGGCGTCGACGAGGTGGTCCTGGGAAAGGCCCTCTACGAGAAGCGCCTCACGCTCGCGCAGGCGCGAGAGGCGGTGGCCTGATGCTGGCCAAGCGCCTCGTGCCCTGCCTGGACGTGGACCGCGGCCGCGTGGTGAAGGGCGTGCGCTTCGTGTCGCTGCGCGACGCCGGCGATCCCGTGGAGTGCGCGGCCCGCTACGACGCGGAGGGCGCGGACGAGCTGGTCTTCCTCGACATCACCGCCTCGGCCGACGCGCGGCCGATCGTCATCGACATGGTGCGCCGCGTCGCCGACGCCGTCTTCCTGCCCTTCACCGTCGGGGGGGGCGTGCGCTCGGTGGAGGACGCCGACGCGCTGCTGCGGGCGGGGGCGGACAAGGTCGCGGTCAACACGGCCGCCGTCGACGACCCCGACCTCGTGGAGCGCCTATCCCGACGCTTCGGCTCGCAGGCCGTCGTCCTCGCCGTGGACGCGCGCGCGAGAGGTGAGGGTGCGTGGGAGGTCTACGTCCACGGGGGACGGACGCCGACCGGACGCGACGCGATCGCGTGGGCGCGCGAGGGGGCCGAGCACGGCGCCGGCGAGATCCTCCTGACGAGCATGGACCGCGACGGGACGAAAGACGGCTTCGATCTGCGCCTCACGCGGGCGGTGGCGGAAGCCGTGCCGGTGCCGGTGGTGGCCTCCGGCGGATGCGGGAGCGTCGAGCACATGGCGGCCGCCCTCACCGAGGGAAGGGCGAGCGCGGCGCTGGCGGCCTCCGTCTTCCACTTCGGCGAGATCCGCATCCCCGATGCCAAGGCCCGGCTGCGGGCGGCGGGGGTGGAGGTGCGGCCGTGAGTGTCGTGGTGCCCGAGGCGCTTGCCTACGACGCCGCCGGCCTCATACCGGTGGTGGTCCAGGAGGCCGACAGCGGCGACGTGCTGATGGTGGCCTACGCGAACCGGGAAGCCCTCGACCGTACCGCGCAGACGGGGCAGGCGCACTTCTGGAGCCGCAGCCGCCGCGCGCTCTGGCGCAAGGGCGAGACGTCGGGCCACGGGATGCGCGTGCGGGAGATGCGGACCGACTGCGACCGCGACGCCCTGCTCATGGTCGTGGACCCCGCCGGACCGGCCTGCCACACGGGGTCGCGGACGTGCTTCGGCGACGAGACCGCGACGTCGGCGGGCATGATCGGGGAGCTGGGGCGGGTGATCGCCTCCCGCATCACCGCGTCGCCGGAGAGCTCGTACACGGCGCGACTGCTCGCCAAGGGCCCGGACCAGGTTCTCAAGAAGATCGGCGAGGAGGCGACGGAGGTGGTGCTGGCCGCGAAGTCCGAGAGCGACGAGCGGCTGGCCGAGGAAGCCGCCGACCTGCTCTACCACCTCATGGTCGCGATGGCGCAGCGCAAGGTGCCGTTCGTCCGCGTGCTGGAGGTCCTGCGCGCGCGGCGGCGGGGATCGAGATGAAGTCGCTCTCCTTCGAAGAGTACGAGCGGCTCTCCGGGGACGGAGGTCTGGTCCCCGTCTACCGCGAGGTGCCCGGCGACCTGAGCACGCCCGTTTCCGCCTTTCTCGCCTTGTCCGCCCGCTCGGCGCGCGCGTTCCTGCTCGAGAGCGTCGTGGGCGGCGAGCGCATCGCCCGCTATTCGTTCATCGGTCGGGACCCGGTGGAGACGGTCGAGGCCCGCGGACGGGCCGACGACCTCCTCGGCGCCCTGCGCGCCCGGCTCGGTCCGCCCGCGGCGGAAGTGCCCGGCCTGCCGCGCCTGACGGGCGGGGCCGTGGGCTACCTGAGCTACGACGCGGTGCGGCTGTTCGAGCGGATCCCCGACCGTCATCCGCCCAACGGCCTCCCGCTGGCCTCGTTCTCCTTCTATCGCTCGCTGGTGGCATTCGACCACGCGCGCCAGCGGATCGTCCTCGTCGCCGACGCCGAGCCGGGGAGCCGCAGTGCATTCGAGCGGGCGCAGGGCGTGCTCGACGGCTTCGAGGCGGACCTGCGCGGTCCGCGGCCGACGGCGCCACCCCCCGCCGCGCGGCGAGGAGCGGAGCTGGACGGAGGGGGCGATTTCTTCGCCGACGGCGCGGGCTACCGGCAGTCGGTCCGCGCGGCTCAGGACTACATCGCCGCGGGCGACATCTTCCAGGTCGTCCTCTCGCGGCGCCGAACGGTCGAGTGCCCCTGCGATCCGTTCACGGTGTACCGCGCCCTGCGGATGGTGAACCCCTCGCCGTACATGTACTTCCTCAAGGACGGCGATCGCGCCGTAGCGGGGGCCTCGCCGGAGATGCTGGTCCGCGTGGAGGGCCGGCGGGCGGAGACCCGGCCGATTGCGGGCACGCGTCCCCGCGGCGCCAGCGCGGAAGACGACGAGCGGCTCGGCAGGGAGCTGCTCGCCGACGAGAAGGAGCGGGCCGAGCACGTCATGCTCGTGGACCTCGGCCGCAACGACCTCGGCCGCGTGTGCCGGTTCCGCAGCGTCAGCGTGCCGGAGTTCATGGCCGTGGAGCACTACAGCCACGTCATGCACATCGTCAGCTCGGTGACGGGAGAGCTGGGCGAGGGCAAGGACGCCCTCGACGCGCTGGCGGCCACGTTCCCCGCGGGGACGCTGTCGGGCGCGCCCAAGATCCGGGCCATGGAGATCATCGACGAGCTGGAGCCCGCCCGCCGCGGGCTCTACGGCGGGGCGGTGGGCTACCTGGACCTGCGCGGCAACCTCGACTTCTGCATCACCATCCGCACGGTCGTGCTGGAGGGAGGCCGCGCGCTGGTGCAGGCGGGCGGGGGTATCGTGGCCGACTCCGACCCCGAGAACGAGCGGCGCGAGACGGAGGCGAAGGCGGCCGCGATGCGGGAAGCGCTGCGGCTGGCGGGAAAGCTGTGATGCGGGGAAGCGAGTCGGGCGGGGTCCTGTTGATCGACAATTACGACTCGTTCACCTACAACCTCTATCAGTACCTGGGGGAGCTGGGGGTGGATGCCTTCGTCGTCCGCAACGACCAGATCACGGTCGATCAGGCGCTCGCGCGGCGCCCCTCGGCGATCGTGATCTCTCCCGGCCCCGGCACGCCCGACCAGGCCGGGATCACCCTCGACCTCATCAAAGCGGCCGCTGGCCGCGCGGCCGTCCTCGGAGTCTGCCTCGGCCACCAGGCCCTGGGCCAGGCTTTCGGCGGGAAGGTCGTGCGCGCGCCCCGCCTCATGCACGGCAAGGTGTCCGAGGTGCGCCACGACGGCCGGACGATCTTCGCGGGCCTGCCCGCCCCGTTCACCGCCACGCGCTATCACTCGCTGGTGGTGGCCCGCGAGGGGATGCCGGAGTGCCTGGAAGTCTCGGCCTGGACCGACGACGGTATCGTGATGGGCCTGCGCCACCGCGAGCTGCCGCTGGAAGGCGTGCAGTTCCATCCCGAGAGCATCCTCACCACCGCGGGGAAGCAGCTGCTCCGCAATTTCCTGGAACGCGCATGAAGCCGTACCTGGCCAAGGTGCTGAAGGGGGACCGCCTCACGGAGGAGGAGGCCGGCGCCGCGATGGGCATCATCATGGAAGGCGAAGCGACTCCCGCGCAGATCGGGGCCCTCCTCGCCGCGCTCGCCGTCCGCGGCGAGACCGAAGACGAGGTGGTGGGCTTCGCGCGGACGATGCGCTCGCGCGCCGTCCCCCTCACGGCGCGGGGTGCGGTCGACACGTGCGGCACCGGCGGAGACGGCGCCGGCACCTTCAACATCTCGACGCTGGCCTCGCTGGTGGTGGCTGCGTGCGGCGTACCCGTCGCCAAGCACGGGAACCGCTCCGCGAGCGGAAGCTGCGGCAGCGCCGACCTGCTCGAGGCGCTCGGGCTTCGCATCGACGCCCCTCCCTCCGTGGTGCAACGCTCGCTCGACGAGGTGGGCTGGGCGTTCCTTTTCGCGCCCGGCTTTCACGCGGCCACCCGTCACGCGGTGGGCCCACGCAAGGAGCTGGGCGTGCGCACGGCGTTCAACCTTCTCGGACCGCTCACCAACCCCGCGCGGCCCGAGGCGCAGGTGGTGGGCGTGCCGCGACCGGAGCTGACCGGCTTCATGGCTCGCTGCCTGAAGCGCCTCGGCGTGCGCCGGGCGTGGGTCGTCCACGGCGCCGGCCTCGACGAGCTGTCGCTGTGCGGACCGACGACGGTGGCCGCCTTCGACGAAGACGACGGGTTCCGCACCTTCACCGTGACGGCCGAGGAGGCGGGCCTGTCTCCATGCGCCCCCGAATCCTTGCGGGGGGGTGACGCCGCGGCCAGCGCGGCGATCGCCGAGGACGTGCTCAAGGGCGCGCGGGGTCCGCGGCGGGATGTCGTCGTGCTCAACGCGGCGGCGGCGCTGGTGGTGGCCGGCCGGGTCGCGGGACTGAAGGAAGGCGCGGCGCGGGCCGCGAGCGCGATCGACGAGGGCCGGCCGGCCCGCCTCCTCGAGCGCGTACGGGAGATCTCGCGCTCATGAGCAGCGGCGGCAGCGACGTCCTCGCCCGCATCGTGGCCCGCACGCGCGAGTCCGTACAGGAGCGACGCCGGGCGCTGCCGGTCGAGAAGATGCGCTTCTCGGTCCACACCCCCGGCCTCCCCCGCCCGTTCCTCGACGCGGTGTCCCGGCCCGGCCAGGTCAACGTCATCGCCGAGTTCAAGCGGCGCTCGCCGTCGCGGGGGGTCATCCGGGAGGACCTCCACCCCGTCCAGGTCGCCCAGGCCTACGAGGTGGCGGGCGCCGCCGCCCTGTCGGTGCTCACCGAGGAGCAGTTCTTCGGCGGGAGCCTCGAGGACCTGAGGGAGGCGCGCGGCGCGACGCTGCTGCCCACCCTTCGCAAGGATTTCATCGTCGATCCCTACCAGGTCTGGGAGACGTGGCACCTGGGGGCGGACGCGCTGCTGCTGATCGTGGCCGCGCTCGACGATCCCACGCTGCGCGAGCTCCTCGGCGCCGCGCGCGAGGTCGCTCTCGAGGCGCTGGTGGAGGTTCACGACCGCGACGAGCTGGAGCGGGCGCTGCGTGCGGGCGCGCGCATGGTCGGCGTGAACAGCCGAGACCTGCGGACGATGGAGGTGCACCTCCAGACCGCCCTCGACCTGGCTCCCCTCGTGCCCGACGACGTGGTGGCGGTGGCCGAGAGCGGCATTCGCGGCGCCGGCGACCTCCGCCGGCTGCGCGAGGCCGGCTACGACGCGTTCCTCATCGGCGAGCACCTGATGCAGGAGCACGATCCCGGCGCCGCCCTCGAGGATCTGATCCGGCACTCGTCGGTCCCGCGCTGGGAGGGACGCGCCGCTCGCCGGGGGCGTGTGGCGGTGAAGATCTGCGGGATCACGAGCGTCGAGGACGGGCTGGTGGCGGCCCAGGCCGGAGCCGACGCCGTCGGCTTCGTGTTCTGGCCGGGAAGCCCCCGCCGCGTGGACGTGGCCACCGCCCGCCGCATCGCCCGTGCCCTGCCCCCCTTCGTGCTGCGGGTCGGCGTCTTCGTGGACGCGCCGCGGGAGGAGATGGCGCGCGCGGTGGCGGAGGTGGGCCTCGACCTCCTCCAGCTCCACGGTCACGAAGCGCCCGAGACGATTCCTGGCCTGCCGCGCCGCGCACTCAAGGCGGTGGGGGTGGGGGACGGCTTCACTCCCGAGGACGCGCTCCGCTATGAGGGACGGGCGGCCGGCATACTCCTCGACACGCGCGCCGACGGTGGCCTGCCCGGAGGCACCGGGCAGAGCTTCGACTGGACCCGCGTGCGCGCGGTCCGGGAGAAGGCCTCCTTCCTGATGCTCGCCGGGGGCCTGAACCCCGACAACGTGCACCTGGCCCTCAGCGCCGTGCGCCCCGACGGCGTCGACGTGTCGAGCGGGGTGGAGGCCGCGCCGGGCCGCAAGGACGCCGAGAAGGTGCGGGCCTTCATGGCCGCGGTGCGGGAGGCCGAGTGATGGGAGCACCGCGGCCGGACGCGCACGGCCACTTCGGCCCCTACGGAGGTCGGTTCGTCCCGGAGACGCTGATGGAGCCGCTGCGCGAGCTGGAGGTGGCCTACTCCGCCGCGCGCCGCGATCCTTCCTTCCGCGACGAGCTCGCGCGTCTGCTCCGCGACTACGTGGGCCGGCCCACGCCGCTCACCTTCGCCGGGCGGCTCTCGGAGCGGCTGGGCTGCCGCGTGTGGCTCAAGCGCGAAGACCTGTGCCACACCGGCGCGCACAAGATCAACAACGCCCTCGGCCAGGCCCTGCTCGTGAAGCGCATGGGCAAGACGCGGGTCGTCGCCGAAACCGGCGCCGGCCAGCACGGTGTCGCCAGCGCCACCGTGTGCGCGCTGTTCGGCCTCGAGTGTGTCGTCTACATGGGCACCGAGGACATGGCCCGCCAGGCTCCCAACGTGCGCCGCATGCGGCTGCTGGGGGCGGAGGTCCGGGGCGTCAGCTCGGGGTCGCGCACGCTCAAGGACGCGATCAACGAAGCGATGCGTGACTGGGTCACGAGCGTGCGCACCACGCACTACCTGCTGGGATCGGTGCTCGGCGCCCATCCCTATCCGGTCATGGTCCGCGATTTCCACGCCGTCATCGGCGAGGAGGCGCGGGCGCAGGTGCTGGAGCAGGCGGGCGCGCTGCCGAGCATGCTCGTGGCGTGCGTAGGTGGCGGCTCGAACGCCATCGGCCTGTTCGGCGCCTTCTTCGGCGATCCGGTGGAGATGGTGGGGGTGGAGGCCGGGGGGCGCTCGTCGCGTCCGGGCGATCACGCCGCGCGTTTTGAGCAGGGGGGCGCTGCGGCGCGCCCCCCCGAACCCCCCCCGGCGGGCCGCCGGAGTGAATCCGTCGTCCCGCCGAGCCTTGGCTCCGGGGGCGCCGTTGGCGTCCTTCACGGCACCCGCACATATCTGTTGCAGGATGACGCCGGCAATATCCTTCCGACCCACTCTATCGCCGCCGGCCTCGATTACCCCGCGGTGGGACCCGAGCACGCGCTTCTCCACGACGAGGGGCGGGTGCGGTACACGTCGGTGAGGGACGAGGAGGCCCTCGCCGCGTTCCATCTCCTCTCCGAGCTGGAGGGCATCATCCCGGCCCTCGAGTCGGCCCACGCCCTGGCGTGGGTGATCCAGCAGGGGGCGCCGCTCGCGGACAAGCTCGTGCTCGTCAACCTCAGCGGAAGAGGCGACAAAGACCTGGGGATTATCGATGAGCAGGGGGGTGCTGCGGCGCACCCCCCTGAGACCCCCCCGACGTCGCGCCGGAATGAATCCGTCGCTCCGTCGAGCTCTGACAATGACTAGGATCGGTGAGCGGTTCCGGCGGCTGCGTGAGGAAGGGCGCAAGGGCTTCGTGGCCTTCGTCACCGCGGGGGATCCCTCGCTCGAGCGCACGGTCGAGACCGCCCGCGAGATGGAGAAGGCGGGGGTCGACGTGCTCGAGCTGGGCGTGCCGTTCTCGGACCCGCTCGCCGACGGGCCCGTCATCCAGCGGGCCAGCGAGCGCGCGCTCTCCCGCGGCACGACGCTGCCTCGCGTGCTCGACGCGGTGCGCCAGATCCGGAAGGGGAGCGACCTGCCGCTGCTCCTCTTCAGCTATTTCAACCCGCTGCTCCGATTCGGCCTGCCCGCCGTGGCGCGCGAAGCGGCGGCCGCCGGTGTCGACGGCGTGCTCGTGACCGACCTGCCGCCCGAAGAGGCCGACGACTGGCTGGAGGTCGCCCGGGCCGCCGGGCTCGACACGGTCTTCCTCGCCGCGCCCACGAGCCCCGACGACCGCCTGCGCCGGGTGGCGGGGGTCTCGCGGGGCTTCGTGTACGCCATCAGCCGGACGGGCGTCACCGGAGAGCGGGAGGCACTCTCGGACGACGCGCGCCCGCTGCTCGCGCGGATCAAGGCCCTCACCCGGGAGCCGGTGGCCCTCGGCTTCGGCATCTCCACGCCCGAGCAGGTGGCCGCGGCCGCCTCGGTGGCCGACGCCGTGGTGGTGGGCAGCGCGCTCGTGCGGTTCGTGGAGGAGCACCCCGACGGCGACGTCGCGGGTCAGGTGCGATGGCTGAAAAGCGCGATGTGAACGCGGCCGCGAACGACGGTGCCATCGACGAGTGGCGGCGCCGCATCGACATGATCGACGAGCAGCTCATGCGCCTGCTCAACAGCCGCTCGGCGTGCGCGGTGGAGATCGGCAAGGTGAAGCGGGCCCTCGGCCTGCCCGTCTACTCTCCCGAGCGCGAGGCCTGGATCCTGGAGCGGGTGATGCGCGAGAACCCCGGGCCCCTGGATCCGATGGCCGTCCGCCGGGTGTTCGAGCGGATCATCGACGAGAGCCGGCGGCTCGAGCGTTTGGCGGTCGATCAGGAGAAGGTCGAACCAAAGGAGTAAGGGGCGTCATGGTCATAGTGATGGAGCAGGCGGCGACAGAAGCGCAGATCCAGAAGATCATCGAGACCCTCGTCGAGGTGGGCTACGACGTGCACCGCTCGACGGGCGTCAGCCACACCGTCCTCGGCGCGGTGGGCTCGCCGCGGCAGGTGGTGGACCCCACCGCGCTCGAGCTGCTGCCGGGGGTGAGGGAGGTCGTCAAGATCTCCGAGCCCTACAAGCTGGTAGGCCGGACGTTCAAGTCCGCCGACACCGTGGTGGAAGTGGGCGGGGTGAAGGTCGGCGGGCCGGAAGTGATCGTGATGGCCGGCCCCTGCTCGGTGGAGAGCCGCGAGCAGCTCGGCACGGTGGCCCGGGCCGTCCAGGCCGCCGGCGCGCGCGTCCTGCGCGGCGGAGCCTTCAAGCCCCGCACCTCGCCCTACTCCTTCCAGGGTCACGGGGAAGAGGCGTTGCGCTGGATGCGGGAGGTGGGGGACGAGCTGGGCCTGGCGATCGTCAGCGAGGTCATGGACCTGCGCACCATAGAGATGATGCTCCGCTACGTCGACTGCCTGCAGGTGGGCGCGCGCAACATGCAGAACTTCGACCTCCTGAAGGAGCTGGGACGCGTGCGCCGCCCCGTGCTCCTCAAGCGCGGCATGTCGGCGACGATCGAGGAGTGGCTCCTCTCCGCGGAGTACCTGCTGGCGGGAGGGAACCAGCAGGTGGTCCTCTGCGAGCGCGGGATCCGCACCTTCGAGAACGCCACCCGCAACACCCTCGACATCTCCGCCATCCCGGTGGTGAAGAAGCGCAGCCATCTGCCCATCCTCGTCGACCCCAGCCACGGCACCGGTCGCCGCGACAAGGTGATCCCCATGGCCCGCGCCGCCATCGCCGCCGGGGCCGACGGCCTGCTCATCGAGGTCCACGACAATCCCGAGAAGGCGCTCTCCGACGGCGCGCAGAGCCTCTACCCGCACCAGTTCGAGACACTGATGGGCGAGCTGCGCGTGATCGCGCCCGTGGTCGGCCGCAGCCTGCCCATGGCCCGCATCCCCGCCGCGGAGGGGAGGTAGCACGGAGCCGGCCGAAAACGGCGACGCCATCGCGGTCCGGGGACTGACCAAGGTCTTCCAGGGCCGTCCGGCCGTCGACCACGTCACCTTTCGGGTGGCCCGGGGGCGGTTCTTCGGCTTCCTGGGGCCGAACGGAGCGGGCAAGAGCACCACGATCAAGATGCTCACCGGGCTGCTCCGCCCGACCGAAGGCGAGATCGTGATCGAGGGCCATCCCCTCGAGAAGGAGCTGCTCGCCGTCAAGCGCGTGATCGGCATCCTGCCCGAGGAGCTGCCCCTCTACGAGCGCCTCACCGGCGAGGAGTACCTGCACTTCGCCGGCCGCATGTACGGCCTC
>Ga0210378_10001318_pt1 | contig 12921 bp, 14 predicted proteins | sample PLM1_60_b1redo_FD_155465 | JGI IMG/M metagenome (GOLD analysis project Ga0210378, IMG submission 155465) | Groundwater sediment microbial communities from an aquifer in East River, Colorado, USA - PLM1_60_b1 redo | ecosystem: Environmental > Terrestrial > Soil > Riparian zone | place: USA: East...
GAGCAGGCGGACATCGCAGACGCATTCTTCGACGCCAACTACGCCGGCGCGAAGGCCAACGGGCTGTTCGCCGGCGCGTACCACCGCGCGCGACGGCCCAGGTGTCCGCGTGGATCCTCGACTTCGTGACCGAGGTGCGGGCCCGCACCGGCCAGCTCGCGATGATCTACACGAATCCGAACTGGTGGGGGCCGTGCACCAACAACGACGCCACGTTCGGCGCGTACCCACTGTTCAACTCGGGTTACATGCCGAGCCCGCCGCCGACGCCGGCCGGCTGGGCGACGTGGACGTTCTGGCAGTACGACGACGCCGGCAGCCTGCCAGGCGACCAGGACGTGTTCAACGGCGACTACGCCGCGCTGACCAGGCTGGCCGGCGGCGTGCCGGCGCCGATCGCCCTGCTCGCGAACGTCAACGGCAGGTTCGTCACCGCGGAGGACGCGGGCAACTCGCCGCTCATCGCCAACCGCACCGCGATCAACCTGTGGGAGCAGTTCTTCCTCGTTGACGCGGGCAACGGCTATTACGCGCTCGAGTCGAAGGTCAACGGCAGGTATGTGACGGCCGAGGACGCCGGCAATTCGCCGCTCATTGCCAACCGCGCCGCCGTCAGTACCTGGGAACGCTTCCAGATCGTCAACAACGCGAACGGCAGCCTCCGCGCCGCCGTCAACAGCCGGTACGTCACAGCGGAGAACGCCGGCAATTCGCCGCTCATCGCCAACCGCACCGCGATCAACCTGTGGGAGCAGTTCCACCTGATCTAGACTGTAGCGGTTATCGCCCGGTGCTCTCCGGAAATTCGTGGGCGAGTACGGCGCGAACCTCCGCGGCCAGCTTTGGCAGTCTTTCGACTGCGGTCGTATAGACGATTTCCGTGTCGACGTCGAAATAGCCGTGGGCCAGCCGGTTGCGTATGGCGACCGCATGGCGCCACTCGACAGATGGGTAACGGTTGCGGAGTTCGGGAGAGACGTTTGCGGCGGCTTCACCCAGCTTGACGAAGCGCCACAGCACGATCTCCTGGAGGTCTTCGTCCGCGGCGAATTGCTCGAAGGACGTTCCGGTGAGCCGCTGAACGATTCCTTCAGCCGCGTCCACCAAATCGGTGAGGCGCAGCCAGTCAGGCCGCTTCGGCATAGATCACCTTCGCTTCGGCGAGCACCTCGTCACGGATCAGTCGGTGGAGGCTCCGCTTCGAGCCAAGGTCGACCTGGCGACCGAACAGTTCGTTCAGCTCTTCGTTGAGGTCCGCAACCTCCCAGCCGAGCCGGGCTCCAGGGGCGAGAACGTAGAACAAGTCAAGGTCGCTGTCAGCGCGATCGTCGCCGCGTGCCACCGAGCCGAACACAGCCAACTCGGCTATGCCGTAACGACGACAGATCGCGGCGAGCTCGTCCAGGTCGATTTCCTTGCCGGCGATGCGCATCGTGTTCCACCTCCGGGCCGTCATGGTCAGTATCGCATCGGCGCAGACCGGACCTGGCCAGCGACGCCACCCAGCTGCAGATCTACACGTGCCACGCCACCTGCGGGCAGACCTGGCAGCTCCGTAGTGATCACTCCACGCGGGACCGGCCCGGTTCGGTCGCCCGACGACCGGCGGGAGGCGGCGACGCGAGCGATTTCAGCCGGACCGCTTGAGCTTGCCGTGGCGTTTGGCGTACCGCTCGCCGGCGGCGAACAGGGCCATGCCGACCGGGGCGGAGATCACCCCGATCAGGCCGAGGACGAGCAGTTCCGGCACGAGAGAGCCGATGCCGACGCCGTCGAGGATGGCGTCGCGGACGCCGGACAGCGCATACGTCGCCGGGCTGGCGGCCGCGAGCCACTGCATCCAGGTCGGCAGCACCTCGACGGGGTAGTACACGCCGGAGACGACGAGCAGCAGGCCTTGGGCGACGAAGCCGAGCTGGGCGCCCTTCTCGGGGGAGATGAGCGGCAGGACGGCGGTCATCATGCCGATGCCGGCGAAGGAGATGCTGGCGACGAGCAGCACGATGATGGCGGTGAGGTAGTCCGCCCGCGGCATGGACAGGTCGAAGAACAGCACGACCGCCGCGAACAGCAGCACGGCCCTGATCAGCCCGTAGATCACCGCCCAGGCCGCCATCCCGGCCAGGTGCGCCGAGCGGCGCAGTGGCGCCATGAACGTGTACTCGATGGTGCCCTCCCACCGCTCCCACGCCACGGTCTCGGTGAGGAGCTCGAAGATGATCCCGAGGTAGGCCCAGATCACGGCGCCGATCAGCAGCGAGCTGGTGACCCGGTTGACGTCGATCGTGCCGCCGGAGGCCTCGATGCCCTTGGCGATGAACACGATCGTCAGGGTGTTCGCGACCGTCCAGACGAAGAACGCGACCTCCCACCAGATGTAGCGGCGGGTCAGGTAGAGGTTGCGCTCGACGACGCCGGCGACGCCGATCAGCTCGGCCCGCATCCCGGTCGTCATGAGAACACTCCCCTCTCGTCGTCGAAATCGTCGCCGGAGTCGTCTTCCTCGGTGTCGTCGGCGAAGGTCCGCCCGGTCGCCGCGAAGAACGCCTCCTCCAGCGTCCGCGCGCCGTAGTGCGCCGTGAGCGCGTCGGCCGGTTCGAGCCGCAGCAGGCGGCCGCGGTCGATGATCCCGACCCGGTCGGCCAGCGCCTCGGCCTCGGCGAGGTCGTGCGTGCAGAGCAGGATCGTCGAATCGTGCTCGCGCCGGATCTCCTTGACGAACTCCTGCACCTCGAGCTTGGACCGCGGGTCGAGCCCGGTGGTCGGCTCGTCCAGCAGGAGCAGCACCGGCGCGGTGAGCAGGGCGCGGGCCAGCGCGACCTTCTGTTGCATGCCGCGGGACAGGTTCTCCATGGGCTCGCCGCGGCGGCCGGTGGGGAAGCTGACCCGCCCCAGGATGCGCGGGATCTCGGCGCGCGTCTCCCGCGGCGACATGCCGTAGAACCGCGCCGCGTAGCTGAGGTTCTCCACCGCGGACATCTTCTTGAAGAAGCTGGCCTCGACCGAGACGCGGTTGACCAGGCGCCGCACCGGGCGCGGCGACCGGTGGACGTCGTGCCCGAACACCATGGCGCGGCCGCCGTCCGGCAGCAGCAGCGTGGACAGCACCCGGACCAGCGTCGACTTGCCGGAGCCGTTCCGGCCGAGGATCGCGACCGTCTCGCCGCGCGCCATGCTGAAGCTGACGCCGTCCAGCGCGGCGACCATCCTGCGCCGCGGCCCGCTGGACCCGCGCGGCGCCTTGCGGCGGAACTCCTTGCGCAGCTCGACGACCTCGACCGCCAGCGGGGTGCCCGGCGAGGTGCTCGGCGGGTTCAGGACGTGGAGGGACTCGGACATCGCGAACTCCCGGTGGGACGGTTGGCCGTGGATGCGGGTGCAGAGCGACAGCGATCGGGGCCCGGAGTGGGTCCCGCCGCGGAGGGGATCGCTCAGTGGGTCAACCGCCGACCAACACGTCCTCGACGGTACGGGCGCGGCGGCTCCGCCCGCTATCGGTTTTCGGCGGACACCACGGGGCTGATCGGTGCATGCGGCTCGCGCACGAGTTCGATGCCGGGCGGCAGCCCGTCGACGTGGACCTCGCCGCCGGCGGCGGCGTGCACGTCCACCCTGGCGTCGGCCAGCGGCATGCCGCGCAGCGAGAAGCTGGCGAAGCCGGCCGGCAGCGCAGGGGCGAGCAGCACGCGGTGGTTAGGCAGTTCGGGATCCAGGCGCAGCAGCACCCGCAGCAGGTGCACGGGCGCCGCGGCGGCCCAGGCCTGCGGGGAGCAGGACGTCGGGTACGGCACCGGCGCCGGGTACTCGCCGCGGTCGAACCCGCAGAACAGCTCGGGCAGCCGGCCGTCGAACGCCTCGGCGGCGTCCAGGATGCCCAAGGTCACCCGGTGCGCGTGCTCGACGAGGCCGTAGCGCATCAGCCCGGTCGCGACCAGCGCGTTGTCATGCGGCCACACCGAGCCGTTGTGGTAGCTCATCGGGTTGTAGGCGCCCATCGAGGTGGCCAGCGTCCGCACGCCCCAGCCGTTGAACAGCTCGGGGGACAGCAGGTGGTCGGCGACGCTGGCCGCCTTGTCCTCGTCGACGATGCCGGTCCACAGGCAGTGCCCCATGTTGGACGCGAGCGAGTCGACGGGGCGCTTGTCGCGGTCTAGGGCCAGCGCGTACCACCCGCGGTCCGGCAGCCAGAACTGCTCGTTGAACGCGGCGCGCAGCGCGGTGGCGCGGTCGACCAGCCGCCGCGCCGTCTCGGCGTCCCCGCGCTCCAGCGCAAGGTGAGCCCGCGCGACGAACGCCGCGTAGGCATACCCCTGCACCTCGGCCAGCGCGATCGGTGGCTCGGCGATCCGCCCGTCGGCGAAGGTCACGCCGTCCCAGGAGTCCTTCCAGCCCTGGTTCTGCAGCCCGCGGTCGGTCGCCCGCTGATACTCGACGAACCCGTCGCCGTCGCGGTCGCCGTAGTTCTGCAGCCACTCGATGGCCCGGTCCGCGTTGGGCAGCAGCGCATCGACCTCGGCCGGCGCCAGCCCCCACCGGCGCAGCTCACCGAGCAGCATGACGAACAGCGGCGTCGCGTCCGCCGTCCCGTAGTAGATGTGCCCGCCGCCGAGCGCCATCGAGGCGTCCACCCCCGAGCGGATCTCGTGCAGGATCCGGCCGGGCTCCTCCTCGCTGCGCGGGTCCACCCTGCTGCCCTGGTGCGCGGCCAGGGTGTGCAGCGTGCCGAGCGCGAGCGACGGGTCGAGCGGCAGCGTCATGTACGAGGTGAGCAGCGAGTCGCGGCCGAACAGCGTCATGAACCACGGCGCGCCGGCCGCGATCGTGGTCCACTGGTGGTCGGCGTCCACGATGCGCAGCGACCCGAGGTCGGCGCGGCTGCGCTCGACGGTGCGGGCGAGCTGCGGGTCGGCGGTGACGATCGCCGGCGAGCGCTGCTGCCAGTCGGCCAGCCGCGCCGCCGGCGCGGAGCGCTCGATGGGCACGTCGAGCGGGAACTGCAACGGCAGGTCCTTGCCGTCCACGCTCGCCGTGACCAGCACATTGGCCGACCACCTGGTCCTGGCCGGCACGACCGCCCTGAACACGAGCAGGCCGGGTAGCACCTGCAGGCTGCCGCTGTCCTGCGACGCCTCCGCGATCTCGGCCTCGATCCGGCAGCCCCGCGCCAGCTCGCGCCACCGGTAGGAGTACTCCAGCACGCCGAACCCGCTGTGCTGGCCGTGCTCGCCGCGGGAGCGGACGCGGCCCTCCTTCACCTCGAACAGGTCGGCGAAGTCGCAGTGCACCGCGAGCGTGAGCTCGCACTGCGTGGTCTCGGCGCTGAGGTTGACCAGCGTGAGGTCCTCCCGCAGCCCGGCGCCGACGAACCGGTCCCTGCGCAGCAGCAGGGAGTGCGCCCCCGGCCATCCCCGTGGCCGGCTGCGGCCGAGGAAGGTGGCCCGGTACGGCGCGCTGGTCAGCACCGTCAGCGGTTCGACCGGCTCGTCGTCCAGCCTCAGCTGCCAGCGCGAGACGAGCCGGGTGTCCTGCACGAACAGGCCCTGCGGCGTGCCGGGCTCGATGTCACCCGTGGCGCTGGCCAGGCAGAAGCTCGAGCCCTCGACCAGGGTCACCCGACCGCCACCAACGACCGCCGGCTCACCGGCGAAGGTCCAACCCGGCATCTCGCGTCACCCTCCTGGTCGCCGACGGCACATAACGGTGCCCGACGAGCTCCGGGTGGAGCGCATCGGGCACCTGTGTAGTCGGTTCAGGGGTCGCCGGATCAGGTCGTACGGTCGACCAGCCTGGCCAGCAGGCCGAACACGATCACCCAGAACACGATGGCGATGCCGTAGTTCAAAACCAGGTCCAGCTGCCCGTTGCCAGTGGCGAAAAGGTTCTTGAACCACAGGGCGAGGATGCCGGCCCAGTTGGCGACGAACTGAACGAAGGCATTGCCGGCATTCGCGCCGAGCAGGACGAACAAGACGTGCAGGGCCAGGATGATGGCGATCACGGCGCCGATCCACCTGATGATCGAGCCCACGACCGTGGTACGGCGGCGTCTCGCATAGACGGCCATCTTTTCGTCACCTCACAGTGCAGCCACCGGTCATCTGTCACCCGGTGGGTACCCGCACGCCCGCCATTTATGCCTACCGTGGCCCAGTGCCCACCATCTACGACGACTGGCAGGCTGTGCTCGACGCGCACGCCAACCCCAGGCCGCACGCGCGGCTGTCCAACGGCCGGCTCGACGGCGCGGTGGCGGCCGCCACCGTCAGCGTGGACCCTCAGGCGCCGGAGCCGGTCTACTTCGCCGACAACCTCTACGGCGCCACCGCCTGGACCCCGGCCGGCCCGGACGGCTCGTCATGGCAGCGCGCCGACACCGCCGAGATGCGGCTCATGATCGCGCCGCTGCTCGCACCCGGCCAGGCCGCCGAGATCCGCCTGCCGCTGGCCGGCTCCCCGCCCGCCGTCCGCGTCCTGCTCGCCGGCAGCTGGCTCGACATGTCCCGCTGACCACGAGCTGTAACCAAGCGGTCCGGGTCTTCGGCGAGGTTCATCTGCTCCTTGATCACCAGAGCTGTCGATCGGCATTTGCGGGCGATGCAATCTGAGCTGCCACTTCCGGCGATCTTGTGACGCCGACTTCGTACCGATGTGTGGGCCAAGACCCGGTCGGCCCTTCGGAGCACTGCCCGCCGGTCCATCGCATCCACCGAAGGACGCAATTCGACGCATACAACGAGGCTTCGGGTGAAATCTGGCACATCCGTCCCGCCGGGATGCGCCCATAGGGGCTTTGGCTGCGCCACGGGGGATCTCGTGACTCGGCACGGTGCTGCCGACCAGCCCCTCGGACGACCCAATGGACTTATCGCTACAGGTCGAGCGCGGCTTGGACAGTCGAGGCAAGGCGGCCCATAGTGAGCTGGTCGACTTCCCCGAGCTTGTCGCCGGTCCAGGCGCGGTAGAGGCGGGTGAGGTCGCGGACGTAGGCCCAGCCGTGGCCAGGTACGGGGATGGCCAGGATGTCGCCGGGGTCGCGTTGCCGGAGTTCCATGCCAAGCATCCACGAGCGGGTGGAGGTGTTGATGCTGTCGCTGGACAGGATCAAGGCCGTGCGTGGGACGTCGGGGGATCCTGGTCGGATGTAGCGGCGCAGTTCACCCCGTCGCACGGAACCTCTTCGCTTCGGCGGCCTCGATTACGGCGTCGTCGGCCGCCCGCTCGGCGTCCTCGGCGATCATTTCGGCCTCGGTCTCGGGGACGTAGTTCGGGCCGGGGTTCATCGCAGCCACCCCGCGGCGAGCGGCGCGGGCTATCCAGTCCGCTACCGGCATGCCGTCGCGCTGGGCGGCCAGTTCGGCGAGCGCGACCGTGCCAGCGTCGATCTCGACCGAAACGGTGCGTCGACTGGCCATGCAGTCATGGTACGACGCCGTGCACTGCTGGTCACTGGAGGCGAGCTAGGCCAGGCTTTGACGCGTCAGTGTCAACCCGGCTGCGTTGTCGAGTAGCACCATGCGGCGGTGGCTCCGTCGATTCGCTCTGTGGTCTTTGACGTTTGGGGAGACGTTGGTCGATGACTCGCGGGAGTGGGGGCGTGGGCGGACTTGGTGGGGGTGCCGCGGCATACGTTTTCGGCGGTGTTGGGGGCGGTGACGGCGGCGGGGCGGAACAACGCAGAGACGTTCAGGTACATCCGAGCAGCGTTCGATGTGGCGGGTGAGCGGGAGGCGCGGGAGGACGCTGGGGTCGGGGAGCAGATCGACGAGGCGGTTGCGCCGTCCAGGTTGTTCCTCCTCGCGCCTTCGGCGCTGCGGGGCTCACCCCAACACCACCCCCGCAAACTCCCCCCGAACTGGCTGGTCAAAGCCCTATGACGGGGTGGCCGGGAAGGAGCGCGCGGCGGCCAGGAATGCGTCGTTCTCCTCCGGCATGCCGATGGTGACGCGGGCGCCCTCGCCGACGAAGGCCCTGACCACCACCTTGTGCGTGAGGCAGTGGTCGTTGAAGGCCGCGGTGCGCTCGCCAAGCGGCAGCCAGACGAAGTTGGCCTGCGACGGCGGCACGCCGTACCCGGCGTCCAGCAGCGCGGCGCGCACCCGCTCGCGTTCGGCCACGATGTCCTTGCACCTGGCCAGTAGCTCGTCGGCGGCGTCAAGCGAGGCGATCGCCGCGGCCTGCGCGACGGCGTTCACCGAGAACGGCACGCACACCTTGCGCACCGCGGTGACCACCTCAGGCACGGCGATGCCGTACCCCACCCGCAGCCCGGCCAGCCCGTACGCCTTGGAGAAGGTCCGCAGCACGGCGATGTTGTCCCGGCCGTCGAGCAGCAGCCGCAGGCCGTCGGGCACCTCGGGATCCGTGACGAACTCGCGGTAGGCCTCGTCGAGCGCGACCAGCACGGTTGGCGGCACGGCGTCGAGGAACCGCAGCAGCTCGTCGCCGCGCACGGCCGTACCCGTCGGGTTGTTCGGGTTGCAGACGAAGACCACCCTGGTGCGGTCGGTGATCGCGGCTGCGATGGCGTCGAGGTCGAGGCGATGGTCGGAGGTCAGTGGCACCGTCCTTTTCCGCGCGCCGACGACCTGCGTGATGATCGGGTACGCCTCGAACGACCGCCAGCCGAAGACCACCTCGTCGTCCGGCTCGCAGGTGGCCTGGATGAGCTGCTGGCACACGCTGACCGACCCGCAGCCGACCGCCACCCGATCCACCTCGACGCCGACGTGCCTGGCAATTCGCTCGATCAGTGCGGTGGCCGCCATATCTGGGTAACGGTTGACCGAATTGGCCGCATCCGCGATGACTTTCGTCACGCTTGGTAGAGGTCCGGCGGCCACTTCGTTGGACGCGAGCTTGATCGCTCCCTGGATGGTGCGGCCTGGTATGTAACTGGGAAGCGCGGCCAGGTCTGCTCGGGTGCGTACCGTCATGGCCGCGAGTGTTCCACCGTCGGACCCGACACCTACAGTTCACCCGGAGGTGGTTGAGTATCGACATGACGCAGACCAGGACCGAGACGCTTCCGCTCGCGGACGGCAGCCAGTTGCGGCTGACCGTCGCCGAGCCGGAGACGGCCGTTCGCGGCGGCATCGTCGTGCTGCACGAGGCGCGCGGGGTCACCGACTCGGTCAGGGACCTGGTCAGCGGCTTGGCCGCCGAGGGCTGGCTCGTGGTCGCCCCGCACCTCTACCACCGCGACGGCGCGGACGAGGTGGACGGCGAGCGGGTCGCCGACCAGGTCAACCGGCTCACGCCGTCGTCGGTGCTCGACGACAGCGACGCGGCGCTCGGCTGGCTGCGTGCCCGCGGCGTCGCCGGCGACCGGATCGGCGTGGTCGGCTTCGACCTCGGCGGTGCGGTGGCCGTCAAGGTGGCGATCCACCGGCAGGTCGGCGCCGCCGTCAGCGTGTCCGCGCCCGGCATCCTCACCCCGATCGCGGACCAGCTGCGCCCGCTGATCGAGGCCGCGCCCGAGCTGTCCTGCCCGTGGCTGGGCATCTACGGCGGCGACGCCACCGCCCCCGTCGAGGAGGTCGAGAAGCTGCGCGACGCCGCCGCGACCGCGCAGGTGGCCACCGACGTCGTGCACTACCCGCTGGCGCTGGACGCCGACCCCGACGCGGCGGCCGAGGCGTGGCAGCGCACGCTCAACTGGTTCGACTCGCACCTGCGGTAACAGCCCGTACCCGCGCAAGGGCCGCCGCCAGCTCGCTGAACTCCCGCCGGTACTCCAGCTTTCGCAGCCAGCGGTCGGGGATCGCGGTCACGCCGTCGCGCACGCCAAGCAGGCCGCCCACGATCGCGCCGGTGGTGTCGGCGTCCTCGCCCCTGTTCACCACGGCCACCACGAGCTGCTCGAACGACGCCGGCTGCTGCACCGCCCACACCGCAGCGGCCAGCGAGTGGATCACGTAGCCCGTGGTCGGCAGCGTGCTCACGTCGCGCCGCGGGTCCGTCTGCAGCGCATCGAGCACCGCGGGGTGCCGTGCGACGGCGCGGGCCCGTTCCAGCGCGGTGGGCACCGGCAGCCTGTCCAGCAGCGCGGTGCCGAGCTCGACGTACGCCTGGCACGACTCGACGCACCGCTGGTCCGCGTGGGTGATCGCGGAGATCTCGGCCGCCTCCCTGCGCCGGACGGTGCCGTCCCTACGAGCCAGGGCCGTTGGCAGGGCCCGCATCAGCGACCCGTTGCCCGCGTCGTCACCCGAGCTCGCCGCCGCGCCACTGCGCCGCGGATCGCCGTGCTCGGCCAGCCAGCCCAGCGCCAGCGCGGTCAGCCCACCGATGTCCCTCGGCCCGCCGCCGTACCACCGAAGGAACCGCCCGGCGACATCGTGCAGCTCGTACCCCGCCGCGTACCCGCGAGCCACGCACGCAGTCAGATCGCTGTCGTCCGTGCCCTGTCCAGGCCGCCAACCGAACGCGCCTCCGCCAACCACCTCACAATGCACGCCGTACTCCACCCTGATCCGCTCCGCCGAGCAGAACTCCACCGTCGCCCCGAGCGCGTCCCCCGCCGCCACCCCCAGCAACCCGCCCGCGATCCGCTCCAGCTGGTCGTCTGACATGCCGTTCATCCTGTCGGTGCGACCAACCGGCGCCAACCGGGCATCTCGTGATCTGTTCCAGCCCGGCGCGCCGACCACACTTGGTAACCTCACGCTCAGATAGCGGTTGTACGGGGAGCCGCTGGGCGTCCGAATGCGTCCCATGCGGGGAGGGTGATCACCTGTGTCAGCGTTCTTCGCCGTCGACTTGGCGACTGGTCAGGATATGATCAAGTCGATTGGTCAGATGCAGACCGACATCGGCATAATGATCAACAAGTTGGATAACGTCGATCGGATAGTCAACTTGGGCGACCTTGAGGAGGCTCGTGCGGTAGCGACCTTCAACCAGATGGTTGCGTCAGGCGGAACCCAGTCGGCACGGGCCGCATTGGAAAAGTTCCGCGAGTCGCTGGACAACGCGGCTGCCGCGGTGCAGCGGGGGATGGCTAACTACAGCGAGGTGGAAGCCGCTACCGAGCAACAGCACAAGCAGATTGAGCATTCAGTGTCGGAAGGAACCCAACCTCGGCATAACGGCGGGATGAGGCTGATCTGATGCAGCATCTGCTCCGTGTCGTCGGGCGTCTGGTTGTGACGCTCGCGCTGGGGCTCCCGCTGGTAGCGTGCACCACCAGTGGGGGGAATCCGACGCCAGTGAGCTCGCCTGCTGCATCAGGTTCCGCTGGTTCGCCGACTTCAACGTCGACAGCGCCGACCACCGGATCAGATCTTGCCGGCCTGGATCCATGCAAGCTGCTGATGCCGGACGAAGTGGCGCAGCTCGGCCTGCCTACCGAACCGCGCTCCGACACGGTAACAGGTCGTCGAACCTGCTTTTGGGCAAAGCCGAACGCCAATCTCGGAATCTATGTCGATCCTTGGCGGGGTCTTGCTGACCTGAACGCGAACGCGATAAGGGTCGAAGCTAGGACTGTCGGCGGCCACCAGGGACGTCTTCTCGTAAAGCCCGATGGGTGTGATTTCGATATAGCGGTGACGGAGAAATCCAGCATCACGGTGTCCGTGCTGGCGTTCAAGGACCCGTCGGAGGGTTGCTCGATCGCTGAACGTGCCGTTGCATTTGTTGAACCGAGATTGCCGAGGGGGTAAGGACATGGTCACGCCTGCGGGGTCGAGTGACCCGGCCGTGCCGTCGAGCGGTACAGGTGCAGACGCTCAGAATCCAGCCCCAGATGGTGGGGTCGCTACCCGTCAATTGCCGCAGATTCCGCAGACAAATGTCAAAGCATACAACCATCACCAGCTCAAGGATGCGGTCGACGCCGCACGGCCGTCGGACGCCGCCGGTCTCTCGGCGGACTGGGCTGCGCTCGGCGAGCAGATGACGACGTTCGCGACCAGCCTCTCGGCCACGGCCAACAATACTCAGGCCAAGTGGCGCGGTAGCGCAGGAGAAAAAGCGCGGACCGAACTGTTGGCACTGGCCAGTTGGAGCGACACCACCGGTCAGGGACTGCAGTCCATGGGCTCCAATGTTGACAGCCAGTCGTCGGCAGCATCGACCGCGCAACGGTCGATGCCCGAGAAGGTGCCCGAGTACGATCCGGTTACCTACTATAAACGGATGCTCACGGCCAGTCCGTTTGAATGGCCGACAATCGCTCGGGACGCTAGAGACCATTACGACCGGTATCAGGCCGCGGAGGCCGAAGCCCATGCCGCCGCTGGAAGCTATACGGCAGCCCTCAGCCAGTCCGCGGCGACCATGCCGGCGTTCACACCGCCGCCCGCATTCGGGGGGAATGCTGGGATTGCCGATGGTGGGGTCACGCCGCCTCGGGCTGGTGTGACCCCACCGGGAGCCGGCGTGCCGCCGGGAGGTTCGGGTGGGCCGGCTGGCGGGGTGCCGCTGTCACCGGGCGGAGGTACGACGCCGCAGATTCCGACCGGGCCCGGCGTGCCCGCGCCGACGCCGCCGGCTGGTGGCGGACCGTCGCCGACGCCGCCGAGCGGCTCGGTCCCCGGGCCCGGCCGGCCGGGTGGGCCCGGAAGCCCGAGCGGCCCTGGCGGGCCGGGATATCCGAGCGGACCAGGGTATCCGGGCTACCCGGGTGGTCCTGGCGGGCAGGCAGGCACGGGTGTACCCGGTGGTCGGCCGGGGTTGCCTGGCGGCTCGGGGAGCGGGCGGCCGGGTGGTATGGGTCCGGGAGGCGCAGGGCGCGGTGGCGCCGGCGGGTTCGGTCCGGGCGGCCGCGGGTTCGGGCCGGAAGGCAGCGGCGGGCTGCGCGGCGTCGGCGGCGGAGCATTCGGCGAGGGCGGGCTGCGGGGCGGGGGAGCGGTCGGCGAGGGCGCCGGCCTGCGCGGCGGCGTCGGCGAGGGTGCCGGCGGGCGAGGGGGTGGGCTTGGC
>Ga0210378_10001320_pt1 | contig 12917 bp, 9 predicted proteins | sample PLM1_60_b1redo_FD_155465 | JGI IMG/M metagenome (GOLD analysis project Ga0210378, IMG submission 155465) | Groundwater sediment microbial communities from an aquifer in East River, Colorado, USA - PLM1_60_b1 redo | ecosystem: Environmental > Terrestrial > Soil > Riparian zone | place: USA: East...
GCGTAGTGCTGGCCCGCTTCCAGCGTGATGTCGGTGGCGCCGGGCTGCTTCTTGAGGATGACGTTGATGACCCCGGCGATGGCATCGGACCCGTATTGCGCCGCCGCGCCGTCGCGCAGCACCTCGATCCGGTCGATGGCCGAGGCGGGTATGGAGTTGATATCGTAACCCGCCGAGCCCCTCGCGATCGTTTGCTGGTAGTGCATCAGCGACTGCTGGTGATGGCGCTTGCCGTTGATCAGCACCAGGACCTGGTCGGGGCCGAGGGAGCGCAGCGTGGCCGGCCGGATGATGTCGGTCCCGTCACTGATGGTGGTGGTCGAGAAGTTGAACGAGGGCTCGAGGAGCTGAAGGATCTTGCCGGTCTCGGTGGCGCCGCTGCTGCGGATGGCTTCGGCGTCGATCACGTCCACGGGGGCCAGCGTGTCGGTGGAGGTCCGCCCCTTGACGCGCGTTCCCGTGACGGTTACGACCTCCTCGAGCCTTGCGGCGAGCGCGAAGTCCGCCTTCATGTTGGCCCCGGCGCTGAGCCGCACGGTCTGCACCGCCTTGCCGAAGCCCTTGAGCTCGGCGGAAACGGTGTAGGCGCCGACGGGAAGGTTGGGCACCGTGTAAGCGCCGTCGGGCCCGGAGGTGACGATGCGAGCGATGGCGCCCCTGGGATCCGTGACGGTGACGGTGGCCCCGGGAACGGCGGCGCCGCTCTCATCGCGGACGACGCCCGCGATGCCGCCCGTGCCCTGGGCCAGGGCGGGGACGGCGGCGGCGATCAGGAAGGCGGCCAGCAGGAGGAAGCGTCGGGAGGGGGACATACGACCTCCTTGGGCGGGCGGGGGTTCAACGTTTGGCGCCCGCAGGTCGGTTGAAGGGAGGGTTGCACCCGCGGGTCCGGCTGTCAAGGCAGGCTTGTGATCGTGAACACCGCCACGTCTGGGGGGGCATACGTGCGCATCGGCACCAGGCTGCCCCCCACTCCGCGAGAAACGAAGATCGTCAGCCCGTCGACCTGGTGCCGGCCGAAGGGCCAGAGGCGACCGTGGGGGCTGGGGACCCACAGGGGCCGGTAGCCGGGCAACGCGATGTGCCCCCCGTGCGTGTGCCCGCACAATAGGAGCTGCACGCCGCGGCCCTTGACCTCTGGGTAGCCGTCGGGCGAGTGGCACAGGGCGATCTTGATCGGCACGTCGGCCACGCGGGCGAGCGCGGCGTCGACCCCTTCCTGCTGCGCGATCCTGTCCACGGCCCGGTACGATGTCAGCGGGTCGTCGAGGCCGATCACCGCCACGTCGTCGTGCGGCGGAGGCAGGCGGATCGACTCGTTGACGAGGACCCGGACCCCGGCCTCCGTGAGCCCGTCCTCCAGCCGCTCGGGCCGGGCCCAGAAGTCGTGGTTGCCGAGGACGGCGAGCTTGACCGGGGACGGGAGCGCGCTGACGCGCGCCTGGAGCTCCTTCACCCGGTCCTTCGTCGCGCCCAGGAATACGTAGTCGCCGCCGAGGGCGAGGACGTCGGCGTTCGCGGAGCGGAGCTGGGCGAAGGCGGCGTCGAGGACTTCGGGGGGGGTCGTCGGGCCGAGGTGCAGGTCGGAAGCGAACGCGATCCGCAGCGGCGGCCGGCCCTTCTCCCGCCCGGGGATGGCCAGGGTGTGCTCGATGAGGGCCACCCGCGTGGCGCCGGGCACGCGGGCCCACAGCCACGCCGCCCATCCTCCGGTGTAGAGCAGGCCCAGCACCCGCTCCATGTTCCGGTGGGACGTCGTGTAGGGCCGGCGGGAGGCGGGCACGCTCACAGGTTAACTCGCGCGCCGCGATTCGTGGCAGAATGCGCGATTCATGGCACCCCAGTTCATCTTCACAATGAAGGACCTGCGGAAGGTCACCCCGCAGGGCAAGGAGATCCTCAAAGGCATCTGGCTCAGCTTCTACCCGGGAGCCAAGATCGGCGTCCTGGGCGGGAACGGTGCGGGCAAGAGCACGCTGCTCCGGATCATGGCCGGCATCGACAAGGACTTCGCGGGCGAGGCGTTCCCCGCCCAGGGCACCCGGATCGGCTACCTGCCTCAGGAGCCGCAACTCGACCCGAAGAAGACCGTGCTCCAGCACGTCGAGGAGGCGGTGGCCGGGCCGCGCGCCATCCTCCAGCGCTACGAGGAGCTGTCCGCGAACTGGTCGGACGAGAACGCCGACGAGCTGGGCCGGCTGCAGGACCAGATCGACGCGCAGAACCTCTGGGAGCTGGACCGCACGGTCGAGGTCGCGATGGACGCGCTGCGCGTGCCTCCCGGCGACGCCGACGTGACCACGATCTCCGGCGGCGAGCGCCGACGGGTGGCGCTCTGCCGCCTGCTGCTGCAGCCCTCCGACATGCTGCTCCTCGACGAGCCCACGAACCACCTCGACGCGGAATCAGTGGCGTGGCTCGAGCGGTTCCTGAAGGAGTACAAAGGGACCGTCGTCGCGGTCACCCATGACCGCTACTTCCTCGACAACGTCGCCGGATGGATCCTGGAGCTGGACCGCGGGGCCGGCATCCCATGGCAGGGCAACTACTCGTCGTGGCTGGAGCAGAAGGAGAACCGCCTCGCCCAGGAGGAGAAGGAGGCCGGATCGCGGCGCCGCACGCTCCAGCGCGAGCTCGAGTGGATCCGCATGGCCCCCCGCGCCCGGCAGGCCAAGGGCAAAGCCCGACTCACGCACTACGAGGACCTGCTCGCCGAGGAGCAGGCCGCCGAGAAGCGGGAGGGACCGGCCGAGATCAGCATTCCGCCCGGACCGCGACTGGGCGACCTCGTCATCGAGGCGAAGGGCGTGCGCAAGGGGTACGGCGACAACCTCCTGATGGACGACGTCAGCTTCCTGCTTCCGCGGGGCGGGCTCGTGGGCGTGATCGGGCCCAACGGCGCGGGCAAGACGACGCTGTTCCGCATGATCCTGGGGCAGGAGAAGCCCGATGCGGGGACGCTGAAGATCGGCGACTCGGTGGCGCTCTCCTACGTCGACCAGAGCCGCGACCGCCTGGCCGGTGAGCGCACGGTGTGGGAAGAGATCTCCGACGGGGGCAAGGACATCGTGATGGTGGGCAAGCGCGAGGTCAACTCCCGCGCCTACTCCGCATCCTTCGGCTTCCGCGGCCCCGACCAGCAGAAGCAGGTGAAGGACCTTTCGGGGGGCGAGCGCAACCGCCTGCACCTGGCGACACTGCTCAAGAGCGGCGGCAACCTGCTGCTCCTCGACGAGCCCACCAACGACCTCGACGTCGACACGCTCCGGGCGCTCGAGGAGGCCCTCGTCGGCTTTGCCGGCTGTGCCGCGGTCATCAGCCACGACCGCTGGTTCCTCGACCGCATCGCCACCCACATCATGGCTTTCGAAGGAGACAGCCGGGTCGTGTGGTTCGAGGGCAACTACCAGGACTACGAAGCCGACCGCCACCGCCGGTTGGGGGCGGAGGCTGATCAGCCCCACCGTATCCGGTATCGGAAACTGACACACTGACGCGTCGAATCGTGATAGGGTCGCCTCAACGAACCACCGGGCGGACGACTCCCTCCGTGCGAACGAACATGCGCGACCGCAGGAAGCAGCTGCGGATGATCGAGCACGACCGGCGGCACCAGCCGCGGGCGACCGTCGCCGTGTCGGTCCACGTCCAGGGCCAGTACCCGGATGGAGAGGCCTGGGACGAGACGACGACCACGTCGGTGGCGTCGGCCAGCGGGGCCGCCCTGCCCTTGCAGCACACGGTGCTCCTCGGCCAGGGCCTTCACCTGTCGCTGCCCCTGCCGCGGCGCTTCCGCACCTTCGACCTGAGCGCTCCCACCTACCGCCTCTACGCCGTCGTGGCCTCGGCGAGCCCGTCGGGAGAAGTGGGCCTCCGTTTTCTCGGCAAGGACCCGCCCAAAGGCTACACGCGTAACCGCGCCGGCCTCTTCCTGACCCCGCCCACGCAGCCGCCGGCGCCCGAGCGTCGTTCGGCCCCTCGGCGGGACGGCACGTTCTTCTTCGTGCTGAAGCCCCGGGGGGATCGGGGCGAGCGGCAGGAGGAGGCCACGGTCGCGGACAACCTCGGGGCCGGGGGCGCGCGGGTCCTGACGACGCAGTTCTTCGCCCGGGGCGAGGTGCTCGAGGTGGAGGAGGCCGGCGGGCCGTTCCGCACTCGCGCGGCCGTGCGCAACGCCTACGTGGGGGAGGACGCCGTCTGGCGTCTGAACCTCATGTTCCTGGACGCGCAAGCGCCGGAGCGGCTGCTCAGCTCCTCGTAGCCGAGGCCCAGGGCCTCGCCCGTGGCGGCGGGGCCCTGGGTGCGTCCTTGCCTGTCTAGTTGCTCCTGCACGGCTTGTGCACCTGCAGGTTGCCTCCCGCAAGAGTGCCCGCGGCCCTGCCCACCAGCTCGAACCAATCGTCCCGGCCTGGCTCCCCATTGTCGATGATGTTCGCCGTGAATGGCTCGTCCGCCGTGGTGGTGCCGGTGACCGTACCGCCCCCCTCGTTGCCCGCGGCGTAGACGTCGGCGCTCGCAAACGGCTTGGCCGCCCTCATCTTCACGCCGGAGGCCTTGTCGCTGTACATCAAGTGGCCCCAGTTCAGGTCGCCGTCGCGGAAGGCGATCACGAAGTGCTGCTTGCCGTGCGAGCCGTTCAAGAACCCACCGCCGGTCACGAAGCGCGGCTCCGGACAGACCGGCCGGCCCTGGCACTTGATGTCGGCGTGCGCGCGCGCGAAGGAGACGTCGGTGTCGTCGGTTCCGGGCACGAGCGCGGGTACCACCACCCGCAACGCCGTGATCGTGATATCGCCCCGGTGGCCGCTGTCGCTCGTCTTCTGCTCGGCGATGATGAAGTACGCGCCGGGAACGCCCGGGATGTCCACCTTCTTGTTGCGTGGCAGCAGCGGGTCGGCGTCGACTATGACGGGCCCGACCTGGGCCTGCAGCACGTGTGCCGTGCCGCTGAGTACAGGCGTGAGGGCGCTGCATTCCGCCTTCGCGTCGGAGCTAAGCACGCTGGCCGTGACCAGGATGCCGGCCACGTCCGCTCTCAGCGCGGCCACGTTCGCGTTCGACATGCTGTGGTCGCCCTGGCCGCGGGTGGACGCGCAGAGGATCTCGGCCGCCACCGACACGTTGGCGATGCTGATGCCCTCCTCGGTGCACGGGGCCGGCGGCAGGAACTCCGGAGCCTCGAAGTAGCCCGTGTCCGCCAGCGTGACCTGCTGGCCCAGGACGTTCGCCATCACTGCCGTCGCCTGGCCGCTGAAGATGGGGCGATCGCCGTCCCCGCCGGTGTAGGCCCCGCCGAGGCTCCCGAGCAGGAACAGGACGCCTACGCACGCGACCCGCAGATGCGGACGCCCAGGGTGGCTGGTCATGTCTTGCCTCCTCGCTTGGGTCATGTTCTGACCACTTTGGACACATATTCCGGCAAAGTCCGGGCCAGCCTGTCCCCCACCCGCATGCTCATCAGCAGCCCTGCCCTTTCAATGCTTTCCGGGAAAGCAACGTGACGGGCCGTCGAGGCGGGTGGCGCGCCGCCGCTGCATCCGGGCTGCGCCTCCGCCCGGCAAGCGATTGCGTTCAGCGACTTATGACCGCCGCGTGGGCGCAGCGGCCGGGGCGGCTCAGGCGGCGGGGAGGTTCAGCCGTCGCATGAGACGCTGCAGCGTCGAGCGGTGGATGCCGAGGCCCTGCGCGGCTCGCGTCACGTTACCCCTGTGCGTCTCGAGAGTCGACTCCAGGAACTCGCGCTCGAGCCGTTCCAGCGTCTTCACCTTCCACTCGTGGAAGCTCGCGCGCGGCTGTTCCTCGGCGCCGGCGACCACCGCGGGAGGAAGGTCCTCGGGGGTGACGAACCTTCCCCGGGCGTAGGCCACCGCCCGTTCCACCGCGTTCTTCAGCTCGCGCACGTTACCCGGCCAGTCGTACGCGGTGATCAGGTCCATCGCGGCCACGGCGATGCCGTCGAGCTGCTTGCCGTAACGTGCCGTGCAGGACTCGAGGAAGTGGACGGCCAGCAGCGGGATGTCCTCGCGGCGCTCCCGGAGCGGCGGCACGACGATCTCGATGACCGCGATTCGGAAGAAGAGGTCCTCGCGGAAGCGCTGCCGGGCCAGCTCCTCGCGGATCTCGCGGTTGGTCACCGCCGTGAAGCGCACGTCGAAGGCTACCGGCCTTCGGGCCCCGAGTCGGCGGGCCGCGCCCTCCTCCAGCGCTCGCAAGAGCTTGGCCTGGAGCGCCACGCTCATCTCGCAAACCTCGTCGAGGAGCAGAGTGCCGCCGTGGGCGGCCTCCAGCAACCCTGGCTTGGGACCCGCGGCTCCCGTGAAGGCGCCCCGCTCGTAGCCGAACAGCTCCGCCTCAAGGAGGTTCTCCGGGATGGCCGCGCAGTTGACCGCCACGAACGGTCGGCCCTGCCGCCGTCCGTTGTCGTGGATCGCGCGCGCCACCAGCTCTTTTCCGCTGCCGCTCTCACCGAGGATCAGCACGGGGGCGTCCACGGCCGCGCTGCGGCGGATGTCGTCGAACAGCTTGAGGACCCGGCGGCTCTGCCCCACGATGCCGCTCAGCGTGAAAACGCTGTGGAGCCGGCCGCGCAGGAAGCCGTGCGCCTCCCGGGCTCTTCGTGCCTCGAGCGATGCGCGGACCACCTGCAGGAGCTGCTGGGGAGTGAAGGGCTTCCCCAGGTATTCGGCGGCCCCGAACTTCATCGCCTCTACGGCAGTGTCCACCGTGGGAAACGCGGTGATGAGAACCACGACGGTGTCGGGATCGGCGTCCTTGGCCGCGCGCAGCACGTCGAGGCCTCCCATCTCCGGCATCATCAGGTCGACCACGGCGAGGTCCACCGCCGAGCTGCGGAGTACCGCCTCCGCGCTCCTTCCCGACTCCAAGCTGACGACCTCGTAGCCTTCACGGACGAGCACCTCGGCGCACAGCTCGCGCGTGTCGGCGTCGTCGTCGACGACCAGGACGCGCTCCGGCATCAGCGGAGCCCGCCAGGGCAGGAGGGAAGGAACGTGGGGCGCCTCCGGAACCGAGAACGTAATACGTTTGGGAATGAAACAGCGTGACGATCGTCACTGGCGGCCCCGGCCGATATCCGGCCCCTAGACGCGGGTAGAATCGGCTCGCCGCCGTCACGGCGGTCCGCTCCCGCGAAAGGTCTGGTTCATGCTGCTCCAACGATGCGGCTTGTGTCTGCTGGCCGTGCTGGCCCTGCCTGCGGGCATGGGGCCGGTTGGAGGAGCCGAACGCTTCCACGTGCTCATCCGCGGCGGCACCGTCTACGACGGCACGGGGGGCCCGGGGCGACGGGCCGATGTCGGGATCCGCGGGGACGCCATCGCCGCGGTGGGCGATCTCTCCTCCGCCGCCGGGCGCACCGTGGTGGAGGCCAAGGGCCTCGCGGTTGCGCCCGGCTTCATCAACATGCTCTCGTGGTCGACCGAGTCGCTGATCGTGGACGGCCGCTCGCAGGGCGAGATCCGCCAGGGAGTGACGACCGAGATCTTCGGCGAGGGCTCCTCCATGGGGCCGCTGACCGACGAGATGAAGCGGCGGATGAAGGAGGACCAGGCCGACCTCAAGTACGACATCAAATGGACGACGCTCGCGGAATACCTCGCCTACCTCGAGAAGAAGGGGGTCGCCCCCAACGTCGCCTCCTACGTCGGCGCGGCCACGGTGCGCGAGTACGTGATCGGCCTCGACGACCGCCCGCCGACGCCGGCGGAGATGGAACGCATGCGGCGGCTGGTGCAACAGGAGATGGAGGCGGGGGCCCTCGGCATCGGCACCTCCCTCATCTACGCGCCCGGGACCTACGCCGGGACCGAGGAGCTCGTCGAGCTCGGCAAGGTCGCCGCGCGGTACCAGGGCAAGTACATCTCGCACCTGCGCAGCGAGGGCGACCGCTTTCTGGAAGCGTTGGACGAGCTCGTCCGCATCAGCCGCGAGGCGGGGCTGCCCGCGGAGATCTACCACCTGAAGGCGGCGGGAGAGGCGAACTGGCCAAAGATGGACCAGGCCATCGCGCGAGTCGAGAAGGCGCGCGGCGAGGGCCTGAAGATCACCGCCGACATGTACACCTACACGGCGGGAGCGACCGGCTTCGACGCCTGCATCCCGCCCTGGGCCCGCGACGGCGGCTACGACGCGCTCTTCCGCCGGATCCAGGACGCGGAGACGCGGCCACGGATCCTCGCCGACATGCGCCGGCCGGCCGAAGGCTGGGAGAACCTGTGCGGTGCCGCCGGGTCGCCGGAGCGCCTCCTGCTCGTGGAGTTCAAGACCGACGCGCTGAAACCGCTCACCGGCAAGACGCTGGCCGAGGTCGTGAAGATGCGCGGCACCGACCCGGAGAACACGATCCTGGACCTCGTCCTCGCGGACCGCACGCGCGTCGGCGTGGTGTTCTTCCTGATGTCGGAGGACAACGTCCGCAAGCAGGTCCGCTTGCCGTGGGTGTCCTTCGGCTCCGATGCGGCCTCGATGGCGCCCGAGGACCCGTTCACGCGCTCTTCGGCCCATCCGCGCGCGTACGGCACCTTCGCGCGGCTGCTCGGCAAGTACGTGCGGGACGAGAAGCTCGTCAGCCTCGAGGAAGCGATCCGGCGTCTGGCCGCCCTGCCCGCGACGAACCTCGGCCTCGACCGGCGCGGGCGGCTGGCGCCGGGGATGTTCGCCGACGTCGTCGTCTTCGACCCGGCCACGATCGCCGACCGGGCCACCTTCGAGAAGCCCCACCAGTACGCGGTGGGGATGCGACACGTGTTCGTGAACGGCGTCCAGGTCCTGAAGGACGGCCAGCACACGGGCGAAACGCCGGGCCGCGCCCTCAAGGGCCCGGGAGTCCGCAAGTGAGCGCCTCCCCTCTCCCTGGAAGGGAGAGGGGAAGGGGTGAGGGTTGCCGATGACCAGACTCGCCGTCACCGGGGCGAGCGGGTTCGTGGGGCGGGAGACCCTGGCCCTCGCCGCCCGGGAGCGCGTCGAGGTCGTCGGCGTCGTCCGCTCGGAAAAGGGCGCGGCCGCCGTGACGCGTCTCGGCGCCCGGGCCTCTGTCGTCCCGCGCCTGGAGGCGGAGCCGCTGGCGAAGGCCTTCGCCGGCGCGGAGGCCGTCGTGCATCTGGCCATGATCGGCCGCGAGAGGGAGGCCCAGACCTACGAGGCGGTCAACGTGCAGGGCACGCGGGCGGTCGTGAATGCGGCGCGAGAGGCGCGGGTGCCGCGGGTCATCCTGTTCAGCGGCCTCGGCGTCGCGCACTACGGAATGACACGCCGCTGCACCAACCGCTACTTCCTCTCGAAGCTGTCGGCCGAGGTGGAGCTGTTCCGCTCGGACCGCGAGGCCGTGGTGTTCCGCCCTTCCTACATCGTGGGGCCCGGCGACGGCGTCGTCAGGAACCTTCTGGTCGACATGGCGGGCGGCGAGGTCGCAAGGGTCGGCGACGGACGCTACCGCATGCAGCCGGTGGCCGTCGCCGACGCGGCGGCGGCGGTGCTGGCGTCCGCGGCGAGCCCCCCGCCAGGGTCGGTCGCGCCGCATCGCGTGTTCGACTTCGTCGGACCGGAGCCCGTGAGCTTCCAGGCCTTCGTCGAACGGACGGCGGCGGCCGCGCGCGCCGCGGGCCTCCCCGCGGACTTCCGGGTGCGTGAGGTGAGCATCGAGGAAGCGGAACGCGCCGCGGCGGCCGGCGGCTTCCGCGGGATGGGACCCGACGACGTGGACATCCTCCTCTGCGACGAGGTGTCCGACCCCGCGCCGCTCGTCGGACTTCTCGGCCGGCCCCTCACCCCTCTCGACGAGGCCATCGCCACCGCCGTACGCGGCGCGGCCGCGACGGCGCCCGCCCGATGACCGACACGCGCGCTCCCCTGCGGGGCCCCGAACGCGCCGACGTCGTCGTCCTCGGGGCCGGCCTCACCGGCTGCCTGGCGGCCTGGGAGCTGGCCCGCCGCGGCCGCCGGCCGCTCGTGTTGGAAGCGGCGGCCGTCGGCAGCGGCGCGTCGGCGCTCGACCTCGGCCACGTTCCCACCGGACCCCGGCTGCTGTACGTCGACGCCATGCGACGCTGGGGACGCGACGCGGCGCGGGAGGCGTGGCAGATCCAGCGCGAGAACCACGACCGTCTGCGCGAGCTGCTGGCCACCCTCGGCGACGACTGCGGCTACCGGGCCGCGGGCGGCTTCCTGGTCGCCGAGGACCGGCCCGAGGCCGAGGCCCTCGCCGAGAGCGAGGACGCGCTCCGCGAGGACGGCTTTTCCGGCGAGTTCCTCGACCACTACATGCTCGAGTCGCGGTTCGGCGTGCGGGGCTTCGCCGGCGCGTACTGGTGCGCGGAGGACGCGGAGCTCGATCCGCAGCACCTGGTGGCCGCGCTGGCGGCAGCGGCCGAGCGCGAGGGAGCGATCATCCGCGAGCGCAGCGCCGTCCTCGCCCTCGAGTCCACCGCCTCGGGGGTGGCGGCCGCGACCGAAGGCGGCCGGGTGGAGGCGAACGCGGCCTTCGTCGCCCTCGAGGCGGCCACACCGGGCCTGGTCCCGTTCCTGAAGGGCCGCGTCACGCCGCTTCCGGCGCAGTGGCTGGATGCGCCGAAGGACGGCGCCGTCGCGCTGCCGAGCCCGGCGCGCACGTGCGGAGGCGAGGTGGCGTGGCGGGCGGCGAACGGCATCGTGCGCGTCGTGCGCTACGGGGGCATGGTGACGGGACGCCCGGTCGACGAGCGCCTCGAGGACTTCGTCCTCCGCCATTTCGCCGTGGCTTCCGCCAGTACGGGCCCGCGGGGGGGTCTGGGGGGACCGGAGAGTCCCCCCAGCTCAAGAGCGAGCGCGGATTCACTCCGCGCGAGCGGCCCGGGGGCGCGTAGCGCCCCCGCTCAAAGAGCGAGCGCGGATTCACTCCGCGCGAGCGGAAGAACGGCCGTGGCGGGCAAGTCCGGCGATGGGTTCCCGTTCGTGGGGCCGGTGCCGGGGTTGAACGGTGTCGTGGCCTGCGGCTACGGCACCTTCGGCCTCGGATGGGCGGTCCTGGCCGCGCGCTGGGCGGTCGACGCCCTCGTGTCCGGCCGCGACGCCACTCCCGCGCGCTTCAAGGCCAGCCGCTAGGAGTCCGTCCCGATAAACGGAGGACGGACTCCTAAAGCGGCCCTTCGGGCCGCAGGAAAAAGTAAGGTGAGTACATCTCTGCGATGCTCATTTTAGGAGCGTGTCCTCCGTCGTTGACCGGGACACGCTCCTAGAGAGGCTCGGCCTCGCGCTCCACGAGCGCGTCGAACCGGTGGCTCAGCCCCTGGGTCATGGCGCCGGGCCGGCCGTCGCCGACCGCCGTTCCGTCGATGCGCACCACCGGCAGGATTCCGCGCGAGACGCTGGTCAGGAACGCCTCGCTCAGCTCCGGCACCTGATCCAGGCGGACCGCGCTCGTCGCCCGGGGCAACAGCCCTCGCGCCAGCTCCAGCACCAGGCCGCGGGTGATGCCCGGCAGCACGCGCTGGTCCTCGGTGTGGAGGATCCCCTCTCTCACCGCGAAGAAGTTGCTCGTCAGCCCCTCCAGGACCGTGCCGTCCTCGGCCACCATGAGCCCCTCGTGCGCTCCCGCGGGCAGGTCGTGGTAGGCGGTGAGGGCGGTGGGGATGAAGCGGGTGTCCTTGACCTGCGGTGCTTCACGCCGCACGGGCACACTGACGCACGCGGCGCCCTCGCGATAGAGCGATTCGGGGAGCGGCTCGAGGGGCTCGACGGACACGAACAGGCCGCTCTTGGCATAGGTCAGGCGCAGCCGCGCCTCGCCCGGTCCGGCCGACTTCACGACCTCGGCCAGCCCCGTCCGCACCTTGGCCTCGTCCACGTCCGGCCCATGCGGTATTCCGGCTTCGTGCAGGCGCCCCAGGTGGTGGGCCAGGCGGAGGACGCGCCGGCCGTTGTCATAGGTTCGTAACGTCGTGTAGGTCCCGTGCGGCAGGAGGGACGACGCCTCCGCCAAGCTCGGAGCCGATGCGAAGAAGTCTGGACGGGCGCCCGCAAGCCGAAAGATCGTAACCACGAGGGACCTAACTCCTTCCCACGTAAAGCATTGTACATCACGCGCAAGAGAGTTGACAACGGGCCGCTCAACTCCTAGCCTAGAGACAGGAGGCCCTGTTGAGCAAGATCATCGGCATCGACCTCGGGACGACGAACTCGGTCGTGGCCGTCATGGAAGGCGACGGTCCGGTCGTGATTCCCAACGCGGAGGGAGGCCGTACGACTCCGTCGGTCGTGGCGTTCACCAAGAGCGGTGAGCGTCTCGTCGGCCAGGTTGCCAAGCGCCAGGCGGTGACCAACCCCGAGAACACGGTCTTCTCGATCAAGCGGTTCATGGGGCGGAAGTTCGCCGAGATCTCCGAGGAGATCCGGATGGTGCCCTACAAGGTAGTGGAGGCGCCCAACGGCGACGTGCGCATCCAGGTGGGCGGCAAGGAGCTGTCGCCGCCCGAGATCTCCGCGATGATCCTCCAGAAGATGAAGGACACCGCCGAGCAGTACCTGGGCCAGAAGGTGAGCCAGGCCGTCATCACCGTTCCCGCCTACTTCAACGACGCGCAGCGCCAGGCGACCAAGGACGCGGGCCGGATCGCCGGGCTTGAGGTGCTGCGCATCGTCAACGAGCCCACCGCGGCCGCCCTCGCCTACGGCCTCGACAAGAAGAAGGACGAGACGATCGCCGTCTACGACTTCGGCGGCGGGACCTTCGACATCTCGATCCTCGAGGTGGGCGAGGGCGTCGTGGAGGTGAAGGCCACCAACGGCGACACGCACCTCGGCGGCGACAACCTCGACCAGCGCGTGATCGACTGGATCGTCGCCGAGTTCAAGAAGGACCAGGGCATCGACCTCGGCCACGACAAGATGGCCCTCCAGCGCCTGAAGGAAGCGGCAGAAGGCCA
>Ga0210378_10001321_pt1 | contig 12916 bp, 12 predicted proteins | sample PLM1_60_b1redo_FD_155465 | JGI IMG/M metagenome (GOLD analysis project Ga0210378, IMG submission 155465) | Groundwater sediment microbial communities from an aquifer in East River, Colorado, USA - PLM1_60_b1 redo | ecosystem: Environmental > Terrestrial > Soil > Riparian zone | place: USA: East...
CGTTGGTGCTGCGGCACACCAGCAGGTAGGCGTTGTTGTCCATGGGGCCGACGGAGATCTTGGTGATCTCCAGCGCTGGCAGCTCGCGGCGCGCCGCCGCGCCGCCCGGATCGACATGACCGGTGTAGTCCTCGACAACGTCCACGACGCGACCCTACTGGCCGGGCGCCACCAGTGGCATGGCCGAGCCGCATCGCCTGCCGACGACCCGGCGATGCTGCCCGCGCTGCTGCTCACCAGCCAGCTGCGCTGACGCCTCAAAGGCGCGCCCGATGTGGCATCCGGTGCGCCGAGCGCACCGGATGCCACATTCGGTGCGGGGTGTCGGTGCGGGGTGGAAGCCGCCCGGCTCAGGCCCACGGTGGCAGCGCCGGTGGCGAGCCCGACAGGCCGGCGCCGTCGCTGCGGCCGGTCAGCCAGGCAAGCAGGACGGCGCCGCTGCCGCCGATGGTGGGCCCGCCGTCACCGCTGAGGTGCCAGCTGCGCCGCCGGCCGTCCGGCAGCGTGGCGTCCACGGTCAGCGCGGGAACGTCGGGCCTGCCGCCGAAGGTCTGGGTCACGTCGTCCAACAGGGGCTCGATCGCGTCGTCCGCGACGGCCTCGAAGCCGAGGCCGATGTCCAGGTCCACCAGGTGCACCCACACCTCGCGCATCCGAAGCCACGGCACCCGCGAGGCGAGCATCGCGGCGCCGCTGGGCGTGGTCAGGCCGGCGGACCAGCACGAGTCCGGCATCTTCTCGGCGGCCCGCCCGAACCGCTCGCACGCGGCGGACAGGTCCTCGACGAGCAGCCGGTAGCCGCGGGCCGAACCCTCCTCGATGTCGGCGTCCCGGTCGGCCCTGCTGGCGTACATCGGGTGCTCGACGCCGGTACGGGCCCAGATCAGCAGGTTCAGCAGCGCGTCGGCGTTTCGGGCAAGGTGCGTGATCACGTGCGCCCTCGTCCAGCCTGGCAGCAGGCTCGGTCCGCGCACGGCGACGTCATCCAGCTCGTGCACGGCTTTGGTCAGCGTCTCGGTGGCGGTCACGGTCGCCGCGATGCCACGGTGGGCGTGCTCTGCGGGTGCGGTCACGGCGCTCTCCCCACTGGCGGCAGTACCTACAAGGGTAAGGCCTGGGTCGCGCACGGTATCGCGGCGGGTCACCACCGGACGGACCCGGTGGCACCATGGTGGCGGTGCACCCCCGCGGGCAGGAAACTGTCGGTGGCCACACATAGCATGGGAACCCGTATCTCATCCAGCGAAGGGACCCCGGCGTGGCCGACCGCCTCGTGGTGCGCGGCGCCCGTGAGCACAACCTGCGCGGTGTCGATCTCGACCTGCCGAGGAACAGCCTGATCGTGTTCACCGGGCTGTCCGGCTCCGGCAAGTCCAGCCTGGCCTTCGACACGATCTTCGCCGAGGGCCAGCGGCGCTATGTCGAGTCGCTGTCGGCGTACGCCCGCCAGTTCCTCGGCCAGATGGACAAGCCGGACGTCGACTTCATCGAGGGCCTGTCGCCGGCCGTGTCCATCGACCAGAAGTCGACGTCGAGAAACCCGCGGTCCACCGTGGGGACGGTCACCGAGGTGTACGACTACCTGCGGCTGCTGTACGCCCGCGCCGGCAAGCCGCACTGCCCGCAGTGCGGCCGGCCGATCAGCAAGCAGACCCCGCAACAGATCGTGGACCAGGTGCTCGGCATGGCGGAGGGCAGCCGCTTCCAGGTGCTCGCGCCGGTCGTCCGCGGCCGCAAGGGGGAGTACGCCGACCTGTTCGGCACCCTCCAGTCGCAGGGCTACTCCAGGATCAGGGTGGACGGCGTTGTGCACCCGCTCAACGATCCGCCCAAGCTCAAGAAGCAGGAGAAGCACGACATCGAGGTGGTCGTCGACCGGCTCACCGTCAAGGCCACCGCGAAGCAGCGGCTGACCGACTCGGTGGAGACCGGGCTGCGGCTGGCCGACGGCATCGTCGTGCTGGAGTTCGTCGACCTGCCGGAGGACGACCCGCACCGCGAGCGGCGGTTCTCCGAGCGGATGGCCTGCCCCAACGGCCACGAGCTCACGGTGGACGACCTGGAGCCGCGGTCGTTCTCGTTCAACTCGCCGTACGGCGCGTGCCAGGTGTGCACGGGCCTCGGCACCCGCAAGGAGGTCGACCCCGAGCTGGTGGTGCCCGACGACGAGCGGTCGCTGGCCGAGGGCGCGATCGCGCCGTGGGCCGCCGGGCAGACCTCCGACTACTTCACCAGGCTGCTCGAGGCGCTCGCGGACACCATCGGGTTCCGGATGGACACTCCGTGGCGGCGGCTACCGGCCAAGGTGCAGAAGGTCGTGCTGCACGGCACCGACGACCAGGTGCACGTGCGCTACCACAACCGGTACGGCCGCGAGCGCTCGTACTACGCCAACTACGAGGGCGTGGTGCCGTTCCTCGAGCGACGGCTGGACGCCACCGAGTCGGACTACATGCGGGAGAGGTACGAGGGGTACATGCGCGAGGTGCCGTGCCCGGCGTGCCAGGGCACCCGGCTCAAGCCCGAGATCCTCGCCGTGACCCTCGAGCACGCCGATCGCGGCGACAAGTCCATCGCCGACGTGTGCTCGCTCTCGGTCGCGGACTGCGTCCAGTTCCTCCGCGGCCTGCGGTTGGGGCATCGCGAGAGCCTGATCGCCGGGGCGGTGCTCAAGGAGGTGCAGGCAAGGCTCGGCTTCCTGCTGGACGTCGGGCTGGACTACCTGTCGCTGGACAGGGCGGCCGGCACGCTGTCCGGCGGCGAGGCGCAGCGCATCCGCCTCGCGACGCAGATCGGATCCGGCCTGGTCGGAGTGCTGTACGTGCTGGACGAGCCGTCCATCGGGCTGCACCAGCGCGACAACCACCGCCTGATCGAGACGCTCACCCGGCTGCGGAACCTCGGCAACACCCTGATCGTGGTCGAGCACGACGAGGACACCATCAAGACCGCGGACTGGGTGGTGGACATCGGGCCCGGCGCCGGCGAGCACGGCGGCGAGATCGTGCACAGCGGCACCTACCCCGACCTTCTGCACAACGAGCGGTCCCTGACCGGCGCGTACCTGGCCCGCCGCAGGCAGATCCCGCTGCCGCGGACCCGTCGCAAGGTCAACAAGAGGCGGCAGCTCACCGTGGTGGGGGCCCGCGAGCACAACCTGCGCGCGCTGGACGTCGACTTCCCGCTCGGTTGCCTTGTTGCCGTCACCGGGGTGTCCGGCTCGGGCAAGTCCACGCTGGTCAACGACATCCTGGCGACCGTGCTGGCGAACAAGCTCAACGGCGCGCGTCAGGTGCCCGGCCGGCACACCAGGGTCACCGGGCTGGACCAGCTCGACAAGCTGGTGCGGGTGGACCAGTCGGCGATCGGCCGCACCCCGCGGTCCAACCCGGCCACCTACACCGGCGTCTTCGACCACATCCGCCGGCTCTTCGCGGCCACCACCGAGGCCAAGGTCCGCGGCTACCAGCCGGGCCGGTTCTCCTTCAACGTCAAGGGCGGCCGCTGCGAGGCCTGCGCCGGCGACGGCACGATCAAGATCGAGATGAACTTCCTGCCCGACGTCTACGTGCCGTGCGAGGTGTGCAAGGGCGCCCGCTACAACCGCGAGACCCTCGAGGTGCACTACAAGGGCAAGACCATCTCCGAGGTGCTGGACATGCCGATCGAGGAGGCCTGCTCGTTCTTCGAGCCGATCTCCTCCATCCACCGGCACCTGCGCACCCTCGTCGACGTCGGCCTTGGCTACGTGCGGCTCGGCCAGCCGGCGCCGACGCTGTCCGGCGGCGAGGCCCAGCGCGTCAAACTGGCCTCCGAGCTGCAGAAACGCTCCACCGGCAAGACCGTCTACGTGCTCGACGAGCCGACCACCGGCCTGCACTTCGAGGACATCCGCAAGCTGCTCGGCGTGATCGGCGGCCTGGTGGACAAGGGCAACACGGTCATCGTGATCGAGCACAACCTGGACGTCATCAAGACCGCGGACTGGGTGATCGACCTCGGGCCGGAGGGCGGCTCCGGCGGCGGCACGGTGGTCGCGCAGGGCACCCCGGAGCAGCTGGCCAAGGTCGAGGGCAGCCACACCGGCCGGTTCCTTCGCCCCGTCCTCGCCTGACGTCTCCGGTGGTGGCGCGGGCCGCGCGGCCTAACCGCCGCCGTCCTGCGTCGGGTGGCGCGGCGGCTGCCGGTCCAGCGCGGCGAGGCGCAGCTCGAGCTGGTCCACGCGGTGCCGCAGCAGCGCCACCTGGGCTTCGAGGCTGACCTCGCGCTCGGCGCGGCGCTGGATGCGCGGCGACTGCGCGGCGCGCTCGATCACGGTGTCGAGCGGCACCAGCCGCTGGGGCCCGTTCGGGCCGTCCCTCAGCCGCGACGGGATCTCGCCGTTGCGGTACCAGGCTCGCAGCGCGGACCGGGACACCCCGGTCTCGGCCTCCGCGACGGCGAGCGGCACCCACGGGGTCTCCTCGAGGCGGGCGAACAGGTCCAGCTCGGCCTGCCACCGCTTCAGCCGCTCGTCCCACTCCGACGCCATGGCGGTCCTCCCTGTCTAGCGGGCAGGGACCCTAGCAATAGCATCGTATTGACAGGGTACGAACAATGGAAGCATGTTCGAGAGATTCAGCAGCAATGCTCGCCAGGCGGTCGTGCTCGCACAGGACGAGTGCCGCCGGCTCAGGCACCGCGCGATCGGCACCGAGCACGTCCTGCTCGGGCTGCTCGCACAGCCCGACAGCTCGGCGGGGCGGGCACTGGGAAGCCTCGGCCTGACGTTGGAGCAGGCACGGGGCGACGTCGAGCAGATCGTCGGCCGCGGTGACCGGACGCCACCCGGCCACCTGCCGTTCACCCCGCGCGCCAAGAAGGTGCTGGAGCTGTCGCTGCGCGAGGCGCTCAAGCTCAAGCACAACTACATCGGCACGGCGCACATCCTGCTGGCGATCGTTCGCGAGCGGGAGGGACTGGCGGCCCAGGTCCTGCTGACGCGGCTGGGCGACCTGGAGAAGGTGCGGATCGCCGCGCGCGCCGAGCTCGGCGGCGAGCCGCGACCGGTGTCCCAGGCGACGCCACGGACCCCGGCCGCCGAGGAGGTGCTCATGCTCGCGGAGCACCTCGCCGCCGGCGCGCCGGTCGGCAGCCACCACCTGCTGGAGGCGCTGGCCCGGTCGCAGCGCAGCATGGCGGCTCAGGCCCTCGCCGGGCTCGGCGTGGACGCCGACAAGATCGCCGCCACGATGGACGCGCTCGATCCGGCCGCGACCACCGACGTGACGCCGGAGGTGGGTGCGGCGAGCAAGATGCGGCTGGTGGTCGACGGCGACGAGGTGCACCTGGTGCTCGGCGACACCGAGTCCGTCGAGCGCTCGCGACGGCTGCTCGAACTGGCCGGCGGCGAGCTGAGCGGCGACGGCCCGCTGGCCGGCCCGTTCGTCACCCTGTGGGCGTCGACGACGGCGGGCCTCGCCGCGCTGCACGACCTGCTGTCCCCGGAGCCGGCCACCGCCGAGTCGGAACCGTGGCGCGGCGCCGCTAGATCGTTCATCTTCCGTGGCCACCGGCTGCGCGGCCACCGTCGCCAGCCGGGGTCGGGACCGGAGCCGTCCGAACCGGAGCCGCCGGAAGACTGACCTCCAATGGTATGGTGATCAGTATGGCTACCGTCAAGGTCACCGTGACGCTGACCGACGAGCAACTCGATCGCATTCGATCGCTGGTCGAAGACGGCAGGGCGGCCACAGTCTCCGGGTTCGTTCAGCGCGCCGTTGCGACGGCGTTGGACGAGACCACGGCATGGGCAATGCTGTTGTCCCGGGCGCTGACCGAGACGGGTGGGCCGCTGAGCGACGAGGAACGCGCGTGGGCGGACTCCGTCCTCGGCGACCAGGCACTCGGGGCAGGCACCGCCGCATGACCGGCGCAGTAGTGCTGGACGCCGGCGGCCTGATCGCGGTGGACCGCAACGTGCGGAAGATGGTTGTGCTCCTGGCCAGGATCGCCGAGACCGGTGCCACCGTCATCATCCCGGCGCCGGCGCTGGGGCAGGCCATCCGATCGCCCGAGCGCCAGGTCCGGCTGGCTCGGCTGATCCGCCAGCCGACGGCGGAGGTGGTGGCACTCGGCCGGGCCGAGGCGTTCGACATCGGTCGGCTGCTCGCGTCGTCCGGCACGAGGGACGTGGTGGACGCGCACGTCGTGGTCTGCGCTCGCCGGTCCGGCCGGACCGTGGTCACGAGCGATCCAGATGATCTTCGCAGGCTCGATGACACCGTGCCGCTGCTGGTGGTGTGAGGATGGAACGCGGCCGCGCCTGGTAAGCTGCCAGCCGCGACCAGCTCTCGCCGCGTGCGAGGGCGGCAAAGTGGAGCCCCGCTCCCACCCGCAGCCGTCGACAGGGCGGTCGGGTCCGGTCACCGGGTCGACGGCGCCCGCCGTGCGAGCCCGGTCGGAGCGTGGGCCCCGTGCGTCGGAATCTCGGCGCCGGGGCCTTCGTTGTGAATGGGGTATCCACGAGCACCGGTTGCACAGCAACGATCACCGAACCGAGGAGGCCCCATCACCACTGAGCCGCGCATCAACGACCGTATCCGTGTTCCCGAGGTCCGACTCGTCGGCCCGAACGGAGAGCAGGTCGGGATCGTCCGAATCGACGATGCGCTCAAGGTCGCCCAGGAGGCGGATCTCGACCTGGTCGAGGTCGCACCGCAGGCGCGCCCGCCGGTCTGCAAGATCATGGACTACGGAAAGTACAAGTACGAGAGCGCCCAGAAGGCCCGTGAGTCCCGCCGTAACCAGCAGCTGACAGTGATCAAGGAGCAGAAGCTCCGCCCGAAGATCGACACCCATGACTACGAGACCAAGAAGCGCAACGTCGTCCGCTTCCTCGAGCACGGCCACAAGGTCAGGGTCACGATCATGTTCCGCGGCCGCGAGCAGTCAAGGCCCGAGCTCGGGTTCCGGTTGCTGCAGCGCCTCGCCGACGACGTGACGGAGCTCGGCTTCGTCGAGCAGTCGCCCAAGCAGGACGGTCGCAACATGATCATGTTGTTGGCCCCGCACAAGAACCTGAAACCGCGCCCCAAGGTGACGGTGGAGAACGAGGCAACGGCTCCAGCCGAGTCGTAGCCACGACACCAAGAGACGGACATGCCGAAGAACAAGACCCACAGCGGCACCTCGAAGCGGATCAAGGTGACCAGCACCGGCAAGCTGCTTCACCAGCGCGCCGGCAAGCGGCACAAGCTGGAGAAGAAGCCGAGCACCCTCACCCGCCGCCTTGACGGCGTCGTCGAGGCCTCCCGTGCCGACCGCTCCCGCCTGCGCAGGCTGCTCGGCCGCTGAGCGGCCGTCGAGCCGCCGTCGAGCCGGTCACCAGCGCCGGTACCCCCAACCCGAAACACGCCGACCCCTGGGCGGGCACCCCGCCCCCGAGATCGACAGGACACACCAGTGGCACGCGTCAAGCGGGCGGTCAACGCCCACAAGAAGCGTCGCAGCACGCTCGAACAAGCCAGCGGTTACCGTGGCCAGCGTTCGCGGCTGTACCGCAAGGCCAAGGAGCAGCTGCTCCACTCGCTCACCTACGCCTACCGCGACCGCAGGGCTCGCAAGGGCGACTTCCGGCAACTGTGGATCACCCGGATCAACGCCGCCGCGCGGCAGAACGGGATGACCTACAACCGCTTCATCCAGGGCCTCAAGGCGGCCGGCGTCGAGGTCGACCGCAAGATCCTGGCCGAGCTCGCGGTGAGCGACCCGACGGCGTTCGCCGGACTCGTCGAGCTGGCCAGGGCCAACGTGCCGGCCGGTGGCACCGGCGGCGGCAAGGCCGAGGACGCCGCCTGACCGGCGCCGTCTACACCGAGCGAACCCCGCGGGTGGTCGCCGCCCGCAAGCTGCACCGCCGTGCCGAGCGTGCGGCCACCGGGCGTTTCCTCGTCGAGGGAGCCAAGGCCGTACGCGAGGCCACCGGGGTGCGCGAGCTCTTCGTCACCCGGGACGCGGCGGCTCGGCACCCCGAGCTGCTCGCCGTCGCCTCCGGTCGGGTCAGCATGATCACCGAGCGGGCCGCGGCCGCGCTGTCCGAGACCGTCACGCCGCAGGGCGTGTTCGCGGTGTGCGACACCGTCGACGTGGGGCTGTCCGCCGCACTGGCCGGCATTCCACGGCTGGTCGCGGTCCTCGCCGGGGTGTCCGACCCGGGCAACGCCGGCACGGTGATCCGGGTCGCGGACGCGGCAGGGGCCGACGCCGTGCTGCTGGCCGGTGACGCCGTCGACCCGCACAACGGCAAGTGCGTGCGCGCCACCGCGGGGAGCCTGTTCCACCTGCCCGTCGCCGTCCATCGCGACACCGCGGAGGTGATCGCCGCGGTGCGGCATGCCGGCCTCACGGTGCTGGCCGCCACCGCCGCCGGCCGGCTCGACCTGCACGACGCCCCGCTCGAGACCCCGACGGCGTGGCTGTTCGGCAGCGAGGCGCATGGCCTTGACGAGGACGCGCTGGCGGCCGCGGACCACACCGTGCGGGTGCCCGTGTACGGCCGCGCGGAAAGCCTGAACCTGGCGACCGCGGCGGCGGTGTGCCTGTACGCCAGCGCGCGGGCCGTCCGACATGCTGCGCCGGTGGCCCAAGTGGCACTGCCGTCGAGCGTGGTCCACGTGGACGAATAGGATCGGACCCGATGCCCGGACCACACGACTACGACCCCAAGCAGGTTGCAGCCTTGTCGCAAGACGAGCTGGCGAAGGCCGTCGCCGCGGCCGAGCAGGCCTTCGGCGCCGCGGCCGGCCTCGACGAGCTCGCCGCGCTCAAGCCGGCGCACCTCGGCGACCGCTCGCCGCTGCTGCTCGCCCGCCGCGAGATCGGCGCGCTGCCACCGAAGGCGCGGGCCGAGGCCGGCAAGCGGCTCAACACCGCACTCGGCGCCGTGCAACGTGCGTTCGAGCAGCGCCGCACCGAGCTGGTCGCCGAGCGCGACGACGCGGTGCTGCGCGACGAGGCGGTCGACGTCACGCTCGCCTGGGACCGCACGCCGCGCGGCGCCCGCCACCCGATCACCACGCTGTCCGAGCAGATCGCCGACACGTTCGTCGCGATGGGCTACGAGGTGGCCGAGGGCCCCGAGCTGGAAGCCGAATGGTTCAACTTCGACGCGCTGAACTTCATCAAGGACCACCCCGCGCGCACCATGCAGGACACGTTCTACGTCGCTCCTGCCGACTCCGGCATGGTGCTGCGCACGCACACCTCGCCGGTGCAGGTGCGCGCCCTGCTCGAGCGCGAGCTGCCGGTGTACGTCGTGTGCCCTGGCAGGGTGTTCCGCACCGACGAGCTGGATGCCACACACACGCCGGTGTTCCACCAGGTCGAGGGCCTCGCCGTGGACAAGGGCATCACCATGGCCCACCTCAAGGGCACGCTGGACGCCTTCGCCCGCGCCATGTTCGGGCCAGAGTCGCGCACCAGGCTGCGGCCGTCGTTCTTCCCGTTCACCGAGCCGTCCGCCGAGATGGACGTGTGGTTCCCGCACCGCAAGGGCGGCGCCGGCTGGGTGGAGTGGGGCGGCTGCGGCATGGTCAACCCCAACGTGCTGCGCGCCTGCGGCATCGACACCGACCGCTACTCCGGCTTCGCGTTCGGCATGGGCATCGAGCGGACCCTGATGTTCCGCAACGGCATCGCGGACATGCGGGACATGGTCGAGGGTGACGTCCGGTTCACCTCGGCGTTCGGCATCTGAGTGAAAGAAGCTGACACGTGCGCGTCCCCGTTTCCTGGTTGACCGACCACGTCGCGCTGCCCGAGGGCACCACACCGGAGCAGATCGCCGACGCCTTCGTCCGGGTCGGGCTCGAGGTCGAGGTGGTGCAGCCGCTCGGACCGGTCACCGGCCCGCTCGTGGTCGGTGCCGTCCAGGAGATCGAGGAGCTGACCGACGTCCGCAAGCCCATGCGGTTCGTGCGCGTCGACGTCGGCTCGGAAGGTGGCGGCTCGGAAGGTGGATCTGCGCAGCCGCAGGGCGTGATCTGCGGCGCGACCAACTTCGCGGTCGGCGACCTCGTGGTCGTCGCGCTGCCTGGCAGCGTGCTGCCAGGTGGCGTCGCGATCAGCGCGCGCAAGGCGTACGGGCGCGTGTCGGAGGGCATGATCTGCTCGCTGCGCGAGCTCGGCATCGGCGACGAGCACGGCGGCATCCTGGTGCTGCCGGCCGGCACGGCTTCCCCCGGTGACGATGCCACCGAGCTGCTCGGCCTGACCGACACCGTGATCGAGCTCGCGATCACCCCGGACCGCGGCTACTGCTTCTCGGTCCGCGGCCTCGCCCGCGAGCTGGCCTGCGCGTTCGACGCGCCGTACGGCGACCCCGGCGCCATGGAGGTGCCGGAGACCGAGGGCGACGCCTACCCCGTGCACATCGAGGACCGCGTCGGCTGCCGGCGTTTCGTCGCGCGCCGGGTGTCCGGGATCGCAGCCGGGACGCCGTCGCCGTGGTGGTTGCAGCGGCGGCTGATGCTGGCCGGCATGCGGCCGATCTCGCTCGCGGTCGACGTCACCAACTACGTCATGCTCGAGCTCGGCCAGCCGCTGCACGCGTTCAACGCGTCGGCGCTGAACGGCCAGCTCGTCGTCCGCCGCGCCACCGACGGCGAGAAGCTGTCCACATTGGACGGTGTGCAGCGCGTCCTCGATCCCGACGACCTGGTGATCTGCGACGACTCCGGCCCGATCTCGCTGGCCGCCGTGATGGGCGGCGCCACCACCGAGGTCGACGGCGAGACCACCGACGTCCTGCTGGAGGCGGCGAACTGGGAGCCGGCGACGGTGGCACGGGTGGCTCGGCGGCACAAGTTGCCGAGCGAGGCCGCCAAGCGCTTCGAGCGCGAGGTCGACCCTGCGCTGCCACCGGTCGCCGTCGAGTTCGCCGCCCAGCTGCTCACCAGGTACGCCGGTGGGACCGTCCACAGTGGACGGACCGACGTCGGTAACCCGCCGCTGCCGGCGCCGGTGACCATGCCGCTCTGGCTGCCGGACCGGGTGGCCGGCGTCCGCTACGACCGCGGCGCCGCGGCCATGCGGCTCGGCCAGATCGGCTGCCGGGTCGAGGTGGTCACCGCCGACGACGGCACCACCCTGCTCACCGCGACGCCGCCGACCTGGCGGCCGGACCTGCGCCAGCCGGCTGACCTGGTGGAGGAGGTGCTGCGGCTGGAGGGATACCAGACCATCCCGTCGTCGCTGCCGGCCGCCCCGGCTGGCCGCGGCCTGACCGCCACCCAGCGGCGGCGCCGCGCGGTGTCGGTGGCGCTGGCCTGCGCCGGCTACGTCGAGGTGCTGCCGAGCCCGTTCACCAGCGCCGCGGCGTGGGACGACCTCGGCCTGCCCGCCGACGACGTGCGCCGCTCGACAACGCGGCTGCTCAACCCCCTTGACGCCGACCGCGGGGAGCTCGCCACCACGCTGCTGCCCGGCCTGCTCGAGGCGCTGTCCCGCAACGTCTCCCGCGGCCAGCGCGACCTGGCCCTCTACGGCATCGGCCAGGTGGTCCTGCCGCGCAGCCAGCAGGTGCCGGTGCCCGCCGTGCAGGTCGACCGCCGCCCGACCGGCGAGCAGATCTCCTCGCTGGACGCCGCGCTGCCCGTGCAGCCCATGCACGTCGGCGTGGTGCTCGCCGGTCACTGGGAGCGGCCGGGCTGGTGGGGCCCTGGGCGCCCGGCGAGCTGGGCGGACGCCGTGCAGGCCGCGCGCACCGTGGCTTCCGCCGCCGGCGGCACCCTGCGGGTGGTGAGCTCGGACCTCGCCCCGTGGCACCCCGGCCGCTGCGCCGAGCTCCGGGTGGGGGACTGGCCGGTCGGGCACGCCGGCGAGCTGCACCCGCGGGTCGTCGAGGCGCTCGGCCTGCCGCGCCGTACCTGCGCCATGGAGCTGGACCTGGACGCCCTGCCGCTCGCTTCGGAGTTCCCCGCGCCGATGGTCTCGGCGTTCCCGCCCGTGCTGCAGGACGTCGCGCTCGTCGTGGATGCCGCCGTGCCCGCCGCCGACCTCGCGGACGCCCTGCGCTCCGGTGCCGGCGACCTGCTCGAGGACCTGCGGCTGTTCGACGTCTACACCGGCCCACAGGTCCCCGACGGCAAGAAGTCGCTCGCCTTCTCCCTGCGCTTCCGCGCCCCTGATCGCACCCTCACCGCCGACGAGGCGTCCTCGGCCCGCGACGCCGCCGTCGCCGCCGCCACCGCCCGCTTCGGAGCCGTCCTGCGCTGACCTCCCCGCGTGTTCGCCGGTTCGGGTGGGCGTGTTCGCCGGTAGGGGTGGGCGTGTTCGCCGGTTCGGGCGCCCGAGTTGGGCGTTTCGGCACACGCCGCCGCCGTTCTCCGTCCCGGCGTGTCCGCACTTTCGTACACATGAGTTCGGAGTTTCGGCACATCGCATTGTGTCGAAACCGCCAACACGCCCACCCGAACCGGCGAACACGCGCGTCCGAACCGGCGAACACGCGCGTCCGAACCGGCGAACACGCCGGGGTGCCGAGGTGGCTGCTTGGATAGCTTTGCAGACTAGTGCATACTAATGCGGCGTGAGGGATGGTGCGGTACGGGTTGCGGTGGCCGGGGCTAGCGGGTACGCCGGAGGCGAGCTGGTGCGGTTGCTGCTGGGTCATCCTGGCGTGGAGATTGGCGCGTTGACCGCCGGGGACAGCGCGGGCAGCACGCTGGGGGAGCACCACCCGCACCTGGTACCGCTGGCGGACCGGCAGCTCGAGGCGACGACTCCGCGCGCCCTGAGCGGCCACGACGTGGTGTTCCTCGCGTTGCCGCACGGGCGCTCGGCGAGGATCGCCGGCGAGCTGGACGCCGTGGTGATCGACTGCGGCGCCGACTTCCGGCTGGTCGACCCGGCGGACTGGCGGCGCTGGTATGGCGAC
>Ga0210378_10001322_pt1 | contig 12914 bp, 13 predicted proteins | sample PLM1_60_b1redo_FD_155465 | JGI IMG/M metagenome (GOLD analysis project Ga0210378, IMG submission 155465) | Groundwater sediment microbial communities from an aquifer in East River, Colorado, USA - PLM1_60_b1 redo | ecosystem: Environmental > Terrestrial > Soil > Riparian zone | place: USA: East...
CTCGATGTTGTCCAGCACCGCCAGCGTGCCGTCGACGGCGATCTGGAGATAGCGCTCGCCCATCTCGGGTGTCGCCGGGCGCGCGTCGCCCCACGTGCCCGACTTCGTGGCCCAGTACACCGATCCCGGCGCGGAGAAGAAGAACGCGGTGTGCACCGGATGGGACTCCACCGTGAAGTCGGGGAAGGGGGGGAACTCCGCGTTGGCCTTCTCCATGTCCACGAGCGCCGGGTTGATGGCGAGCACGGCGGCCGTTTCCGCGGCGTTGGCGTGAAGCCCCTGCTCGAGGCTCATGTACTGGCTGGCCACCTCGGGGGGGATCCCGTCCCAGTAGTTGATCGGAAAGGCCTTCACTTCCTTCGGCATCCCGTACGTCGCGTTGGCGCAGGCGTAGGCGATGGCGTACGTGTTGTCGTAGTGCCCGTTCAGGAAGACGATCCGCTTGAAGCCCACCGTGGCGAACGCGTGGCACAGGTCCTCCACCAGCGCCATGAAGGTGGGGATGCGGATGTGCACCAGGCCCTTGAAGCCGACGTGCGGGTAGGAGAGGGCGTAGCTCACCGGCGGCGCCACCAGCGCCCCCACCTTCGGCGCCACGCGCCGCGCCACTTCCTGCGGGATGAGGACGTCGGCCGAGAGAGCCAGGTGCGGGCCGTGCTGCTCGGTGGAGCCGACGGGGACAATCACCGTGTGGCGGTCAGCCAGGAATCGCTCCACCTCGGCATTGGTCAGCTCGGCGAGAAAAACCGTGGGAGGCTTCATCTTTCCCTCTTGAGTGCGTCCTCGATCGGCGGTGCCGCCGCGGGCGCGGCCGCTACGTAATCTTCCCCGAGGAGCGCGGCCACCGTCGCGGCCACCTGCGCCTGCGTGACCGGCTTCGCGTTGGCGCGTTCGCCCAGGGCGGGGGTGCTCGGCCCGAGCACCGCGATCCAGATGCTCTGCGCGCCGCGGACCTTCGCGCCGTGATGCTTCCAGTCGGCACCGCCCCCGCGGCCGTGGTCCGTGGTGATCACGAGCGAGGTCCGGCCGCGGTAGCCCTCGGTGCGCTGCAGCTCCTGCCACAACTCGCCTACAAAGCGGTCGAAGCGGTGCGCGGCCTCCAGGTAGTGGTCGTACCGACCCGCGTGCGCCCACTCGTCGGTGTCGCCCAGGCCGACATACAGAACGCGTGGCTGCTGGGACCGGAGATGCTCGAGCGCCGCGGCGAAGGTGAAGGAGTCGTAGCGCACACCGGTGGACAGCGGCGTCGTGTCGGCCAGGAGCCGATTGAGCATCGCGAGGTCGCTGCGTCCTGCCGCCGGGACGGGATCGGCAGCGGCGTTTACGACCACGCCGCTGCGCTCACGGTTGATGATGAACGGGAACACGTCCCAGGAGCAGTAGGCGGCCACCCGGCCGCGGTAGCCGGGCCGGCCGTTCAGCCATTCCAGCACGGTCACGTTGGGGTTGGGCCGCTTGTCGTTGCTGTCGACACGCGGGTCGGCCACGCCGGTCAGCAGCTCGTTGTAGCCGGGATAAGAGAAGTTGTGGCCGTTGGTGACGCGGGCGGCGCTGCCGCGGGCGGCGTTGCCGTAGATCTGGCCCTCCCGCGCGACGACCGTCCACAGGAACGGCAATAGCGTCTCGCGCCTTGCCTCTGGCGTGGGCCGCCAGAAGGCTCGCCGCAGCGCGGCGGGGTCCTCGACGCCGCCCTGCTTGCCGAGCAAGCGCTCCTCGGCTCCGCTGAAGACCTCCTGCCCGCGCAGGCCGTCCGTGGTCACGAGGACGACGTTCGTGACCGGCTCCGCCGCGCGCAGGACGCCGGCCGTGGCGAGCAGGACGAGGAGGGTTGTGAGTGATGGCCGAGCGCGCATCGGACGCCGGGAGCCTATCACGAAGCAAAAGGGCGGCCCGGTGGGGCCGCCCTTTCATGCTGCCGGAGAGCCGCTCAGCGCCGGGAGAACTCCTCCCGGTTCAGCCGGCCATCGTGATTGCGGTCGAGCCGGTCGAACTCGGCGCGCGTTCCCCGCCACTCGTCCCAGGTGATCACCCCGTTGCGATCGCCGTCGAGCTCACGGAAGCGATCGCGGTCGGGCCGCGGGTCGTTCGGCCGCTCAGCGCCGGGCCGCACCTCGGGCCCCGAGAGAACACCGTCCCCATTCCAATCGTGATTACGGAAGGACACGTCGTTCCCGTTCCATTCCTTACGTGTGATTACGCCGTCGCCGTTGCGGTCCATGCCGCGGAAGCGCATGCCACTGTCGTCGTCGTCGTCGCGATCGTCGTCGTGACCGCCCTTGTGCTTCCCCTTGTCCTTGGCCTTGTTGTCGTGCTTGTCACTCTTGTCCTTCTTGCCCTTGTCGTCGAAGGCCCGCGCGGACGGAGCGGCCAGGCCGGCAGACACGAGAAGGGCGAGCGCGTACGTCGCAAACCTCGGCAGGTGCATGAGTTCCTCCCCAGGCTAGACATAGCAAGGCATGTGCCACCCACGCCCGCAGGGCCGTGCTAAGCTGCTGGCTATGCGGAAGGCCGCATCGACCCGCCACAACCTTTTCCTACCCATTTGCTGATCGACGCATGAGGCGCGTAGCGGTCCCCGAGCGGGGCGCGGAAGCGCTCTTTGGCACACACGACGAGAACCTGCGCTTCCTCGAAGACACGCTGAAGGTCCGCATCAAGAGCCACGGCTCCGAGCTGATCGTCGACGGGCAAGAGCCGGGTGTGGAGGTCGTGGCCCAGATCTTCGACCAGCTCGGCGGCCTGATGAAGGACGGCTACGCGGTGGCCTCCGGCGACGTGCGCCTGGCCGCCCAGCTCCTGAGCCAGGACGGCGGCGTCCGACTCCGCGACTACCTCATGAAGGCCGCGGTGCGCGGGGGAAAGAAGGTCGTCGTTCCCCGCAGCCTCAACCAGCGGGCGTATCTCGAGCAGATCGAGACGCACGACATGGTGTTCGGTATAGGTCCTGCAGGCACAGGAAAGTGCACCTCCGCTGACTGCCTGGTCCTGACGGATCGGGGAATGCTCGAGATCGGGAAGATCGCTTCGGGGACTCAGGCGGGCCAGTCGGTTCAGATCGAGCTGACGGTGCACGGAGTGGAGGGTCCGGAGCTGGCGACGCGTTTTTACGATGGCGGCGAGTCGGACACGCTGAAGATCACGACACGGCTGGGTTACTCCATCGAAGCGACGCCCGAGCATCCGCTGCTGGTCCTCGAGCCCGAGGGCCAGCTCGCGTGGCGCAGAGCAGATGCGCTGAGGCCCGGCGACACAGTGGGCCTGCAGCGCGGACAGCGCCTGTTCGGGAATCGCGTCGGGCTGGGGTTCACAGCGCGGCTCAGTCCGCGTGGCTTCCCAGTAAGGCCGGTCAGCGTCGAAGCACTCGATGACGACCTTGCCTATGTTGTGGGCCTGCTCGTCGGCGACGGCAGTGTCACCGTGCGAAACCGCGTAATGCTAACCTCATTCGATCCCGAAGCCGTCGCCGCCTTCCAGGCCATGGGCCGCCGCTTGGAGCTGCGCGCTCTTCCTCACTGCGGCCGAACGTACGAGCAGGTGATCTGGAGCTCCGGCCTCTACCAGTTACTCGAGCGCCTGGGCCTCTCGATGGGGCGCGCGGAGACGAAGCGGATTCCGCACGCCATACTCGCAGCGCCTGAGCGGATCGTCGCAGCCTTCCTGGCGGGCTTGTTCGACGCCGACGGCACGGTCGACCGGCGGGACGGGACGATCAGCTTCTCAACCGTATCGCCTACGCTCGCCTCGCAGGTTCACACCGTGCTGCTCAACTTCGGCATCGTTGCCAGCCGGGGAGTGAAGCGCGGCCGCTACAAGGGGCTGCGCCACCTCTCCGAGCGTCTCACCATTGCCGGAGCCGAAGCCGAGCGTTTCGATGAACTGATCGGGTTTCGACTGGAGCGGAAACGGATCCTGCGGCAGCGACGGACGGTCAACACGAACGTGGACGTGGTCCCCTTCGTGAGCCGGCACATCACGATGGCGGTCCGGTCCACGACCCTGAGCCACGCGGAGCACAAGGTGTTCGACGACTATCGGCGTGGCAAGCGGAGGCCGAGCTACGCCAAGCTCGGGCGGCTGGTGGCGCTGCTCCATGACCGGGGTGCGCCGTTAGTATCGCTGGAACCGCTGCTGGATCTGGCCGACCGTCGGCTGCTGTTCGTCGAGGTAACAGACATCACCCCCTCTCGCGCGCACGTTTACGACCTCACCGTCCCCGAAACGCATTCCTTCGTCGCCAACGGTTTCGTGAACCACAACACCTACCTCGCCGTGGCCCAGGCCGTCTCCGCGCTTCTCAACAAGCAGGTCGCGCGCATCGTGCTCGCGCGGCCGGCGGTGGAAGCGGGGGAGAAGCTCGGCTTCCTTCCCGGTGACCTGCAGGAGAAGGTGGACCCCTATCTCCGCCCACTGTACGACGCGCTCTACGACCTGCTCGACTACGAGAAGGTCGCGCGCCTGCTCGAGCGCAACGCCATCGAGGTGGCGCCCATCGCCTTCATGCGCGGCCGGACGCTCAACGACGCCTTCGTGATCATCGACGAGGCGCAGAACACCACCACCGAGCAGATGAAGATGGTGCTGACGCGCATCGGTTTCGGCTCCAAGGTGGTGGTCACCGGCGACATCACGCAGATCGACCTGCCGCAGGGGAAGATCTCGGGCCTCGTCGATGCCATCTCGGTGCTGGGCGGGGTCGAGGCAATCTCCTTCGTGTATTTCGACGAAAAGGACGTCGTCCGACACAAGCTGGTCCAGGCCGTCATCAAGGCCTACGAGGCCTACGGCGCGGCCCAGACTCCGGGTAAATAGGCCTCGCCGTGCCTCTCTCCGGCAGCGGCCCCGCTCCCGAGTCGTCTCACCTGGAGGTGGTCCTCCTCAACCGCCAGCGCCGCCGGCGGGTCCAGGCCGCCCGCCTGCGGCGTCTGTTGGAGGGCGCGGCACGCTCGCTCGGTGTCTCGGGCGAGGTCGCCCTCGTGCTGACGCGTGATCCGGCGGTCCGGGATCTGAACGCGCGCTACCGCGGCAAGGACAAGCCGACCGACGTGTTGTCCTTCCCCGGTCCCGGCGGACCCGCCGGCCTCGGGGACATCATGATCAGCGTCGACACCGCCGAGCGGAACGCGCGCCGCCTCGGCCGCACGTTGCAGCGAGAGCTGGACGTGCTGGCCCTCCACGGGTTCCTCCACGTCCTGGGATACGATCATGAGACCGACGACGGAACGATGGACCGCCTCGAGCGGCGGCTGCGACGGGAGCTCCTGTGATCAGCATCATCATCGAGGCCGTCCTCGTCCTCCTCTTCACGGCCGCATCCGTCACGTTGGCCGCCGTGGAGGCGGCGTTCTACCTCCTGAAGCGCCGCCGTCTCAGCCACATCGCCGTGCAGAACCCGCGGGCGGAGCTGGTGAACCGCTACCTGCAGGATCCGCCCACCCTGCTCATGCCCGTCCACATGGGCACCTACACCGCCCACGTGGCGATGACCGTGCTCTTGATCTCGCTCCTGCTGGACGCGCTGGGTCAGTGGGCGATGCCGGCCGCCTTCCTGTTCATGGTGGTGTATCTGCTCGTGTTCCGCCTGAGCGTGCCGTACTCGTTCGTGCGTCGCAACCCGGAGCGATCGCTCCTCGTGCTCCTTCCCGTCTTCCACCCGTACGCCCAGGCTCTCGCCCCGCTCGTGGCGGCGCTGCGCAAGCGCGCCGCGGGCGAGTCGGCCCTCGCCGAGGTCGACGAGACCAAGCCTCCGGCCATGCGCGAGGTCCCGCCCCCGCCCGTCCACGACCCGGACGAGGGGCGGCTGGTGGAGGCGGTGGCCCGCTTCGCCGAGACCCTGGTGCGCGACGTCATGACGCCGCGTCCGGACATCGTGGCCGTGGCCGGCTCCGCCTCGGTGGCGGAGCTGCAGCGCATCTTCCGGGAGACCAAGTACAGCCGCGTGCCCGTCTACGGGGAGAACCTCGACGACATCACGGGCGTCGTGAGCGTCCGCGATCTCGTGGAGTACGACGGTGACGGCTCGGACCTCGCCGGGTCCCTGGCGCGGCCAGCCTTCGTGGTGCCGGAGACGAAGAAGATCGCCGACCTGCTGCAGGAGTTCCAGGCCGGCCGCAACACGGTCGCGGTGGTCATCAACGAGTACGGCGGCACCGCCGGCCTCGTCACCGTCGAGGACATCGTCGAAGAGATCGTGGGCGAGATCAAGGACGAGTACGACGTGGAGGCGGAGCCGATCAGCGTGGAGCCGGACGGGGCGGTGGTGGTGGCGGGACGCGTGAAGGTGGACCGGCTGGAGCAGGCGCTCGAGACGCCGCTGACCGACGGCGAGAGCGTCGGCACGGTGGGTGGGCTCGTGACGTCGGTGTTCGGGCGCGTGCCCCGGCCGGGGGAGAGCGTCGACTACCACGGCTTCGCGGTGGAAGTGGTGGACGCCGAGGGCAAGCGCGTGAACCGCGTCCGCTTCCGGCGAAAGGCGCAAGAGGCCCCGGCGTGAGCTTCCGCTCGGGCTTCGTGGCGGTGGTCGGACGGCCCAACGTCGGCAAGTCCACCCTCGTCAACCGGCTGATCGGCGAGAAGGTGGCCATCGTCTCCGACAAGCCGCAGACGACCCGCAACCGCATCCTGGCCGTCCTCAACCGGCCCGACGGTCAGGTCGTGCTCTTCGACACACCCGGCATCCACAAGCCGATGCACCGCATGAACGAGCGCATGGTCGAGGCCGCCCTGAGCAGCCTCGGCCAGGTGGACCTCGCGCTGTGGGTGGTGGACGTGACGGAGGAGTACGGCCCCGGCGACCGCTACGTCAAGGAGGTGCTGGCGCGCTCCGGCAAGCCGGTCGTGCTGGCCCTGAACAAGATCGACCTCATACCCAAGCCCCAGCTGCTGCCCCTCATCGACCAGTACCGCCGGCTCCTGGACTTCGTGGAGGTGATCCCGCTCTCCGCGCTCGAGGGCGACAACGTGGACGTGCTCGGGGAGCGCCTGGTCGCTCACCTGCCGGAGGGAGAGCGGCTCTACCCCGAAGACTTCCTCACCGATCAGCCGGAGCGGTTCTTCGTGGCGGAGATGGTCCGCGAGCAGATCCTGCGCCACACCCGGGAGGAGATCCCGTATTCGACCGCCGTCGTCGTCGACAGCTTCAAGGAGGGCGATCCCCTGGTGCGCATCGAGGCGTCGATCCTCGTGGAACGGTCGAGCCAGAAGGGGATCCTCATCGGCCGCGGCGGCGGGATGCTGAAGGCGATCGGCAGCGCCGCCCGCCGGGAGATCGAGGCGTTCCTGGGGACGAAGGTCTACCTGGGCCTGTTCGTGAAGGTGCGGGAGGGCTGGCGTGAAGACCCGGCCGTGCTGGACGAGATGGGCCTCGGCAAGCCCGAGCGCTGATAGCGGGTACGTCCCGCTATGCCGGCTTCCAGGCGCCCAGCGCCCGGCGCACGGCGATCAACTGGCCGACGTGATAGGCGTTGTGATCCGCCACGAGCAGCAGCTCGCGGAGATACGTTTGACCCTTGCCATGCGGGATGCGGTCGAGAAGGTCGATGGCGGTGTCTTCGGCAAGCTGCTTCAGCCCATCGCGGTCGCGGCGGACGGCGGCGATGCTGTCGTTCCAGGCCGCTTCCGAAGGCGGCGACGCCGCCGGGGGCCAATAGTCGCCCGGAAAAGACAGCTCCTTGTAGGCGGGGTTGCGGCAGAAGTCGAGGATGTCATGCTGCGTACGTCGCAGGTGCTCGACGAGCTGCCAGGGCGAGTGGTCGAGCCCCGCGGGCGCGACGCCGCGGAGGGCCGGAGGGATGCCCTCGACGGCGCTGTCGAAGCTGACGTGAGCGTCCTCCCAGTCGAGGAGCTTCCGCAATTGAGTGCGCAGGGCCGCGTCGCGATTCATTCTCAGAGCCTCTGGAATGCTTCTCCTTATGCGGTTGATCGTGTGGCTGACATTTACTCACTCAACTCGTTCTGGAACGAGCGCCAGGAACAGTGTACTTCCGGCCGAACTCGGGAGCACCACACTCCGCCACCGTAAGGAGACAAGGTGATCTCGCGGTCCAGCGTCGACGTCACACGCGAAGGCGCTTCTTGACCTGCTCGTGCGGGATGCCCTTACCTTCGTCAAGCTCAGCCAAGCCGGCGTCGATCTTGGCCAGGAAGACGAGACGCTCAATAGCGTCATCGAAGGTTGCGTCAGGGGGTAGATCCTGCAGGGCTTCCAGGATGCGGTCTCGGCTGGTCGCCATGATGAGGAGATTGTAGCGCGGTTCACTCGACACGATCTCGTTGTTGGCCCGCGCCTAGCCTCAGACATAGACGCACAAGTCGCACGACGGTAACCGTTTTGTCCGTCGAATACCCTGGCGGCCAGGCCATGACCGGACGCTCCGCGAATGGACCGGCTCCCGCTGGGCCGACCTCGGGTCTACGGAACGACGACGATCTTGCCCACGAAACTGAAGCCGCCCACGTTCTTCTCGTTGTAGATCTTCGACACGCCGCCGACGCCGATGGTGTCGGGCACGGTCGTGTACATGACCTCGGCCCCGAAGCGGAAGGGACCCCGGCCCCATTCCACTCCCCCCATGATGTGGCCGGAGAACTTCGACTGGCTCTGCGACTCCTCGATCCCTCCCACCACGCTCTTTTCCTTCACCGAGGTCGAGCCCGCGCCCACCGCGACGTAGGGGACGAGGCGCGAGTCGGGCATGAAGCGCCAGCCCACCATGCCGTACACCGGCACCGTGCGGAACGTGAGGGGATGGCCGAGAGGGAAGGCGGGGCTGCTCGCGTCGGCGATGAAGACCCGCTCGCCGGTGCGCTCGAAGTAGCGCGCGCCCGCGCCCACGAAGAACGACCGGCCGATGACGTAGCGAAGCGAGCCGCCGCCCGTGAATCCTCCGGCCGAGCCGTCGAAGATCGCCTTGGCCGACTTGCTGGCGTTGGTCATGGCGAAATAGCCGCCCTCGAGCGACACGCCGAACTCGCCGGCGGCCGCGCGGCCGGCACCGCCGGTGAGACCGAGGCCGGTGGCCAGAACGGCTGCGAGCGTAGCGCGATTCATTGGTGGCGTTCCTCCTCAGCGCCCGCCGGTGCCGGGCGCGCAGGCGGCCCTGGCCTCGGGGTGCTTCCGGTAGATGTGATCGAGCCGGTCGACCTGCTCGCCCGTGCCCTCGTTGAAGAGCGGCGTGCCCCCCGCATACATGGTTCCTTCCGGAGAGCCGTATCGGTCCAGCTTGCGCTCGGAGAGCCAGCGGTCGACGCAGGCCTCCTCCCGCTCCCGGGCCATGGACGGTGTGCCGGACGGCGTCGCGGACGCCGCGCTCGACGGCGCGGGCGAACCCGCCGGCGACGCGGGCGGTGACGATTCCGGTCGGCCCATGGTCGCCTTCTCCGTCGGGCACGCCAGGAGCGTACCCGCCAGCACGAGCGGCACGAGCGGCGGCAGCGGCTTCACCTACTGGTTCAGCCCGTAGCCCCTCAAGGCCGGCACCGGGCGGATGAGCCCGTAGCCGAAGGTGTCGTCGCGCCCCGGCGTGCCCAGGTCCTCGGCGGACGTCTGGATGGCGGACTTGATCGCCGCCGGCGTCGTGATCCCCTGGCGGTACAGCAGCGCGGCGAGGGCGGCGACGTGGGGCGTGGCCTGGCTGGTGCCCACGACGAAGAAATAGTGGAAATCGTCGTAGCGTCCCGTCCGCTCGGCGGTGTCGGGGTCGAAGGTCTGTTGCAGCACACCGTCCGGCCGGCCATCCGGCACTCCGTCGGGGCCGGTGTCGTCCCGCCGGATGTCGCCCCCCGGCGCCACCACGGTCAACTCGGGCCCGAAGTTGGAGTACGGGGCCTTGACCTTGCGGCCGTCCACCGCGCCCACGGCGATGACGTTGGGGAGCGCGGCCGGGAACGCGATGCGAGCCGCGCTCTCGTTCCCCGCCGCCGCCACCACCGTGACGCCGGCCGCTACCGCGCGATCGACGGCCTGGCGCACCGCGTTGCTCGAGGTCTCCCCGCCCAGGCTGAGGTTGATGACCTTGACCGGCTTCTGGCCGTTCAGCGTGAAGTTGACGGCGTAGTCCATCCCCTCCGCCACGATGAAGAACGACCCGACGCCATCGTTGTCGAGGACCTTGACGGGCATGAGGGCGCACCCGAACGCCAGCCCCGCGACGCCCACGTTGTTGTCGGTGGCCTCGGCGATCGTGGAGGCCACGTGCGTGCCGTGGAAGTTGTCGTCGTTGGCGTGATCGTCCCCGTTGATCAAGTCGCGTCCCTGAAGGAAGACGGTGTTGCCGAAGTCGGGCGCCTTCCGGTAAGGGCCGAAGTCCTCGTAGGCGATTCCGCTGTCGAGCACGGCCACGGCCACCGACGAGTCGCCCTTCTGGATGCCCCACATCCGCTCCGAGTCGAGCATCTTGAAGTGCCACTGGGACGTGTAGAAGGGGTCGCGGGGGGTGAAGAAGCCGACCCGCTGCTGGAACGCCCGCACGATGCCGTTGGGCTCGGCGAACTCGACCCCGGGCATCGTCCGCAGGCGGTCGAGCGCGTCGGCGATCTGGAAGCCCGCGTCGAGCTCCAGCAGGTAGCGGAAGCCGAAGCTGCTGCGCCGGGCCCGGAGGCCCCCCGCCTCCCGCATCATCTCGGCCGCGTCGCGCTCGCGCACCGCCTCCCTGAACTGGACGACGACCTCCCCGGGCACGTACGTCCACGCTCCGCGCTCCGTGGCGCGAACGGAGGCCGTGCGATAGACGTCGTCGGCGCGAAGCGATGGCCGGTGGTGGGTCAGCGCGACCGTGGTCGCCGCGGCCGCGGTGAGAAATACAAGAGGGCGAATCCTGGGGGACATCTGCCGAGTCTAGGCGTCGACCCGAGTGGAGTCAACGACACGGGTGTGACGCATGAAGAGGAGCGTGAAAGCGCTGCCGATGGTGAAGAGCGCCAGTCCGAGCAGCGGCTGCGGCGCGGGGAGCCCGGCCGCGGGATCGTCGGTGAAGGGCGCGGCGGCGAAGGTGATGGTGTTGACGAGGGCGTGGGCCAGGATCGGCGCGAGCAGCGATCCCGTGCGGACGCGAAGGGCGCCGAGGGCGAGGCCGAGGGCGAAGGTGAACGCCGACCGATAGGGGTCGAGGTGGATCAGGGCGAAGAGCGCCGCCGAGGTCACGATCGCCCCCGTGCTCCCGAAGCCGGGAAGAAATGCGGTCAGGACGATGCCCCGCAGGACCAGCTCCTCGCAGACGGCGGGGGCCACCCCGATGGCTACGATCGACACGAGCGCATCGGCTGCGTTGCGAGGGCGCAGCGCTTCGTGCAGCCGCTGGAAGGCCTCGAGATAGCCGGGGGGCGGAGCCCACAACGCGTATTGCAGCTCGAAAAGGCCGAGGCTCGCCACCCACAGCGCGGCCGCGCAGGCGGCGACGAAGAGCGCCGTCCGGGAGGCGATGGGGAAGAGCGCCAGGCCCGCTCGAAGCGGAACGCCGAAGGCGGCCAGGGCGATGAGGCCGGGCACGACGAGGGCCAGCTCGGAAAGGAGCAGCGCGGGCCGCAAGCCGAGGACGAACACGGGCCGGCCCACCAGGACCATCGCGGCCATGCCCGCCACGACGACGGCCGGGGCCATCGCGGCCGGAAGGCGGGTGCGCCGGGGAACGGACCCGCCTGTGCCCATCTCTCTGGCATTATTCGGGTCCGGCCATCTCTCCGTCAACCTCGCCGGCTTGGCCGAGCCGCGGTCCGCAAGGTAAGATCCGTTTTTTGGCGCCATGAGCGAGGTCTCTGTCGAGCGCGTGAAGGCCGGCGGCGTGACGTTCGCCGCGCGCCGGGTGTGTGACCTTCCGCCCGAAGACCGCCCACGCGAGCGTCTGGCGCGCCACGGCGCCTCCGCGCTCTCCAACCGGGAGTTGCTCGCGCTGCTGGTGGGGACGGGCTCGCGAGCCGCCTCCGCCCTCGACGTGGCCGAGAGCCTGCTCGGAGCCGGCTTGCGGGGGCTCGCGGGGCGGTCACTGTCCGAGGTCGAGCGCGAGCATGGCCTCGGCCGGGCCAAGGCGACGCGCATCCTGGCCGCTCTCGAGCTGGGCGCGCGCCTGGCCTCGGAGGGACGGACCGCGTCCCCGGCGTTCCGCACGCCCGACGAGTCGGCGCGCTACCTGCTGCCACGCTACGCCGCGAGGCCCGTGGAGACGTTCGGCCTGCTCGCGCTCGACGTGCGCCATCGCCTCAAGCACGAGACCGTCGTGTCCGTCGGGTGTCTCACCTCCAGCCTCGTCCACCCCCGCGAGGTCTTCCAGGAGGCGGTCGTGTGTCGCGCCGCCGCCCTCATCCTCTTCCACAACCATCCTTCCGGGGACCCCGAGCCTTCGGCGGAGGACGTCTCGCTGACGCGCCGGTTGTCCGCGGCCGGCGAGCTGATGGGGATCGAGATACTGGATCACCTCGTGCTCGGTGCCGGCCGGTACGTCAGCCTGAAGCAGCGAGGGATCCTATGAGCCGGATCGCATACCTCGACTGCTCGTCGGGCGCCTCGGGCGACATGCTCCTGGGGGCGCTGGTGGACATCGGGCTTTCTCTCGACGCGCTCCGTGGCGAGCTGTCGAAGCTGGGGCTCAAGGGCTACCACATCGACGCGCACAAGGTGCACCGCTCCGGCCTGCATGCCACCAAGGTGGACGTGGTCACGGAGGCGCAGCCCGGGCCCGGGCACGATCATGCGCACGAGCACGGGCACGAGCATCCGCACGGCCAGCCGCACCGAGGGCTGCGCGAGATCCTCGACCTCGTCGACAAGAGCGCGCTCGAGCCGGTGGTGAAGGAGCGGAGCGCGCGGCTGTTCCGCCGGCTGGCCGAGGCGGAGGCCGCCGTCCACGGCGTCAGCCCCGAGGACGTCCACTTCCACGAGGTCGGGGCCGTGGATTCGATCGTCGACATCGTCGGCGGCGTCGTGG
>Ga0210378_10001323_pt1 | contig 12902 bp, 10 predicted proteins | sample PLM1_60_b1redo_FD_155465 | JGI IMG/M metagenome (GOLD analysis project Ga0210378, IMG submission 155465) | Groundwater sediment microbial communities from an aquifer in East River, Colorado, USA - PLM1_60_b1 redo | ecosystem: Environmental > Terrestrial > Soil > Riparian zone | place: USA: East...
ACCCGGCGCTACCGAACCCGGCGCTACCGAACCCGGCGCTACCGAACCCGGCGCTACCGAACCCGGCGCTACCGAACCCGGCGCCGCCGAGCCGGCGGCTGCCGAGCACCGGGGCGTCGAGCCGGGGGTGGTGATCGCCGCCACCGCACTGCGGTTCGCCGACACCAACCCGGTGTTCACTGTGGACGGAAAGCACCTGGCGTTCCTGTCGGCGCGCACCTTCGACCCGATCTACGACGAGCACGTATTCGACATGTCGTTCCCGGCCGCGATCCGGCCGCACCTGCTGCCGCTGGCGGCGACGACGCCGTCGCCGTTCCATCCCGACCCGAGCGGTCGGCCGGCGCCGAGCACCGAGCCCCCCGCCGACACGGGTGCGCCGGCCGCGGACGCACCCCCGCAGGTCGTGGTCGACGTCGAAGGGCTGGACCAGCGGGCCGTGCCGGTACCGGTTCCGGCCGGGCGGTACTTCGGGCTGCAGGCCGCCAGGGACGGGCTGCTCTGGTTGCAGGCGCCGCTGGTCGGGGTGCTCGGCAGCGACCGCAGCGGCGGGGACGACGACAAGCGCCGGCCGCGGCTGCAACGGTACGACTTCCGCAAGCGCCGGCTGCTGACCCTGGCCGAGTGCGTCGACTCGGCCACCGTCACCGGCGACGGCCGGTGGGCGGTGCTCCGCGACGGCCATGCCATGCGGCTGGTGCCGGCCGATCGACGCGTCGACCCGTCCGGCGACGACGACGCCGCCGAGTCCACTGTGGACGTCGACCTGAGCCGGCTGCGGCTGGTTATCGACCCGGCTGCGGAGTGGCGGCAGATGTTCGACGAGGCCGGCCGGCTGATGCGGGACCATTTCTGGGTCGCCGATTTCGCCGGAGTGGACTGGACCGCGGTGCTCGCCCGGTACCGGCCGGTGGTCGAGCGCGTCGGCTCCCGGGACGACCTGTCCGACCTGCTGTGGGAGGTGCAGGGCGAGCTCGGCACGTCGCACGCCTACGAACTGCCACCGGAACGTCCGGTCGACTCGGTCCGCCGGATCGGGCACCTGGGCGCAGACCTGGCCCGGGACGAGGATGGCAGCTGGCGGGTCGCCCGGGTTGTGCCGGGCGAGTCCTCGGCGCCGGCCGCCCGCTCGCCGCTGGTCGCGCCCGGCGTCGCAGTGCGGGCCGGCGACGTGATCGTCGCGGTCGACGGCCGCCCGGTCGACCCCGCCACCGGGCCGGCGGCGCTGCTGGTGGGCGCGGCCGGCGGGACCGTGGAACTGACCGTCCGCCGGGACGGCGACGGGGATGTCCGGCGGGTGGTGGTCGAGCCGCTGCCGGACGAGCAGCCGCTGCGCTACCACGCCTGGGTGGCCGGCCGCCGGGCAGCGGTCCACGCTGCCAGTGACGGACGGGTCGGCTACTTGCACATTCCGGACATGATGGCGGAGGGATGGGCACAGCTGCACCGCGACCTGCACTTGGAGGTCGCCCGCGAGGCGCTGATCGTCGACGTGCGGGACAACCGCGGTGGGCACGTGTCCGAACTCGTGGTGGAGAAGCTGGCCCGCTCGGTCCGCGGCTGGGACGTGGTCCGGCACGGCACACCGCAGCCCTACCCGACCAACGCCCCACGTGGTCCATTGGTCGCCGTGACCAACGAGTTCGCCGGGTCGGACGGCGACATCGTGACCGCCGTGTTTCGGCTGCTCGGGCTCGGCCCGGTCGTCGGCATGCGCACCTGGGGCGGGGTGATCGGCATCGACATGCGGTACCAGCTGGTCGACGGCACCACCGTCACGCAGCCGCGTTACTCCTTCTGGTTCAACGGGCTCGGCTGGAGCGTCGAGAACCACGGCGTCGACCCCGACGTCGAGGTCCCGATCACGCCGCAGGACTGGGCCGCGGGCGCCGACCCGCAGCTGGACACCGCCGTCCGGCTCGCCCTGGAGGCGCTCCAGGTCCACCCCGCGGCAACCCCGCCGGACCCGGCCAGCCGCCCGTCCCGGACTCCGCCCACGCTGCCGCCCCGCAGCACACCGGCGCGCCGGGTCTGACCGAGCGGCGGCACCGGACCGACCAGGCAAGTCACCCGGCTCCGCCAGGCAACCGACCAGCAGGCGGTGCACCGGGTCACCGTCACGGTCGACGAGTGGGGCACCGAGGCCGCCGCCGTCACCGGCCTGGCCGTCGCCGTCTCGGGCATCGACCCCGGCTCCGCCGTGACGTTCCGGGCGGACCATCCGTTCGCGTTCGCCGTCGTGCACACGGCGACCGGCGTCCCGCTCTTCGTCGGCCACGTCGCCGACCCCGCGGCGGCCTCCTGACCAAGCCCGAGAGGGCGGCGGGATCCCGCCGCTTGCGGTACGGACGTCCGGCCTGCATCGATGATCCGTCAGACGCCGTCGGTCCAGTAGCGCTGCAGCCGCGCCAACGCTTGTTCCTTGCTCATCGCCGCGACCTCTGCGTCCGCGAGGCCGACTCGGGTGACCAGAATATGGACAAGATCTGCCGGAAGCGCCCCCATCGGCACTTCCGGCATCCCTCGGTCAGGCTTGACCCCATTGCGAACGCAGTTCCAGAACTCCGCCTCGGCCACCTGAAGCTGGTCCCGGAGGACGTGACTCCACATGTTCGGTCCGTAGGTGCCTCGGTCGACGGGGTGGGAGATCCGGGTCCGCAAGATCCGGCCGTCCGGCAGGTGGAGTTCGTAGGTGACATGATGGGTTCCGCTACGCCCACGTGCATCTCGTACCTGACGCCAGCCTTCGATGCGACAGAACTTGTCGTGATCTTGCCGGGTGGGCTGTGGCCATGTCACCGTACGGACCCGACCAGCCAGTCACGCAACTGATCGTCATCGCTGAGGCTGATCAACTGCACTAGGCCCCAGTTGTTCTGATGGTTCGGGGCATCGAGCAGTCGATCTTGCCAGTCGTCGGCATACTCCCGTAGCGCGACGATCATCTCGGAGACCGCCTCGGCGAAACTCGCACCGTCGGCCGCGACCGGCAGGCCCGGGATGAAGACCGACCAGCCAGCTGCCTCGGCAACGACCTGCGCACGGGAGGGGCAGAGCGATGCGAGCGAATGTCGAAGCCGCTCGACGTCGACGACGGCCGTCGTGGCCGCGTCCCGCCGTACTGTGGCCACCCGGCCCCGCTCGGCAGCGTCGAGCAGATCCTTCAGGTGCGCACGAGCCTCCGTGTAGCTGTCGTAGTGCACAATCGACATTCCGGCACCCTCCGCCGCTCGCTCCCTTCCGCGAGGGTCCCTGACCGGGTCAAGTACGTCAAGTACGCTAGGTACGTCAGGTTCGCCCGGCAGGTCGAGCCCGAGCCGCAAAGGGATCCAGGACGCGGACACCTGTGCCGAGGACGCCGGCCGTGTTCCGGGTGACCAGCGTCCAGCCATGCGCCAGCGCGGTAGCCGCCAGCAGCCCATCGACGACGGGCACCGGGTCAGGGACGTTGAGTCTGCCCCACGTTTCCGCCACGTCGGTAGTTACAGCGTCATCCCGGCTGCGCGGGCGCAGCCCGGGCAGTGCTCCTGCTGCAATACCGCTCGCCTCAGCTGCAGCCGGAGGTGCTGCCGCAGCCCTCGCAGACGTAGCAGGATCCGGCTGGGCGCATTTTCGTGCCGCAGGTGAAGCAGAGGGGGGCGTCGGCTGAGGTGCCCTGCTGCAGTTCCAGCAGCTCGGCGGACGAGCCGACCGTGGGCGGAGCAGACCTGGCACCGGCCTCATCCACTGTGGATGGTCTGGCGGCGGGGCCGGGGGCGGCCGGCTTGGGCCTCTCGACCGGCGCCGACGAGCGCATTGCCTGGACCTCGGCCTCCACCTCGGCCGAGGAGTCTGCCGCGTGGTCGCCGGAGGAACCGGTGCGGCTGGCGGCCCGCTCCCCGGCGGTGAGGATGCCGAGCTCGGCGCGCTTCTCGTACGGCAGGTAATCCAGCGCGAGCCGGCGGAAAAGGTAGTCCATCACCGAGGAGGCCAGCCTGATGTCGGGATCGTCGGTCATGCCGGCGGGATCGAACCGCATGTTGACGAACTTCGAGACGTACGTCTCGAGCGGTACGCCGTACTGCAGGGCGATGGAGATCGCGATCGAGAACGCGTCCATTACGCCGGCCAGCGTGGAGCCCTGCTTCGACATCTTCACGAACAGCTCGCCGAGCCCGTCGTCCGGATAGGACGATGACGTCGCGTATCCCTCGGCCCCGCCGACCGAGAACGACACGGTCTGCGACGGCCGCTTCTTCGGCAGCCGCTTCCGGGTCGGGCGATACTCGACGACCGGCGTCTCGGCGGCCGCTTTCCTCTCCGCCGCATCCGACAACGGCTGGCCGACCTTGCAGTTGTTCCGGTAGATCGCGATCGCCTTCAGGCCCAGCCGCCAGCCCTCAAGGTAGATCCGCTCGATGTCATCGACCGTGGTGCTCTCTGGGACGTTAACCGTCTTGGAGATCGCGCCGCTGAGCATCGGCTGGGTGGCCGCCATCATCCGGACGTGTCCGGTCGGGGAAATGGAGCGCTTGCCCACGGCGCAATCGAAGATCTCGTAGTGCTCCTCGCGCAGGCCTGGCGCGCCGACGACGTGGCCGTGCTCCGAGATGAACTCCACGATCGCCTCGACCTGCTCCGTTGGGTATCCCAAGGAGCGCAGCGCACGGGGCACGGTCCGGTTGACGACCTGCATCGAGCCGCCGCCGACCAGCTTCTTGAACTTCACCAGGGAGAAGTCCGGCTCGATTCCGGTGGTATCGCAGTCGAGCATGAAGCCGATGGTCCCAGTCGGCGCGAGAAGGCTGGCCTGCGCGTTTCGCCAGCCGTTTTCCGCGCCGATCCGGAGACATTCCTGCCATTCCCCGGCCGCGGCCCGGAGAATGCGCGCGTCGTCGGCGCCGATCGGGCGCACCGCATCGTTCGCGGCTGCGTGCTTGCGCATGACGCGCTGGTGGGCGCTCGCGTTGCGGGCGTACCCCTGATAGGGGCCGACGATTCCGGCGATCTCCGCCGACCGGCGGTAGGACGTGGCGGTCATGAGCGACGTGACCGCGGCCGTGAGCGCTCGGCCGCCTTCGGAGTCATACGCGTGGCCGGTCGCCATCAGCAGCGCGCCGAGATTCGCGTAGCCGACGCCCAACTGCCGGTACGCCCGGGTGACCTCCGCGATCTTCTCCGTCGGGAAGTCGGCGAAGCAGATCGAGATGTCCATCGCGGTGATGACGAACTCGACCGCCTTGACGAACCGCTTTGCGTCGAACGTGCCGTCGTCCCGGAGGAACTTCAGCAGGTTGAGCGAGGCGAGGTTGCAGGACGAATTATCGAGGCTAAGATACTCGCTGCACGGGTTACTTGCGGTGATTCGGCCGGTCTCCGGGTTGGTGTGCCAGTCGTTGATCGTGTCGTCGTACTGGATGCCGGGGTCGGCGCACGCCCAGGCGGCCTGCGCCATCTTCCGGAACAGCGACCTGGCGTCGACTGTTTCGACGACCTCGCCGGTCAGCCGGGCCCGCAGGCCGAACTCCTTGCCTTCCTCCACCGCGCGCATGAACTCGTCGGTGACCCGGACCGAGTTGTTCGCGTTCTGGTACTGGACGCTGGTGGTGTCCCTGCCGCCGAGGTCCATGTCGAAGCCCGCGTCGCGGAGGACTCGGATCTTCTCCTCCTCGCGCGCCTTCGTCTCGATGAACTCCTCGATGTCCGGGTGGTCGATGTCGAGGACAACCATCTTGGCGGCCCGGCGGGTCGCCCCGCCCGACTTGATGGTGCCGGCACTGGCGTCGGCGCCGCGCATAAAGCTGACCGGACCGGACGCGGTGCCGCCGGACGACAGCAACTCCTTCGACGATCGGATCCGGGACAGGTTGACGCCCGCGCCGGAGCCACCCTTGAAGATGAGGCCTTCCTCCCGGTACCAGTTCAGGATCGAGTCCATCGTGTCGTCGACCGACAGGATGAAGCACGCCGAGACCTGCTGGGGGGCGGAGGTGCCAACGTTGAACCAGACCGGCGAGTTGAAGGCGAAGACCTGGTGCAGCAGCATCCAGGTGAGCTCGTGCTCGAAGATCTCGGCGTCGGCCGGGCCGGCGAAGTAGCCGTACCGCTCGCCGGCGGCACGGTAGGCATGCACGACCCGGTCGATGAGCTGGCGGAGACTCGACTCGCGCTGCGGGGCGCCGACCGCACCGCGGAAGTATTTCGTCGTGACGATGTTGGCTGCGTTGGCACTCCAGAAGTCGGGGAACTCGACACCGCGCTGCTCGAAGTTCACCGATCCGTCCCGCCAGTTCGTCAGGAGGACATCGCGGCGTTCCCAGCGCACCTCGGCGTACGGGTGGACGCCCGCCCTCGTGTTCACGCGCTCGACCTTCAAGCCGTGCCCGCGGCGCGGCGGGACGGTGTCCCGACCCGGCTGGGCGCCGACGGTCTCCGCCATGACCTCGTCCCTTTCATCCCTAGTCGTACCCACTGCGACCGCAGCCACAGACCGTCTGGTCTCGCCGCCGGAGCCAGAGCGACCCTGCTCGCGTCGGCTCACCGGACCAGTTCGATCTCCCGCCCGGAGCGGGCCTCGGGTGTGCCGGCCCCGTCCTGGGCGCGGGCTCGGTCCTGCCGCCGGTCCGGCGGTCGGGCGGCCGGCGGACCGTGCCCGGCTTGGGCAGCGTCGCTTGCCGGCCGGCGCAGCGCCTCGATCTCTGCCTCGAAGTCCTCAATGGACTCGAACGACCGGTACACACTGGCGAACCGGAGGTAGGCCACCTCGTCGAGCTCACGGAGCGGGCCGAGGATCGCGAGGCCCACCTCGTTGCTGGGGATCTCGGCGCAACCAGTGGCCCGTACCGCGTCCTCTACCCGCTGGGCCAGCAGGGCCAGCGCATCCTCATCGACCGGGCGACCCTGGCAGGCCCGCCGAACCCCAGTGATCACCTTCGTCCGGCTGAACGGCTCGGTGACCCCGCTGCGCTTGATCACCGCGAGCGTGGCCTCCTCGACCGTGGTGAACCGCCGGGCACACGCCTGGCACGACCGCCGACGCCGGATGACCTGGCCTTCGTCCACCTCGCGCGAGTCGACGACTCGCGAGTCGGGGTGTCGACAGTACGGACAGCGCATCCCTGGCCTCCTCATCGGCCGTCCCGTGGATCGAGGCTGATCCACACACCCGTGGCACCGCCGCACCCAAGCAGTGGACGACTTACACCAGTGTAACTACTATATCTAGGGTTGTGGCAAGTCGACTCGCCATGGCAGTAAACCGTAAACCGGAGTCTCACGGGTCGCGCAGCCGTAGCCGTTGGCCGGCCCGAACATCCGCGGACGGCAGGGCGTTGCGCCGGCGGAGCTCGGTGACGACGTCGCGCGGGTCGCGCTCCGGCGCGACCCGCCGGGCGATGGTCCACAGCGTCTCGCCTGGCTGGACGACGACGACCGCCGGCGCCGAACTCGGCAGCGCCGGGACCGGGCGGCCGAGCCGCGCGGCCGCCACCGTCGGCCCGACGAGGATCGCCAGCCCGAGCAGGATCCCGGCCAGACCCAGCACGGCTCGGCCGAGCCGGGTGAGCCGAACTGGGACCACCGGCGTCCGGTCGGGCCTCGGTGCGTCGCCGGGTCCAGCGCCGGCGCCTACCGGCACCCAGGTCGCCGCCGGCGGCCCGCCGGCTGGGGCGGCGGCCGGGCCGCCAGCGGGCCAGCACAGACCCGGCCGCCTCAGCCCCAACCGGTGTGCGGGCGGGCTCGCGGCGGGGGCCGGAATCGGAGACGCCGGCTGCGGACCGATCCTGGCCGGCAGCGCGGAGCCAGCCGGCCGCCCGGCCGGCGGGACGCCATGACCACCACCCGCACCGGTCCTGGCCGGCAGCGCGGAGCCAGCCGGTCGCCCGGCCGGCCGGACGCCATGACCGCCATCCGCACCGGTCGCCGGCGGCCAGGGCGCCGGACGGACCGCGGCCAGCGGTCGCGGAGGCGAATGCACCGCACGCGAGGGGGTCACGGCGCGGGCGCCAGACCGGCGGGGACCGGCCGGCGCTCCGTCCCGACCGGATGTCTCGAGAGCCGACTCGGCGGGGGCGGCTTGCCTACCGCGCCGCAACGGCACGACAGTGCGATCAGTCGCGCGGCGGCGGCGGGCGACCGTGGGCGGCGGCAACTCGGGCGCGATGGACATCTCGGCCTCCAACTCGAACGCACGTTCGGATCGAACGTTCGTGCGATGTCTATCAGCGGGGTCCGACGAAATCGAGACGGCGCGGCGTGTCGTTCGAACAGATGTTTGAAATGTGTCAGTACCCGGGGCTAGCGTCCTGACCAGGCAGCCAACCGAGGAGGAGTCGTGGCGGCAGGGTCGAGCGGCAGACGGCGCAAGGAGACCGGAACAGGTGACGAGGACCCGGGCGGCGCGGCCAGCGGGGCCGACGGCGGCGGCACGCCGCGAGGTAAGGGCCGGGCAGCCGAGCCGCCGGCCGCATCACGCTCCGTGCGCGACTTCCCGGAGGGTCTACCCGACGCGTCCGGCCTGACGCACCGGCAACGCACGATCCTCGAGATGATCCGCGACTCGGTCAGCCGCCGTGGGTATCCGCCGAGCGTCCGGGAGATCGGCCAAGCGGTCGGGTTGACCTCAACCTCCAGCGTCGCTCACCAGCTCGCCATGCTGGAGCGGAAGGGCTTCCTCCGCCGCGACCCCAACCGCCCGCGCGCCGTCGACGTCCGCCCGCCGCAGACCGGGCAGTCGATGCCCGCCCAGACAGCCCCGGGTGGGGCAGCCGGCGCGGATGAGGACGCGCCCGACCGGCTCGCCCGCCCGGTGCCGACGTACGTGCCGGTCGTCGGCCGGATCGCCGCCGGTCGTCCGGTGCTCGCGGAGGAGTACGTGGAGGACGTCTTCCCGCTGCCGCGCGAGTTGGTCGGGGAGGGCACGCTGTTCCTGCTTCGGGTCACCGGTGACTCGATGGTGGAGGCTGCCATCGCAGACGGCGACTGGGTGGTCGTCCGGCAGCAGCCGGTCGCCGAGAACGGAGACATCGTGGCAGCGATGATCGAAGGCGAGGCGACCGTGAAGACCTACCGGCGCCGGGAGGGACACGTCTGGCTGCTTCCCCACAACTCTGCGTACGTGCCGATTCTCGGCGACGACGCGACGATTCTCGGCCGGGTGGTCACCGTGCTGCGGAAGGTCTGAGCGCGCCGGTCGAAGCGGCCGGCGGCCCCGCTACCGCGCGAACCGGGACCGTGACCTGGGGTCCGTCCGGGTGCCAGTGTGCGCGCGGATGACGAAGGGCAGCCCCACGGCCGCCGGCAGGATCCAGGCGAGGACCTGGGCGGTGGTCGAGGCGTTGCCGACGCTGATCACGAGCAGGGCCGTCACCAGTGCGATGTAGGACCCGCCCCACGCGTGCGCGCGGACCCACGCCGGCCCGCCGCCGACGGTGGCCAACTGGCCGACGAGCGCCAGGCCGTAGGACAGCACCGCGATCGGCACCAGCCACCACAGCCGTTGCCAGGCCAACGCCGACAGGGCTACCGCGGTCGCGCAGACGGCGAGCACCAGCCAGTGGTAGGCGTCCCTGGCCTGGGCGCGGCGACCGAGCCGTCGCCGAGCCGCGAGGAGCGCGAGCGGCCCGAGGACCAGCGCGGCCACACCGCTGGCGATATGCATCGAGAGGATCACGCCCCGCACCACCGCCGGTCCCTTCCTGCTCGACCCGTCCCCCGATGGTCCCACCGCGGTCGAGCGGCGCAAGGGTGCTCTGCCGACGACGCCCCGCAGCGCCCTCCAGCGCCCGGCAGCGGCCCATCGGCACGACGCCCCCGCCGCGGTCCCGCCACGTCCCGCCACGGCACGGCAGCGGCACGACGCGCCCGGCAGCGGCCCAGCAGCGCTCGGTGCTCGGACGTCGGCCGGCGCTGCCCGGACGTCGGCCGGCGCTGCCCGGACGTCGGCCGGCGCTGCCCGGACGTCGGCCGGCGCTGCTCCGTCCTCGGCGCGCGACGCAGCACGGGCGCCCAGTCGCGCCCTACCACCGGACGGGCAGGTGCCTCACCCCGTTCTGGAAGTTCGACCGCAGCCGCACCGGCTCGCCAGCGAGTTCAACCTCTCCGAGCCGATCCAGGACCGCCGAGAACATCGCCCGCATCTCCACCCTGGCCAGGTGCGCCGCGATGCAGAAGTGCGGTCCGTGTCCAAAGGCCAGGTGCGCGTTCGGGGACCGCCCGGCGTCGAAGCGGTCCGGGTCGGGGAACACCGACTCGTCCCGGTTAGCCGAGGAGAAATAGACGACGACCTTGTCGCCGGCGCGGACCGGCACCTGCCCGATCCAGGTGTCCTGCACCGCAGTGCGGCGGAACTGGATGACCGGCGTCCACCACCGCAGCATCTCCTCGACCGCGTGGGCGAGCAGGCTGCGGTCCTCCCGCAGTCGCCGGTACTCGTCCGGGTGCTGCAGCAGCGCGAGCATGCCGCCGGGCAGCGCGTTGCGGACCGTCTCGTTGCCGGCGACGGAGAACAGCCAGAACAGCTTCTCGAACTCCTCGACGGTGACCCGCGAGCCGTCGGTGTCGATCTGCTGCATGAGCATCGACATGATGTCGTTGCCCGGGTTGCGGCGCCGGTACTCGCCGAGCTCCCGGGCGTACGCATGGAGGTCCGCCATGCCAGACGGGTGCCGCGAGTCCGGCATGCGGCCGTTCTCGTCGGGCTGCGGCCGTACCGCGAGCGCGCGCTGCGCGATGTCGGAGGCCCCGGCGGTCTCGAAGGCGTCGCTCGCGGTGTATTCCGCGTCCAGCATGCCGATCAGCCGGTTGCTCCAGTCGGACATCAGCCAGCGGTCGGACTCCGGGACGCCAAGGATGTCCGCCAGCGTGAACAGCGGCAGGTCAGCGGCGATGTCCCGGACGAAGTCCGCCTCCCCGCGGTCGGCCACCGCGTCCACCAGCGCGTACGCCCGCCGCTGGATCCGCTCCTCCAACCGGCTCACCGTCCGCGGGGTGAACGCGCCGGTCATCAGCCCGCGCAGCCGGCTGTGCTCGGGCGGGTCCATATTGATCATCAGCTTGCGAAGCTCGGACCGGATCGGCGGGGGCGCGTCGTAGATCTGGGTCAGCCCCGCGCTGGACGAGAACACCTGCGGGGTGCGGAGCACCGTCTGCACGTTCGCGTACCGCAGCACGGCCCAGTGGCCGGTGCCGGCCGGCCAGTGGTCGACCGGGGGCTCCTCCACCCAGGCGACCGGCGACTCACGCCGGAGGGTGGCGAACAACTCGTGCGGGACGCCGCGGACGTAGGTGTCCGGGTCGACGAGCGTCGACCGGTCTACGGCGGATTCGGTGATGGTCACCGCTACGCCACCTCCTGTGGGGGCCTCGGGTCGGCGTGCTGCTGTGGTTTGAAGCGGGAGACGTTCTCCGTCCGTGGATTCCGGGTGTCAGCCGGGCTCGGTCACCGCGAGCGCGCGGCCGGGGCTCCGGTTGGCCACCCGCTGCCGGTCGAGGAAGGACTCGATCCTGTCGCGGAAGTCGTCCGGCGCCCGTATCCGCAGACCCAGCTTCTCGTCCACCAGCGCGTGCCCGGACCTCGCTTCCATGATCAGCTGGCCACCCTCGCGCCGGTAGATCTCGTAGTAGCAGTCCAGCCGCGCCTTCGGGGTCGTCGCCCAAGTGCGGATGACCAGGTCGTCCAGGTACTTAGCCGGCGTGTGGAAGCGCATGTGGAACTCGGTGGTGGTGATCATGTAATCTCCGTACTGGAGGCCGGCGGCGAGCGCAAATGCCTCCCGGCCCAGATCACACCAGGGGATATAGCTGCCGTAGTAGGCGTGGCCCTGGACGTCGCACTCGCCCCACCGGACGCGGGCCGAGGTCTCGACGTAGCCCCACCTCATGAGACGCGGCGCGTTCTCCACCCAACGTGGCATTCGCATTCCTCCGGTTCGTGGCCCGCCCGGTGGCCGCGCCGGCCGGCGGTCGCGCTCGCCAACGGCGCTACCAGGGCGGACGGCCGTGGCGGCCGGCCGGTTGGATGCTGCGTCAGTGAGCCTGCCGTACCCTTCACAAATCTGTCAAGAGACCTATGACTCCTTTGACTCAAGGTAGTCAATGATGACTCTCCGCACTCTTTTCTTTCCACGCTATTTCACATAGCGGGTCATTGTTGTCGCATACGCCCCAGCCGGGTAAGAATTCCTTGACACTCCTAGTGACTGCTGTAGTAACGTCGCTGACCAGGACCGAGTGGCCCGGCTCGGCTGGGCCCGACCCGTCCTCCCCCATTTCCTGCCCGGCTGCGCATCGGAGTTCGGAGCCATGAATTCGATTGATGCTCGGGGCCGTCCGCACGGCCCGCTCGCAACGCCCGCCCGGGGTTGGCAGCTGGATCTCGGCGGTGCCGGCTCCGGTGGCGCCGTCACGCTCCTCGACCCAGCCGGCGCCGGCATTCACTCCGCTGGCGTCGACTTGGTGGAAGTAGCCCGCATCCGTCGCGCGATCCTCCGGTCCGGGGAGCCGTTCGTGCGCCGGGTGTTCGGCGAGCGGGAGCGGGCCGCGGTCAGCCGCGAGCCGGACCAGCGCATCGCCGAGCTCGCCGCCCTATTCGGGGTCAAGGAGAGCGTGGTCAAGGCGATGGGCGGGATGCCGCTGGGCGGCAACTACGCCGACATCTGCGTGGACGTGCCGGACAGCGGCTCCGCGCGGGCAGTGCGGCTGACCGGAGAGCTCGCCCACTGGGCGCGCCAGCACCAGGTCGAGGTTCTCGCGGGCAGCGCGCCGGCCGGCGACGGGATGCTGCTGTCCTGGGCGCTCGCCCTGGCCCGCGACGCCCCGGCTACCACCGCCCACACCAGCGGCGCCCACACCAGCGGCGCCCACACCAGCGGCGCCCACACCAGCGGCGCCCACACCAGCGGCGCCCACACCAGCGGCGCCCACAC
>Ga0210378_10001324_pt1 | contig 12900 bp, 10 predicted proteins | sample PLM1_60_b1redo_FD_155465 | JGI IMG/M metagenome (GOLD analysis project Ga0210378, IMG submission 155465) | Groundwater sediment microbial communities from an aquifer in East River, Colorado, USA - PLM1_60_b1 redo | ecosystem: Environmental > Terrestrial > Soil > Riparian zone | place: USA: East...
GGGCGTTGGACACGACGGCGTGCCTCACTCGCGTCGCGGCGCGCGGCTGAGGGGGCGAGTCAGCGGTGCACGCCAAGCAGCCGCCGATGCTGGAGATCGACGGGCTGACCGTGTCGTTCGGCGGCCTGCAGGCGCTGGAGGACGTGTCCCTGGCGGTCCGGCCCGGCGAGGTGCTGGGCCTGATCGGCCCGAACGGGGCCGGCAAGACCACGCTGTTCAACGTGGTGTGCGGATTCCTTCGGCCGGCGGCCGGCGAGGTCCGCTGGCAGGGTCGGCCGCTGCGCCGGCACCGGCCGCGCCGGCTCACCCGGCTCGGCATCGCCCGCACGCTGCAGTCGCTGGGCCTGTTCGACCGGCTCAGCGTGGTCGAGAACGTCATGCTCGGCGCGTCGCTGCACGCCCGGGCCGGCTTCGTGGCCGGGCTGCTCGCACTGCCGCGCTCCGACTCCGACGAGCGGGCGCTGCGTGACCGTGCCCTGGCCCACCTCCGCGACCTCGGTGTCGCCGAGGTCGCGGACCGGCTCTGCGGCCAGCTCCCGTACGGGGTGCAGAAGCGCGTCGCGCTGGCCCGAGCGCTGGCCGCCGAGCCGCGGCTGCTGCTGCTCGACGAGCCCGCCTCCGGACTGTCCACTGAGGAGATCGCCGAGCTCGGCGAGCTGGTGCGGCGGCTGGCCGACCGGATGGCGGTGATGCTCGTGGAGCATCACATGGACCTGGTGATGAGCGTCTGCGACTCGGTCGTCGTGCTCGACTTCGGCAAGGTGGTCGCGACCGGAGCGCCGGACGAGGTACGCGCGAACCCGGCGGTGGTCGAGGCGTACCTGGGCGCCGAAGTCACCGCCGACTCCGCGGTCCCGGATCGGGGCGCCGATGCTCGAGGTTGACGGCCTGGTGACCACGTACGGCGCGGTGCGCGCGCTGGACGGCGTCGACCTGTCCGTCCGGTCCGGCAGCATCACCGCCGTGCTCGGGGCGAACGGCGCGGGCAAGACCACCTTGTTGCGCACGGTCGGCGGCCTGGTCCGGGCGCGGGCGGGCAAGGTCCGGCTGGACGGCCGGGACGTCTCCGGCCGGGCCCCGGAGGACCTGGTCCGGCTCGGGCTCGGCCACGTCCCGGAGGGACGCGGCATTGTCACCGAGTTGACGGTGGAGGAGAACCTCCGGCTGGGCGGGCTGTGGCGGCGGGACCGTGCCGGCCTGCGCCGCGGGATGGAGGAGGCGTACGCGATGTTCCCGCCGCTGGCCTCGCGCCGGGCCAGGGTGGCCGAGACACTGTCCGGCGGCGAGCGGCAGATGCTCGCCCTGGGACGGGCGCTGATGGCCCGCCCCCGGCTGCTGTTGCTGGACGAGCCGTCGCTCGGGCTGGCGCCGCGGGTGTCCGCGCAGATCATGGCCGTGCTGCGGCGGCTGCGCGACGACACCGGGCTGACCGTCGTCCTGGTGGAGCAGAACGCACGCAGCGCGCTGTCGATCGCCGACCACGGCGTCGTGCTCAACCTGGGCCGGGTGGTGGCCGACGAGCCGGCCGACCGGCTGGCCGCCGACGAGCGTCTCCGCCACGCCTACCTGGGGTTCTGACCGGGCAAGAGGTCTGCCGCGTGCTCGCTACGGTAGACCTCGCGACGGTGCCCGATCTCGACCACTATGACGACGACGCGGGCGTCCTCAACACGGTAGATCACCCGCCAGTCGCCGACTCGAAGCCGGAGTAGGCCTGGAGAGTGGACCAACGCTCTCACGCCCGGTGGCCGAGGGTTGTCACGCAGCGCATCGATGGCCGCGCGTATCCGCGCCTTGGTCCTCGGATCGAGCTTGCGAGCCTGCCGGGCCGCCGCGGTGGTGAACTCCAGGGTGTACCGGTCGCTCACGTGTCGGTCCCGGACCACACCTCGTCGGCTGGCACTGTCCGGAAGCCGTCGGCCTCCCACTCGGCAAGCGCTTCGGCGGCGGCGCGCTCCTCTTCGTCGTTCTCCAGCGCCAGTAGCGCTGCCGTACCGGCGACAGCTGCAGCGACCGGCACGACGGCGGCGACCCGCCGACCATGGCGGGTCAGGTAGACGACCTCTCCGCCCTCGGCCTCGGCGGCAAGCCGACCTAGCTCGCCCTCGGCGGTGGGCAGCTCGTACGCGTGTTCGCTCACGTCCCCCATGATGGCGCAACGCGGCTTGCGGCCCAACGGCTGACGCCTGGGACCGCACATCGGCTCCATTGGTGCTGCGGGCGGTCGCTCTCTGCTGCCCCGGCCCGCGGGGCCGACGGGGGATGCCGGCGGCGGTACGGAGACCTGCTGTCCCACGCCAGCCCACACCTGACAACGGAGACGATGTGGACCTGCGGCCCGCTCGAACCCCGGGTTCTGGCGCCGTGGGACCCGCCCACTCCGTGACCCGCCCGCCCCGGGCTGGGTCCGTGCACCGGGGCGGGCGGGAGTCAGAGCGTCAGTGGTCGTAGGAGACGTGCCCGGGCCGCTGCGGTCCGGCGGCCGGCGGGAACAGCGAGCCGGGGTCCACCCCGAGGGCGTGGGCGAGGTCGGCAAGCTCGGACACCGGCAGGTCGAGGTCGCCGCGCTCGACCTGGGCGACGGACGGGGGGCCGAGGCCGGCCAGGTCCTCCAGCCGGGACTGCGACAGGCCGGCCGCCTCCCGCGCGGCCTTCACCAGCCGCCCGAAGCGGCGCTCCCAGGTGTCGGCCTTCTCGTCGGCCATGGCGGCTCTCCTCGCTCGGGCGGCGCCGAGCCCGAACGCGGCCAGCACGCCGAAGTAGTGGCGGATGAAGGGGTCCTGGCCGTCCGGGACCGCCCAGTTGTACCGGCGGACCGCGTCCGACGGGTGCGCCCGGCCGTCGGCGGAGATCACCGCGGCGAGCCTGAGCGCCTCGCTGCGGCGCTGGGGTGGCCGGGGTACCGGCCCGGCGCCGCTCGCCGCTCCTGGCGCCAACCGCTCGGCGGCTACCGGCTCCCGGGGCCGGGGCAAGGCGACGGTGCGCTGCAGCATCGGCCCTCCCCGGCTCGTGGAGGCCGGTCCCCGGCAGGTTCGGCGACGGAGGAAGATCGTCTACTACCAGCCCCAGGGCCGCTCGGTCCGCCGGGGACCGACAGCACGCAGCGTGGCCGGCGGGCACCCCGGAGTGGGGTACGGCCGTGCGGGGGGTACGGCCTGTACCCCTGCCGGGGGTCAGGTGGTGATGTTCATCCGCTCGGCCAGCCGCGCCACCCGGGACCGGAGCATCGGCCCGGCGGTCCGCTGCAGCTCCAGCACCATCGCCCGGCCGTGCAGGCTGTACACCGCGGCCTCCGGGCCGGTGTCCACCGCCGTCTGCAGGAGCGCGACAGCGGCCGTGTGCTCACGGCGCATCAGGTGCGCGCGGGCTACCTCGAGCAGCAGCCGCGTCCGCCGCGGGACCGAGCTGACCGCGTCCGTGTCGGTCGCCTCAGCGCGGCGCACCGCGGACGCGGAATGGCCCAGCTCGACATCGAGCGCGAGCGCGACATCGCCCGGGTCCTGGCCGAACAGCGCGTGCGGCGAGAGCGGTACCCCGCCGCTGACAGCCTCGCGGTCGGCGGCCTCGGCGACATCCCACCACCGCCATGCGTCGCCGTGCGCGCCTTCCCGGGCATGGTTGAGCGCGGCGGCGAGCGCCACGTTCGCCCGCTGCCGGCGTTCGGCGGGTGTGCCGACCGCGGGGGACCGGTCCAGTTCCCGCAGCGCGTCGTCAACCGCCTGGTGCGCCTGCTCGACGTGCCCGGTGTCTCGGTACAGGTACGCGGAGAACCACGCGGCTCGGGCCGCGGCGAGCGGGTCGTCGGCGCCCACCGCCCAGGTGGTACCCCGGTCAACCGCCACCCACAGCAACTCCGCGGCGTCCTGGTAGCACAGGTACAGCTGCCCCAGGTGGTACACCTCGGCGGCCAACCGCCGCGCATCCCGCCGCTGCTCGGCCGACCCTTCGGCCCGGACCACCCGGCCGGCGCCGGCGAGCAGCCGCGGCAGCACGGCGGCCAGGTCCGACCGGTCCCGACCGGACACCGACCGCAGCCGCCAGGCGGTGGCGACGTCGGACCGCAGTGTCGCCAACTGGTCGCCCACGTCGCCGCCCGGCGCGGCCGGGACGGCGACGAGCGCGGCACGGACCTGCGCCAGCGCGGCATGCTCCGGCCGCGCGTACAGGCTCGCCGGCGTCTGCTCGCCGAGCAGCGCCCCCAGGGGCACCCGGAGCACCTCGGCCAGCCGCGCGGCCATCCGCAGCGAGGTGCCCCGCTGCCCACGCTCGACCTTCCGCAGCCACTCCTCGGACCGGCCGCACAACTCGGCCGCGGCGCGTCTGGACAACCCCCGCCGGCGCCGAGCCGCGGCGACACGCTGACCCAGTCCGTGGTCGCCGTCGAGCCGGATACCCTCGTCCACGTCGGAGCCTCGCTCTCCGGCCGGGCCCCGGGCGCTGCAACGTCGCGGGGCCGTTCACTGCCAACCGTACCCAGCCGGGTGACCAGTGGGCGCACCCTTCCCGGCCTGGCCCGGAACAGCCGGACGCCGCGCCCCCAGCGTGACGGAGGCGCACCCGGGTCCGGTGTGGACGGCGCGTGCTAACCCGGGCGCTAACCGAGACGAGCCGGCAGCGGCCGGCAGGAGCCGGTGAACCCGGTACGGTGACCACGTGTTTCCCCACGGCAGCCGGCCACAGCCGGCAGCGGCCGGCAGGAGCCGGCAGCGCGGCGAAAACCTGGGGTTCTGATGCGGTTCGTCAACCTGACGCTGGCCGGGATGGCCTCCGGCTCGATCTACGCGGCGGTCGCGCTTGCCCTGGTGCTGATCTGGCGGTCCACCCGCATCGTGAACTTCGCCCAGGGCGGCATGATGATGGTCACGACGTTCGTCGCGTACACCGTCGTCCGGCACGGCGGGTCGTACTGGCTGGCATTGGCCGCCGCGCTCGCCGCCGGTGCCGTGCTCGGCGCCCTCGGCGAGCTGCTGGTCCGGCCGGTGACGGGCGGTCCGCCGCTGAACGCCGTGATCGTCACGCTCGGCCTGCTGGTGTTCCTGCAGGCGACCGCCGGCATGGTGTTCGGCGGCACGCCGCGGTCGTACTCGCCGGCGTTCGGCATCGGCGGCTTCCAGGTCGGCGACACCCGGCTGCTGTTCTCCCCCGCCGACCTGTTCATCCTGCTCGCCGTCGTGGCGGTCACCGTCGCGCTGGCGGTGCTGTTCCGGCGCACCGCCGTCGGGCTGCGGATGCGGGCGGCGGCGTTCGCGCCGGAGGTGGCCCGGCTGCTCGGGGTGCGGGTCAGCCGCATGCTCACCCTCGGCTGGGCGCTGGCCGCGGTCGTCGGGGCGCTGGCCGGGGTGCTGGTGGCGCCGAGCATCTTCGTCGGGCCGAACACGTTCGACGCGATGCTGGTGTTCGGCTTCACCGCGGCGGTCATCGGCGGCCTGGACAGCCCGGCCGGCGCGGTGGTCGGCGGCCTGCTGCTCGGGCTGACCCTGAGCTACGTGGCCGGCTACGCCGGTTCGGACGTGGTCACCCTGGGCGCCCTGGTGGTCCTCGTCGTCGTGCTGATGATCCGCCCCGCCGGCCTGTTCGCCCGGCGCGGCGGGCGCCGGGTCTAGGGGGGTGTGCGGTGCTGCGGCTGACCGTGGTCCGGCACCTCGGCTGGGCGGTCGTCGGCCTGGCCGGCCTGTACCTGCTGACGTCCAACCTGGAGCCGTACCGCGACCTGCAGATCGCGACGATCGCGTACACCGCGATCGCCGCGGCCGGGCTGACCGTGCTCACCGGCAGCAGCGGCCAGATCTCGCTCGGGCAGGGCGCGTTCATGGCCGTCGGCGCCTACACCACCGCGGTCCTGCTCGAGCACCGTCCGGAGTGGCCACTCGGCCTCGTTGTCCTGCTGGGCACGCTCGCCGCGGCGGCGGTGGGCGCGCTGGTCGGCTCCGCGGCCGCCCGGCTGCGGGGTCCCTACCTGGCCGGCGCCACGCTGGCGTTCGCGGTCGGGCTGCCGGCGCTGGCCGACTACCGGGGGCTGCGCGACGTGCTCGGCGGGGCCAACGGGCTGGTCGTCGCCACCCCGCCGCCGCCGCTGGCGCTGGGCGAGACGTTCCCGCTGGAACGGTGGCAGTCCTGGATCACCGGCGGCTGCCTGGTGATCACGCTGTTCCTGCTGGCCAACCTGCAGCGCAGCCGGTTCGGGCGGAACATGCGGGCGGTCCGCGACGACGAGATCGCCGCGGCACTGTCCGGAGTGGACGTCGCCCGCACCCAGGTGCTGGCGTTCGTGGTGAGCGCGACCTGCGGCGGCCTCGCCGGCGCGCTGCTCGCGGTGGTCAACGGGCTGGCGGCACCGGGCGCGTTCCCGCTCGCGCTGTCGCTGTCCCTGCTTACCGCGGTGGTCCTCGGCGGCCTCGGCAGCCTGGCCGGCGCGGTGTACGGCGCGGCGCTGCTCACCCTGGTGCCGACCTGGTCCTCCGACCTCGCCCAGTCCCTCGGCCTGTCCCGCAACGTCTACGCGAACCTGCCGCTGGCCCTCTACGGCGTTGTGCTGGTCGTGGTCGTGATCGGCTTCCCGAACGGGCTGCAGGGCGGGATGCGCTGGCTGGCTCGTTGGCTGCGCGCGGGGTCGGCCAGATCACGGGACGGTAACGGGTCTCGCGCCGATGCGAAGCCGGTCACTACGGTTTCAGGATCCGAATCGGATTCGGTGTTGAGAGGAGGCCCCGATGAGGGTTAGGGCCGGTAGTAGGGCTAGGCCGTGGGCGGGGGCGCTCGCCGCGCTCCTCGTGCTCGCTGCCGGCTGCGGCGGCGACGGCGGCAGCAGCGGCAGCAGCGGGGGCGGTGGTGACCGCGCCAGCGCGCCGGGTGTCACCGCCAGCACCGTGACGATCGGCAGCCACCAGCCGCTGACCGGACCCGCTGCCCCGGGCTACAGCGAGATCGCGCCGGCCATGAAGGCGTACTTCGACCTGGTCAACGCGAACGGCGGCGTGCACGGCCGGAAGATCGAGTTCAAGTACCTGGACGACGCCTACAACCCCACCCAGACCGTCGCGGTGGTTAAGCAGTTGGTGCTGCAGGACAAGGTGTTCGGGATCGTCGGCGGCCTCGGCACGCCCACCCACACCAAGGTGGTCGACTTCCTGAACAGCTCCCGGGTGCCCGACCTGTTCGTCTCCTCCGGCTGCCAATGCTGGGACCAGCCGGACAAGCACCGGTACACATTCGGCTGGCAGCCCGACTACGTGGTCGAGGGCAAGATCCTCGGCCAGCACGTCACGCAGCAGTTCGCGGGCAAGAAGGTGGCGTACTTCTACCAGGACGACGACTTCGGCAAGGACGGTGTGTCCGGGCTGGACAAGTTCATCGACCAGAGCCTGGTGGTCAGCCGGCAGACCTACCAGCCGGGCAACACCGACATCGCGCCGCAGATCACGGCGATCGCGCAGGCCAAGCCGGACGTGGTGGTGCTCTTCACGATCCCGGCGTATACGGCGCTGTTCAAGCTCGCCACGCTCAAGGTCGGGATCAACCCGACGCTGGTGGTGTCGAACGTCGGCTCGGACCCGGTCACGCTCGGCGGCCTGCTGGAGGCGTTCGCCAAAAGGGGCGGCGCGAAGGTCAAGGGCAGCCAGCTGATCGAGGGCATCGTGACCGATGGCTACCTGCCGCCCCTCGCCGACAGCTCGAACAGCTGGGTGAAGCTGTTCACGTCGGCGCGGGACAAGTACGCGAAGAGCCTGCCGTGGGACGGCAACGTCGCCTACGGCATGGCCTTGGCGTACACGTTCGTGCAGGCGTTGCAGGCGGCCGGCGAGAACCCGACCCGGCAGGGCATCGTGGACACCCTGGAGAAGGGCGGGCTGCGCGGTCCCGGCTTGGTGCCGTTCCGGTACAGCAAGGACTCGCACGCCGGCTTCACCGGCACCCGGATCGGCACCATCAAGGGCGGCGCGCTCGTCCCGCAGGGGGTCGCGCAGACCACCGACGACGGTGACGGCCCGATCGCGCCGTTCACCGAGGCGCCGACCGAGGCGCCGGCCAACGGGGTGCCGTCCTGAGGCGCCGGGTACGGGGCGGCGGCCCTGCACCCGCCCCGTACCCGGCATCGCTTGCCGGCGCAGCTGCCGTCGCGCGCCATAGACACCGCTACGGCGACCGCCCACGGCCGGCTCGACGCCGGCAGCCGGCCGCCCAGGCGACCCTGGCGGTCGCTAGCTCGGGGCGAGGGGGCCGCCCCGGGTGGGACGACCCCCGCTGCGTGCAACTCGTTTACGAGCAGTTCGGGAACTTGAACGCCCCGATCCGGGTCTGCCAGCCTCGTGCCGACGACGTCTGGTAGTACTCGTTGACGTACCAGAACGTGCAGTCGTCCGTCGGGTCGACGTTCATCGAGGTGTAGTCGCCCCAGCGGGCACTGACCGTCTGCGAGCCGCTGCCGTTGACCAGCACCTGCTCCCCCTGGCCCATGACGCCGGCGGGATCGCCTGGAACCCGGCCGGTGTACCGGATGCCGGGGTACACGTCGGTCGCGTTGGACACGCTGTAGCCCAGTGCCATGTCTCCGTTCTTGTCCATCGCGACGCTGCCCATCCAGCGGTTCACGCCGTCGTCCGGCGCGTAGGTGCCCTCCTGGTGCAGCACGGCGTTCGCCGGGCTGCGGATCTCCCACCAGCGCGCGCCGGCTATGCCCGACCGGGCTTCGACGGACTGGTTGGTCACCAGGGCCTCGTGGTCGCCGAGATTGCGGTAGGCCAGCCGCCAGGTGGGCCGCTGCCGGTACGAGAGGATATCGATCTTGTTGGCGGTGCCGGGCTGCTCGATGCAGTTCCGGCTTCCGGGCGAGCAGGGGAACACCGTGTCGTACGGCGCGATGGGCAGCTGCTTCGACAGCGCGAACGTCGATGTCGCCGGCTTGGCCCAGTTGATCTTCGCGGTGAACACGTTCAGCCCGTCGAACGGCGCGCCGTACCCCCCACCGTCGTCCATCGACCCGACCAGGTACTCCGGGCTGCCCGGCGGCGGCAGGCGCTTGCCGTCCAGGTCTGCCGGGAGCAGACCGTCGCCGGGTAGGTAGGCGGGGTCTGGCCCGAGGACGAACTTGACCAGCCGAGGCGTGGTGCTGCCGCCCAGCATCTGGCGCCGGTCGAGGGCATAGATCCCGACTCCGGCGAACGAGTCGTCCGGCGCGAATTCCCGGGTGGTGATGTAGTACCCGTCCGACCAGGTGCCGTACTTCGGGTAGTCCGGGAAGTTCGGCCCGGTGGAGAAGGCGTAGCGGGTGTAGCTACCCAGCGGGTCCTGCGTGTTGGACAGCGCGACGCAGTTGAAGAACTCCGGGCCCCGGGTGGTGAACTGGCTGAGCAGCCAGCGGTTGGCGGTCTTGTCGTAGAGCACGACCGGGTCGCCGCTCTGGTCCTGGCAGTCCGGCAGGAAGCCCTGCCAGATGGTGCCCAGCGTGGCCGGGCCGTACAGGCGCTGCCCGGCCTTCGAGTAGACTGCGAACGTCAGGTTCACCATCTCGATGTAATGGTGCATTCCGACGTCCCCGTTGGGGTCGGGCGGCGAGACCAGGAACGGGTTGTCGGTGTTCCGCTGCCCCTCGAAGGTCAGCGCGGGACCGGGCAGCGCGGTCGTGCCCACGCTGTCCTGCAGCGCGCCGTCCGTGCTGTGCCCGGCGTCCGCCGGGACCGCCAGGCTGTCCTCGCCGTCCGGGTCCGGGGCCTCCGTGGGCCGGATCACCGGCATCTGTGCCAGCGGCGGCGTGGTGTCGGTCAGCACCGCGCCGGAGACCAGCACCGGCTTCAGCACCGTCGAGCCCGTCGCCGCGACGCCCGGATCCGCGGCGGTCGCGACCATCGCCGTTGGCGCTACCAGCCCGACAGCACTTGCGAGGATGATCGCCAGTCGTCTGGGTACGGCCATCTTTTACCCCCTTGGTGACGAGGCAAGGCCGGGTGCAGGGGCCTGGGCGAGCGAACGCTACACCGGCACGGGGCCTAGGGGGTGTCTGACGGACCTTCGGCGGCGCGGATCGGCGTCCAGACGACGACCGGCCGCGTTCTCGTCGTCGCCGATACAACCCCGGTATCGGCTCCTCCTCGGCCTTGCCGGACGCCGCCTGGACGCCGTCCGCATCCACCAAGATCCATCAGACACCCCCTAGCTGAGTAGTTCGCCGGCGACATTCTGAGTATCGCGGCGGTGGGGGCCAGTGACCCGTGGACGCATGATCGAGGCGTGCTCGATGCTCGCTATCTGACTGACCGGTCCCGGTGCCCCGCCTGCGCTGCCGCGCTGACCGGCGAAGGCGCGTGCGGCCGGTGCGGGCTGCCGCTGACCGGTCCGACCGCGGCGCAGCTGTGGTCGGTCTCCGTGCTGGCCGCACGGCTGCTCCTACAGCGCGCGGAACTGGTGGATCGGCTGCGCCGGGAAGCGCAAGCGCCGGCGCCCGTCCCGCCGCCGGGAGCGCCGCCGGGAGCGCCGCCGGGAGCGCCGCCGGGAGCGCCGCCGGGGGCGCCGCCGGGGGCGGCACCGCCGGTGGCCACAGCCGGGTCGGTCGGTGGACCGGAGTGGTCGCGGCCGCGGATTCAGAACGTTCTGCTCGGGCTTGGCGCCCTGCTGCTGGCAGCCGCCGGGGTGATCTTCGTCGTGGTGTCCTGGCAGCGCGGCGGCGTCGCCGGCCGGGCGGTCACCATGGCGGCAGCGTCCGTGCTGGCCGTGGCGGGCTGCGCCGTGGCCCGCCGGCGGGGCATGTCGGCGACCGCCGAGGCGGTCGGTGCGGTCGCGGTGGCCCTCGCCGTCCTGGACGGGTACGCGCTGCGCCGCGGGAACGTCGGCGGGCTGGCGGGCGGGTCGGCCGCAACGTACTGGTCGGTGGCGTTCGCGGTGATCGCGCTGCTGGCCGTGGCCGGCGCGGCGGTGCTACCGCTTCGGGCGTGGCGGTTGACCGCGGCGGCCGTGGGTCAGCTTCCGCTGCTGATCGTCGCCGGCCACCTCGGCATGGTGTCCCAGTGGCCCGCCTTCGCCGTCGGGCTGACCCTCGCGGCGCAGGCCGCCGGACTGGTGGTGCTCGCCGCCGCGCTGCGGCGGCGGGCAGCCGTCCGGGACGGATGGTACGTGCTGGCCGGCTCGGCGCCGGTCACCTGGCTGGCCGCGCTGGTCGCGGCGCTGCCGGCGGCGTATGCCGGCGGGGGTGGTCAGCCGGTGGCCGGCGCGGTCCTGCTGCTCGGCCTGGGGCTGGTCGGCGTGCTGGCGGCGTGGCTGGGTCGGGACGCACCGGGGGTCCGGCATGGTGCCTGCGCCGCGGCGGCGGCGGCGGTGCTGCTGGCCGCCTGGACCCCCGCGCAGACCGGGCTCGAGCTGCGGTGGCAGCCGCCGACGCTGGCCGGTCTCGGGCTGGCCGGGCTGCTCGTCGCCGGCGCGCTCGGCCCGCGGTGGCGGTCAGGTCCGGCGGCGGTGAGCGCGATTGCCGCGCTGCTGGCCGCGCTGCCCGGGCTGGAAGCGACGGCCGTCGCCGTGGCCGGCCCGGTCGGCTGGCTGGTCCGGCCGTGGACGTCGCCGGGCACCGGCACCGCCCGCGACCTCCTCGGAGCGGGCCTGCCGTGGACCTTCGGGACCGAACTGTCCGTCCTGCTCGCCGCCCTGGCCGCGGCCGCGCTGGTGGCCGGCCGGGTGGCCGGCGCGGTGGCCGGCCGCGGCGCCGGGCGCCGGCGGGCGCGGGACGCGGGGCAAGCGGGGGCGGTCGCCCTGCTCGTCGCGGCGCTGGCCACGGTGCCGTACGTGGCTGGGCTCCCCTACCGCGTCGCGGTCGGCTTCGACCTGGCCGTCGCGGCGCTGGGGCTGGCCGTCGGCCTCGCCCCGGGCCCGGCGCGGCAGAGACCTGCGACAGGTCCGGCGCCCCGGGGGCCCGCACCGGGACCGGCGCGCTGGGTCGCTGCGCCGGTCCCGGTGCGCCGGGCGGCCACCGCCTCGGGTGCCGTGCTCGCGGCATCCACGCTTGGCTGGTCGCTGGCGACGCCCGTGGTGACCGCGGCGGCGTACGGGGCCGTGCTCCTCGGGCTGCTGGTCATCCTGCGGTTTCGAGCGAGCCTGCGGCACCCCGGCGGCACCGTCCTCGCCGTGCTGCTGGCCGGCGTCGAGACCGCCGCGGCCGCCCACTCGGCCGGTGCCGGTGCCGGTCTGACCGGGCTCGCGGTCGCCTGCCTCGGCGCTGCCGTCGTCGCCGGCGCCGCCGGCCGGCTGCGGTCTGGCCACGGCGTGGCGGCCGAGTTGACCGGCGCGGTGGTGTACCTGGTCGGGGCTGCCGTCGCCGGCACCGGCCCGCCGTGGGTGCCGGTGGCGGCGGTGGCCGCGGGCGTGCTGGCCGCCGGCACCGGCGCCTTGCGCTCCCGCACGCCGCTGCGGCCGGCCTGGGCGGCGGCAGCCACCGCGCTGTGCTGCCTGCTGGCGCTGGCGTTCGGCCGGTGGGCCGGCATCGGCCCGCCGGCCACCGCGCTCGCCGTCGCGGTGACCGCGGCGGTGCTGGCGCCAGCCGGCAGCTGGCTCGCGGGTCGACTCGTCCCGCGCCCGGAGCCGGTCGAGGCGGTCGCCGCGGCGAGCTATGCGGTGGCGGTCGCCGCGCTCGCCGGCGACCCGCGCCAACTCTGGCTGGCCCTGCTGGCCGGCGCCGCCGGCGCCGGACTCGCCGCCATCCATCCCGAGCGGCGGTCGGCCGGCTGGGTCGCCGGGTTGCTGGCCGTGGGCAGCAGTTGGGTCCGGCTCGCGCTGGCGGACGTGACCGCTCCGGAGGCCTACACCGCACCGCCCGGAATCGCGCTGGTCCTCTTCGGACACCTGCGCCGCCGCGCGGACCCGGACACGCCGTCCTGGTCGGCGTACGGCCCGGGACTCTCCCTCATCCTGCTCCCCAGCCTG
>Ga0210378_10001325_pt1 | contig 12896 bp, 12 predicted proteins | sample PLM1_60_b1redo_FD_155465 | JGI IMG/M metagenome (GOLD analysis project Ga0210378, IMG submission 155465) | Groundwater sediment microbial communities from an aquifer in East River, Colorado, USA - PLM1_60_b1 redo | ecosystem: Environmental > Terrestrial > Soil > Riparian zone | place: USA: East...
GGTACTGGGTCGAGGCATTCAACGGCGTGGTGATGCGTATGGCGCTTCTTTCGCTGGTCCTCGGCGCGATCGAGTGAGGGGGAGGCGAGACAGGGTGCAGACGCAACTTCGGGGCCGAGACCTGATCACGCTCGACGACTGGACGAAGGAAGAGATAGAGACCCTCCTGGATGTGGGCTTCCAGCTCAAGAGGGAGCGCGCCCTTGGCATACCTCACCCCCTGCTTCGAGACAAGACGCTTGCGATGCTGTTCTTCTTCTCCTCGACCCGGACCCGGGGTTCATTCGAGTCCGGGATGGCTCAGCTCGGCGGTCACGCGGAGTTCATCGAGTCGAAGACGACCCAGATCGCCCACGGCGATACAGCCAAAGAGATCGGCGAGATCCTGGGCCGCTACAACGACGGGATCGCCATCCGGCACGTCGACTGGAAGGTGGGCAACGGCTACATGCGCGATGTGGCCGAGCACAGCCGGGTCCCGGTACTGAACATGCAATGCGATGTCTACCATCCGCACCAGGCCCTCGCCGACCTCATGACGATCGTCGAGAAGCTCGGTGATCCGAAAGGGAAGACGGCCACGGTGAGCTGGGCGTACGCGGCCAGCTACCAGAAGCCGATCAGCGTGCCGCAGTCACTGGTGACCTTGCTGCCGCGCTTCGGCATGAACGTGCGTCTGGTTCATCCGCCGGAGTTCAACCTGATGCCGGAGATCATGGACCTGGCCCGAGAGAACGCCCGGAAGGCCCGGGTCGGGTTCGAGGTCATGGACAGCTTCGAGGACGGGATGCGGGACACACACGTGGTTTACGCGAAGTCATGGGGTGCCCTCCTCACCACCCAGGAGGAGAAGGAGGGGGCGGCGATCATCGATAAGTACAAGGACTGGTGTGCAGACGAGGCACGGCTGAAGCTGGCCAACGAGGATGCCATCTACATGCACCCATTGCCCGCCGACCGGGGCGTGGAGGTGTCCGATTCGGTCATCGACGGGCCCCAGTCCGTCGTCTACGACCAGGCCGAGAACCGGCTACACGGCCAGAAGGCCGTGATGGCGCTCACGATGAGCTAGGAAAGATTCGACGTGGCCAGCAAGCGAGCGGTAGTCGCGATCGGTGGGAACTCGCTCATCAAGGACAAGTTCCACCAGACGGTCCGGGACCAGTACATCGCTGCCGGCGAGACCTGCTCGCATATCGCGGGGATGATCAGGGGCGGCTGGGACGTCGCCATCACCCACGGCAACGGACCTCAGGTGGGGTTCATTCTCCGGCGCTCCGAGCTGGCTGCCCACGAGCTGCACGAGATCCCTCTGGAAGTGGCCGGCGCCGACAGCCAGGGGGCCATCGGCTACGCCTTGCAGCAGAACCTATACAACGACTTTGCGCGCCTGGGCATCGCCAAACAGGCCGTGACTGTCGTGACCCAGACCGAGGTCGACCCGGACGACCCAGCTTTCCAGGCCCCTTCCAAACCGATCGGCTCCTACATGGAGGAGTCCGAGGCAGGGCGGCGGCGGGACCAGGAGGGATGGGTCGTCATGGAGGATGCCGGCCGCGGCTGGCGAAGGGTAGTCGCCTCACCGAAGCCCATCCGAATCATCGAGGAAGACGCCATCCGGAGCCTGCTCGATGCCGGCTTCGTCGTGATCTCCGTAGGCGGAGGCGGCATCCCCGTCGTTCGGGATGCCGGCGGCGACCTCCAGGGGGTGGCGGCGGTTATCGACAAGGACCGAGCCTCGTCGCTCCTGGCCAGCGGAATAGGGGCCGAGCTGTTCATCATCTCAACCGCGGTCGAGAAGGTCGCGCTGCGATTCGGCACGCCCCAGGAGGAATGGGTTGACCGCATGACGCTATCGGAGGCCAGGAGCTATTTGGCGGATGGAGCCCACTTCGCCAAGGGCAGCATGGCGCCGAAGATCGAGGCCGTCATCGGTTATCTCGAGCGTGGCGGCCGCGAGGCGATAATCACGAACCCGGAGAACGTCGAACGCGCTCTCGCGGGGGAGACGGGGACCCACATCGTCCCAGGCTGATTCCCTATCCTTCTGGCCGGATGCCTGCCATCATCAGGCCCAGCTTGTCCCGTGAGACCTCGCGCGGGTCCGCCTCCCCGATGATGGTTCCCTCGTACATGACCAGTATCCGATCGGATAGCGCGAGGACCTCGTCCAGATCCTCGGTGATGATGAGGATGGCCGTCCCGTGCGCGCGCTGCTCGAGCAGGCGGCCATGGATGTATTCAGCCGCCCCCACGTCGACGCCGCGAGTGGGTTGAGCGACCACCAACACGCGGGGCTGCCCCGACAGCTCCCGGGCAAGGATCAGCTTCTGGATGTTGCCACCCGACAGGTTACGGGCCGGGGTGTCCAGGCCGGGGGTCTTGACCTGGAAGGCCGAGACCAGGTCCGAGCAGTGGTGACGGATGGCAAGGTTGCGCAGAAAGCCGAAGCGTGAGTAGTCGGGACTTCGATGGTCGATCAGCATCAGGTTGTCGGCCACCGTGAAGTCTCCGATCAGTCCGTCTCTCATTCGCTCCTCGGGCACGTAGGCGAGGCCGGCGGCTCGTACGTCCGCAGGGCGGCGCCCGGCCAACTCGCTCCCACCCATTTTGATGGAGCCGGCCCTGGGGGCCCGGAGGCCTGCTATGGCCTCGGCCAGCTCGCGCTGCCCGTTCCCGGAGACCCCGGCGATGCCCACGATCTCCGCTGAGCGAACCTCCAGGTCGAGGCCCCTTACGGCGTCAACGCCACGGTCGCCGGGCACGACCAGGCCGCTGACTGCCAGCCTGGCCTCACCGGGTGGCACCCTTGCGGCGTTCTGCACCATCGTGACATCACGGCCGACCATCATGTGGGCGAGGTCCTGCCGGGGGGTGCCGGCGGGCAGGACAGTGCCGACGGTCCTCCCGTTCCGCAGAACCGTGATCCGATCGGAAAGCGCCAGGACTTCGCGAATCTTGTGCGAGATGAACACCAGACCGCGACCGTCCTTCACCATCTGACGAAGGATCGCGAAGAGGTCGTTGACCTCCTGGGGTGTCAGTACCGCCGTGGGTTCGTCCAGAACCAGCAAGGTCGCGTTTCTGTAAAGCGCCTTGATGATCTCGACTCGCTGGCGTTCGCCGACCGCGAGTTGCCACACGTAGGCCCACGGGTCGACCTTCAGTCCGTACGAGTTTGAAAGCTCCTTGATCCGGGCGGACACGTGCTCGAGATCCTTGAACGGCTTCCGAGGCGAGGGCAACCCCAGGCCAACGTTCTCGGCCACCGTCAATGTGGGTACCAGCATGAAGTGCTGGTGGATCATGCCGATCCCGTTTCGGATGGCGACTGCCGGCGACGTGATCGCCACAGGTCGGCCGTTGAGGAGGATCTCGCCCTCATCGGCCTTGTACAGGCCGTAGAGGATCCGCATCAGGGTGCTCTTGCCCGCTCCGTTCTCGCCCAGCAGGGCATGAACCTCGCCGGGTCTGACGTCGAAGTCTATGCCGTCGTTTGCGACCACTCCGGGGAAACGCTTTGTGATGCCGCGCATCTCGATCATCGGGGCCGCGGCCTCAGCCGTCGAGGCCCCCGCGCTCCGCGGCGTGGTCGACTCCACCATCGTCCTCCTTCCCTACTCACCCGGTGCTCAGGCCGACGCTCCGGTATCGATGGTCCCGTCCTTGATCCCCTGGACAGCAGCATCACCGATCGCCTTGACCTCGTCGGAAAGCGCGTAGTCGGCGTTGAACTCGATGACCTCGCCGCCGTTGGCCAGGTCGATGTTGTAGGTCTGGCCGCCGAGCGTGCCGGCCTTGATCGCATCGATGATCTGGCTGAGGACGACCTCCCAGTGGTAAACCTGGGAAGCAACGACCACTTCTGGTGCCAGCGAAGTCTGGTTCGACTGGGTGCCGAACCAAGCAACGTTGTTCTCCTTCGCCACGCCAACAGCCCCGACGACCATCTGCGCGGACCCGGTCATCACATCGGCGCCCGCGTCCACGAAGCTCTTCGCGGCCTCGGATGCCAGTGCCACGTCGCTGAACGAGCCCGTGTAGTTAACCCTCACGTCGACGGTGCTCTTCTCAGCTACTGCGCCGTTCTTGAAGCCGTCGACGTAGAGCTTTGCGTCACCGACCTCGATGGGGCCGACCATTCCGATGACTCCACTCTGGCTGAGCGCTGCTGCCATCTGGCCCATCACGTAACCGCCCTGGTCGGAGGCAGCCTGGTAGGCGAAGACGTTCGGCAGGCGGAATGTGTCCCCGGCGGTTCCCCACGCGAACGAGACGTCGGGGAAGTCCGCGGCTATCTCCTGGACCGAGCCTCCGAACTGCGATCCGTGGGCGATGACCAGGTCATAGCCCTTGGACGCGTAGTCTCGGATCGCGGCTGCGGCGTCCTCGACCACGAAGAGGCTGTCGGACACGGCTATGTCGAGGTTGTACTGGTCCTTGAGCCGATTCACGGCATCCACCATCGACTGCGTGAACGCCAGGTCGTTCGGGGCGCTAGGCGCCACGATCGCGACCTTGAACGGCTCTGCGGGCGTGGTGGCTGCACCCGTGGTGGCCCCACTCGTCGCCGTCGTGGGCGTCTTCTTGTTGCTGCATGCGGCGCCGATAAGCGCCGCCACTGCCACCAACGCCACCAGTGACGTGGTGCGAAGCAGTTTCCTGTTCATACTTCTCCCCTCCTCCTATCTTCCTGATCAATTCGATCTGTTCCGTTCACTCCGGCCCACCCACCCGATCACGCTCCTCTCTCGTATGCCTTCGCCAGTGCCGCGGGCTGCCGGAACCTGCGCGCCACGACGACCAGCGCGACGATAGTGATCAATGCCGGCGCCGTGGCGGCGAGATCCGAAGCGGACAACGGGATGATTCCGAGCGTCTTCCACTGAAGGACGATCGCCGCGACCAATCCGTAAAGGAGCGACCCGGCCAGGACCCCCCAAGGGCGCCACGCCCCGAAATACACGAGAGCGACGGCGATGAATCCCGCGCCCTGTGTGAGGTTCTGCTGGAAGATCCCGAGCTCCATGGCGAGTGTCGCTCCCGCCAGCCCGGCGAGGGCGTTGCCCAGGACCACGGTCGAGTAGCGGATCCGGTTGACGCTGACCCCCAGGCTGTCGGCGGCCGCCGGGTTCTCGCCTACCGCCTTGATCTTCGTCCCATAAGTCGTGCGGTTCAGCACGAAGGCCAGGGCAGGCACCAGGAGGATCGCCAGGTACACGAGGAGGCTCTGCCGAAACAGCATCTTGCCGAAGCCGGGGATGTCGGCGAGAAACGGTATGTTCACGGCGGGCAGCTGGGCCACCGGGCGTGGCGTGCCGACCAGCTTCTGGTACAGAAGGTCGCTCATCCCCAGGCCGAAGAGGAATACGCCTATGCCGCTGATGCCCTGCTCGGCCTTCAGTGTCACGCTTACCACTGCGGTGATCAGACCCATGATCGCGCCGATCGCCACGCCCACGATCGCTGCCAGCCAAAGGTCGCCGGTCTGCAGGACGGTGTAGTAGCTCCCGAATGCCCCCAGGAGCATCACGCCTTCGACCCCAAGGTTGAGGACGCCGCTGCGCTGTCCCATCGTCTCTCCCAGGCTGGCGAGCAGAAACGGAGCGGCCAAGCGGATGCCCGATGCAGCGGTCGCGGTGAGAACCGAGATGGTCAGAAACTTGCTCATAGCTCCACTTCTTCTGGCGTGCCTGAAGGCTCCTGGACCGGCTGAGGCATCCCGAAAGAGAGAGGCCGGTTCCGGTTCCGGCGACGGACGTACTCGATCGAAACGACGAACACCACAACCAGGCCGTTCAGCGCGACGATCAACGAGGAGGGAACCTGCACCGCGCGCTGCACGGCGTTGCCTCCGACCAGGAGGCCACCGAAGATGAAGGACGAGAGAATGGTCCACAATGGGTGCAGGCCTCCGAACAGGGCCGCGACGATGCCGTTGAACCCGGCCGACCCCGTGAAACCCGTCGCGGTGCCATCGGTCACCATGCGATGGGATGCGCTGCCGAAAACCAATACCGCCCCGGCCAGCCCGGCCATCGCTCCGGAGAGCGTGAGCGCCAGCGTTATGGTCCGCTTGACCGGCATTCCGGCGTAGCTCGACGCTTCCCGTGAGAGCCCTACCGCTCGCAGGCGGAACCCCAGCCCCGTTCGCCACAGCAGGACGTAGACGACAGCTGCAGCGAGCAATGCGACAAGGATGCCGGCGTGTAGCTTCGTGTTACCGACCAGGATCGGCAGGTCCGCGTTGGGGGCAAGCCTTTTCGTCTGGGGAATGGCCGAGAAGCCAGAGAAAGTCTTGTCGATGAGCGGCCCGGAGAGCAGATAGTTCATCACCTGGACGGCGACTATGTTGAGCATGATCGTGGAGAGGATCTCGTTCACGTTGAAGTAGGCTTTCAGTGCTCCCGGGATCGCGCCCCAGATCGCGCCTCCGGCCAACCCCGCCAGGAGCACCAGGGGGATCAGCAGTGGGCGCGGCACTCCAGGGACAGCGAGTGCGGTGGCGGTGGAGGCCAGGCCGCCCATCACGAGCTGGCCCTCCCCGCCTATGTTGAGCACATTGGCCCGAAACGCGATGCAGATCCCAACACCGACCAGCACGAGAGGGACGGCCTTTATGGCAGTGTTGGTCAAGGCATTTACGCTGCCGAACGCGCCATCGCCCAGCGCGCGATAACCGGTGATGGGATTGGCTCCAAGGGCCCACAGCATCACCGCGCCGATCAGCAGGGCTGCCAGCGCCGCCATAGGCATGGCGAACCAGCTGAGCAGCAGGCGGCCCCAATCGTGTCGCGCGAGACGCCGGCCCTTAGAGCTCACCCCCGCTCCCCTCTTCCACGGACGGGGAGAGTCTCACGGAGGCTCTCATCGTGCACCCTGGCCGAACGACCCTGCACGGGAGGACCGATCGGCCCTGAGGACCCCGGGTGCTTCCCTCGCGAGGGGGCGCTCGAATCGTGCAACGAGGGAAGCGATCGCGGCCAAGACCAGGCCTGGTGCCCCGATCCACACGAAACGTTCGATCCACCAGCGCGCCGTGCTGTCGTGCTGGTGCCCGAACCCCAGCGGCCACAGCATCAGGATCGCGATCAGGTAGGCGGTCATGTGCCACAGGAACAGCGTCATGATGACGCTGTTGCCGAAGATCACCGCTTTCCACGGGCGGTCCTTCCGAAGCCATCTGGTCAGGCGATCGCGGAGCAGCATCACGGCTCCGATCGTCCAGATCCCCACTGCCAGGTAGCACACCGTGGGTGGGTAGGCGTTCGAGATCGGTTCGACGTCGGTTCCCAGCAGACTCTTGGGGTAGTACCCGATTACAGGGAACCAGCGGAAACGGGAGTTGCCACCCAGAGCCTCGAAGAGCCAAGGGTTGGTGAGCAGCACCAGCGCTGCAAGACCTCCGATCGCCATGGTCCAGAACACTCGGCGAGAAAGCCGGGCGAAGCCCCCGTCCGCGTAGGCATGCCCTAGCTGATGTGGCAAGAACAGGACGAACACCACGTTGAAGTATCGGACCCAGTGCAGGCCGTAGCCAAATCCCACGAAGTCGGTCAGTACGGTGGCCACGGCGAGGATCGCGGGCACCCACCAACCGAACCGACGGTGAAGCCATATCGTGGCAGGGCTGACCGCCACGACCACGACATAGACGAGCAGGAACCAGAGAGGGCCGAAGGGCACCGTGGCCGCCGGCGGCCTCATTCCGCGCAGGAGCCGCGCACCGTCCCACAGTCGGAAGCCTGTGGGGGATCCAGTGTCGGTGACGTGCAGCGTGACCTGGATCACGAACCAGACGGCCAGGAATATCAGCGAGGGCCGTAGCAGGCGCTCGAGCCGTGACTGGATGAATGCCCCGGTGGACTGGCGACGCCGCTTATAGGCATCGTAGGCGACCATGTTGGAGAAGCCGCCGACGAAGAAGAAGATCGGCATCACCTGGAACGCCCAGGTCGCCAGCCACAGGCCGGATGTCACCCCGATCGCGCTGGTGGTGAAGATCAGTCCGTTCTGCCACCAGATGATCTCGATGAACCAGTGTCCGAAGACCACGACGGAGATGCTTGCCGCTCGGAGGAAGTCCATGAACCGGTCGCGATCGGCTGGCGTCCCGGCCGCGACCGCATCCAGGCCATGAATCATGGCGCCCCTCACCCTATACCGCGGTCAAGCTGCGCCACGACCTCGTCGGCCTCGATCGAGCCGGGCGCTTTCTTCTCAAAGGCCATCCGATTCGCGAGTCGCTGGAGCAGCTCGTTGGCTGGAGTCGGGATGCCGTACTGGCGCCCGAGGAGCACGATCTCGCCGTTCAGGTAGTCAGTCTCGATGGTGCCGGTCCTCCGAAGTAGGCTCTGCCACGAGGACCCACCCGCCCGGCGGTCCGAGCCGATTGGGTCGATCCTGATGTGGTCGGCGCGACGAGCGGCGTCCTCCTTCTCGGAGACGAAGTCGATGCCCGCGGCCTCGAGGCAGGCGATGCCCTCGTGCTTGACGATCTGGCTCAGCGGCCCCCGGCGTGCGGCCGGGCCGCAGATGGCCTCGATCGCGTTGCTGAGGTTCATGAGAAGCTTCGCGTACTTCCAGCGCATGATGTCGGTCCTCGCCTCCGAGAGGAAGGTCGACGCGCGGAAGGCCGCGGCGAGTGACTCTGCTACCTCGTCTGAGCCATTCGGATAGCGCCCCGTGTCGAGGATCCCGGTGACAGGCGAGGAGTACGCCTGGACGGCCCCGGGATGTGCGAAGGCGGCCGGGCACATGACGCACACACCGTAGACCCGCGAGAAATGCCGGAGCGCGGCGGGCTCGTTCTCGACCCCGTTCTGAGCGCTCACCACGGGCGTATCGCGTGGAATCTCCGGCGCGAGGGAGCCTAGCGCAGCCGCCGTGTCCTGCGACTTGGTCGCGAGCAGGACGATATCGTCGGCTCGGAACGAAACCTGGCTCGGCATTTCCACGACCGGGATCGGCAGGGTACGAGCCCCATCCGGCGTCTCGAGCCTCAGTCCTCTCTCCCGGATCGCCTCGAAATGCTCACCGCGCGCGATCAGCACAACCTCGAAGCCATGTTCGAAGAGCCGAGAACCGATCACGCCCCCGATCGCCCCGGCGCCGAACACGATCACCCGCACGGCTCCATTTTGGACGGTCCAGGCCGCCGAGGGGCGGTGGCGGGAAGCGAACCGCCGCCGGCGTCTTCGCACGACGGGCGTCCCCCCTTGCGGTTAGCCGTGTCCTCTCGGATACAATCCCCCGGCCGGGTCCGCTCTCTTAACGAGAAGGAGCAGCGAAGTGGCCACGATCGATCCAGTCAAGATGCTCTCCGGCGTCCCGATCTTCGAAGGGCTCACCAAGAAGGAGCTCCAGGCGATCGCCGCCGCCGCCAAGCAGGTCACACACGCTGCCGGGTCCACCCTCGCCCGCGAGGGGGAGTCCGGCGTCGGGTTCTTCCTGATCCTCGACGGCGTTGCAAGCGTTACGGTGGGGGACCGGCCGCGGGGAAAGCTTGGCCCGGGTGACTTCTTCGGTGAGATCTCGCTCCTCGACCAGGGTCCCAGAACCGCTACGGTGGTGGCGCAGACGCCGATAACGACCTTGGGGCTCACCGCCTGGTCCTTCAAGCGGCTGGTCGAACAGAACCCGTCCATCGCTTCCAAGATGCTCAAAGTGATGGCCAATCGCCTGCGAGCGGCATCCCGCGACCTGACCCACTAATCTTCTTTACCTCTCGTGGACATCGGCGTAGTGGTCGGAGGGGATCTCCGCCGCCTCGGCGCCCTCGCCCTGGAGGCGGAAGATGCCGGGTTCGAGAGCGTCTGGTGTGCCGAGACCGCCCGATCTGCGTTCGTCCAGGCTGCGGTCGCCTGCCAGGCGACCCGCACCATCATCGTGGGAACCGACATCGCCCTTGCATTTCCCAGGAGCCCAACCATCACCGCGATGGCCGCCCGAGACCTGGCGGAGCTCTCGAACGGGCGGTTCGTCCTGGGCTTGGGGACGCAGGTCAAGCGCGTGAACGAGCAGAGGTTCTCGGTCCCCTTCGAGCATCCCGCCCCGAAGATCGCAGAAGCTGTCCAGGTCATCCGGGAGGTCCTGAGGGCGTTTGAGGGCCGGCCTCTGGAGCATCGCGGTCGCTTCTACGATGTGACGATGCCGCCCTTTCCCGGGGCTGGCCCTGCCCCGGGCCACCTCCCCATATACCTCGCTGCGGTCAACCCGCTCATGGCCGAGACGGCAGGCCGAGTGGCCGACGGCGTGCTGGGCCATCCGATGACCAGCCCGGCATACGTTCGTGACGTCCTCCGGCCGGCGGTCGAACGCGGCGCGCGCGAGTCCGGTCGGGACCCAGACACCTTGAGCATCTCGACCGGCGTCATCCTCCAGCTGGCGGACGACCCCGATCTGGCACGGCGCGAGGCCGCTCTGCAGGTCGGGTTCTACGCAACCACGAGGACCTACAGGCCGGTGCTCGCCATGCATGGGTTCGAAGATCGCCTGGAGCCGCTGCGCAGGGCGTTCGTCAAGCAGGACTTCGAAGCCATGATCGACATAGCACTTCCGATGGTAGGGGTACTGGCCATAGCCGGCACGCCCGCCGAGTGTCGGGACCGTGTATCGGAGTTCGAAGGCCTCGCGGACCGGCTCATCGTCGGCGGTGCGTGGGTGGGGGCCTCGGAGCACCGGCTGGTCGAGAACCATCGAGCCATCCTCGAGCTCTTCGCGCGGCAGCGATGAGCCGCTGATGGCATTCCTGCAGCGGCCGGACGGCTGCAGGCTCTATTTCGAGGTCCACGGGCCATCCGATGGCGCGCCGTTGTTCCTCCTCGAGGGTCGCGGAGGGGACATCCCTGGGTGGCGGCGCAACATCCCCCGACTCTCGGAACGCTTTCGGGTGATGGCCCTCGACTCCCGTGGCAACGGCCTTTCCGACAAGCCGCCCGAGCGAGTCACCATGTCGGTGTTCGTTGAAGACACGCTGGCATTGATGGACGAGCTGGGGCTCGTCGATGGGCACCTCTATGGCCAATCCTTCGGAGGAATGGTCGCCATTGAGACCGCTCTCTCGCATCCCGTACGGGTCCGCTCGCTGGTGCTCGCCTGCACCCACGCGGGGCGCTCGCTCATGGTGCCGGCAAGAAATAGAGCCAAGGTGCCGAAGGACAAGCCTTACCTCGCTCTTTACTCCCCCACATTCGCCCGGGAGCACCCCGAGCACGTGGCGGAGGACATCGTGGTGGGTGGCCGGAACCCCCAGCCCATGCACGCGGGCCGAAGGCAGTGGGAGGCGATCCAGGCCTGGGACGCGTGGGATCGGCTCGCCGAGATCCGGTGTCCAACGCTGGTACTTCACGGGACGGAGGACATCATGGTGGACATGGAGAACGCTCTGCTCCTGGCCGAGCGCATCACGGACGCGGAGCTCGTGCTGCTGGAAGGAGCGGGACACGTCTATCACTCGGAGCAGCCGGAGCGCGCCGATGCCGCAGTACTGGATTTCCTGGACCGTGTGGAGGCACGGAGGTGAGCGAGGTTCCCCCTCCAGTCCGGCGGCTCGCCGAGGAACGGGAGGCTGCGAGGCGACGGAAGGACTTCCGCGCGGCCGACGAACTCCGCGACCGGATCGCACTGGCCGGATACGAGGTGACGGACACCTCGGACGGGCCCGTCCTGGCCCCGAGGGTCGATACCGCCCCGGTTGCCCGGCGTTCCGAGGACGTGCCGAGCCTTCTGAGTGCGCCGCCATCAACCGATGCAACCGTCGAGTGGATCGTGCAGGGATGGCCAGAGGACGTGGTCCGGGGGATCGAGTCGTTCCGCCGGCACGACGGGGGCCGCTCGGTTCAGCACGTCGTCGTCGAGGCAACGGGTCGGTCTGCCTATTCCTGGCCGGATGGCGTTGAGCTCATTCGAATCGAGCCCAAGGCGGGTTGGGCGGCCGCCCGCAATGCGGGTCTGCGCCGCGCAAAGGGGGAGATCGTTCTCCTCGTCGATGGGTCGCTGGAGGCCTCGGGCGACGTGTTCGGCCCCATCGCTCGATCCATGAGGGACATGACGATCGGAGTGACCGGGCCCTTCGGGATCGCCACCGTGGACCTGCACGAGTTCCGAGAGTCTCCGGGCCCTGATGTCGATGCCATCGAGGGCTATCTCATGGCCTTCCGGCGAGAGCTGCTGGTTGGCGGTCTGCGGTTCGACGAGAAGTTCAAGTTCTACCGGACGGCCGACGTCGAACTGTCGTTCCAGGTCAAGGCCATGGGCCTGCGGGCCGCAGTGACTCCCGTCCCGGTGAGGCGGCACATCCACCGCATATGGGCGGCCATGTCCGAAGGGGATCGCGCCCGGCTCTCGAAGCGGAACTACTACCGCTTCCTGGACAGGTGGCGTGGTCGCACCGACCTGCTGGTTAGCTCTAAGAATTGATCAGTCGGGGCGGGCGGGTATCTCCGGCTGCGAGGCGATGATGTCGGGCCCGGAAGAAATGGATCTAGCCTCTTTCTGTCCGTTCTCAGACCGACGCTGGGCCGCCTCGCGTGCCAGGTCTTCCCCCGTCGGGATTGGCTTCCTGCCCTCGATGTAAGCGAGCAGCTCCTTCCCCTCGATGACCTCGCGCTCGATGAGGACATCCGAGAGCTTCTCCAGCAGCCCGCGATCGGTTATCAGTATCTCTTCTGCGCGATCGTGGGCCTCGTTGATGAGCCGCGCCACTTCCTCGTCGACCAGCTTGGCCGTCTCCTCGGAGAACTCCGGCCTCTCGCCCGGGAAGAGCAGCCGCCCGGTGGCGCCCCGAAAGCCGTTCTGTGCGAACGAGACCGGGCCGAGCCTCTTGCTCATCCCGTACTCCGAGACCATGGCCCGGGCGATCTCGGTGGCCTTCTGGAGATCGTCCATCGCTCCCG
>Ga0210378_10001326_pt1 | contig 12895 bp, 12 predicted proteins | sample PLM1_60_b1redo_FD_155465 | JGI IMG/M metagenome (GOLD analysis project Ga0210378, IMG submission 155465) | Groundwater sediment microbial communities from an aquifer in East River, Colorado, USA - PLM1_60_b1 redo | ecosystem: Environmental > Terrestrial > Soil > Riparian zone | place: USA: East...
AGCTGCCCGGCGGCGTAGTTGCGGATGGCGTCGTCGATCGAGATGGTTCGCGGCACAATCGTCAGCCCGGTGCGCCGAACCATCTCGTATGCCATCCGGTCGGCCGCCTCGGTGGGCACCCGGTCGGCGCGCACGCGATCCACGATGATGCGATCCGCCGGGTCCAGCAGCTGCCGCGCGATCGGGTCGGAGAACCGGCCCACGGCATACCGGCCGTCGGCGGTTGCCCGGCCCTGACAGACGAGGACTGCCGTGGAGCTGGCAGCACGCTCGGGCATGCATCCAGTCTGCCAGCGCAGCGTGAGACCCCGGACGCTTCCGCTCACGCCGCGACTACGGCGACAAGACCGCGACGCTCGCTCACCCTCCTGCGGCATGTGCGGACACTTCAAGTAAGGCCCCTTCACCCCTCGAGGAACGAGCCGTTCGGCGCGATGATGAAGTCATCTGAAAGAGGGCGCGCAGCAGATGGTGCAAGATGGAGCTGCGGTAGGCGTGGGAAGGGGCATCGGCATGGGCATGTCATCGGTTGAAGCCGGTCGCATGCGGGCGCTGGCCGCCGAGGCGGAACCTCACCTGGTCACCGAGCCCGTGGAGTGGAACAGGAAACTGGCTGCTCACCACGACCGGCTGACAGAGGCGCTGCGCTGGTTCATCACGAGTGGGGATGCGACGGCCGCGGTCGAGATGGTCGCGAACCTTCGGCGCTACTGGTTCGACGAGCGCCACCACGCGGAGGCGCGTGAGCTGAGCGCAGCCGCAGTCGAGATGGACGGAGCGCCGTCCGCCCCGCGGTACGCCGAGGCCATGATGGGCTGGGCCCGGTTCACGTTCTTCACAGGTCGTCCGGCTGGCGACGCCTACGCGTTGGCGCTCGCCGCTGCCCGCGCGCAGGGGGACGCCGTGAGCGAGGTCGAGTGCCTCAGCGGCCTCGCCCGCGTCGCGTTGCGCGGGGGCCGGTGGGACGACGTGCGCCGACATGCCCAGGAGGCGCTGCAACTTGCACGGTCCACCGGAGATGGATCGCATCAGCGCGTCCCGGTCCACATGCTCGCCGCGGCGGCAAGGATGACCGGCGACTACGAGGAGGCCAGACGCCGCTACGCCGAGAGCATCGCGATCGGCGAGGCGATGGGGATGGCTTCGCACGTCCCGTGTGAGCACCACAACCTCGGCTACGTCGAGTTGCATTGCGGCAACGTCGTGGACGCCGAGAAGATGTTCCGGATGGCGCTCGAAGGCGCGCAGCGGACCGGGGCGACCTGGCTGCTCCCGTACTGTGTGCTCGACTTCGGCATTCTCGCGGTCGCGCAGGGCGATCTAAAACTCGGCGCGGTTCTGGTGACGGCAGCTAGATCGTCCTTCGACGCGGCCGGTGTTGCCCTCGACCCGGACGATGACGCGGAATACCAGTCGGTCGTCCAGGCGCTGCACGACCGTCTCGACGCTGTCCGGTTGGCGTCGCTGAGCACCCACGGCCAGGCGTTGTCGCTTGAGGACGCGGTAGCGCTAGTAGGTGGAACGAGCCTGTCGTCGTAGACATAGACCGAGGTCTCGACTGTCGACCGTGACCAGGTCTCGCCGCGGACTCACCCACGTCGGCGAAACCCTCACATCGGCAGAGTCGTGCGTGCTGTCAGCGGCAGATGTGCGCGTGTGCCGAGCCGAGATCGTTTGCCGGGCGGGTCGGGAGTCAATGGCGGCGAATCTCTATGGCGCGGGCCAGCCGGTCCAATGCCGGCTGGGTACTTGGTTGGAGACGGACGATGAGGTCGTCGATGCCGAGCCGTTCGTACGCGTCGATCGCGCGGGCCAGCTCGTCGATGGCGCCGGCGAACGACCCGCCGCCGGTCTGGTCGGGATCAGTCAACTCGGAGTCCATGCCTACGGTGCGGCGCAGCGTGGCCGGGTCGCGGCTTTCGGCCTGCAGCGCCGCGTGCATGTCGGCCAGCCGCTGGCCCAACCGCTTGTCGGGTAGCCCGAACCAGGCAGTGTTCCAGGCATCGGCGTAGCGTGCGGTCAGCCGCAGCATCCGCGGGCGGTTGCCGGCCACCAGGATCGGGATCGGTCGGTCCGGCGGCGGGAGCAGCACCGCGTCGCGGATCTGGTGGTAGCGGCCGGCAAAGGTCAACCGCTCGCCGCGCAGCAGCGGTCCGATGATCTCCAGCGCCTCTTCGAACCGGGCGACACGGTGGTCGGTCGGGAAGCCGAATGCCAGGTACTCCGGGTCATACCAACCAGCCCCCAGACCCAAGACGAGACGACCACCGCTGACGCCGTCGGCGGTGACCGCCATCTTCGCCAGCAGCGCCGGGCTGCGAAACGAAACGCACATCACAAGCTGGCCCAGCTCGATCGTGTTGGTCGATGCAGCGAGTGCGGCCACGATGGTCCAGCCCTCGTGGATGGCCTCGGCGGGCCTGCCCGCCGGGCCGGACAGGAAATGGTCGCAGACCCAAAGCGAATCCAGCCCGATCGCCTCGGCGTGGGTCGCAAACGCGTGCATCTCCCGCCAGGTGGGCAGCCGGCCCGGTCCATCCGACGCCCCGAACGGCAACATCACGCCGATCCTCATCGACGCGAGAGCCTAGCGCTCAGACTGCGGCACCGCGATCCCGTCGTGAAGCGGCGCTGCTCGTCACGAACAAGAAGACCACCGAGCCCACGTCCGCGACATAGACCAGGCGTCGAGCCGCTTCGCCGGCGGCGTCGACCTCCTCATCGGCAGAGTCGTGCGCGCGGGCTGCGGCAGATGAGGATGGATCAGGTCTGTGTGGTGCAGGGAGTGCAGCGTACGAGTGCCTGGCGCGGCGCAGGTAGGCGTCAGCGTGGCGAGGCGTACGCCAGCGGCAGCGGAGTCGGCTGACCGCTCCACGTGCCGGTCAGCGTGGCGCCGGTCAGCCCGTTGATGCCATCGAGGCGGCGGACGACGGCCAGTTCGACGGAGTCCGTCACGATGAGCGTGAGGTCGTTCTCCACGACGCGACGAAGTGAGCCGACGGCGGGGACGTCGGCATCCTGAGCGCCGCGGCTGGTGACAGTCATGGTGGGCTCGCGGCGTTCGAGCCGCCCGTCAACCTCCAAGAACAATTCTGCTTGGCCGGTGCCAGCCAAGATGGCACTCGCCAGCGCTGCGGCGTAGACGGGGTCCCCGCACGCGTCGTACACCCAGCGCCGGCCGAGCACCGAGTGGTGGGCGGTGCCGACCAGCCAACCGTCGCCGCCGTCCAGAGGTGCGCCGCGGTACGTAAGCGGGACCTGATAGATCAGCCCGTCGCCAGCTCTGACGAGCATCGTCTCGATCCCGACCGCACCTGCAGGGTCGTCGAAACGGTAGGCCGCCACGCGCACGATGTCACCGGCGGCCTGCCGTTGGTACCAATGGCGGCCGGGCAACCACGCCGCCACGAGTTCCAGCTTCGTTGGGTGCAGTTCCGCTCGGTGCAGCAGCGCCATGTGTCGAATCGTAGAGGAACCTGTCCCGCTACCAGGCTGCTGCGTGATGCCTCCCCGCGTGCTGCCTGGACGACGGGCGGAGTCGGCATGTCCGCTCATCGGCGGAGTCGGAACCACGCGACGCGCGAGAAGGTGACATCGAACGCGGGAACCGTGCTGACCGCGCCTCTGCCAGCGCGGTCAACACGGTCTCGTCGATTCGTTCTGGCGCCAGGAAGGAGTAGAACACGGTCACGTGCGCTGGCACGCCCCAAGCGGCCGATCGGTCGAGGTCGGCACGGAGGCCGCCCACCACCTTCTCCGCCTCAGGTAACGGCACGATTACCGCGCTCTCCGTCGGTCGCACCCACGCAGTATCGGGGGCGGCCCACCCCGTCTCCATCGAGTTCTTTCAATGCCCGGCGCCGGGCGGGTGCGGCGTCCCACATCGAGCCAGGGCAACCGGGGCCGTGGCCATCCCGGAGTCGCCGGCTGCGGGCGCCTGCCGGGGCCGGCTGCGGACCCAGCCGCTGCGCGCGACCGGCGGCATGAGCGCGCATCTGCCCGCGCTGACCGGCTCGAGGTGGACGCTAGGCTTCCGGATCGGATGGCGGCGACGGGTCCGCGTTGGGGTTGCACGCAATGTTCGACGCGGCACAGGATTTGGGTCGGCGGGGGCGAGTGGATGAGTGCGGAAGAACGAATCGAACACGCTCGGCTGCTCTACGAACGCGCGGTCTTCGGTGGCGATACCAGCGCGCTGGCGGAAGCCGATCGCGACCTGAACGCAGTCGAGGCCGATCTCGCCCTGGCCCGTGGCCGGGTCATGCATGCGCGTTTCCTTGCGGAGAGCAACGAAGACCCACACGAACTGGCGCTGTTCGAGCGTGCGGCGCAGCTCTATCGGACGCTTGGCGACCTGCGTGGCGAGGGTGAGTCGCTGTTCTGGGTCGGCACCTTCTACCAGGTTGTCCGGGGAGACAACGACGCTGCGGTTCCGGTGCTTGAAAGGTCAAGGGAGCTTGCGGCGGAGGTCGGTGACAAGCTGACGTTGTCCTATGCCCTTCGGCACCTGGGCATTGCTGAGCATGCTGCCGGTCGAGCGGAAGCGGCGCGTGAGTGGTTGGAGGAGTCAGTGCGGCTTCGCCGGGAGATCGGATTCTTACCTGGCGTTGCCGCAAACCTAGTTGGGCTGGCCTACCTCGCCGCGGAAGAGGGCCGCCGTGATGAGGCGCTTGGGTTGGTCCAGGAGGCAGCCGCGATCGCCGAGGCTAGCGGGGCTCAGGGCATCATGCGCCAGGTCGAGCAGGCCCGCACGCAGATGTAGGCAACCCTCGACCCCATCGCGATCGCCCCGCGCAACGCACGCTCGTTGGCATGACCGAGCGACCAGCGGTAGAAGCGGATGGGTCGTCGGCGGCAGCACGAATCTGTTCGCCCGACGTTCCCCAGGTTCGGGATCATGTCGGTATGTCGAACCAGGACGACACCATGACCCTGTGGCGACCGACCGGCCCGGAGGAGTTGGCCTAATGGCCGTCTCGCTCGTGATCACCGGTGCGGTGCTTGTGTGGATATTCCGGCGAGCCTGGACCAATCACGACGTCAGCGACCCGGGAGTCACGCTATAGGCGGTCCCCAGCACACGCCGCGCTGTGCGGCAGGAGCGGATGTTGCCCGCAGTTGTGGGACCCCTTCGCTGGTGGATGTCCTGGAGCGCTTGCTCGGATGGAACTGTGGCGCTATGCCCGGGGTTACCTGGATCTCGTCGTCCGGCTCGCCGGAGCGGGCGGGCCGACCGGCCATGACGAAGCTCGCGGCCGCGTTCTCCTGGTTCCTGGGGCTCGGTTTCGGCCTGCCCTGCGGGTACGCCATCTGGTATCTCGCCGATCGCGGCAGCGTGTGGACCTTCCTGGGCTTCCCGACGTACGGCGAGGGCCCGTTCGAGGACGTCGGCCTCGAGACCACGCCGCCGCTGCTCGTCGCGTTCCTCCTGGTCTGCATGGCGGAGTTGGTTGCCGGGTGGCTGCTGTGGCGCCACCGGCGCGCGGGTGGACTGCTCGCGCTGGCGCTGCTGCCGCTGGAGTTCGCGTTCTGGATCGGCTTCGCGCTGCCGCTGGGGCCCGTGGTGGGTCTGGCCCGAACCGTTCTGGTGATCATGGCCTGGTCGACACTGCGCAGGCCAACGCCTAGCCTCGACGAGCGCGACGCGGCGTGACCGCGTGCGTGAAGAGCAACCCTAGGAGCGTCGACGATCGTAGGTGCGTTCCTCCGGTGGCTCGCCGTCTGCTGGACAGGGGGCCGTCGTTAGTACCGTTGGCGCGTCGGAAGGAGCTGGCGGGAATGCGTGGGCTACTGGGAAACACCGATGCGTCCGGCCAGTTCGGGCGGCGGGTGGGCTCTGACCGGCGCGCTGACAGGGGTCGAGACGCTCCTCCTGATACCGGTCACGGAGCGGCGGGATCGGGCCCGGGTGCAGGCGGCGGCGGTGGACGCGGCGGTGTCGGCCGGGATCGGTCGTATCGTCTACCGCCCTTCCTCGGCGCGTCACGCGACTCGGCCTTCCCGTTCGCCCGTGATCACTACGAGACACCGTCTCGCTGATCTCCCAGGACTTCATGCACTGGCCTTTCACCGCACGGGTCAACGTCGGCATTGGACGGCCCGCCCACGCCACCGACGAGGCCCGGCTCGCCGATGCCGCAGCCCACACCGCCGCCGCCAGCGTGATCGACGGCCTGCCGCGCCGCTGGCAGACCCTGCTGGCACGGCAATTCGCCGGCGGCGTCGACCTCTCCGGCGGGCAGTGGCAGCGGCTCGCGCTCGCCCGCGGCTGATTCCGTGACGCCCGGATCCTCATCTGCGACGAGCCGACCGCCTCCCTCGACTCGCGTGCCGAGATCGAAGCGTTCGAACGTATCCGGCACCTGGCCGGCGACGGGCACACCGTCGTCCTCATCACGCATCGGCTGGCGTCGGTACGTCATTCCGACCACATCTATGTCCTTCACCGCGGCCAGTGCTCGAACACGGCACCCACGAACAGCTCATGACCGCCGCCGGGAGCTACGCGCAGCTGTTCGCCCTTCAAGCCGCCCAGTACGGATCGCTCTGAAGCGACGGTTTGAGTCTTCGGCGCTAGTCGAACAAGCGGCCGACGAGCGCTCCTTGACCGGCCTGCAAGACGTGTGCCGTCTCCAACGGGATCCAGAAGCACTCGAACTGGGTTGGTTCCTGCTCGCCGTCGTGCTCCTCGGCGCTCGCCCAGCGTGGCAGTGTCGGCGTGCTCAGGTCGAGGTGGAAGACGTGCCGGCGCTGCAGTTCGAACCGGTATGGCGTGAGGTCGTATTCGGTCACGCCGAGCTTGCGCGCGATCTCGAAGCCGGTGAGCCCGGTCTCCTCCCGCGCCTCCCGCAGCGCCGCTGCCTCCGGGGTTTCGCCGGGGCGCACGCTGCCGGCCGGCACTTGGATGCCGACCTCCTCGTAGCTGTGGTCGGTGTGGCGGAACACGAGCAGTTGGCCATCGCGGATTATGTAGCAGAGCACCTTTTCCTTGACGACCTTCTCGGCCACCTTCTCGGCCATGCGGAACCTCGCTTTCCCGTGGTGGGTCACGGCGAGCTCGACGCAGGGTTACCGGGAGCCGGTGCTGCGCAGATCACGACGGCCGTCGGGCTACTTCGGTGCGTCCATTCGGCTTGCCAGCGTTGACAGCTTTCGGCCCGCCGCCCGTTGCGTGACCCGGTCGAGCATGGTGTCGACCGTAGCCCGGACCGTTAGGTTGGACCGGGTGCGCTGAGGTGCGATCCGGGTTTCGGTTGGCCAGGGGCCTCTCTGTGCTGGTCGGAGGTTGTGTTCTCGCCAGGAATCCGGTGAGCCGCCATCCACAGACGGTAATGCTCGGCTCGACAGCGGTGGTCGGCCGGCAGGATACTGAGTGTGGCAGCCGTGGTGTCCCGGCTGCGGAGGATCAGAGCGATGTCTGCCGACGACGAGCAAGCGGGCCGCCTGCGTGAACTGCACGACGCCTATGTGTGGAGCGTGAACGCGGCAGTCGCGGAGGGGCGCGACGACCTGGTCGCGGAGCTGGCGGACGAGTACACGGTCGAGGCGCTGCGGATCATGACCGAGCACTGCGCACCGGCGTGCGACCGGCCCGACTGCGTGCACGTTCCGCTGCCGCAGGTCACCTCCCAGCAGCACGGTGGCTGGCTCCGCCGATTCCTCACCGGCCGTGCACGCAGCTGAGGTTGACCGCCGCTCGGGCACGTGAAGTTCATCGCCGGCCGTGCACGGGTGCGGGTTCGTCAGTACGCGGCTGACCAGGTTGTAGCCACTCCCCGCCGTCGCTGCGAACGGGATCAGTCGAAGATGAGGCGGGTCTCGGTGAGGATGTCCCGGCCGAGGGCGGCGCGGTAGACCTCGTCGACGAAGGTCGAGTCGGCGTCAGGTTCGGAGCTGGGGCTTTGGCGGCGCGGATCTTGGCGCTGTGCTCGGCTTGGCGCGCGAGCGTCGCGGCGGTCTCGGTGCACACCGCCGAGGTGAGGAGCCCGGTGCCGAGAGCCTCGGCGGGGCGGGCGGTGGCGCGCTCAAGCCGGTGGCTAGGGTCTCGACGGCGCCGCGGTGTTGCGCTTGATCCGCCTCGTCCCGAAAGGCGTCGCCGTCGCAGTAGTGGCAGGTCACCGACGACCGAGGATCGTCGCGTGAACCAGGTTGGCCGCGTCGAAGAAGGGCATCGTTGTCTATCCGTTCGAAGTGGCGCGGGGGGAGGAGGAGAGATCCATTCCCCGCGTCATTGGACGGGCGGTCCGAGGTTCGTTCCGGCCCGCTGTCGGTGGGTAGGTCTACCGTCCGTGGACACAGGAGCCCAGCGTGAGTAAGGGGAGACCATGACCACACTCGAGAACCGGCCGAACACCGCGCTCCTCGTCGTCGACGTGCAGAACGGCGTCGTCGAGGGGGCTCACGAGCGCGACGCGGTCGTCGCGAATGTCGGCAGCCTTGTCGAGAAGGCGCGGCGGGTACGGGTCCCCGTTGTCTGGGTCCAGCACTCCGACGAGCAGCTTGCGAGGGGGAGCGACGACTGGCGGATCGTCCCCGAGCTGACTCCGGGCGACGCCGAGCCGCTCGTCGAGAAGAACTACGGCGACTCCTTCGAGGACACCACCCTCGAGACCGTGCTGTCGGGCCTCGGAGTCGGGCGACTCGTCGTCGTCGGCGCACAGACCGATGAGTGCATCCGCTCGACGCTCCACGGCGCGTTCGTCAGGGGATACGACGCGACCCTTGTCAGCGACGCCCACACGACGGAGGACCAGACGGCATGGGGGGCGCCGCCGCCGGACCAGGTCATCGCGCACACGAACCTGTACTGGACCTACCAGACAGCGCCTGGGCGGACGGCCGGTACGGTCGAGACCAAGAATGTCGACTTCGGCGGCACGACCTGAAGCCTGTTCGACGCGGACGGGAAACGCCTCAGGACGGCACCGGGTCCAGGTCGTCGGGCCTGGGTGAGCGGTGCCCGCAGGACGGATGGCCGTCGCCTGCTGGTCGACCGGGTCCGCCGGCCTTACCGCCACGTCTTCACCAGTAACGCCGAACGCACGGCCGCCCTTGCGCCTTGGCTCGAAAGCTGGTTCGTGCTCGCCGTCTGCCTGCGACTAGCCCAGCACCACGTTCTCAGTCTCTCGTTTTGGGTGGTTACTACAGAGAATGTCAGACGCTCACCGTAGCCTCGCAGTCACATGACGTGTGCGAGGAGGTCAACGTGCCGTTAGGACTGGTTGTGGAGCGGTGGCGCCGCTACGGGCAGAACCGCCTGTACGTGAAGACCTTCGACGGGGAGCAGGTCGGCAGCGTCAACCTACGCACCGGTGAACGCACGCTCCAGCGCCCAGAGCTGGCCGACGAGTTGGAGCTTGTCGTGAGTGAGTACCTCGCCGGTCAGCCCGTGGCCCCCGCTCTAGCTGCCGCCACGGAGATAGAGGTGGCGTCCACGGGCACGCCCCCTCCGCTTAAGCCATCACGCCGGCGGGCACCTCAATCGGCACCTGTTGCCGACGCTGACCTCGCCGATCGTCGTCCTGGCGAAGGGGTGGCCGCTCGCGCTGACCTGCTCGCGGCCCGAAACCCCGTTGCCTCGCGGCTGGCGCGGGTGTTTGGGCTACGCACGCCTGACTGGGCCTGGCGCGTCGGCGCCGCGGGCGAACGAAAGGTCGGCCGTCGCCTTGACCGGCTCACTCGGGACGGCTGGAAGGTGTTGCATTCCGTGCCGCTCGGCCGCGGCGGCGATATCGACCATTTGCTGATCGGTCCGGCTGGCGTGTTCACGGTCAACACAAAGACTCATCGTCGCAAGGTAGTGCGGGTTGGACACACGGTCGTGTTCGTTGGGCGCTCGCAGACGGATTACGTGGTCAAGGCCCGCCGGGAGGCGCAGCGCGTCGCTCAGGCGCTCACCGCCGCACTCGGCCGGCCAGTCCCCGTAACCGCGCTGATCATCTGTACCGGCCAGAGCAGCGTTCGTGGCTGGCTGCGCAACGCCCGTTCGGCGTCCAGGTACTCCCGGCCCGGTGGGCGCGACTATGGCTTCGTTTCCCCGGTCGCGGCCTGCTCACCCCTGTAGCGGTGGAGCAGCTGTACGCCATTGCCCGCCAGCCGGGCACCTATCAGAGCGTCTAGCTGTGTCCGTAGACGTTGAGGCAGTCCGCAATTCCAGGTGCCGCTGACTTTGGCCGCGCTCCGGGAGTGGGCGAGAGGAATCGAACCCGCGTAGCCAGTTTGGAAGATCGCCCGGTGCAGCCTCCTGTGTCCCATATGCCCGCTGCGTCCAGCGAGGATGTCCGGGTCGGCCGACGAGCGGCCGACCCGGACATCGGGATCAGGCGATGTCGTACCGATCGAGGTTCATGACCTTGTCCCACGCGGTCACGAAGTCGCGCACGAACGTCTCCTTCGCGTCGTCGCTCGCGTAGACCTCCGCGAGCGCCCGCAGCTCGGAGTTCGAGCCGAACACGAGGTCGACGCGGCTGCCGGTCCATTTGACCTCGCCGGTGGCGCGGTCGCGGCCCTCGAAGGTCTCCGCGTTCTCGGACGTCGCCTTCCACTCCGTGCCCATGTCGAGCAGGTTCACGAAGAAGTCGTTGGTCAGCGACCCGGGCGTCGAGGTGAAGACGCCCAGCGGGGACTGCTGGAAGTTCGCGCCCAGGACCCGCAGGCCGCCGATGAGGGCGGTCATCTCGGGCGCGCTCAGGTTCAGCAGGTTCGCGCGGTCGACCAGGAGATACTCCGACGGCAGTCGGTTGCCCTTGCCGCGGTAGTTGCGGAACCCGTCCGCGGCCGGCTCGAGCGGGGCGAAGGACTCGATGTCGGTCTGCTCCTGCGACGCGTCCGTCCGTCCCGGGGTGAAGGGGACCTGGACGTCATGGCCGGCGTTCTTGGCGGCCTGCTCCACCGCCGCGGACCCGCCGAGCACGATGAGGTCGGCCAGCGAGACCTTCTTGCTCCCGGTCTGGGAGCTGTTGAAGGACTCCTGGATCCCTTCGAGGGTGCGCAGCACCTGAGCCAGGCCGTCGGGGTCGTTGACCTCCCAGCCCCGCTGCGGCTCGAGGCGGATCCGCGCCCCGTTCGCCCCGCCGCGCTTGTCGCTGGTGCGGAACGTCGAGGCCGACGCCCACGCGGTGGCGACGAGCTGGGAGACCGACAGCCCCGAGGCGAGAATCTGGCTGTTGAGGGCGGCGACGTCCTCCGCCCCGACGAGCTCGTGGTCCACGGCGGGGATCGGGTCCTGCCAGATCAGCCTCTCCTGCGGGACCAGCGGTCCGAGGTAGCGCTGGATCGGGCCCATGTCGCGGTGGGTGAGCTTGAACCACGCCCGGGCGAACGCGTCCGCGAACTGGTCCGGGTTCTCCAGGAACCGCCGCGAGATCGGCTCGTAGATCGGGTCGAACCGGAGCGCGAGGTCCGTCGTCAGCATCGTCGGGGGGCGCGTCAACGAGCCGTCCTCGGGGTCCGGCACGGTGCCGGCTCCGGCGCCGTCCTTCGGCTGCCACTGGTGGGCCCCGGCGGGGCTCGTGGTCAGCTCCCACTCGTAGCCGAACAGGTTCTCGAAGAAGTTGTTGTCCCACCTCGTCGGCGTGGCCGTCCAGGTGACCTCGAGGCCGCTGGTGATCGTGTCCCGGCCCTTGCCGGTGCCGTAGCTGTTCTTCCAGCCGAAGCCCTGCTCCTCGATAGGGGCACCCTCGGGCTCGGCGCCGACGTAGCGCTCGGGGTCGGCCGCACCGTGGGTCTTGCCGAACGTGTGCCCGCCCGCGATCAGCGCGACGGTCTCCTCGTCGTTCATCGCCATGCGGCCGAACGTCTCGCGAATGTCCCGGGCCGCGGCGAGTGGGTCCGGGTTGGCGTTCGGGCCCTCCGGGTTGACGTAGATGAGGCCCATCTGGACGGCGGCCAGCGGGTTCTCGAGCTCCCGGTCGCCGGTGTAGCGCTCGTCACCGAGCCAGGTCACCTCGGGGCCCCAGTAGACGTCCTCGTCGGGCTCCCAGACGTCCGGCCGGCCACCGGCGAAGCCGAAGGTCGTGAAGCCCATCGTCTCCAGGGCGCGGTTGCCCGCGAAGATCATCAGGTCGGCCCACGAGATCTTGCGGCCGTACTTCTTCTTGACCGGCCAGAGCAGCCGGCGCGCCTTGTCGAGGTTGCCGTTGTCCGGCCAGCTGTTCAGCGGTGCGAAGCGTTGCATGCCGGCGCCGGCGCCGCCACGGCCGTCGTGGATGCGGTACGTGCCGGCGCTGTGCCACGCCATCCGGATCATGAACGGCCCGTAGTGACCGAAGTCGGCCGGCCACCACTCCTGCGATGTGGTCAGCACCTCGTCGACGTCCCTCGCCAGGGTGTCGAGGTCGAGGCTGTTGAACTCTGCCGTGTAGTCGAAGTCCTCGCCCATGGGGTTGGCCACGGCGGGGTGCTTCCGGAGGACGGTCAGGTTGAGCTGGTTCGGCCACCAGCCACGGTTGCTTCCGCCCTCGGTCGGGTGATTGAAGCGCCCGGCTTTGACCGGGCACCCGCCGGCGCTCTCATCGTTCATCTCTCCGACAACGGCGTCGGGACTGTCAGACACGGGGAAATCCTTCCGGAATCAGAGCGTGCGCTCAGGAACTGTGTGCGGTGGAGCAGTCGGGACATCGGCCCCAGTAGATGACCTCGGCCTCGTCGATGGCGAAGCCGTGGTCGTCGGATGCGGTCAGGCAGGGCGTGGTGCCGACGGCGCAGTCGATATCGGCGATGGCACCGCACGACCGACACACGACGTGGTGGTGGTTGTCCCCGACCCGCGACTCGTAGCGCGCCACGGAGCCCGTCGGCTGGATGCGCCGCACCAGACCCGCGGCGGTCAGCGCGCGCAGCACGTCGTACACGGCCTGGTGGGACACCTCACCGAGCTCCTCACGCACGACACCGA
>Ga0210378_10001327_pt1 | contig 12891 bp, 11 predicted proteins | sample PLM1_60_b1redo_FD_155465 | JGI IMG/M metagenome (GOLD analysis project Ga0210378, IMG submission 155465) | Groundwater sediment microbial communities from an aquifer in East River, Colorado, USA - PLM1_60_b1 redo | ecosystem: Environmental > Terrestrial > Soil > Riparian zone | place: USA: East...
GCCACGTCGCACAGGCTAGTGGTGCTGACCGCGCGGAACGGCGGTAGTTAAAGGCCCATCTTCGGGCTGATGGTGGTACTTGGAGGCACCCCACTTGGCATCCGCGCTGGCCGACCTGCCGCGGCGCTCGGCATCCGCCCATCCGCCGTCCTGCTCGTGCTGCTCACCGTGCCGCTGCTGCTCGGCTCGGTGTGGCTCGGCCGCCGCACCAAGGCCGACCGGCGCTGGCTGTGGGCCGTGCTGCCGCTCAACGTGTTCGCCATGGTCGTCGGCCTGATCGTGCTCGACATGGTGCCCGTCGAGCGGGTCACCTACGTCGACTTCGGCGACCGGGGTCCGGCGGCCGTCACGGTGCCCGTGCCCGCGTTCGGCAATGTCTACCCGTTCGACGCCAACGGCCGGCCGCTGAGCGGCGTGTACCTCTACGACGAGAACGGCCAGCCGATCATCTCGCACTACCCGGTGAGCGAGTGCATGCCCACCGGCCGCGTCCCGGTGCCGGCCAACCAGTTCCCCCAGCCGGTGTACGAGTACGACCGGTCCGGCGAGTGCGTGCCGCGCTCCGGTGTCCCGACGCCGTCCCAGCTGCCGACCCCGACCCCGACGCCGGCGCCGACCGGCTGAGACAAACGATCAGCGGCCGGCGGGTCGTCCCCTCGAAGTGGCCGCCGCAGGCCTGCCGGCCGCCGACTTGATCACCGCGAACTTGCCGGCTGGCCCGGCCTCGTGCTCGATGGCGGCAACCGGTGCGACGGTGATGGGCGGGCACGTGCGCCGGCATTGGTCAGCCCGCGTTGCAGGGCGGCTCGGATCCGCGCTGGGGTGTTCGTAGCGGCGGCGGGCCGCCCGGTCCGAGAGAAACGATCACCCGTACGGCCCATATCTGCCGCGCCGCCAGCATGCTCATCTCCCGTTAGGTCCGGCGTGGGGGGCACTGTAAGGAGCGGCCCATGCCCAAGGCGATCTCCGTCCACATCGGTCTGAACCACGTCGACCCCGGCTCGTACGGCGGGTGGGACGGCACCCTCGCCGGCTGCGTCAACGACGCCCACGACCTGGCCGTGATCGCCACCGCCGAGGGCTTCCGGACCGCGATCTTCGTCGACCGCCAGGCCACCGCTGCCGCCGTGCTCTCGGCCATCCGCGCGGCCGCGAGCCGGCTGCGGGCCGGCGACGTGTTCCTGCTGACCTTCGCCGGCCACAGCGGGCAGATCGAGGACATCGACGACGAGACGGACCAGCCGCGCGGCTTCGACCAGACCTGGGCGTGCTGGGACCGCCAGTTGCTCGACGACGAGGTGCACGCCGCCCTTGCCGAGTTCGCCCGCGACGTCCGGGTCGTCGTCGTCGCCGACTCCTGCCACAGCGGCACGACGACCAGGAACGCCATGTCGCCCTCGCCACCGGTGCGCACCCCGGACGGCGCGCGCCGGGCCAGGATGATCCCGGCCGCGGTGGCCGCCGGCGACGCCGTCCGCCGGCACGGCACGTACGTCAGGGCCCGCCGCAACGCACGCGCCGAGCTGCGCAGGGCCATGGCCAAGCTGCGCACCCTCAACCGCCGCGAGGCCGGCCTGCGCAAGCCGACCGCCTGCATCGCCGCCAGGGTCGTGCTGCTCGCCGGCTGCCAGGACAACCAGGTGTCCTACGACGGGCCGGGCAACGGCGCCTTCACCACCGCCCTGCTCGCCGTCTGGAACGGTGGCCGCTTCGACGGCACGTACCCCGAGTTCGTGTCCGCGATCCGGGCACGGCTCGTCACCCAGACGCCGCACTACCTCGCCGCCGGCCTCGGCGACCCCGCGTGGGAGGCCACCCGCCCGTTCACCGTCGACATCGCCAACGACCTCGAACCGGTCGACGCTCTGAACGGAACGGAGCTGCACGCCTCCCGCTGACTCTGCAGGTCCGTGGGGTGTGCGGCCCGGGTGGACCGGGGTCCGGCGGAGATGTCAGACGACGATCAACGGGACTGACATTCCGGCCGCATCGGCAAGTTTCCTGAGGTCGTTCGGGTCGGAGGTCAGCACGGCGCCACCATGGCTGATCGCGGCGACGATGACGGCCGCGTCCACCACGTCCGCGGTGCCGGATACTGCCAGCAGCCGGCCGACGGCCTCGGCCACGTCCTCGGTGAACGGAACAGGTCGACACATCCGGCGCAGTACCGAAAGCGGTGCCTGTCGAGGGCTTGCGCGCCAAACTTGGGCCAACACGACCGTTGGCAACAATGCGGGTGCGCCGGCCTCGAGCGCGTCTCGGCAGGCCCCGTAGACCCGGCCTCGAGGATTTCCTTCCACCTGAATCAGGGCGCCGGCGTCCAGAACCACGCCGCGGGTACTCAACCGGCCCGCCGCTCGTCGGTCAAACCGAGCAATCGAGCCAGGACAGCCCGCCGGTTAGCGATCTCTTCCGGGGACTCCGGCTTTCCAACACCGGCATCGGCAAGTTGAACACGGATCTGAGCCAGTTCGTCAGGATCAGGATCGCCGAATCTCGCTACGTACTCTTCAGCCGCGGAGCGGGCCTCGGCGAGATCAGCAGCGGCCTCGGCGGCCTGCGCCAGCCAGGTCGACAACGGCAGGCCCGCTCGTTCGGCCGCGCGACGGGCACGCGCGGCAACAATGTCCGGCAACGACACGCTGAGCTTCTCCACCGGCATGCCCGGCACTCTACCAGACTGGTACTACTGTGGTGATACCGGTGGGTCGACGGGCTGGTGGCCGAGGAGGACCTCGCCGACCACGTCGACCTGAACTTCGGCTGCCCGGTGCCAACATACTCACAACCCCGCGGCGTTCCGGTGTCACCGCCGCTGGCGGACCTAGACTCGCGTCATGCTACCGGGCTGACGATCATGTGACAGGCTGGACGGGCAGGAGGACGCGATGCTGACTCGGCTGGAAGTCGATGGGTTCAAGAACCTGATCGGCACGAGGATTGACTTTGGTGCATTCACCTGCATCGCCGGTGAGAATGGCACCGGCAAGTCCAACGTGTTCGACGCGATCCAATTCCTCAGCCTGCTTGCTGACCGCTCCATGCTCGACGCTGCCCAGGAGGTAAGGGGAATCCACGGAGAGCGTACTGGAGATCCTCGCGATCTGTTCTGGAACGGCTATGCAGCCAAGATTCCACGGGTTCGATTTGCGGCGGAAATGATAGTGCCGAGCGACGTCGAAGATGATTTTGGTAGGCCAGCAAGACCCACGATAACATTCCTTCGGTACGAACTCTCGCTTGGGTACCAGCCCCCGAGCGGCGCAGAGAAGATCGGGCGCCTAACCTTGCTGGAGGAAGGCCTCCAGCACATCAACCTCGGCGACGCACCCAAGCACCTTGGTTTCCCTCACAACGCGAACCGATTCCGTAAGGCAATTCTTAAAGGTCATCGGAGCGGCAAAGCCTTCATCTCAACAATGATCGACGACGGTCAGCCGATCATCCGGATACACCAGGACGGCGGCAGCCGGGGTCAGCCCAAGCCGTCCGCGGCATACCGCGCACCAGCGACTGTAGTAAGTACAGTAACAGGCGCCGATGACCCCACCATTCTCGCCGCCCGGCGGGAGATGCAGTCTTGGCGCAGGCTTGCGCTCGAACCTTCCGCGCTGCGGACTTCCGACCGCTATGTAGACCCTCGTACATTGGACGCCAACGGACGGCACCTACCTGCGACGCTCTTTCGTGTGGCGCTCCGAGACGAATCACGCGATCGAGAGGGCGTCTACGCACGCGTGAGCGGAAGACTCGCTGACCTCGCCGGAGTCCGCGTTCGCAGCCTACGGGTGCAAGAGGACGACACGCGGGAGCTGCTGACCATTCTCCTTCAGGAGGCCAGCGGGCTCGAACTCCCAGCGCGGAGTCTTTCCGAGGGGACGCTCCGGTTCCTTGCCCTGTGCGTGCTCCTGGAAGACCCGACCGTAACCGGTCTGATCTGCATGGAGGAACCAGAAAACGGTATCCACCCGGCAAACCTGGAGGCGATGGTTCGCCTGGTCGAAGATCTCGCAGTCGACCCGACAGATGCACCTGGTCCTGATAACCCATTTCGGCAGGTGGTCATTAACACCCACTCTCCTGGGATCGTACAGTTGGTCGACCCGAAGGATCTGCTGTTCGCGGCCACTGCGGTACGCACCGCGTCAGACGGTACGAAGGCGCACACGCTGCGCCTTCGGCCCATGGTCGGCACGTGGCGCGCTAGGCAAGCAAACGAGCCACCGGTCACCAACCTCGACATACTTTCCTACCTGACGACGCCCCCCGGAGCGCAGACGCGACTGGAGTCCGCGTGACCATACGCGTTCTCTTCATTGGCGAGGGGCCTAGCGACAGCGGAATCGCTCCACAGATCGAGAATTTGGCTGCGCGGCTGAGCATTGCGGTTGCGATCACCGATCCCGATCTTGGCCGCCTGAGGGAGCCTCCAGGAAGAGCGGTCGCGGAAAAACTCAAGGCCGCGCTAGCGATTGGCGGGGAATACGATTTGATCGTTGTTCACAGAGACGCGGATCGCGACGGACGTGATGCTCGGTTGACCGAGATCGCCACAGCAGTGCAAGCCGCCAGTGCGGGTTCCTGCTATTCGGCCGTGATCCCGGTCCGAATGACCGAAGCCTGGCTGCTCACGGACGAGAGCGAACTGCGACGGGTGGCCGGAAATCCAAAGGGTACAACGCAACTTGACCTTCCTAAGCCGGCAAGAGTTGAGGCGATCCCAGACCCAAAGAAGCTGCTCAAGGAGATCCTTGGAATTGCATCCGGCTTGTCCGGGCGCAAGCTGGTCAAGTTCCATGACCGATTCAGCCAACATAGACGGCAATTAATGGAGGGACTGGACCCCGACGGCAGCATCGGAGTTGTGCCGTCCTGGCAGTGCTTCGTCACCGACCTCGAGTCAGCGCTGAAGGCAGCGGCAGCGCGCGAGCCTTCGTAGGCACGCGCCTGGCCTTCAGAAACAGGCGCAGCTATCGATCATGGACAATGGCATCATGCGAGCACTCAACCTGCGGATCGGCCGGTACGCGGTCGACCCGCCGGTCGTGCTCGCGCCGATGGCCGGGATCACCAACGTGGCCTTCCGCCGGCTGTGCCGCGAGCAGGGCGCCGGGCTGTACGTGTGCGAGATGATCACCTCACGGGCCCTGGTCGAGCGCAACCCCGAGACCATGCAGATGATCGCCTTCGACGACGACGAGCACCCGCGGTCGCTGCAGCTGTACGGCGTCGACCCGGCGACGGTCGGCGCCGCCGTGCGGATGGTGGCCGAGGAGGACCTCGCCGACCACGTCGACCTGAACTTCGGCTGCCCGGTGCCCAAGGTGACCCGCCGCGGTGGCGGCGCGGCGCTGCCGTACAAGCGGGCGCTGTTCTCCGACATCGTCTGCGCGGCGGTGCGGGCCGCGCGGCCCAGCGGCATGCCGGTCACCGTCAAGTTCCGCATCGGCATCGACGACGATCACACCACCTACCTCGAAGCCGGGCGCATCGCCGCGGCGGCAGGGGTTGCTGCGGTGGCGCTGCACGCCCGCACCGCCGCGCAGCGCTACTCGGGACGGGCCGACTGGTCGGCCATCGCGAAGCTGCGCGACACCGTGCCGGCGCACGTGCCGGTGCTCGGCAACGGCGACATCTTCGCCGCGTCCGACGCGCTGCGGATGATCCGCCAGACCGGCTGCGACGGCGTGGTGATCGGCCGCGGGTGCCTCGGCCGGCCGTGGCTCTTCGGCGAGCTGGAGGCCGCCTTCCGCGGCCTGCCGGCGCCGCCGGCCCCGACGCTCGGCCGGATCGCCGGCATCCTGTGCCGGCACGCCGAGCTCATGTGCGACCACATCGGCGAGTTCAAGGCCACCCGCGAGATCCGCAAGCACATCGCCTGGTACCTGCGCGGATTCCCGGTCACCGGCGAGCTGCGGCAGGCGCTGGCGATGGTCACCTCGCTGGCCGAGCTGGACGGCCTGCTCGCGCAGTTGCCGGTCGGCACCCCGTACCCGCCAGAAGCCGAGGGTCCTCGCGGCCGCCAGGGCACCCCCGGCCGCGTCGTGCTCCCGGCCGGCTGGCTGGACGACCCGGACGACCGCACCGTCCCCACCGGCGCCGAGCTACCCCACTCCGGCGGCTGAGCCGGGAAAGGTTGCGGTGCTGCTGTCCTTGGATCTGCCGATGCTCGGGCCGTCGACGTGCCGGCCCGGCCGGCGGGCAGCCGCGCTACTGACCGCGGTGCTGCTGCTGACGGCAGCGTGCGGGACGGTCGTCGCCGGGCAGCCCGAGGCATTGCCAACGGTGGATGCGGACCAGTCGTTGATCGCGGACTACTTCGAACGCAGCAACGCGGCGGCGCACGACGGAGCGGACGCGCAGGAGCGGTTCCTGGACAGCACCCAGCACCCGGACGTCGACCGGGGGTGCGACCTCGGCGGGCTGACCGTGCTGCTCGAGCCGACGCTGAGCACCCTGCGGCCGGACGACGGCTGGCGGCCGGCCGCCTCGGACCGGGCGCCGCGCGGGCGGGTGTACGTGGTGGCGGTGACCGTCACGGTGCTGCGCGGCCAGAACACGCTCGGCGTGCAGGTCGGGTCGATGCACGTCGTCGTGCTGGGCGCAATGGTGTACGGCTTCGCGCCGTGTCCCACCTGAATCGCTTGCAGGGCGTAAACGGCCCGAGCCGGTTCGCCGATCTTGGAAATGCCCGACCTCGATCAACGGCAGTGCTCCTGACCTGCGGAAACAGCCTCCCTAACGGCGTGGTGTCGACGCCTTGAAAGGCGATAATTGCTCACCTGTTTGGAGCAGCCGGGCAGTCGTCCCTTCGAGCGAAATCGCCGGCGAGGTATCTACCGCTGTAAAGGAGAGGGTCACACCGGTCGAAAATTTCCTGCAGTGGAGGTGAGCGCCGGTGACCGTTGTGCGACCAGAAGACCGTCGCCGCGCCTTCCCGGCCGCGACGCACGAGTCGATCGCGAGGCTGCTGGCGTCCGGCGGCCAGTGGCGGCAGGCGTACGAGCACCTGCGAGCGGCGCTGGAGCTGCACCACGCCGAGTGCGACGCCCCGGTGCGGGTGCCCGAGCAGCTGCGGCGCGAGGTCGACCGGCTGCGCCAGGAGCACGCCGAGGCCCGCGAGCAGAGCCTGCGCGACAGCCTCACCGACTCCTACAACCGCCGCTACCTCGACCAGCGGCTGGTCGGGCTGCTCACCGACCGTGCCGGCGAGCCGGACGGGCTTGCCGTCGCGCTGATGGACCTGGACTGGTTCAAGCGAGTCAACGACAACTTCGGGCACCTGCTCGGCGACCGGGTGCTGCAACGCGTCGTCGAGCTGCTGTGCGCCAAACTTCCCGACGGCGCGTTCTGCGCCAGGTACGGCGGTGAGGAGTTCGCGTTGGTCATGCCCGGCCTTGACGCCGAGGCCGCGATCGCGGTGTGCGAGGCGTCCAGGGAACGGATCGAGAGCCACCAGTGGCGCGAGCTGGCCGCCGGCCTTCGGGTCACGGTCAGCGGCGGCATGGCCCACGAGGGTCCGCGGACCGCCGGCGCGGACGCCGGCCATCAGCTTCGCTGCGCCGACACCCTGCTCTACGCGGCCAAGCGGTCCGGCCGCAACGCCGTTGCCTACCGCCGCGACGGCGAGGTCCGGCTCGCCGGGCCGGCGGCCGGCCGCCGCAGCATCGCCCAACCGGCCGCTCCCACGACGCACCCCGTCGCGGCCGCCGGTGACTGAACGTCGGTCAGCGTTCGCCGGCCAGGCCGTGTAGCAGCAGGGCGAGATTGGGGTCCTCGGCAAAGATCACCGGCAGGTCTGCGGCCCGCGGTAGCTGGTTCTGCACGAGCAGGTCCCTGGTTTCCTTGACGACGAGGGCGCGCAGTTCGACGTCGGTGTTCTGGTCGGTCTTGACGAGCAGGATGGCGGACGGCCCGTACGGCTTGCCGCGCAGCGCCTCGATCTGCTCGCGGGTCTGCGGCATCGGCCCGTCGACGGCGGTGACCGTGAACAGCACGATGTCCTCCGGGCCGGGCGTGGCGTTCACCCTGGTCTCGAAACCGGTGAGCAGGCGGATGGCCGCCGCGGTCGCCTCCTGGTGCCCGACGAGGAAGAGCACCTCCGATGTCGTGGACGTCGAGGTCGGGGCCGTCGCACTCGACGTGGACGCCGTTGTGCTCGGCGTCGGGGATTCCTGCGTCGAGGTCGGCGAGGCGCCGGAGCCACCGCCGGTGCACGCGCCGGCAAGCAGGCACGCCACCAGCGTCATCAAGACTGTCCTGCCACTGCGCATAGCCGATCTTCTCGCGATCACCGGCCGTCCGGCCAGCGGGCGCAACCGACCTCACTCGTGCTGCGTCTGCCTTGTCGGGCGCGCGACCTCCTGGGGGTGGGTCGTGCGCCCCTTGCTTCGCCGTTACCATCGCGCAATCGAGGGGCACGGTTAGGTAACGGATGCGGGGGCCGGCAACGCCGCGCGTTGAAGGGAGGTCGAGTGGTCGACGGGCCCCACCGCGACTTCGCTTCCGACGACCCCGACTGGTTCTCCCGCACCCCATGGGAGCACCACAATCGTCCCAGTGGGGATCGTCCCACCGGGGATCGTCCCACCGGGGATCGTCCCACCGGGGATCGTCCCAGTGGCCGCCACCAACTCCCGCAACCGCCGCCATCCTCACGGCGGCTGGCGCCACCCCCGCCGGCGGTACCCCGCCAGCAGACCGCCGACCCCTACCCCCTTCTACGCCGCAACGCCGCCGGCCGCGGTGCCGCCCCCGACCGCACCGGCGGCCACCCCGTCGCCCCACCGTCCCCGGCCCGCCCCTACTCCAGCGGCCCACAACCCGTCGACCGGTCGCACCCCGCCGGTCCACAGCCGCTCGATCGGCGGCACCCCACTGGCGCACAGCCCGTCGACCGGTCGTATTCCAGCCCACCGTCTACTGACAGGCGGCATCCGGCCGCGCTGCCGCCGCAGGACCGGCGTGGGCCCACCGGACTGCCGTACGACCCGCCTTGGTCCACCGGGCCACAGGCCCTTGACCGGCGGCAGTCCACAGGCCCGCAGCCCCTCGACCGGCGGCAGTCCACAGGCCCGCAGCCCCTCGACCGGCGGCAGTCCACAGGCCCGCATGGGCCGGACCTCCCGTATTCCACAGGGCCCCAGCCGAGCGACCCGCGCTACTCCACAGGGCCACAGCCGGCCGACCCGCGCCATGCCACAGGGCCACAGCCGGGCGACCCGCGCCATGCCACAGGGCCCCAGCCGGGCGACCGGCGTTACTCCACTGGGCCCCAGCCGGGCGACCGGCGTTACTCCACAGGGCCACAGCCGGGCGACCCGCGCCATGCCACAGGGCCCCAGCCGGGCGACCGGCGTTACTCCACTGGGCCCCAGCCGGGCGACCGGCGTTACTCAACAGGGCCCCAGCCGGGCGACCCGCGCTACTCCACGGGACCGCACCAACTCAATCGCGGATCCGCGGGGCCCGGCCCTGGCGACCGGCGGTACTCCGCAGGGCCAGAGCACTCCACAGGGCCAGGGCCGGGCGACCGCAGGTACTCCACGGGCCCGCAACCGCGCGGCGGCCACTACTCCACGGGGCCGGGGGCGGCGGACTACTCGACGGGGGTGCCGCCGTATGGACAGCTGCACGCGGCGGGGGTGCGGCTGGACGAACGGGAGGTCGCAGGGTGGCACGAGGATGCGCCGAGCGGGTGGATCGAGGCTGGGCCGGAGTACGACGAGCTGGAGGGGGAATTCGGCGAGTACCCGGACGGCGAGAACGCCGATCCGGCGAGGACGCGGCCGCGGGAGAAGAAGGCGCGGCGTCGGCTGAGGTTGGTGTGCAGGACGTCGGCCGCGGTACTGGCGATTGCGGTGTTGCTGGCCACCGGGTTCACGTGGGGTACGAAGAGGTGGGCGGAGGTCCAGTTCCGCCAGGTGTCGGCGCTGGACCTCGGTTCGCCCGCCATCGTGGACGCGGCGATGCAGCACGGGGACGACAACTTCCTGCTGGTCGGGCTGGATGGGCGGCCGGGCGCGGAGGTGGAGGATCCCAGCGGCGGCTCCCGGTCGGACACCGCCATGATCGTGCACATTCCGCAGGACCGGAGCCGGGTCGTCGTGGTGTCGCTGCCGCACGACCTGCAGGTCGACCGCCCCGAGTGTGAGGCGTGGGACCAGGCGACCGGCCGCTACACCGCGCAGCGCGGCCAGGACCAAGGCCAAGGCCAGGACCAGGACCAGGAACGAGCCGCCACGATCGCGGCCAGCGCGGCGTACCGTTACGGCGGCCCACGGTGCGCGACCAGGGTCGTCCAGCAGGTGTCCGGGCTCGCGATCAACCACTTCGTCGGCATCGAGTTCGACGGGTTCAAGGCGATGGTGGACGCCGTCGGTGGCGTCCAGGTGTGCGTCACGCGTCCGATCAAGGACGACGTCCTCGGCGACGTCGTCGCCAAGCCGGGCAAGGTCGAGCTGACCGGCGACCAGGCGCTGGCCTTCGTCAGAGCCTCGCACGTCGCTGAGGACCCCACCGCGGAGGACGGCCGGATCGGCCGGCAGCAGAAGCTGCTCTCCGCGCTGGTCAGGGCCGTGGCGTCGGGCCGGACCCTGGTCGACCCCGGCAGGCTCGACCACCTCGTGCGGGCCATGGCCGCCAACACGTTCGTGGACAACGTCGACGCCGGCCAGCTGTCCGGGCTGGCGGGGGCGTTGGGCGGGCTGGACGCCGGGCGGGTCACGTTCGTGACGCTGCCGACCACCGAGGCCGCCGACCACAGGGAGCTGCGGCGGGAGGACAGCGCGGCGCTGTTCCGCGCGATCATCGACGGCACCCCGATTGCCGGCGAGAGGCCCGCCGGCGGCCCGCAGCAGCAGCCCGGCGGCGGTGGCCAGCAGGTGACCACCGTGCCACCCGAACAGATCAAGCTGCAGGTGGTCAACGGCACCGGCCAGGAGGGCCTGGCCACCCAGATCGCCAAGCAGTTGCGCTCGGTCGGCTTCGAGGTCGTCAAGATGGACAACGCCCCGCAGCACGCCGACCGCACGGTGATCCGCTACGCCGCGTCCCGCGAGCCGCAGGCGCTGTCGGTGGCCGCCGCCGTGTCGCGCGCCGCGCTGCAGCTGGACCCCGCCATGGGCGGCGCCATCGAGGTGACGCTCGGCGGTGACTTCGACGGTGCGATCGAGTCCGTGCGACTCGGCGAGGCGGTGCAGGTGCGCACCGTCGAGCAGGAGCAGCCCGACGCCAGGGCACGGCTGGACACCCTGAACGCAGCCGACACCTCGTGCGCATAGCCGCGGCACCGAGCGTTCACCGCTGGTTCACGTTACCGGTGAGCCACGGCGACACGCTGGTCCTAGTCTTGGCACATGCGTGAGGCGTACCACGAGCAGCTCGAGCGGCTTGCTGAGCAGCAGTGCCAGATGTGCGAGCTGGTCGGCAAGGCGATGCAGCAGGCCACCACCGCGCTGCTGGAGGCCGACCTCGCGCTGGCGGAGCAGGTGATCAGCGACGACGCCAGGGTGGACGAACTGCGCGCCGCGACCGACGAGCAGGCCATCGCCGTGCTCGCACTCCAGGCCCCGGTGGCCGGCGACCTGCGCACCGTGGTCTCGGCGATCCAGGCCTCCGCGGACATCGAACGGATGGGCGGCCTTGCCGTGCACGTCGCCAAGGCGGCCCGCCGCCGCCACCCGCAGCACGTGCTGCCGGAGCAGGTGCAGCCGTACTTCGCCGAGATGGGCGCGGTCGCGGTGAAGCTCGCGGCCGACGCCGCGCAGGTGGTGCGCAGCCGCGACGTCGACCTCGCCGCGAAGGTCGAGCAGGACGACGACGCCATGGACGACCTGCACAGGCACCTGTTCACGGTGCTGATGGCCCGCGAGTGGCCGCACAGCGTGGCGGCCGCCGTCGACGTCGCGCTGCTCGGCCGGTTCTACGAGCGGTTCGCCGACCACGCCGTCGCGCTGGCTAGGCAGGTCGTCTTCGTCGTCACCGGCCAGGTCCGCTAACGCTAACGCGCCATACGCGGGCTTATCGCGCATTTTCGCGCCGCCGAACACGCGATACGCGGGCTTATCGCGTGTTTCCGCGGGGACGGCGTGAGCTGTTAGCGTTGCTAAGTATGGATGTTGCAATCACGGGTGGACTTGTCGTGCCGGTCGACGGCGACCCTGTCGACGGCGGCACCGTGCTGATCAGGGACGGCAGGATCGACGCCGTCGGCGCGAGCGGCGATGTCGAGGTGCCGGACGGTATGCCGGTGGTTGACGCCACCGGACTCTGGGTGCTGCCCGGCTTCGTCGAGGCGCACGGCCACGTCGGCCTATGGGAGGAGTCCGAGGGCTGGGCCGGCCAGGACACCAACGAGATGACCGACCCGAACGGCGCGCGGCTGCGCGCGCTGGACGCGGTCAACCCGGCCGACGTCGGCTTCGCGGACGCGCTGTCCGGCGGCGTCACGACGATCGTCGCGCTGCCAGGCTCCGGCAACCCGATCGGCGGCCAGACCGCCGCGCTGAAGGCCGCCGGCCGCACCGTCGAGGAGATGCTCATCCGCGAGCCGGTGAGCGTGAAGAGCGCGCTCGGCGAGAACCCGAAGCGGGTGTACGGGGAGCAGAAGAAGCTGCCGTCCACCCGGCTCGGCGTGGCCGCCGTCATCCGCGAGGCCTTCACCAAGGCGCAGAACTACCGCGCCCAGCGCGAGTACGCCGCCTCCGATGGCAAGCCGTTCGACCGCGACCTCACGCTGGACACGCTGGTCAGGGTGCTGGACGGTGAGCTGCCGTGGTCGCAGCACTGCCACCGCGCCGACGACATCGCCACCGCGATGCGGCTGGCCGAGGAGTTCGGCTACCGGCTGATCGTCAACCACGGCACCGAGGGTCACCTGGTCGCCGACCT
>Ga0210378_10001328_pt1 | contig 12890 bp, 13 predicted proteins | sample PLM1_60_b1redo_FD_155465 | JGI IMG/M metagenome (GOLD analysis project Ga0210378, IMG submission 155465) | Groundwater sediment microbial communities from an aquifer in East River, Colorado, USA - PLM1_60_b1 redo | ecosystem: Environmental > Terrestrial > Soil > Riparian zone | place: USA: East...
ATCGAGCTCGCGGCGAAGATCCCAGGGGCAGTGCACGGCTCGATCGAGATCCGGCCGATCCTCGACTTCATGGCTGCCGAGGGATCGAATTCCCAGGCCGTCGGCGCGACCGGCTGAGCCGACGGCTCGCGGACCCTTGGCTCTGCCGACCGATCCGCATGCCGTCGTCGACCGCCTCTTCCGCGAGGAGCAGGGGCGGGCAGTCGCCACGCTCATCCGCGTCCTCGGCGACTTCGATCTCGCCGAAGAGGCGGTCCAGGAAGCCTTCGTCACCGCCCTCGAAACGTGGCCGTCGCGAGGCGTCCCGGACAACCCCGGCGCCTGGATCACCACGACCGCCCGGAACCGGGCGATCGATCGGCTCCGCCGCCGCAAGCGGCTGGCCGAGAAGCAGGAGCTCCTCCAGCGCGAGGCGGCGATCGCGGACGAGCTTGCGGCGATCGATCCCGACGCGGCCATCGACGGGGAGTCAGGCGTGAGTCCCATCGCGGACGATCGATTGCGGCTGATCTTCACCTGCTGCCACCCGGCACTCGCGATGGATGCCCGGGTCGCCCTTACGCTTCGGACCCTCGGTGGCCTTTCGACGCCGGAGATCGCCCGCGCCTTCCTCGTCCCGGAGCCGACGCTTGCCCAGCGGCTGGTGCGGGCGAAGCGAAAGATCCGCGACGCGGGCATTCCGTATCGCGTCCCGCCGGACCACGCCCTGCCGGAGCGCCTCGACGGCGTCCTGCGCGTCCTCTACCTCGTCTTCAACGAGGGCTACGGGGCGACGTCCGGGGATCGACTCGTCCGCCGCGAGCTGTGCGCGGAGGCGATCCGGCTCGCTCGCGTCCTGGTCTCGCTGATGCCGGATGAACCGGAGGCGCTCGGGTTGCTCGCGCTGATGCTCCTGCACGACGCGCGGCGGGAGGCGCGGACCGGTCCCGGCGGTGAGTTGATCCTGCTCGAGGACCAGGATCGCGATCGCTGGGACCGGGCGAAGGTCGATGAGGGCCGGGAGCTGCTCGAACGGGCGCTCAGGATGCGGCGCGTCGGGCCCAACCAGCTCCAGGCGGCAATCGCGGCACTCCACGACGACGCGGCCACGGCCAGCGAGACGGACTGGGCCCAGATCGCGGGGCTGTACGCGGTGCTTGGCCGCGTGGCGCCCTCGCCGGTCATCGAGCTGAATCGGGCGGTCGCGGTCGCGATGGCATCGGGGCCGGAGCTCGGGCTGCAGCTCGTCGATGCGGTGGCCGCCTCCGGGCAGCTCGAGGAGTATCCGTATCTTCACGCGGCCCGGGCTGACCTTCTCCGTCGACTCGGGAGGCTTCCCGAGGCCGCCGACGCGTATTCCCGGGCCCGCGACCTGACTGCCAACGAGCAGGAGCGAGCATTCCTGGCCCGGCGCCTGACCGAGGTCGGCGCGCGCAGCTAATCCGCCGTGCATCGGCGATCGATCGGCCGGTGAGCGCCGGGGCGTAGGGTCCGGCGCATGTCCAAGTGGAAGCCCCGCGGAATCCGCCCACTGAGTCGCACCGGCCGCAAGCGCAGCCGCGGTGACCTCGAGCTGGAGGTCTTCCCAGGACCGCCGCTCGGCCCGGGTGTCGTCACCGCGGACTACCAGACGGTTCTCGCGGCCCTGGATGGATTTGATCCGGAGATGCCGTGGAAGAAGGCGCGAGCCCGGATCCTCCCGATGCTGCCGCGCGTTCGGCCATTCCCGGGACCTGAGTTGGAACTCGCGAGGGCGATGCTGCCGCCGGGCATTCTCGTCAGCTTCGGGATCGACCTCGGTCCGGCGATCACGTTCGTGGGCGCGCCGCTGCTCGACCACTGGCGGGTGGACACTCCAACGGTCGCCGACACCGCACTGTCGAACCTGCGCCGGCTCGCCGCCGAATGCCCGAAGGACGACGTGATTCGCGATCACATCGGTGACGTCCCGGTCACCCTCTTCCAGTCACGCGTTGGAATCGCCGCGTCGCTGATCCTCGTGCCCGAGCTTCTCGAGCGTTTCTTCGGTCCGGGTCCCCATTTGCTGCTCGCCCCCATGCGCGACATCCTCATTGCCGTGCCCGCCGACGTCGAGCGCGAGTTTGCCGCCTGGCTCACCGAGGAGTGGGAGGCACTCGACCCCAACCACCTGCATCTCGGCGGCTTCCGTCATGAGGCTGGTCTGATCGTGCCAGAGGCCCTCGACGAGGCGATGGCCCGCGCCTGATCGCGCGCCTCAGCGCGAGGTTTGCTGGTAGTCGACCTCGATCGTCTGGCCGTCCTCGCCCTCCCGGAGGACAAGCCAACCGTGGCGCATCGCGTAGGACACGGCCTGAGTCCGGTTCGGGACGCCGAACTTGTGGAGGACCGTCGAGATGTGGTTCTTGACGGTCTGCTCGCTGACGGCGAGGGTCTGGCCGATCTCGCGGTTTCGGAGACCGCCGGCCACGAGCGCGAGGACCTCGAGCTCGCGGGTTGTCAGGGGATTCGCCGCCTCGCGGTCGGCCATGATCGTGTCGCGAACGTTGTCGAGGATCCGCTCGACGAGATCCGGCCGAGAGATCAGCTCGTCCTTGAGCGGATCCTCGCCCTCGGCGACCCGGCGGATCGTTGCGACGAGCTCGGCCGGCTCGGCAACCTCCGCGACATGCGCCGTGGCCCCCACGTCCATCGCGTCAAGGATGCTCGCGTCATCATCCTCGCCGCCGAGGACAACGAGCGGCGAGTCCGGCGCGCCCTGGTGCATCCGGCGGACCGCGTCCGCGGCGTCGGCCTCGGCCGGGACGTCGACGAGGACGACATCCGGGGCGGCGGCGTCGATGACCGAGATTGCCTCATCCGGCGACCCGACCTGGGCGACGATCTCGAAGTCGGGTTCGCGGTCGAGGACCTCCCGGATCCCGATTCCCAGGAGCTCGCGCGACTCGACGATGACGAGGCGGATCGGCTCGTCTGCCGACGGTTCCTCGACTTCGGAGGTTTCGTGGGTCAACTCACGTCGTCGCATTCGCGCACCTCCCGGGCAAGCGCGCGCTCGCCTTTGTGGAGCCTACGCGTGCTGTCGGCACGGCGCATGACCCTATCGGCCCGAACATGACGGGCCAATTCGTCCTGGTACCCCCGGCCTGAAGCCCTCGGAGTTGGTATTACCGATACCGACAGCGAGCGTCCATGGGACCATTGTGCCATCGGTCGCCGGAGGCTGACAGCCAGGTACTAGGATCCGGCACGCTTCGTCTCGAATTGCGACCATTGGCGACGCCAGATGCCGGACTCGATCTCCATCCAGGCCGCGCGCCGCTTCATCCTGGGCCGACAGGGACTCTGGCCCGGCCGTCGCTGGCGTGGGCTGCCCGGCACGGAGCTGGCGATGCTCGCGATGCGCCAGCTGCAGCTCGATCCGCTGGTAGTCGTCGCCCGGGCCCATGACCTCATGCTCCAGGGTCGCGTCATCGACTATCGGGCCGACGACTGGGCGACCCTCACGTACGAGAAGCGGCTGTTCTTCGAATGGGGCGGCTGGCTCGCGGTCCGACCGATCGCGGAGCTCCCGCACTGGCGGGTCCTGATGCGCCGGGAGCGAAGCCAACCACATTGGCAAAGGGTCGTCACGGAGCACGGTCCGACGATCGAGGAGATGCGGGCCGTGCTTCGCGAGCGCGGCACGGTCAGCAACCGCGACTTCGCGGTGCACACGCGGACCCGCATTGACAGCTACCGCGGTACCAAGGACAGCGCGCTCGCCCTCCATTACCTGTGGCGAGTGGGCGACGCGATGGTCGCGCGGCGCGAGCGCTTCGAGCGGGTCTATGCGCCAACGGACGCAATCGTCCCCGCACGCCTCAGCCGAGAGAGCTCCGATGCCGAGGCGGATGATTTCCTGCTCACCAAGATGGTGGCGGTGGCGGGACTGACCCAGCTGAACGGTGTCAACGCCTCGCTGCTACGCACCGTTGCCGCGCCGGAGATCAAGGCATGGCGCGAGCGCAAGCTGGCCGATGGGGAGCTCATCGAGGTCCGCGTCGAGGGCTGGAAGGCACCGCAACTTGCGCTTGGGTCCGAGGCGGCCACGCTGGAAGACGTCGCGGCCGGCCGTGTGCCGCGGGCCTGGCGACCGCTCGACACGACGACCGACAACGAAGCGACCTTCCTCGCGCCGCTCGATCCCGTCGTCTCGGGCGGTCGCGCGAAGGTCCTGTTCGACTTCGACTACAAGTGGGAGGTGTACACGCCAGCCCACCTCCGCCGCTGGGGCTACTACACGTTGCCGATCCTGTGGGGAGATCGGCTCGTTGCCCGGTTCGACGCCAAAATGGATCGGCCCCGCCGCACGCTCGTCATCAATGGCTTCTGGACTGAGGATCCCGCCCTGGCGAGGGACGGTGCATTCGCCGACGCCCTTGGTCGCGGGATGGCCCGTTTCATGACGTTCCTCGAAGCGGAGCGCGCGGACGCGAGCGCCGTCCCGCAGCCGAAGCTGCGGAAGACGATCAGCAGCGTGCGCTAGGATCGGTCAATGACGATCGCACCGGGATCAGGCGCCGAAACCGAACCGGCGGGAGGGCTGCCCCGCCTCGGCGCGGACCGCACCGCCTGGACCCGGATCCTGGCCGACGTCGCGGTGGTGACCGTGACCCCGTTCTCGGGGGACCTTCGGAGCGTCGATCACCACGGTCTGGAACAGAACCTGGAGCGCCTGATTCGCGGCGGTGCCCAGCTGCTCGTCGCCGGCGGCAACACCGGCGAGTTCGCCGCGCTGTCGCAGGACGAGACCGTCGAAATTGTTCGGGCGCACGTGCGCCTCGCCCGCGGGCGTGCCCGCGTGATCGCAGGCGTCGGCTACCGATTGGAGGATGCGGTCGAGCTCGGTCGCGCGTCAATCGAAGCCGGGGCCGACGGCCTGATGGTCCACCATCCGATCCACCCCTATGCGAGCGAGGCCGGCCTCATCAGTTACTACGCCGCCATCGCCGACGCCCTGCCCGGCGTCCCGCTGATCCTCTATGTCCGCGGGCCCCAGCTCACAGCGGACGGCGTGCGCCGGCTGGTGGGCATCGAGTCGATCGTCGGCGTGAAAATGGGGCAGCCGGATCCGGAGCGATTCGCGGGGTTCGTCGGCGCCGCGCCGGAGCTCGCCTGGGTCTGCGGCGTCGCCGAGTCGTGGGCGGTCCCGTTCTGGCGCGCCGGCGCCATCGGGTTCACGTCCGGGCTCGCCAACCTTGCCCCGGAGCGATCGCTCGAGGTGCTTGCCGCGCTGAAGGCCGGCGACCTCGCCCAGGCTGAGGCCGTCGTCGATCGGTTGCGGCCGATCGAGGCCCTTCGAGCGCGGCGAGGCGATGCCAACAATGTCGCGGTCATCAAGGCGGCCATGGATCTTGTCGGGCTCGCTGGCGGAGGGTTGCGGCCACCGCTCTCCACGCTGGAACCAGCCGATCACGCTGTGCTGATCGGGATCCTCGATCAGTTGGAGCTGCTGTCTTGACCGCCCAGAGTCCGGCCGTCGTCCGCCTCCAGCACGTCAGCCTGCCCTTTCCCGGGACGCCGGAGTCGCTCGACGTCGCGCGTCGCTTCTACGGCGAGATCCTGGGGCTCGCCGAACGGTCCCGCCCGACCGTGTTCCCGGGTGTCGGCATCTGGTACGCCATCGGCGACGAGGAGCTGCACCTTTTCAGCGAGCCCGCCGGTGTAGCAGTGAACCCCCGGTCCCGCCGACACCCCTGCTTCGAGGTCGACGACGTGGACGGGTTACGAGCGCACCTCGACGCAGCCGGCGTCACGACCCGCGATCACGATGGGGAGATCCCCGGTCGCCCCCGCTTCTTTGCCGTGGACCCGTTCGACAACACGCTGGAGTTCGTCCACTTCGAAGCCGACCACTGGTAGGTCGACGTGAAGGCGCTGAAGCTAGACGCGGACTGGGATCCGAGGCCCGGGGCCGTCGCAACGCTCGATCCGGCCGACGTGTCTGCTCGCCTCGCTCGTCGGGGTAACCAGGTGTGGCGCAACCCGCGGATCACGGTCGCGACGGTGCCCGATCCCTCGCCGGCCGCGGATGAAGTCGTCATCCGCGTCGAGGCCTGCGGCATCTGCGGCTCCGATTTCCATTTCGTCGAGTCGGACGGCGATGGTTACATGCTCTACCCGGGTCTCGTCCGCACGCCCGTCGTAACCGGCCACGAGTTCGCCGGGGTCGTCGAGGCCGTCGGGCCGGCGGTCAGGGACTTCGCTCCCGGCGACCCGGTCTGTGCGGAGGAGATCGCCTGGTGCGGCGACTGCCTCGCCTGTCGGGCCGGGCGGCCCAACAACTGCACCCGGATCGAGGAGCTCGGCTTCAGCTTCGATGGCGCTCACGCCGAGCTCGTACGCACGCGCGCCCACTACTGCTGGTCGCTCGCGCCGCTGAACGAGGCCGGCATTCCGCCGGAGCGGGTCTTCCAGCTCGGCGCCCTCGTCGAGCCAACGGGTGTCGCCTACATCGCTATCTTCGTCAGTGCCGGCGGCTTCATGCCGGGAGCGTCGGTCGGCGTGGTCGGCGCGGGGCCGATCGGCCTGGCGGCCATCGCACTTGCCCGGGCCGCCGGCGCGGGCAGGATCGTCGCGTTCGAGGTCGCCGAGGGCCGGCGTGCGCTGGCGTCCGCGATGGGCGCCGACCTCGTCCTGGACCCGAAGGGGCTTGGCCCGGATGGCGTCATCGAGGCCGCCCGAGACGCCTCCCGCGGTCGAGGGATCGACATCTGGGTGGAGGCCAGCGGCGCGGCCGGAGTCTCCGAGACGATGGCGGCGTCGCTCGCCCCGGCCGGGAAGCTGGTGTTGATCGGACGGGGTCCGCACATGATCGACCTGGATCCCGAGCTCCTCATCGTGCGAGGCGCCTCGATCCACGGTTCGATCGGCCATTCAGGTTCCGGAGCATTCGGTCGCGTGATCGATCTGATGGCAGCCGGACGGCTCGACATGGCCCGCCTCGTTAGCGCTACGGTCGACCTCGAGGGTGCAGCGCGACTGCTCGACGGCACGCCACGCCGCGAGTCCGGGAAGGTCCTGGTCGCTCCGTAACCGGCGCCGGCCACGGATTCGACTGACGTTCACCTGACCCCTCCATGACCAAGGAGCACGCCGGACAGTACCCAAGTCCTGTCGGGGGGCTGGCGCACGTTGCTAGACTCGACCGGTGAACGACGTTCCCCAGACTGTCGTCCTGGTCGCAGCCATCGTGCTGGGCGGCCTCCTCCTGCTCCGCCTGCTCGCCCAGGTCCCTGCCCGGATCGGCCGCGAGCGGCGACCCGAGACGCGCGCGATTCGCGTCATCGGCGTGGGCGGCGGCGGCAGCAACGCCGTCGACTGGATGGTCGAGGCGCGGATCCCTGGCGTGAGCTTCGTTGCCGTCAACACCGATGCCCAGGCGCTCCGCAGATCGCGCGCCGCGACCAGGGTCAGGATCGGCGACACGATTACGCGAGGGCTTGGCTCCGGCGGCGACCCTGAGGCCGGGCGCAAATCCGCCGAGGAGGACGAGGCTCGGATCGCGCAGACCGTAGCGGGGGCCGATCTCGTCTTCATCACCGCCGGTCTCGGCGGCGGCACGGGTTCCGGCGCAGCGCCGATCGTCGCGGCCGACGCGCGGGTCCAGGGCGCCCTGACGATCGCCGTCGTCACCAAGCCGTTTGCGTTCGAGGGCGCGCAGCGCCGGCGGATCGCCGAGACGGCCGTGGCCGAGCTGGCCGCCAGCGTGGATGCGATCATCACGATCCCCAACGATCGCGTGGCCGACGTCGTCGCCGATGACGCGTCGATGCTCGATGCCTTCAGGGCCGTCGACGACGTCCTTCTCCAGGCCGTGCGGGGCATCATCGACCTCCTCAACGGCTCCGGCCTGATCAACCTCGACTTTGCCGACGTGCGCGCCATCATGCAGGGCGCCGGGCCGGCCCTGATCGGCCTGGGTCGTGGCAGCGGCCAGAACCGGGCAGTGGACGCCGCGCGTCAGGCAATCGCGAGTCCGCTACTCGAAGCGAGCGTCCAAGGTGCGCGCAGGATCCTGTTCAACATCTCGGGTCCGTCCGACCTTCGGTTGCGCGAGGTGCAGGCCGCGGCCGACGAGATCCGGGCAAGCGCCGACCCCGACGCGAACGTCATCTTCGGAGCGAGCCTCAATCGGCGGGCCGACGAGGAGGTTCTGATCACCCTGATCGCGACCGGACTGGATCAGACAGCGAGCGCGCCGGCGCCGGCTCGAGCCCCGCAACGAAGGATCGTCGAGGCGCCGAAGACCGTCGAACCGCAAGCGCCGCTGGCCGCGCCGGCCGAAGTCGCCAAGGCGCCCGAAGTCGCCAAAGCGCCCGAATCCGTCGAGGCGGCCGAAGTCGCCAAAGCGCCCGAATCCGTCGAGGCGCCCGAATCCGTCGAGGTGCCCGAAGGGAGGACGCCAGCCCCAGAGGTTGGGTCGGCCGGGAACGGCGGACGCAAACGCCAGCCCAGGATCGACGCGACGCCTCGCCCCGACGCCCCGGCGACACAACGTCAGGGCGTCAGCGAAACCCCGATCTTGCGGGATCGGCGGTCCATCGTCACGCCCGCAGACGAGACGAGCGACGAGGGGGTCGACCTCGAGGTGCCGAGCTTCCTGCGTCGACGTCGGTCCACCTGACCACTCCGCCCGTTGGGCGCGCGCCGGTGGGCGGCCACTCAGGTGTTGCGCACCCCGGCCAGCGCGCTATCGGCCATTTCGCGGCACTGGGCGAGCGTGACCGCGGCCAGCGCATCGCGCACGTCGGCGACCGCCGAGGCTGACATCGACAGGCTCGTGATCCCGAGCCCGACGAGCACCGGGGCGAGGGCCGGCGACGCGGCGGCCTCGCCGCACACGCCAACCGACTTGCCGGCCGCCAGACCGGCCTGGGCCGTCATCCGGATGAGGTCGAGCAACGCAGGCTGCCACGGATCGAGCAGGTCGGCGAGATCGCCGGCCATCCGATCCGCGGCGAGCGTGTACTGGGCGAGGTCGTTGGTTCCGATGCTGAGGAAGTCGGCATGGACCAGGAGATCCGCGGCGCGGAGGGCCGCGGCCGGGATCTCGATCATCGCCCCGGCGACGGGCAGGCCATGCTCGTGGGCAAGATCCGTGAACCACTTCGCCTCGGCTGCGGTGGCGACCATCGGCGCCATCACCCAGACGACAGCGCCCGTGGCCTGCTGGGCGAGGGCCAGCGCCGCGAGCTGATCGGTCAGAATCTCCGGCGAGCGACGAGCGGTTCGAAGGCCGCGGACGCCGAGCGCCGGGTTGGGTTCACCCTCCGGATTGAGGAACGGCAGCGGCTTATCGGCTCCGGCGTCGAGCGTCCGGACGACGATCTTGCGTGCGTCCATCGCCTCGAGGACGCCGATATAGAGCGCGACCTGCTCGTCGACGGCCGGCGCCTCCTGCCGATCGAGATAGAGAAACTCGGTGCGGAAGAGGCCGACACCTTCGGCGTCGACCTTCGCGACGGAGGCCGCTCCAGTGGCGTCGCCGATGTTGAGGAGCAGTGACACGGGCTGGCCGTCCGCGGTCCGGCCAGGCCCGCGGCTGGCGGCTCGCGCCGCACGTCGCTGCCGCTCGCGCTCGTTCGTGGCCGCGGCCGCGTCCGCCGCGATCCCGACGCGCACCTGGCCCGTGCCGCCGTCGACCTCGACCAGCTCCCCGTCACGTAGCGACCCGGCCGCCGGGCAGGCGACGACGGCGGGCAGCCCGAGGGCCCTGGCAAGGATCGCGGTATGGCTCGTTGGGCCGCCTCGGACCGTGACGAGCGCGAGCACCCGCTCCGGGGTCAGCGTCACCGTGTCGGCCGGGGCGAGGTCGTCGGCCACGAGGATGAACGGCGTGTCTCGCTCGGGCACGCCGGGCAGCGGCTGGCCGAGTAAACGGGCGACAGCCCGGTCGCGCACATCGTCGAGGTCCCCCACGCGCTCCGCCATGTAGCCGCCGAGATCGAGCAGCAACGCCTTGAAGGCTTCGATAGCGCGGTCCACGGCCCACGCGGCCGGCTCGCCCTTCGCGGTCGCCGACCGGATCGCCTCCTCGAGGGATGGGTCGCGGGCGATCATCGCCGTCGCCTCGAGGACTTCGGCTGCGCCGGGGATCGCGCTGGCCGCCGCCCGCCGCTCGAGGTCGTCGGCGGTGGCGGACAAGGCGGCGATCGCGGCCTCAACCTCCGCATCGACGTCGACGACTTCGGGGTACTCGAGCGGCAAGCGCGGCCGCGGACCCATCAGCGCGACCGGACCGGCGGCGCGGCCCGGACAGACGCCGATTCCCTGGAGCAGCGGCGGTGCCTGGGAAGCCTCGGGCGGGGCAGGGTCGATCGTCATCGAGCCGGCCTCAGGCGGGATCGTCGTGGTCCTCAGCGACCACCTTCGCTACGGCCTCGAGCGCCTCGGCGGCGCCGTCGCCATCTGCCTCCAACGTGACGGTGTCCCCGTTCCTTGCCCCGAGGGCGAGGACCCGGAGGATGCTTCGGGCGTCGACCGGCGTGCCGTCGCCCTTTCGGATCGTGATCTTCACCGGCTGTTCCGATGCCGCCTTCACGAAGAGGGCCGCCGGTCGGGCGTGCAGCCCGATCCGCGAGCCGACGATGACCTCTCGCTGCGCCACGATGCTGTCCTCCATGGCCGGCCCCTACCGGGACCCGATCCCCGTCACGGTTCGATCGTGACCTTGATGCCCTCGCCACGCGAGACGATGCCGATTGCGTCGAGCACGCCCTCCAGCGGCAGCCGATGGGTGATCAGATCCTTGACCGGGACCTCACCGCTTGCGATCAGGGCCAGGGCCTGCTTGTTGTGAGCAGGGCTCGACCCGTTGGCGCCGACGATCGTCAGCTCACGATAGTGGACCAGGTTCGAGTCAAGGGTGATCGTTGGATGGTCCTTCGGCAAGCCACCGAAGAACGAGATCCGGCCACGCCGGGCGACCATCCGCAGCGCATCTTCCTGCGCCTTGCCCGACGCAGCGGCAGTGATCGCCACGTCGACGCCGCGACCGCCCGTCAGATCGAGCACGGCCTGGACCGGATCGACGTCGCTGCCGCCGATGGCCGCGTCGGGTGCGACGACGGCCGCCGACATGTCGAGGCGCTGCTGGTTCAGCTCGACGAGGAAGACGCGGGCCGCGCCGCGCGCCCGGGCCAGGCGCACGTGGAGGCAGCCGATCGGGCCGGCACCGATGACCACGACGTCGTCGCCGGGTCCGACCCGGGCGAGCTCCTGGGCATTGATGGCGCAGGCGAACGGCTCGCTCACCGAGGCCTCGTCGAACCCGACCCCGTCGGGGATGAGGTTGAGGCCGTCGACCCGCAGCACCTCGTGGGGCACGACGAGGTACTCGGCGAAGCCGCCCTCGTATTGGTAACCGACCGATGTCTGGTTGGGACAGATCGTCATCCAGCCCCGCAGGCAGTCCGGGCAGGTACCGTCGGGAACCGCGGCGATCACCTGGACGTGGTCGCCGACCTTCCACGGTCTGCCATCCCCGGCGGGCTTGACCTCGGACCCGATCTCGACGACCTCGCCCGCGATCTCGTGGCCCATGATCCGCGGCGGGTCGATGTTCTGGTGGCCGGACTTGTAGATCTTGACGTCGGTGCCACACGTCGAGCAGTTGCGGACCCGGATCTTGACTTCGGCCGGACCGGGCGAGGGCTCCGGGGCGTCCTCGATCCGGATGTCGCCCGGCGCGTAGAACCGGGCGACTCTCACGGGTGGCCCCCCTGATGGGCTTCCCCGGCGGCCGGGTTCAGCCGAGCCAGGACGTCGTCGACGTCGGTCGCGTTACGCAGGGCCTCGGCGCTGTCGCCTTCGACGAGGATCTCGGCGAGCGCCGACAGGACGCCGACGTGCTCGTCGCCGCTGGCGGCAATGGGAATGCACAGGTAGACGGTCTCGCCGTCCCAGTCCACCCCATCGGGATACTGGATGAAGCCAAGGGCGGTCCGGCGGACGAGCGCGCGGGCCGCGTCGGTGCCATGGGGGATGGACACGCCTTCGCCCATGTAGGTCGAGATCTGGCCCTCCCGCTCCAGGATGGCCGCGGCGTAGCCCACGTCGACTGCGCCCAGCTCCTCCAGTAGCGCCCCTGACTGGCGCAGCGCGTCCCACTTGTCGTCGGCGTGCTGCGCCAGCCGGATTGCCTCGCGAACGAGGACGCCCGCCGCCGGAGGCGGCGGGCCTGGGTCAATCGGCAAGGGACCCACCATCTCGGATGGCCGCTTCGACCCGTTCGAACGCCGGGTCGCCCATAAAGAGCTGGAAGGGCACGACGACCGCGCCTGGAGCGATGCCCCGGGCCCGATCCGCGAGCCCGGCATGGCAGACGACCACCTGGGCGTCGGCCGGGATCGAGTTGACCGGGACGTGGTCGACGGTCACGTCGTACTTCTTCAATCGATTGCGCATCTGGCTGGCGACCATGACGCTGCTGCCCATGCCGGCATCGCAGGCAATGGTCACCTTTCGGACGTCACGGCCGTTGATCTCTGTCATCCATCAGGCTCCGCTTGTCGCCGCGGCCGCACTCGTCGAGGTCTCGGCATCCGGCTGTTCGGCGCGGCCGAAGCCGAGCAGCGCTGAGGCGACTCCGAACGATACGCCACACGCCACGACGATCGCAGCGAGCACACCGAAGTAGCCGTCCTTGGGCGTCACCGCCATGTAGGCGAAGATGCTGCCCGGCGACGGCGTGGCGACGAGCCCAGCGCCCGTGACGACCGCGGTGGCAACACCGGAGGCGCCGCCGGCGATGGCCGCGATGATCAGCCGCGGGTTCGCCAGCACGTACGGGAAGTAGATCTCGTGAATGCCACCGAAGAAGTGGATGATGATCGCTCCTGGGGCACTTGGTCGCAGGGCACGCGGACCAAAGAACCAGACTGCCAGAC
>Ga0210378_10001329_pt1 | contig 12889 bp, 11 predicted proteins | sample PLM1_60_b1redo_FD_155465 | JGI IMG/M metagenome (GOLD analysis project Ga0210378, IMG submission 155465) | Groundwater sediment microbial communities from an aquifer in East River, Colorado, USA - PLM1_60_b1 redo | ecosystem: Environmental > Terrestrial > Soil > Riparian zone | place: USA: East...
ACACCGGGAACTACAAGCTCGACCACACGCCGGTCGACGGCCTCCGGACCGATGTCGGCAAGCTCGCGGAGATCGGAAACCGCGGTGTCGACCTGCTCCTGGGCGACTCGACGAACGCGGAGCGTCCGGGCGTCACGGGCTCCGAACGACTCGTCGGCGAGGCTTTCCGCCAGATCATCCCGGTGCGGGAAGGTCGCGTCCTCATCGCGTGTTTCGCCTCGAACGTCCACCGCATGCAGCAGGCAGTCGACGTCGCGATCGAGACCGGGCGCAAGGTCTGTGTCGTCGGGCGCTCGATGCGCAAGAACCTGAACATCGCCCGGAACCTCGGGTACCTCGAGGCGCCCGACGACACCTTCATCCGTCCTCCTGAGCTTGCGGAGCTCGCCCCGCGCGAGGCGCTCGTCCTTTGCACGGGCAGTCAGGGCGAGCCGCTCTCGGCACTCACCCGCATTGCGTACAACGACCACCCGGCCGTGAGCGTCGACCGGGGCGACACGGTCATCCTGTCTGCGAAGCCGGTGCCCGGGAACGAGCTCCGTGTCCACGACACGATCAATCATCTGGCAAAGTCGGGGGCGGAAGTCCTGCACCAGGAGATCGCGAACGTGCACGTGTCCGGCCACGGCAACGCCGAGGAGCTGAGGACAGTGCTCGGCCTGGTGCGGCCGAAAGGCGTCATGCCCGTCCACGGCGAGTTCCGGATGCTCGCGGCCCACGCACAGCTCGCCCGGGAGAGCGGCGTGCCGGCGGGCTCGATCGTCCTGGCCGAGAACGGCTCGGTCGTCGAGCTCGACGAGCGTGGCCCGCGGATCGTCGACCGGGTCGAGACGGGCGTCACGTTCGTCGACGGCCTCGGGGTCGGCGATGTGCGTGACGTCGCTATTCGGGACCGACGGCATCTGTCGGAACATGGCGTGGTCATCGTCGTCGCCACGGTCGGCATGAACGGCGCGCGCGCGACCGGCGCGCCCGAGCTGATCGCGCGCGGGTTCGGCGAGACCACACCGCTGCTGGACGAGATGCGGGGCGAGGCGGAGCGGGTGCTCGCCGAGTGTCTCCAGGGGGAGGTCAGCGAGATCAAGCTCCTCCAGGAGCACCTGCACGATGCGCTCGCGCAGCTCGTTTACGACAGAACGGGGAGGCGGCCGATGATTCTTCCCGTCATAGTGGAAGTATGAGCGCGCTACGCGCCAAACGTTCACGAGAGCGGGCCATGCAAGGTCGGTGCAAATGAGCATCGTCCGGCCCGAGCCCGGTTGGCCGGATCTCCTGGTCGATTACGCCCCTGACGGGATGACGGCGCAGCGGCTCGTCGCCCAGCTGCGCGCATGCCAGGTGGCGGCGCTCTCTTTCTGCCGTCTGCTCGAACGTTGGGCGAGGGGAGAGGCAGAACCGTCGACGCCCGGGGGACGGGAGGCCGCATTGGCGCGCGCCGCCGAGCGGGCCGAGACGGCGCTCGCGGGGCTCGAAGGGCCCTTGGGGCGCTACCTCCTCGAGCTCGAGGCGGACCACGCCGAGGGACGCTCCTGGTACGGCGAGCCGGGGCGGGCCGAGCTCGTCGAGTGGCAGCCCGTGCTGAAGCGGGCGGGTGTCCAGGCTTCGCCGGTTCGGGTCGCGCAGGCCTATCTCGAGCTCGCGGTGCTCGTGCGGGCGCTCGAAGGACTGGCCACGGCGGCTCGCATGCGTTCCGCACCGGAGCCGTCCGACCTCTGGGCCGGCCTCTTCGACCTGCGTGAGAACCTCCTCGGCCGCGCAGTCGAGGACCTCAGGGCGCTCGCCGCCTAACGCCGCAAAATCACAATTTGTGTTGCATCACTCGCGCCACGCGCGCGAGTTTCTTCTTCATCGTCGAGCCACCGTGCCGCGCTGGGAACCGCTTCACGTCGACTACGTGATCGCAATGCGCGTCCTCGACTCGTTCGGGATGCCGTATGCCGAGTTGTGGCGTCAGTTGCGGCCTGTTTCCGCGCGTCTCGGGATTCCGCGGCCGAGCTACTGGCGTGTCCGCAGGTTCGTGATCGCCGATCGTCGAAGGAAGGGCCAGAACACCGAAGCCCTCAACCGAGTCGTGTGCGATCTCTTCGCAGGGCTCTCGCCGCTGCCGCGGCTGTGATGCAACGCAAACTCTTTTCAGAGGGGTCGCGCTGATCGCGTCGAACCTCGCGGCCATGGCGCGACGACGCAAGAAGCGCGCGGTCAGGCCTCGCGCGCCCGCGCGTGTGAGGAAGACCAAGCGCGCCAAGAAGGCGCGCGGCCACCAGCATCCCGAGCTGGTCGGTCTCGGGCTGGCCGCACTCGGGCTGTTCCTGGCCACCGTCGTCTACCTGGGGTGGAGTGGAGGGCAGGTCGGCACCTGGCTGACCGACGGCCTGGCGGCGGTCATCGGGGGGGCCGTGTATGCGCTGCCGCTCGGATTGCTCCTCGTCGGCTCACTGATGCTGGCACGGAGTGACCTCGTCGACGTTCGTCCCTTCCGCACCGGCCTGGCGGTCTCGACTTTCGGGCTCATGCTCACCCTCGGCGAGCACGGGGGCTATCTCGGCCGGGGCCTGCACACTGTCTTCGGCACCCTGCTCGGGAGCACCGGCGCCGCCCTCGCGGGTGGGACGGCGCTCACAGCGGGAGCGCTCCTACTGACCGGAGCCTCCGCCGGGGCACTTCTCCGGCGTGGCGCAACGGCCGCACGCCGGTCCCTCGACCGCACCCTCCCGGAGGTCATAGAGGAGCCGCCGGAGCTGATCTCGACGGCGAACGCCCGCGCGCCGCTTGTCGATGCCGCCTCCGCCTACCCCGACGTCGTCGGCATGGCCGAGCCCGCTCCACTGATCCCCTTCCCGGAGCCCGAGACGGAAGAACCCGTCGAGCAAACGAGCCTGTTCAACGCCTCTCCGGCCATCGAGGACTACCGGCTGCCGGACCGCAGCCTGCTCCGCAGCTCCGGGACGAAGGGCAACGCGACCCCCGAAGCGAGCGGGCAGATCGCGCAGGCGCTCGTGCAGGCGCTCTCGGACTTCGGCGTCCAGGCGTCGGTCATGGGCGAGATCACCGGGCCGCGCGTGACCCGCTACGAGCTCCAGCTCGCGCCCGGCACGAAGATGTCGAAGGTCGCCGCGCTCAAGGACGATCTGTCCTACGCCCTCGCGACGACCGAGATCCGGATCCTGGCGCCGATCCCCGGGAAGCAGGCCGTCGGCGTCGAGGTGCCGAACCTGTCGCCGAACCTCGTCACTCTCGGCGACATCTACGACGACCTGCCGCAGACAGCCAGCCCACTCGCTGTCTGGCTGGGCAAGGACATCTCCGGCAACGCCGTCTGGACCGATCTCGCCCGCATGCCCCACATCCTCATCGCCGGGACGACCGGCTCCGGCAAGTCGGGCTGCATCAACACGATCCTCACCTCCGTACTGCTGCGCGCGAATCCGGACGACGTCCGCATGATCCTCATCGACCCGAAGCGGATCGAGCTCAGCTACTACGAGTCGATCCCGCACCTGCTCGCACCGGTCGTCTCGAGCCCGAAGGAGGCGACGGCGGTGCTCGCCAACGTCATCGGCGAGATGGAGCGCCGGTACGAGCGCCTGAGCCAGGTTCGCGCGCGGAGCCTGCCGGAGGCGAACCGGGCCTTCCGCGAGCGCGGCGAGCCGCAGCTCCCGTACCTCCTCGTCGTCATCGACGAGCTCGCGGATCTGATGATGATCTCGCCGCAGGCCGTCGAGGACGCGGTCATCCGCCTGGCCCAGAAGTCGCGCGCGGTCGGAATTCACCTCGTGCTCGCGACGCAGCGGCCCTCCGTCGACGTGATCACGGGGATGATCAAGGCGAACGTCCCCTCGCGGATCGCCTTCGCGGTCTCGAGCCAGACCGACTCGCGTGTGATCATCGACCAGGGTGGGGCGGAGAGCCTCCTGGGCCAGGGCGACATGCTCTTCAAGCCGCTCGGCACGTCGCGGCTCCAGCGTGTTCAGGGCGCCTACGTGAGCGAAGAGGAGATCGCGCTCGTCGTCGAGCAGTGCCGCGGCCAGCGCGAGCAGGAGCTCGACCCGTCCCTGCTCGAGGCGCCGGAGCCACCACCGGGCGAGGACGACGCCGGCGACGACGAGTTCGATCCCGACGAGGATCCGCTCCTCGACCGGGCGATCGAGGTCGTCGTCCAGGCCCAGACGGCTTCCACCTCGCTCCTCCAGCGGCGACTCCGTGTCGGCTACACGCGCGCCGGGCGCCTGGTCGACATGCTCGAGCGTCGCGGCATCATCTCGGGGTACGAAGGCAGCAAACCGAGGAGAGTGCTGGTCGACGAAGCTCAGCTCGACCGCGTCCTCAGCTAGTGGTTTAGCATCGGCCCGCTGACATCAAGCGCGGGCCTAGAGGAGGATGTGGTGACAAGAACGAAATGGACGTGGCTCTCAGTCACGCTGACAGCGGTTTTCCTTGCAGTGGCCGCCACCGCCTGCGGCGGCGACAGCGGTGGAGGCGGCGGCGATCAGAAGAAAGTCGGCCTCGTGACGGACACGGGCGGCGTCGACGACCGCGGCTTCAACCAGTTCTCGATCGAGGGGCTGAAGAGCGCGGAGGACGATTTCGACTTGAAGACGCGCGTCTACGTCTCGAACTCGGCCGACGACTACAAACCGAATCTGACGGCGGCTGCCGACGACGGGAACGAGCTCGTCGTCGCCGTCGGCTTCCTGCTCGGTCCGTCGGTGATCGAGGTCGCGAAGGAGTTTCCCGATACCAGCTTCGCCGGCGTCGACCAGTTCTACGGCGGAGAGGGCTGCAAGAAGGGCGGGACGTGCGAGGAGCCGAACGCACTCGGCATGGTCTACCCGACCGAGGAATCCGGGTATGAGGCGGGCGTAGTCGCGGCACTGATGACGAAGAGCGGCACCGTGTCGACGGTGGGTGGAAAGAAGATCCCGCCGGTCGACAACTGGATCGCCGGTTTCCAGCAGGCAGTCCACGACACGAAGCCCGGCGTGAAGACGCTCAACGCCTACTCGCAGGACTTCGAGGACCTGGCGAAGTGCAAGGAGATCGCGCTCGACCAGATCGGACGCGGGTCGGACGTCATCTTCCAGGTCGCCGGGAAGTGCGGCCTCGGCGCTCTCGACGCGGCCTGCGAGAAGGGCAAGATCGCGATCGGGGTCGACGTCGACCAGTCGTCGCAGGGCGACTGTGTCGTCACCAGCGCGCTGAAGCCGCTGGAGAGCTCGGTCTACGAGATCATCAAGGCCTTCGACGAAGGCACGTTCAAGGGCGGCACGAACAACTTCTACGGCGTGGAGCAGCTTCCGGACGCGAAACTGCTGACGGATTTCCACGGAGACGTGCCGCAGAGCGTGAAGGACGCGGTCGCCAAGGCGGACAAGGGCCTGAAGAGCGGCAAGATCGACCCGCCGGCAACACTCGACAAGGTCAAGTAGGAACCGATCGGGTTGCGGGGGCGGACGCCCCGTCCGCCCCCGTACGATCTGGCGTCATGAACCAGGCGCCTCTCCTCGAGCTGAAGGGGATCGTCAAGCGCTTCCCCGGCGTCGTCGCCAACGACCACGTCGATTTCGACTTGCGTCGAGGCGAGGTGCATGCGCTGCTCGGCGAGAACGGGGCCGGCAAGTCGACGCTCATGAACGTCCTCTACGGCCTCTACCACCCCGACGAGGGCGAGATCCGGGTCAAGGGGCAACCGGTCTCGATCCATTCCCCGAAGGACGCGATCGACCTCGGGATCGGGATGGTGCACCAGCACTTCATGCTCATCCCGGTCATGACCGTGGCCGAGAACATCGTCCTCGCGACCGAGCCCAGACGGGCCGGCGTCCTCCTCGACTACGACGCCGCTGTGGCGCGCGTCGAGCAGATCGCGCGCACGTTCAAGTTCGTCGTCGATCCCGGAGCGCGCGTCGAGAACATCGGCGTCGGCCAACAGCAGCGCGTCGAGATCCTGAAGGCCCTCTACCGAGGCGCCGACGTGCTCATCCTCGACGAGCCGACGGCGGTGCTGACGCCGCAGGAGGCGAAGGAGCTTTTTGCAATCCTGCGCACCCTGACCCGGGAGGGCATGTCGGTTGTCTTCATCAGCCACAAGCTGAAGGAGGTACTCGAGATCGCCGACCGGATCACCGTCCTCCGCCGCGGTCAGAAGATCGAGACGCTCCCCCGCAAGGGCGCGACCTCCGAGACGCTCGCTCGGTTGATGGTCGGTCGGGAGGTGCTGCTCCGAGTCGAGAAGAAGCCGGCTGAGCCGGGCGAGCCGCTCTTGCGCGTCGAGAGCCTGACAGTCCGGGACGAGAGGGGGCTGAACGCGGTCCGCGACGTGTCGTTCGAGGTGCGGACCGGCGAGATCGTCGGGCTGGCCGGAGTCGATGGGAACGGCCAGACGGAGCTGATCGACGCGCTCACCGGCCTCCGCAAGCCGGCTGCGGGGCGCATCCGTGTAGGAGACACGGACATCGCGGGCGCGAACGCGCGCCATGCGCTCGACGCCGGCGAGGGCCATATCCCGGAGGACCGGCAGCTCCGCGGGCTCGTGCTCGAGTTCAGCCTCGCAGAGAACCTCGCGCTGCACGACTACCGGCACGAGCCGGATTCGCGATTCGGCTGGCTCTTTCCGCGTCGGCTCTTCAACAGCGCGCGGAGCCTCCTGCGCGAGTTCGACGTGCGCGGCGGACAGCCGCAGACGCCGGCCTCGGCGCTGTCGGGCGGTAACCAGCAGAAGCTCGTCGTCGCACGGGAGGTGAGCCGCGACCCGCGAGTGCTGGTCGCCGCACAGCCGACGCGTGGCCTCGACGTCGGCGCAATCGAGTTCGTCCACCGCCGGCTCGTCGAGGAGCGCGACGAGGGACGAGCTGTCCTCCTCGTCTCGCTGGAGCTGGACGAGATCCTCTCGCTCTCTGACCGCATCCTCGTCATCTACGAGGGCCGAATCGTGGGCGAGTACGGACCGGACGTGTCCGACGAGGAACTGGGGATCGCGATGACCGGCGGCGCCCGCAAGGACGCGGCATGACCGAGCCTGTCCTGCCAGAAGAACAAGGAGGGTTCTCGGGGCTCGCCGCCTTCTACGAGCGGGCCGGAGGAGTCATCGTCCCGATCGCCGCGGCGGCGGTCGCGTTCCTGATCGGAGGCCTCGTTGTTCTCATCACCGGCCACAACCCGATTACGGCCTACCGGGCGATTTTCGAAGGCACAGGATTTAACTGGCCCTACCGTTTCCTGACCGGCCAGGACCGCTCGGAGTCCGCGCGTGACCTGCAGCAGACACTCGTCGTGGCGACGCCGCTGATGCTGACCGCGCTTGCCGTCGCCTTCGCCTTCCGCTGCGGCCTCTTCAACATCGGCGGCCAGGGTCAGTACTGGCTTGGATTCATCGGGGCGCTCTTGATCGGCACGCATCTGCACGGTCTCAACAGGCCCATGCATGTCGCAGCCGGCATCCTCGCCGGGATTGTCTTCGGGGCGCTCTGGGGCGGAATCGCGGGCTTGCTGCGGGCGACGGTCGGAGCACACGAGGTGATCACGACGATCATGCTCAACTGGATCGCGATCTTCGGTGGCCAGTATCTCTTCGAGCTGAACGGGCCGCTCCAGGGGCCGATCGCATCCCTGCCCCGATCCGAGGTGATCGACGACTCGGCGAAGCTGTGGAACGTCTGGGGCCACTTCCAGGCGCTCCACGCCGGCATCTTCATCGCGCTCGCCGCGCTCGTCGTCTACTACGTCGTGCTCAACCGGACGACGCTGGGCTTCGAGGTGCGCGCGGTTGGCTTCAACCCGGAGGCCGCCCGCTACGGAGGGATCCCCGTGCGCCGCAGCTACTTCCTCGCCCTCGCCATCTCCGGGGCGTTCGCCGGGCTCGCCGGCGCGGTCAACGTGCTCGGCTTCAAGTACTCGGTCGACACGAGCGACTTCGGGAGCCAGGTCGGCTTCACCGGCATCGCCGTCGCGTTGCTCGGCCGGAACAAGGCCATCGGGATCTTCTTCGCCTCGCTGCTCTTCGCCGGCCTCCAGACGGGCACTTCTACGCGTCAGCTCGATCCCGATGTGTTCGATCCGGCGCTCGCCACCGACCTTGCAACAATGATCCAGGCGCTCGTCATCTTCTTCGTCGGCGCTGAGCTCCTGATTCTGTACGTCTGGCGCGCACGCCGCCACGTGCGGATTCGGCGGCCCGTACGGGAGGAGCCCGCTCTGTGATCGACGCGGCCCGCGACCGACTTTTCATGGATGTGGGTCGGCTCGACGGTGCGCGCGGGCTCGGCACGCTCGGGGTTCTCCTCGGGCTGCTGGCGCTCTGGCTGGCATTGCCGCCGTGGACGATTCGCGACCCCGCCGTCCCCGTCGTGGTCGGCGTCCTCGCTGCCGGCTGCGCGGCGGCCGCGTGGGTGAGGGGCGACCACAAGGCAGGCGCGTGGGCGCTCGCCGCGGCCGTCCTCGGCACGGGTGCAGCGCTGTGGACGCAAGGCGTCGAGCAGGAGACGCTCGAGAGCATCTTCACCGCGGGCCTCCTCGCTTCGACGCTGCGATTTGCGACCCCGCTCGCGTTTGCAGCTTGCGGTGGAATTTTCTCCGAGCGCTCCGGCGTCGTGAACATCGGTCTCGAGGGGATGATGCTGATGGGCGCCTTCTTCGCCGTGTGGGGCTCGATCTGGAGCGGGACGTGGTTCGTCGGTCTCCTGATGGCGATGATCTTCGGCGGGCTCCTCGCGCTGGTTCATGCGTTCTTCTCGATTCAGCTCCGCGCCGATCAGATTGTCAGCGGCTTCGCCGTCAACTTCCTCGCTCTTGGCCTGACGGGCTACCTCTTCAGCTCGATCTATCCGGACGGAATCCCAGCGGCCGACGTCTCCCGGGTGCCGGAGCTCGACCTGGGCTTCCTCGACGGCATTCCGGCGCTCGGCGACTTCCTCGCAGGCGTCTTCGGCGGCCTCAGCCTGCTCGTCTGGCTCATGTTTGCCGTCGTCATCCTCTCCTACGTCGTCCTCTTCAAGACGCCGATCGGGCTCCGAATCCGCTCCGTCGGCGAGCATCCGCGCGCGGCCGACACGGTCGGGATCTCCGTCTACCGAGTGCGGTACCTCGCCGTCGTGACGTCCGGCGTGCTCGCCGCACTAGGTGGGGCGTTCCTCTCGATCGGGTTCACCGGCACGTTCTCCGAGAACATGACGAGCGGGCGCGGCTTCATCGCGCTCGCGGCCGTCATCTTCGGCAAATGGCGGCCCGGCTGGGCCTTCGTCGCCACGCTGCTCTTCGGGTTCGGTTTCGCGGTCTCGATCCCGCTCCAGCGCGAAGCCGACATCTCCGCGAACATCATCTCGACAGTGCCGTACCTGCTGACCTTGGTCGCCGTCGCCGGCCTGATCGGTCGCTCGATTCCCCCAGCCGCAGTTGGCCGTCCCTACGTCAAGCAGTAACGGAGGCCGGCCGCGGAACCGCGCGGCTCCGGTCTCGGTCTTGCTCGGGCTGCTCGCGATCGCTGCGATCCCGGTGGCGGCCGCGATCACCGGCACGCGCGAGGACCTTCGGCTCGTGCACGCAGGGTTCGCGGTTCCGGTCGCCGCGGCGCTCGCGATCGCCGCCATCCTGGTCGCGCGCCGCGCACGGCGGCGCCTCGAGCGGACGCTCGGCCGCGCAGGCGGAGCGAAGACTGCGCGGACCGGCCAGATCCTGGGCTGGCTCGGCTTCTACGTCGCCCTCATCGCCAGCATCTCCCTCGGGGTCTACGCGCTCGAGTACTTCGTCTTCGACTGACCGCCCGCAACAAGCACCGGCAATACATACCGGCTTCTGGCCCGCGATCACGCGGCGCCAGAGCCCAGCGCCAGAGCCCACCCTCGCCCTTGCGAAGGCTGCAAGCCTTGGCCGCGGACGAGTGCGGCCTCTGGCTTGGTGCTCGCGACCCAGAAACTCGGCAGCATTACCGGCCGGGGCACTAGACTCCCAGGCTCCCCGTGTTCGAGATCGGTAATAGCCTCCGAGAGGCTCGTCTGCGGCAGGGGCTCGATTTTCCGGAGATCGAGCAAGCGACGAAAATTCGCAGCAAGTACTTGCGCTCGCTCGAGGAAGAGCAGTTCGAGGTGCTGCCCGCCCAGACCTACGTCAAGGGCTTTCTCCGCTCCTACGCGGACTATCTCGGGCTCGACGGGCAGCTCTACGTCGACGAGTTCAACTCGCGCTACGTGCGCGGGGAGCTCGAGGAAGAGGAAAAGCCGTTCCGGCCGACCGGCGGAAGCCTGGGACGCTCGAGCTCATTCCAGGGGAAGGCCGTCATGCTGACCTTGGCCGTGATTGCCGGCCTGACGGTCTTCGTCTTCGCGGCCGCCAAGTGGGGCGATCGCAACCCGCCGTCCGATGTCGTCCTGGACAACAATCCTCCGCCGACGAAGGCTCATCGGCGCCCTGTTGCGCGCCTCGCGGTTTCCGGCGTGCAGGGAGGCGCCTACGTCTGGATCTACCGGGGGTCGCGCGCCGGCAAGCCGATCTATCAGGGGACGCTCGAAGGCGGACGTCGGCTGACCTTCGTCGGCAGGCGTCTCTGGATCTACGTTTTCGCGCCGGCCAACTTGCGACTTCGGCTCAACGGGAAGAGCTGGGTCGTGCCGGGCCGAGGTCAAGGCTCGCGCCGCTGGCTCGAGGTGACACCGACCCGCATCGCGCTCGCTTCCTCGCTCGGTTGACCCCAGAGCGGGCTGGGTTGGAATTCGATGTGGGTCGACCGGTCGTTTCAGACGCATGCACGCGGAAGCAGGCAGGGCCGCAGGCAGAGCCCGCGGCCCTTCGAAGCGGCAGCGCAAGCGCAGCCGCGGCCCGAGCATGCTGAGGGCGGCGCCGCAAGCGTCGCCTCGCGCAGCGGTCGTCGTCACCGGCAGCGAGTTGATTCGAGGCGGTCGCCGCGACCAGAACGGCCCTTTCCTTGCCCGTGAGCTCACCGCACGCGGTCTCGAGCCGGCGCGGATCACGCTCGTCGGCGACGAGGCCGATGAGCTGGAGGAGGCGCTCAGAGAGGGGCTCGAGGCCGATCTGCTCGTCGTCTCGGGCGGGCTCGGGCCGACGCACGACGATCGCACGGTGGAGGTGCTTGCCCGCGCCGCAGGGCTGGAGGCGAGAGTCGATCCCGCGCTCGAGCGGGAGATCGAGGAGGTCTCGCGCCGAATCGCCGAGCGGCTCGGACGGCCGTACGCCGACTTCGAGGCTGGGGTCAGGAAGCAGGCGACGATCCCCGACAGGGGCCGGGCGATCGGCATCGCCGGAACGGCACCCGGCCTGGTCGTGGAGACGGACGGCGCGGTCGCGGTCGTGTTGCCCGGCCCGCCCCCGGAGCTGCAGCGGCTCTGGCGGGCCGCCCTCGAGGCCGGCCCTGTGCAGCGAGTGCTCGCGCGCGCGGAGCCACTTTCTCGTCGCGTCCTGCGTTTCTACGGGGTCAGCGAATCGGCGGTGGCGAGGGCGCTGGCCGAAGCCGGAGGGGAGCCCGAAGGCGTGCAGGCAACGGTGTGCGCGCACGACGGCGAGATCTGGGTCGAGCTCTTCGGCAACGCGGAGGCCGTCGCTGGGCGACTCCGCGTCGAGCTCGCTGAGTACCTGTTCGCCGAGGACGACCGGGCGGTCGAGGAGCTCGTGCTCGAGGCCTGTCGGGCGCAGGGGCTGTCCCTGGCTGTCGCGGAATCCTGCACCGGCGGGCTCGTGGCGGCGCGCCTGACGTCGGTCGCGGGCGCGAGCGACGTCTTTCGCGGAGGGCTCGTCGCCTACGAGAACGATGTCAAGCTCGCGCAGCTCGCCGTACCGGAAGAGACGCTCGCCGCCCACGGCGCCGTCTCGGCGGAGACCGCCGCCGCGATGGCGGCAGGCGTCCGTCAGTCGCTGGGCGCTGAGGTCGCGCTCGCGACGACCGGGATCGCCGGCCCCGGAGGAGCAACGCCTGAGAAGCCCGTCGGACTCGTTTATCTACACGTCGCCGGCTCTCGCGGACAGCTGGCGCGGATGTTGCACCTCCCCGGCGACCGTGAGGCCGTGCGCCGCCGGGCAACGGCGGCCGCTCTTCATCTTCTCCGCGAGCTTCTGGCACAAAGCCGTGACAACTCCGCGTGACCGCCTCCGGTAGCGTCGAGGGTCATGAGCGGCTTCGGCTCTTTCTCGGCTTCCCTCTGCCCGCGGCGGCGGTGCGCGCTGTCGCCCGCTGGCAGGAGCGGGACCTCGGAGCCCCTCCGGGGACGCGAATCGTGCCCGGGCCGAACATGCACGTCACGATCGCGTTCCTCGGCTCTCGCCCCAGCACCGAGCTGGACTCGATTACCGCCGTCCTGCGCGCAGCCGCCGAGGGAGTCCCCCCGCCTGTGCTCACGCCTACTCGCTATCGCGAAACGCGGTCCGTCGGCATGCTCGTCTTCGCCGATGAGGAGGGGCGCGCGGCTCAGATCGCGCAGGCTGCCCACGGGGGGCTGGAGCAGCTTGGGGTCTACGAACCGGAGCGGCGGCCGTGGCTTCCGCACTTCACCGTGGTCCGTTTTCGCGAACGACCTCGCCTCCAGCCGGCGATCCCGGAGCTCGGAGCGGTGACGATGTCCGGTGCGGCTGTTTACATATCGCGGCTGCGCCGAACTGGAGCGCAGTACGAAGTCGTGGAATTGGTTCCGCTAGGAGGTGGATGAGGTTGGATCGCGAGCAGTCACTCGACGTCGCACTCGGCCAGATCGAGCGCCAGTTCGGCAAGGGGTCGGTCATGCGCATGAACGACCACGCGCAGGTGGCCACAGGTGCGGTCTCGACAGGATCGCTGACGCTCGACCTCGCCCTCGGAGTGGGGGGCCTGCCGCGCGGACGGATCGTCGAGGTCTTCGGGCCGGAGTCCTCGGGGAAGACGACCCTCGTCTACCACGTCATCGCCGAGGCGCAG
>Ga0210378_10001330_pt1 | contig 12887 bp, 8 predicted proteins | sample PLM1_60_b1redo_FD_155465 | JGI IMG/M metagenome (GOLD analysis project Ga0210378, IMG submission 155465) | Groundwater sediment microbial communities from an aquifer in East River, Colorado, USA - PLM1_60_b1 redo | ecosystem: Environmental > Terrestrial > Soil > Riparian zone | place: USA: East...
GCCGTCGAGTCCGGGCTCATCGCCGCCGCCGGGATGTTCCGCGAGCTCGGGGTGGTGTTCTCGCTGGCCGTCACGTTGCTCGAGTATGGGGAGTGGCTGGTCCGGCAGGGCCGCAGAGAGGAAGCAGAGCCGCTGCTCGAGGAGGCCAGGATGGTGTTCGAGAGATTACAGGCAACCCCCTGGCTCGACCGGCTCGGCCGCGCTACCGGGCACCTTGTCGCGGCGTCCGGATGACCCGACAGGACCTATAGCGGAACGTGCGAGAGGACCATGATGCGTGGCTCGGTCATCTCATCCATCGCGTAACGAAGGCCCTCGCGGCCGTAGCCCGACTCCTTCGCCCCACCGTACGGCATCTGGTCGGCCCTGAACGCCGACACGTCGTTGACTATCACACCGCCGACCTCTAGCTCCCGGTGTGCCAGCATGGCCCGTTCGATCGACGAAGTGAACACGCCTGCCTGCAGCCCGTAGGGTGAGTCGTTGACCTGGGCCAAGGCCTCCTCATACGTCTCGTACCTCTGCACCGTGACCACCGGCCCGAAGATCTCCTCGCACCGGACCTTCATCTCCGGGCTGGTGTTCGCCAGGATCGTCGGGTAGTAGAGGGTCCCCTCCCTCCGGCCGCCCGTAAGGAGTTCTGCCCCCTGCTCGACCGCCTCGTTCACCCAGGCCTCGATCCGATCCAACGACCCCTCGTCTATGACCGGCCCGACGTCCACCGTCGGGTCGAGCGGGTCCCCAACCTTGAGCGATTCGACCTGCTTGATCAGCCTCGTGACGAAGTCCTCGTAGACCTCCGACTGGACGAACACCCGCTGGACCGAGATGCAGGACTGCCCCGCCTGGTAGTACCCCCCGAAGGCCACCCGCGCGGCGGCGTTATCCAGGTCCGCGTCGGAATGAACGATAACGCCGGCGTTGCCGCCCAGCTCGAGGGTCGCGTGCTTCCGTGGGTCAAGGCCCTTCAGCCGCCATCCGATTCCCGAGCCCGTGAACGAGAGCTTCTTGAACCGCCGATCCTCCACCAGCTTCTGAGCCCGGTCCGACGAGATCGGCAGGACCGAGAGCATCCCCTTGGGGAACTCCGTCTCGTCGAAAAGCTCGGCCAGGGCGAGCGCGCCCAGCGGAGTCACTCCGGCCGGCTTGACGACTATCGGCGCCCCGACCGCGAGAGCGGGCGCGATCTTGTGGGCGACCAGGTTCACCGGGAAGTTGAACGGTGAGATGCCGAGCACTGGCCCGTAGGCGAAACGCCGCACGATCCCGGCCCTCGACCCCAATGACTTCTCGGTATCCAGCGAGAGGAACTCGCCATTCATGCGACGGCTCTCTTCGGCCGCCCAGCGGAACGTCGACACCGCCCGGGTGACCTCCACCTTCGACCACTTCAGTGGCTTGCCACCCTCCCGCGCCACCGCCTCGGCCAGCTCGTCCACCCGCTCCGAGATCCGTCCCGAGATGTGCATGAGGGCCTCGCAGCGAACGTAGGTCGGCAGGTGCCGGGACTCCTTGAATGTCTCCGCCGCCTGAACCACGGCCTCCTCAACGTCGTCATCCGTCGGTACCCCGAGCGTGGCCACGACGCTCCCGTCGTAGGGGCTGTGGACGTCCAGCGTCCCTTTGCCCGTCCGCCAATCACCCGCCACATAGAAGGGTCTGACCGTCATGCCTCAATCACCTCATTCGAGCGATGCCATCACGTGCTTGATGTTCGTGTACTCCTCGATCGAGTAGATCGACATGTCCTTGCCGTGGCCGCTCTGCTTGTACCCCCCATGCGGCATCTCCGGCGTAAGCGGGATGTGCGTGTTGATCCAGACCGTCCCGAACTGCAGCTTGCGGGACATCCGGAGCGCCCGTCCGATGTCACGCGTCCACACAGACGCGGCCAGCCCGTAGTCCACGCCGTTGGCCCAGGCCAGCGCCTGGTCCTCATCCTCGAACCTCTGGACCGTGACCACCGGGCCGAAGACCTCCCGCTGGATGATCTCCGAGTCCTGGCCGACGTCGGTGACCACCGTCGGCTTGTAGAAATAGCCATTGCCCGCGATGGACTCGCCTCCGGCGAGCACCTTGGCGCCGTAGTCCCTTGCCCTCTCGATGAAACCGGTCACCCGCTCGAGCTGCTCCTTCGAGACGACCGAGCCCATCTCCGTGTCCTCGGCGAACGGGTCCCCCACCTTCATCGACTCCACCTGCGGGACCAGCTCGGACAGCAAGCTCTCGTATACGGCCCCTCCGGCCAGCACCCGCGTCGCCGCCGTGCAGTCCTGCCCCGAGTTGAAGTAGCCGGCGATCTTGATCCACTCCACCGCCGTCGATAGATCGGCATCGTCGAACACGATCACAGGCGCTTTCCCGCCGAGCTCCAGGTGCACGCGCTTGAGCGTGTCGGCCGAGTTCCGCGAGATCAGCTTCCCCGTGTCCACGTCGCCCGTCAGCGACACGATACCGACGTCCTTGTGCCGCACGATCGCGTCCCCGGCCGGCACGCCGTCGCCGGTGACCACGTTGAACACGCCCGGCGGGAACACGTCTGCGGTCAGCTCCGCCAGCCTCAACAGGGTCAGCGGCGTCCATTCCGACGGCTTGATCACCACGCAGTTCCCTGCCGCGAGGGCGGGACCGAACTTCCAGACGGCCATGAAGAGCGGGTAGTTCCAAGGCGCGATCAGCCCGGCCACCCCGATCGGCTCGCGGCGGATGAAGCTCGTGTAGCCCTTCATGTACTCGCCGGCGGCCCTCCCCTCCAGGAACCTGGCGCCCCCGGCGAAGAACCGGACCTGGTCGGCGATGACGGGAAGCTCCTCGGACATGGTGAGCGAGTAGACCTTCCCGACGTTCTCCGCCTCGATCCGCCCGAGCTCCTCGGCATGCTCGTCGATCGCGTCGGCGACCTTCAGGAGCATCCTCATGCGCTCGCCGGGCGTGGAATCCGACCATGTCTCGTCGAACGCTTTCTTCGCCGCCTCAACCGCGCGATTCACGTCGTCGGCAGTCGCCTTGGGAACCTCGGCGATCACCTCGCCGGTAGCCGGGTTCCAGATCTGCTGGGTCTCCCCGCTCGCGGAATCGACCCACTTCCCCCCGACGAACATCTCGGCCTTCTTGATCGCAGTCGCCATCGTCACCCTCCTGGTCCGCTTTGACCTTCCAGGCTATTCCTTTCTGGCGATAGGCGGAACGTCGAAAACGCGCCAAGCCCCGAACGTCAGGTTGTACTGACCGGCCAAAAGCCAGGCACTGGCTGGAACTCCACCACGAAAGCGGACTGATTAGAGGTGATGAGAGGCGGGTGGCCTGTAGTCGGCGCGTTCCGAGACCTAGACTCACCCGATGATTCGGTGCTCGGTCTGCGGTCACGAGAACCCCGAGGGTTCGCAGTTCTGCAATTCCTGCGGCTCGCCCATGGCGGCGCCCTCCGGTGCTCCCCGCGAGGAGCGCAAGTTCGTGACCGTGCTGTTCGCCGACCTGGTCGGGTTCACCTCTCGGGCGGAGAGCATGGACCCCGAGGACGTCCGGGCCATTCTCGCCTCGTACCACGAGCGGGTTCGCCATGAGCTGGAGCGCTTCGGGGGAACCGTCGAGAAGTTCATCGGGGACGCTGTGATGGCCGTCTTCGGCGCACCGCAGACGCACGAAGACGATCCGGAACGCGCGGTGCGGGCCGCCCTTGCCATCCGCGACTGGGTGCGCGACGAAGGCGTCGATCTCCAGCTCCGGATCGGACTCAACACTGGGGAGGTCCTGGTCGCCCTCGGCGCCCGGCCGTCCGAGGGTGAGGCGATGGTGGCGGGCGACGTCGTGAACTCGGCCGCTCGCATCCAGAGCGCCGCCCCCGTGAACGGGATCCTCGCAGGGGAGAGCACGTACCGGGCGACCAGAGGCGCGATCGAGTATCAGGACGTGGAGCCGATCGTGGCGAAGGGCAAGGCCAAACCGATCGCCGTGTGGGAGGCTCTGGCCCCGCGGGCCCGTGTGGTCGTGGAGCGCATGGAGGGCGCGCCGCTGATCGGACGGGAGCGGGAGCTGTCTCTCATCCAGAGCACCCTGGCGCGGGTCAAGTCCGCCAGCGAGCCGCAGCTCGTCACTCTGGTCGGGGTTCCTGGGATCGGCAAGAGCCGGCTCGTGTTCGAGCTGTTCAAGTCGATCGAGGTCGGCGGCGAGCTCGTCTACTGGCGCCGCGGCCGTTCTCTCCCCTACGGGGAAGGCGTCGCCTTTTGGGCCCTCGCCGAGATGGTCAAGCTGCAGGCCGGCATCCTCGAGAGCGACCAGGTCGAGTCCGCGGAGGAGAAGTTGCGCCTGGCGGTCTCCGACCTCTTGGAAGATCCCGGAGACGCACGCTGGGTCGAGACGCAGCTCCGGCCGCTGGTGGGAGTCGGGGGCGACGGCGACGCCAGCGGGGTCCGACGTGAGGAGGCGTTCGCAGCGTGGCGCCGCTTCTTCGAAGCGATGGCGGAGCGGCGGCCCCTCGTGCTGATCTTCGAGGACCTGCACTGGGCCGACGATGCCCTGCTGGACTTCGTCGACGAGATCGTCGACTGGGCCAGCGGCGTCCCTATGCTCGTCCTGGTGACCGCGCGGCCCGAACTGCTGGCCCGCCGTCCCGGATGGGGCGGCGGAAAGCCGAACGCCGTCACGATCTCGCTCTCGCCGCTTACGGAGAAGGAGACCGCTCGGCTGGTCCATGCACTCATGGGCCGGGCAGCGCTCCCGGCCGAGACGCAGTCCGCGCTTCTTGCCCGGGCCGGAGGTAACCCGCTTTACGCAGAGGAATTCGTGGCCCTCGCACAGGAACAAGGGATCCAGGGAGCGGCCGGATCCGCCCTGCCGGAGTCGGTGCAGGGCATCGTCGCCGCTCGCCTGGACGGGCTCTCACGTGAAGAGAAGGCGCTCCTGCAGGACGCGGCGGTGATCGGCCGTGTGTTCTGGGCCGGCGCACTCGCGTACGTCGCCAACAAGGAGAGCCGTGAGATCGAGGGTCATCTTCATGCGTTGGAACGAAGGGAGTTCGTGCGCCGCGAACGACGGACTTCGGTCGCCGGCGAAAGAGAGTACGTCTTCCGCCACGTCCTGGTACGAGACGTCGCTTACGGCGAGATCCCGCGGGGCCAGCGGGGCGAGAAGCACCGCCTGACCGCCGAATGGATCGAATCCTTGGGCCGGCCCGAGGATCACGCCGAGGTGCTGGCCCACCACTATCTGGCGGCGCTCGAGTATGCGCGTGCGACCGGACAGGACGTTGAAGCCATGTCGGAACGGGCGCGGATCGCCATTCGGCGTGCGGGCGACCGCGCGCTTTCGTTGAACGCGTTCGATGCCGCCGCTCGCTTCTACGCCTCTGCCCTGGAGCTGACGTCCCCGGACGCCCAGGAGCGCCCCCAGCTCCTCCTCGGCTACGGGGAGGCGCTTTCTGAAGGAGCTGGTAGCGAGGCGGAGGCGACCCTGGACGAAGCTGTGCAGGCGTTGGTCGCGGCCGATGACCGCGAGGGAGCGGCGAGGGCGGAGATCTTGCTCGCTTACCTTCAATGGGTTCGCGGCCTTCGCGACCTGGCATACCAACACCTCGCTCGGGCGGTGGAGCTGCTGGAAGGCTCGCCCCCCTCCCCTACGAAAGCTCGCGTCCTGAGTGAGGTATCCCGGTATCACATGCTGGCGGGCAGGAGCGCCGATGCCATCAAGGTCGGTGGAGAGGCGCAGAAGATGGCCGAGCGGTTCGGTCTGGACGAGGTTCGAGCTCATGCCCTGAACAACATCGGCTCAGCCCGAGTCGACATAGGCGACGAGGAGGGCGTCCGCGACGTCGAGCAGAGCATCGAGATCGCGACGGCAGCCCACTCCGTGGAGGCGCTCCGCGGCTACAACAATCTTGGAGTCATCTTTTTCAAGCTTGGCGACGTCCGAGGCGCGGCGGACACCTGGGCGGCCGGTTGGGAGCAGGCCGATCACTATCGGGGCGTCCAGAACGCACAATGGCTGCAGTCGGAGCGTTTCTCGGTCGCGTTCGGCATGGGGCGTTGGGACGAGTTTCTTCGGCTCGGCAACGAGTTCGTCGCTCAAGCAGGTCCGAGCCACTACCAGTCCACCTTGTTCGTCGAGCTCCGTGGCCGGGTGCGGCTGGCTCGAGGTGATCTCCCTGGCGCCCTTCAGGATGCCGAAGAGGACCTCTCGCGATCGCGTGAGATCAAGGATCCACAGAGGCTTCAGCCCGCTCTCGGCTTCGCCGCGTTTGCGCTTCTGTCCGCCGGACGAGTCGGCGAATGCGAGGAGCGCGTGGAAGAGCTGCTGTCTCTGGATCCCGTGGGGGTTTCCATAGCAAACTGGATCGACCCGGTACTCGAGCTCGCATGGATCCTCACCCGGCTGGGGCGAGAGGAGGAGTTCCTCGAGACAGCGGCGAAAGCACAGCGGAGCACGAAGTGGCTGGACGCGGCGACGGCCTTCGCCCGTGGCGACGTGGAGCTGTCGGCAGACATCTGCGCCCAGATCGGCGTGGTGCCGAACGAGGCCTACGCTCGTCTCCGGGCAGCCGAGAAGCTTCTGGAGGAAGGCCGACGCGCGGACGCAGAAGACCAGCTCCAGCGGGCCCTCGAGTTCTACCGCTCGGTGGGCGCCTCCTTCTACATCCGTGAGGCAGAGGCGCTGATGGCAGCGTCCGCCTAGGGCGTGACAACCCGCCTACGGACAGACCGGGTACGGACGGCGGTGGCAGGCGAGTCGGCGGAGGCGAGGAGGTCTCGGGCGCGGATCGCCAGGAAGAACTCCATTCGGTCCCTGGCGGACGACAGGTTCCGGCCCGTCAGTTCCTCGACCTTCCGCATCCGGTATCTGAGCGTATGCCGATGTACGAACAGCTCCTTGGCGGCCGTCTCCCACCTGGCGTTTCGCTCCAGGAAGGCTCTCAGCGAGGGAAGCAGCTCTCCCCCATGTATGTCGTCGTAGCGGTCGAGCGCTTGCAGCACGCTGTCCGCGAAGGTTCGGAGCGCGGCCGGGTCCTGGAGGGTGAGCAGCAGCTGATAGGTGCCCAGGTCCTTGAACTCGGCATGGGTCCTTCCTTCGGTCTTGCAGAGCTGGAGGGCGTACCGGGCCTCGCGGACGCTCTGGACCATCTGGTCCATGGGCACCAGGCTTCCGGCGCCTACGATGACGGAACCGTTCCCCCAGGCTATTGCCGCGCGGAAGGAGGCAAGGAAACCCGGGCCTTCCGGCTGGACCAGTGCTAGAACCACATCATCGTTCGGGGAGGAGAGGAAGGCCGTTCCTTCCCGCGACGCAGCTTCCTCGAAGGCCCGCGCAAGCTCGGTGGCCTCCGTGCCGGCGAGCACCATGGCCGCCACCGGCCTTGATAGATCGAAACCCATTCTCTCGAGCGCCCTTCTCGCGTCGCTCGTTGGGATCGCGCCCTTCAGGATCTGGTCGAGCAGGTCGCCCTTAAGCCGCCGCTCCGCCTCCGAGACCGCCCGCGCCTTGGAGAGCTCGAGGGCCAGGAGAGCAAGGGCGTGGCTCGCCACGATCCGATCGAACTGCGTTAGCGCCTCCTTCTTGCCGACGGCCAGATGGGCCTCCACCCGCCCTTGGGCGGTCACGGGCTGGATGTAGACGTGATGGCCTCTTTCGACCAGCGACAGGCCGAACCGGAGGTTATCGGCTCGAGGCGATTGGATCTCGCGGAGCAGCAATGGGACGTACGTGGAGGCCGTTGCCGGCGACGCGTGGATCGGGCTTCCGTGAAGGTCCAGCAGCACGGCCCATCCCTTGATGGCACGCGTCAGCGCCGTGACGATCCCGGACAGGCCTTCGCCTTCGAGCACCGCCCTGGTAAGCGTGTGCTCGGCCTCGAGCGACCGAGACAGGAGGTCGTACTGCTCGGCGAGGAGGCGAGTGAACACGGCCTCCGTGATGGCGATGAATGGGACCTCGTAGGGGACTTCGAACACCGGGAATCTTGCACGATCGGCCGCCTCACGCAGCGCGCTCGGAGCCTTCTTGTAGGAGAAGCCGGTGCCGAAGCCGAGGCCGGCCAGACCTGCTTTCACCAGTCGGTCGACGTAGGCGCGCTGGCGGGCCGGGGTGGTCCCTACACCCATGCCGGTGGTGAGAAGCAGCTCCCCGCCCTTCAGCCATGGCGTCGGGTCGGACAGCTCGCTCACGTGCACCCATCTGATCGCGTGCGACAGGCCCTTATGGCCGGCAACAAGCCGCAGGTCGACGCCGGACCTCTCGAGCAGATCGCCGACGGTGAGCGCCATCCACGGATTGTACGGTTTGTACAAAGGCACGGGCCAGGGCGCCCGGAGCGTCCGCTGGCGAGGGATTCAGGGTCGGGCCACACTTGGTCGAACAGGCTTCGACCCGGGAGGTAGACATGGAGATCGCACAGGAGAGACGTCTGGTCACGGAGATCCCTGGGCCGAGGTCCAGAGCCCTTCTGGAACGGCGGCTGGAGGCCGTCCCCAGAGGCGTCTTCTACACCACTCCGCTGTTCGTCGAGGCGGCCTCGGGCGCGATCCTGCGCGACGTCGATGGGAACAGGCTGATCGACCTGGGGGCCGGCCTCGCGGTGTTGAACACAGGGAACAGCTCGCCCGCAGTCGCCGACGCCGTCCGCGAGCAGCTCGACCGCCTCACCCACACGTGCATACACGTGACCATGAACGAGCCCTACGTGGCGCTGGCCGAGCGGCTGAACGCGCTGGCGCCCGGCGGCGTGCCCCGCAAGACGATGTTCGCGAACTCGGGCGCTGAGGCGGTTGAGAACGCGGTGAAGATATCCCGCTACTACACGCAGCGACCTGCGGTCGTCGTTTTCGACCACGCCTTCCACGGAAGGACACAACTGGCGATGGCCATGACGGCCAAGGTAATGCCGTACAAGCAGGGATTCGGTCCGACGGCGCCGGATATCTATCGGCTGCCTTTCGCCTACCCGTACCGGTGCCCCACCGGGGGTGTCACGCCGGAGGAATGTGCCGGGAGCTGCCTGCGCTACTGCATCAACGAGATGGACAAGCACATCGGGCCTGAGAACATCGCCTGCCTGGTCGTCGAGCCCGTCCAGGGTGAGGGCGGGTTCGTCGTGCCGGCGCCAGGGTTCCTTCCGGGACTCGCGGACTACTGCAAGGCGAACGGCATCATGTTCGTGGCCGACGAGGTGCAGACCGGGATGGGCCGGACGGGGAGGATGTTCGCCATCGAGCACGAGGGCGTGGTCCCCGACCTGATCACAACGGCCAAGTCGCTGGCAGGCGGCCTCCCGCTTGGAGGCGTCACCGGGCGGGCCGAGGTCATGGAGAGCGTTCATGTCGGTGGCATCGGCGGGACGTTTGGCGGCAACCCTCTCTCATGCGCGGCCGCCCTCGCCGTCCTGGATCAGATCGACCGGGAAGGGCTACTCGGGAAGGCTGAACGGATCGGGCGGATCATGATGGACCGGCTGACCGACATGGCCGGCCGGTACCAACTGATCGGCGACGTCCGAGGAAGAGGAGCCATGGTGGCGATGGAGCTGGTGGAGGACCGAACCACCAAGGCGCCGGCGAAGGGCGCGTCGTCAAAGCTGATCGAGGAGTGCTACAAGCAGGGCGTGATCATCCTGAAGGCCGGGACGTATGACAACGTGATCAGGCTCCTGCCGCCCCTCGTCATCGACGAAGGTCTACTCGCCGAGGGATTGGACGTCCTTGAGAAGGCGCTGGCTACGGTGGAGGAGGGCCTGGCCGGGTAGACGCGAGTTAGTGTTCCCCGTGGACATTGGGGGCCGAACCGAGCGGCCTCAGGACCAACCGGTCATGAGGCTCCTCGATGTCCACCAACCCCTCGAGACCATTTTCCACGTAGAGGGTCATGCCTCCAACTTCCACCGTTTGATCGTCCGGGCTCGGTTGGTCGGTCAATGACGCCTGGACCGAGCCGCTCACACGAGACAATCGGATCTTGGCCTCAGGGTTGAACCGGCGGGCCGCTTCCTGCGAGCGGTTGAGGATGTCCTTCGCCCAGTCGGTCAGCTCTATCACGACATGATTCTGACCGAAAAAGTGGCGAGAGACGCCGGCGCGAGACACAGCCGGCCCGGAACCCCCCGAGGTTCGCTTTCGAACCAGTGTTCCTGGGGGCTGCGCTCGACACCGGCGTCCCTCCCTTTCGTCCAACCGCTCGAGCCTGGCCGGACGAATGGCGTCCCTTATTCGCGACGATGCCTACGCCGGATCACTCTCCGAGGGCGGAACTCCTGGGGCCGGCCCCTCGGGCGCCGCCCCGTGTCAGGGCGGTGCCCGCCTCTCGCGTGAGGCGCTGGGCCAGGTAGACGGGGATGAAACTCGCCACCACGACGAACATGGCGACCACGTTCACGACAGGCCGGTTGGTAGGCCGCAGCAGGTTGTTGAATATCCAGATTGGCAGCGTGGCCTGCGTGCCGGCCGTGAAGTTCGTCACCACGATCTCGTCGAAGGACAGGGCAAACGCCAGAAGGCCGCCCGCCACGAGGGCGGTGGCGATGTTCGGCCAAGTGACGTAACGGAAGGTCTGCCACCCGTCAGCGCCCAGGTCCATCGACGCCTCGGTAAGCGAGGTCGGCGTACGCCTCAGTCTGGCCAGCACGTTGTTGTAGACCAGGACAACGCAGAAGGTGGCGTGGCCCACGATGACGGTCCAGAGGCTGAAGTTCAGACCGCTCACGTTGATGGCCGAGTTCAGTGCCATGCCCGTGACGATGCCCGGTAGGGCTATCGGCAGCACGAGGAGAAAGGAGATCGTCTCCCTGCCGAAGAACCGGAACCGGTGGACGGCGAAGGCCGCGAGCGTCCCCAGGATCAGAGCGAGACCTGTAGCGCCGAGGCCTGCCTTCACAGAGGCCAGCAGCGCCCGCCGGATCTCAGGGTTTCGCCATGCGACCCCGAACCACTTCGTGGTCAGGCCCGGCAGGGGCCACGCCTGGCCCCGCGACGGATTGAAAGCGTATAGGACGATGACGATGAGCGGGAAGTAGAGGAAAGCCAGAACCAGGTAAGTGGCGATGCGCATCGATAGGCGCGTCCCCCGCGTCTCCACAGTCGCCGCCATCGCGTCCCTTTACAGCGCCTCGAAGGCGTGGAGCCGCCGGGCGATGAACAGGTAGACCGCCATCACCGCGATCGGAACCAGAGCATAGGCCGCGGCGAAGGGGACATTCCCGGCCACGCCCACGTTGGAGTAGACGACGTTTCCGATGAACTGGGTGTTGCCAACCAGGTTCGGGGCGATATAGTCCCCCAGCGTCAGGGAGAACGAGAAGATGGACCCGGCCACTATCCCCGGGAGCGCCATCGGGAGGACGACTCGACGAAGCGTCGTCCCCCACCTGGCGCCCATGTCGCTGGATGCCTCGATGAAGGAGTCCGGTATGCGTTCGAGCGCAGCGTATATCGGGAAGACGACGAACGGTAGCCAGATGTAGCTGAACACGATCCACACCGCCCAGTCCGAATACCCGATGTCGATCCCGCCCAGCCCCAGCTTGTGGATGGTCCAGTTCGCGATGCCGCTCTGGTCCAGAATGACCCTCCAGGCGTACACCCGAACCAGGTAGCTCGACCAGAGCGGAAGCGTGACGGAGAGGAGGATGGCCGCCCTCGCCTTGGGAGAGGCCAGCCGTGCTGCGTAATAAGCGAGAGGAAAGGCAAGCACTGTGTCGGTCACGGTGACCGCCGCAGCGATGCCGATCGTGCGAACCGCGATCTTACGGTAGACGTCTTCCTCGATGAGCGTCTTGAAGTTCTGCAACCCGATCTTCTTCACGATGCCGGACGTCAGCGGGTCCAGCCGCCAGAACGCGGACGCCAGCAGCAGGGCGAGCGCCCCGAGATAGACCACTCCCATCCAGCCCATCGGCGGGGCCAGCAGCAGCGCCATCTTCGCTCTGGGGTGCCGGTTCAAGAATGCCGAAGCCCGGCGGCGGAGCGCCTGGCGTGCCTGCGGCGAGGTGGCGGTGTCGGCCATGGGCAGGGCGGTCGCGGGGGCCCTCACGGGCCCCCGCACCGTCAATCGTTCAGGACCCTCGGATCTCCGTCCACTTCTGAGTCCAGACGGAGTAGTCCGTGCAGTCGCTCTTCCCGTTACCGCAGTCGGCCAGAGGCGTCTTCCACAACGCCAGCTCCTTGACGAAGCTGTCGTCGCCGCACTTGTACGGGGCGGCGGCGTCCGCGCCAAGGTCGGTCTCTATCGTCGCGCAGGCCCCCGTGTTGCTCGGGGTGGCGCCGTAGAACTCGGCCACCTGAGCCTGGACCTCGGCGGTCGACGCATATTGCATCCACTTGTACATGCAGTTGGGGTGCGCCGCCTTCGAGTTCATCATCCACGTGTCGGCCCACCCGGTCGCTCCCTCGGACGGGATCACGGATTCCACCGGCTGGCCGTCGGCCTTGAGGACGCTCTCCTGATAAGGCCATGCCGTCCCCGCCAGTAGGTCGCCGCTCGTGAACAGGTCGATCTCGTCCGAAGCCAGCGCCCAATAGCGGAGGACGTTCGGGGACTGCCCCTTCAGCAGGTCCACCGCAGCGTTGAGTTGATTCTGGGTCAGCTCGTAGGGGTCGGTGATCCCCAGGTCGGGGTTGTGCGCCTTCAGGTAGAGAGCGGCGTCGGCGATGTAGATGGGGCTGTCGTACGCCGTGATGTGGCCCTTGTAGGGTGTGTTGGGGTCGAACACCGCATCCCAGCTCGTCGGCGCGGGCGTGGCCTTTTCGGTGTTGTAGAGGAGCACGTTGGCGCCGTACATGTACGAGACGCCGTAGTGCACCCCGTCGACCGTGTTATGTGGTGGAGACTGGAGCGTTGGGATGAACTCCTTCCAGCCGTCGATCAGATCCACGTTGATCGGTGCCACGTCCCCGTGCGCGATCAGCCGGTTC
>Ga0210378_10001331_pt1 | contig 12882 bp, 9 predicted proteins | sample PLM1_60_b1redo_FD_155465 | JGI IMG/M metagenome (GOLD analysis project Ga0210378, IMG submission 155465) | Groundwater sediment microbial communities from an aquifer in East River, Colorado, USA - PLM1_60_b1 redo | ecosystem: Environmental > Terrestrial > Soil > Riparian zone | place: USA: East...
GCTGACACCTCCCGGCTCGGCGTGCTCGATCGCGCTGAGCACCCTCAACGTCACGCCGACCGGTTCGGTCGAGGCGCCGCCGGGTTCGGCGCAGGGCCTGCAACTGGTCGTGTCCGACGTCCAGGCCGCCCGGGCTGAACTGGTCCAGCGGGGTGTGGAGGTCAGCGAGATCCACCACTTCCAGGATGGTGCCTGGGTTACCGGGCGAGGCGGGGCCTGGAACTCCTTCGTGTTCTTCAACGATCCCGACGGCAACGGCTGGGTCGTCCAGGAGCGCCCCGCCAGCGGCTGACAGCCGCACGCCACCGGCGAGCTCTCCAGGTGGTAGCCCTCCATGGTCACCGGCTCGTTCATCACGGCTCGGCGCCCCGTTCGATCGGCCGGGAAGTGCGGTGGTGCAGCTATGGCAGCGCGTTCACGAAGCCGCCAGCCTCCGCGACCACTGCATGGGTCGTCCGCGGGACAGCATCGACTGACGGGGTCGAGGGACCCTGGTAGCCTCGCGACCGTGACGACGGGCGGAGCGGACCGGGAGCGGGAGGCGGCGCCGCTGCGGCGCCCGCCGCAGCTCGCCGTGCTGGTCGAGGGCGGCGACCGCCTGGGCCTGCTGCACGACATGACCGCGGCGATCCTTGGCCACGGCGGCGACATCCTCCAGGTCGAGATCGTCGAGCGGGGCGCCCGCAGCGCGGTCTACTGGGAGCTGGACGCCGTGCAGGACCCCGACAGCCTGGAGCGGGCGTTCCTCGCCATCGACGTCATCACCAGCGTCCGCCGGCTACCGAGCATGTTCCAGGTCTACGGCAAGCGGATCATCGTGGTCGGCGCCGGGGCGCAGGTCGGCCAGGTCGCGCTCGGCGCGATCGGCGAGGCCGACCGGCACAACATCCGCGGCGAGAAGATCAGCGTGGACACCATCCCGATCGTGGGGGAGGAGAACCTCGCCAACGCGGCCCGGGCGGTGGCCAGGCTCCCGCGGGCGGTGGCGCTGGTGCTGGCCGGGTCGCTGATGGGCGGGGCGGTGACCGACGCCGTCGACGAGGTGCGGGCGCGCGGCATCCTGGTGGTGTCGCTGAACATGGCCGGTTCGGTCCCCGACCACGCCGACCTCGTCGTCACCGACCCCGTGCAGGCCGGGGTGATGGCGGTGATGGCGGTGGCAAGCACGGCCTCCTTCGACATCGCGCGGGTCCGCGGCCACCGCTTCTGAGCTTGCTCAGGTGACGGGGAACGGGGGTTGCCACCACCAGGGGGTGCCCTGCAGCTCGATCCGGTCCACCCACTTCACCCACCAGAACCCCCGCCGGCCGGGGGCGACCAGCCGCACCGGGAACCCGTGCCGCGGGGCCAGCGGCTCCCCGCCGACCTGGGTGGCGAGCAGCAGCCGATCCAGGTCGCCCACGGGCAAGCGGGTCCAGTAGCCGGTGGTCGAGCGGACCAGCAGGCTCTGCGCGTCGCCGCGGTCGCCCACCAGCGCCGAGACGGACGCACCGACCCAGTCCTGCTCGGCGTACCAGCCGCCGGTGCAGTCGAGGACCGCGCGGACGCGGCTGTCGAACCCCGCGAGCTCCGCGAGCGACAGCTCGCGCTCGCCGTCGCCGTCGGCGACGACCAGGCGCCAGGTGTCCGGGTCGATCCGTGGCGTGCGGTCGTCCAGCCAGACCGTGCTCGGCATCGAGGCGGGATCGAAGGAGCCGGTGTCGTAGGAGCCGGTGAAGCGGCGGCCGGCGCCGGGCAGCCCGCCCAACCGGACCACCGAAGAGGTCGCGAGGTACACGCCCCCCGCGACCGCGGTGAGCGCCCCGGCCCGCAGCAGGGTCCGCCGGCCGAGGTCGGTCTTGCGAGGCCGCGCGGGCCTCGCGAGCACGTGCCAGGTCGCCAGGGGCACCAAGGTGAGCGTAGCGGCGACATGGAGCCACATCCCTCGGGTCCCGGCGACCGACCGCAGCAGGCCGGTGGCGTACCCGAGGCCGGTGAGCAGGGTGATCGACGCGAGCGCCGCGAGCAGCAACGAGGCCCAGCGGCTCCGGCGAGCCCGCCGCAGGCCTCGCCGCACGATCCTCGTCTTCCACGGGATCAGCAGCACCACCGCGACGCCGACGACGCCGTGGGCGAGCGCGACCAGCCGTCCTGGCGACGACCCGGCCGCGACCACGCCGGTTCCCGTGGCGAACGCCAGCAGCAGCGCCGCGAGCAGCGCGAGGTTCGTCGTCCGTCCCGGTGGGGCGCGCATGGCAGAACGATGCTCCCGATGATGCGTGCTATAACGCAGGTTATACGATACGTTTTGCGGTATGGCAACCCCTCGGACACCGCCGGACTCCCCGCGTGACGACCTGCGTGAACGGCTGATCGACGCCGGCCTGGAGCTGCTGGACCGGCGCGGCCCGGCCGAGCTGACCGTGCGGCGGATCGCCGATGCCGCCGGGACCTCCACCATGGGCGTCTACACCAAGTTCGGTAGTCGCACCAGTGTCCTGGAAGCCATCTACCGCAGGGGCTTCGAGCTGCTGCGCACGGCGCTCGGCGCCGTGTCTCAGGCCGACGACGCCATCCGCCACGTCCTCGACCTCGCGCTGGCCTACCGGCGCTTCGCCATCGCCAACCCGGCGTTGTACGCGTTCATGTTCGAGCAGCCGGTGCCGGACTTCGACCCCAGCCCGACCCTGCGCGTCGAGGTGCTGGACACGACCTTCGGGCTGCTGGTCACCGCGGTGCGCCGCGCCACGACCCAGGGGGCAATGCCGGGCGCGGATCCGGTGCACACCTCGGTCCTGGTGTGGTGCCTGGCACACGGCATGGTGAGCCTCGAGCTGACCCACGCGACCAGGGGCCCACAGCCCGGCTGGTTCCCGGACAGCGCCGAGGCGGGCGAGCGCATCCTCCTCGACGGCGTTCGGGCCACCCTCCTGAGCCAGCGGGAACCGATCTGAGGCGGCCCGAGCCGCGCCTCTGGCATGCTCGCGGCATGGGTAGCGGTCGGTCGCGGAGGCAGGGCAGGTCCGCCTGGGCGCGATCTATGCCGCGCATACTCGGAGTTGTTTCCCAGCGGCGTTGCAGCTGGCGGAGCTATCTGCGCTGCTTCCCGCCGCTGCCCGCTCCGCCGGGCCAAACGCCACGGAGGCGGCTGAGTCGCCGTCCCAGTCGAGGGCTGCCGGCCCGCCCCGTCACCTCGGCCTGGGTCCGCTGCCGGAGGGGTTGCTGGCTCAGCAGCCCCCGCACCACCCAGCCGACAACGCCGAACCCCAGCACCATCAGCACCACGCCGACGGCGTACCACAACGGTCTGTGATCAACGGTCACCACCGCACCGGTCAAGGCCCATGCCATCCCGCTGTGCAGCAGCCAGGCCGTGTCGCGCTGGTCTGGTGGTTGCGGGTCGGGCGTGGGCATGGCTCCTCCAGCGGCCAACGCGACACCGAGCACGTGCGGCGCTGGCCGGCCGACGGGTTCTGTCCGGAACCCCAGCAGACGCACATCGCCGCCTGCGCACCGCAACCCATGGCCGTGTTGGCTGCCGCCGGGGCGACGCCGCCAGCTCGCGGGGGGCCAACGAGCCGGCGGCGTCACCCCAAAAGAACGCTGGCCCCAGGTGGGCGTTGCAGCGCCGCCGCGGCAGCAGCCGGTAGGGTTCGGCGTCGCTGCGGAGGGCGCCGTTCAGCCTGGGCGACACGATCCGACCGCAGCACCCACACGCCCATCCACGGCACCGCCAGCGCCGAACGACATGGTCCGGCCGGCCAGCAGCTGCCCCGTCGGGGTTGCTGCGACCAGCGCCGGCGTCTGCTCTGCCGCATACGGCACCAAGAAGGCCTCCAACCACCAGTAGCCCGCAGCAGCAGCGTGCCCAGAACCGCCACCAGGAAGCCCGCCAGTCCCAGCGTCCCGCTGCCGCCGCCTGCCGGGCGTACAGGCCAACCAGGCCCAGCAGCAGGTAGACGGCCAGCAGCGTCGGCAGGCCATTGACCCCGACCAGGGGACTGCGCGCGCGGCGCACCGGGTCCCCATCCACCACTACAAACGCCAGCCCGCCATGGCCAAGGCGACAAGGCCCAGGGCCAGCGGGACGATGGTCCGGATCGGTCGCATGGCAACCTCCTTGTTGGTGCTGCCATCACGATCACCCCGGCTGGTCACAGCGCCGACGCCGATCAGCCTCGACCGTGCAGCCGGTTGGTCTCCTTTGGGCGACGGCGATCAATCCGCTCGGCGTGCGGAGATCGCTGCCGGTCGACGCTCTGGCGGGACTCGAACCTTGACGCGATCCTCTCTACAGCGAGCAGGGCGGATTCGAGCGACCTTCCGATTACGAGCCGGATGCTCGGCGTCGAACTGGACGGAACCAGTCGGATCTTCCCTGCTCATGTTGGGTGGCCCGTCGATCCAGACGGCTTGCGACGGGCGCAGAAGGATCGTCTGGATGATCATCGGGATGATCAACCGCCATCCGACAGAAGATCGGATGGCAAGGCAAGCAGTCGGATGATGGTGGAGTCCCGCTGCTGGCCCCGAACCGTCAACTCGTCCAGACGACATCGCCGTCGTGTTCGACAGCCTCCGAAACGGTCGGACCGCCGCCACCACGAACCGTGGGCGGCTCCTGGCCGTCGCCGATGCCGTCCAGGGGTGACGCCGGCGGTTCTATCGATCCGGCAGGCCGACACCTAAGAATGAGCGCTGCACCAGGGAGGAGGCGAGGTGAGCTCGGTCAGTGACGAAGCCCCAGGCCAGCGGGCCCGTGAGGCGCTCTCCCTACACGCGTGGCGCGAGGCGTACGACATCATGACCGAGGCCGACCGCGCCGGGGACCTCGCCCCCGACGACCTGGAGGTCCTGGCGCAGGCGGCGTGGTGGGTTGGCCAACCGGACACCGCCAGCGAAGCCTGGGAGCGCGCGTACACGCTGCATGCAAGGTCGGGGGACAAGGTGGCCGCTGCCAACGCGGCCGCCCAGCTGGCGTTCCATCTCCTTGGGGCTGGCTTCCCCTCGGTGCTCAACGGGTGGGTGAACCGGGCCGAGCGCCTCCTGCAGGGAGAGTCCGAGCACCCGGTGCGCGCCTTCATCGCGGTCGTGCGTGGAATGACGGCCTTCACCGCCGGGGACCTCGACACCGCAGCTGCGGCTGGCAGGCGGGCCCTCGACATCGGCACAACCTTCGGTATCCCGGATGTCCAGGCAATGGGACTGCACCTGGAGGGCCGGGCACTGGTGGCCACGGGCCGGGTCGAGGAGGGAATGGCGCTGCTCGATGAGGCCACCGCTGCCGCCGTCTCTGGCGAGTTGAGCCCCCAGGTGACGGGTCGCGTCTACTGCAGCACGGTGAGTGCGTGCTGGGGTCTGGCGGACTACCGCCGCGCTGGCGAATGGGCCGACGCTGCCGAACGGTGGTGCCGGAGGCGGTCGATCAACGGCTTCCCCGGCGTCTGCCGGCTCCACCGGGCCCAGATCCAGAAGCTCCGAGGGATGTGGCGCGAGGCCGAGGCGGAGGCCCTGTTGGCATGCAAGGAGTTGCCGTCGTGGTTCCCGCTCGATGTCGGCCGGGCGATGTCGGAGATCGGGGAGATCCGGCTGCGAAGCGGAGACCTGACCGGGGCCGAGGATGCGTTCCTCCAGGCCAACGACGCTGGGCACGATCCCAACCCTGGGCTGGCGCTGCTGCAGTTGGCCCAGGGGGACGTCCAAGCCGCGGCAGCCACGATACGGGACGCCCTCGACAACCCCTCGCAGAGGGGTTCCTTCGAGAAGCCTCCGAACTCCGATCTGCAGCGAGCCAGCCTCCTGCCAGCGCAGGTCGAGATCTCCTTGGCCGCCGGGGACGTCGACGCAGCCCGTGCGGCCGCCGGCGAGCTGGAACGGATCGCCGAGACGTATGAGGTCGTGGCCATGCGGGCGTCCGCTGCGTGGGCGGGCGGCTTGGTCCAGCTGGCGGAAGGGCAAACCGAGGCGTCTCAGCAAAGCTTCCGGCGTAGTGCGGCCCTGTGGGCCGAGCTGGACGCACCCTATGAGACCGCCCGGGCCCGGATGGCTCTCGCCGACGCGTACCGGGCCGGTGGGAATGAGGGACGAGCGGCGCTGGAGTACCGGGCCGCCCTGGCGGCCTTCGACCGGCTGGGCGCGACACCGGACACCCGACTGGCTACTGAGGCCTTGGGGCAGGAGGCCACGGCTCGGCCGGCACCCAGGCATGTCGACCGGACCTTCATGTTCACCGACATCGTCCGGTCCACGAACCTGGTCGAGGCCTTGGGAGATGGGGCCTGGGCACACCTCATCCGGTGGCACGACGAGCAACTTCGATCACAGTTCGCAGCCCACCGCGGGGAAGTCGTGAAAGCCATCGGAGACGGGTTCTTCGTGGCGTTTCAGAGCGCCAACGAAGCTGTGGAGTGCGCGGTCGCCATTCAACGGGCTCTGCAAGAGCACCGCCGAGCGCACGGGTTCGCCCCGCAGGTGCGGATCGGCGTCCACGCGGCTTCGGCCACGCACGAGGGGCTGGACTACCGGGGCAAGGGCGTGAATGCGGCGGCCCGGGTCGGTGCCCTGGCCGACGGCGACGAGATCCTTGCCACCGCAGAGACCGCTGCCCTAGCCGCTACTCGACCGGTCACGGGCCTCCGCTCCGTTACTCTCAAGGGCTTTGCCAATCCGGTCGAGGTCGTCTCGGTCCAGTGGAGCTGACGTCGGCCGCTGCGTCGTTGCTGCAAGAGTCACGTTCCAGAGCAGACTCAGGTGCTGACCTATGGACCCGGGCGGCTGTGGGGGAGATCCGGAGCTAGCGGGCGGCGACGGGGCGTTCCATCGCGACCCCATCCAACGACACCCCGTCGGGCATCGTCAGCAGGACCCGCTCGACCTCGCGGAATCCGAACGCACGGTACAGCGGTTCGCCAGGCAACGTCGCCATCAGGACCAGCGATTGGAACTCCTCGGCGCGGGCGGCGCGCTCGCACGCGTCAAGGATCGCCCGGCCCAGCCCGCGCCGGGTCCAGTCGCCGCGCACGAACATGGCCCGCACCCGCGCGGCTTCGGTGCGAGGGTCCAGGAGTCGGTCGTCCCCCTGCTGGTCGCCGGACCCGGTGTAGAGCTTGGCCCGTCGGCTCCAGCCGCCGCAGGCGACGATCTCGTGATCGGTCTCGTGTACGAAGTAGGTGCCGTCCTGGATGAGCTGCATGTCCAGATGGGCGATGTGCACCGCAGCGCTGGCGGTCTGCTGTTGGTCGTAGAAGCGGGGGAACAGGTCCAGCACCGAGGCCCGCATCAGCTCTGAGATCTGCGGCGCATCGCTGGCCATCGCGAGCCGCTGGGGCGGCAGTGGAAGCGTGCTCATCGAGCGCGCCGGGTGTCGTGGGCGCTGCTGCTGGTCACGGTCATCCCCCCCTTCGCAGCGGGAGTCTCCCAGTCTGCCGTGTCGAGAGCAACAGAGCCGGGGAGCCCTGTCGCTCTGCATTCCAACCCAGCCGCCAGATCCCTCGGCAGGCAAGCCGAGCGGTCGAAGCGCTCGTCCAGCGAGTGCCCGCCTCGACAACACAGGCCTCTCGCCTCTAGCGTCTGGTTGTCCCGGCAACCGACGGAGGGGAGTCCACATGGCAATGGCCGAACGCCGAGCCCACGCGCAGTGGGAGGGGGCACTCGCCAGTGGCAAGGGCGACCTCGAGTTCGCCAGCAGCGGCATTGGCCGCTACCCGATCACCTGGGCATCCCGGGTCGAGAAGGCCGATGGCCGCACCAGCCCGGAGGAGCTGCTCGCCGCCGCCCACGCCGCCTGCTACGCGATGGCGTTCTCGAACACGCTGGCCGAGGCCGGCAACCCACCAGAGCGGCTGCACGTCACCGCGACCGTCTCCCTCGACCCGAAGGAGGGTGGCGGCATCGCCGTGACCCGTTCGGCGCTCGAGGTCACAGGCGTGGTCCCCGGTCTCGACCAGGACGGCTTCCAGCGTGCCGCTGAGCAGGGCGAGCAGAACTGCCCGATCTCGGCCACCCTGCGGGGCAACGTCGACATCACGGTGAGCGCCACCCTGGAGTCCTGAGCGTCCCCGTCCAGGCCCCGCGGCCAGGGCCGCGGGGCCTTTCGCGTTCCCGCTGAGTAGGCAAAAGTACGCTGTTTTGCGCATGCCCTGACGACCGCGCAGCGACTAGCCTTGCGCCGCCCGGGGGGCCGGTCAGTTCGTTGCCTGCCGTCTGGAGTTGGGGACTCATGCCGACTGTCGCTCGCCGTGTCCTACCCATCGCGATCGCTGTGCTGCTGCTGTTCGCACTCACGCTGCCGCCGGCCGGCGCCGTGCCGTCCCCGACCGCGGCCAGCACCCTGCAGTTCTACGGCGGCGAGGTGCGGGCCATCGCCCAGATCGGCGGCACCATCTACGTGGGCGGCAGCTTCACCGCGGTCGGCAACGGCACGCCGTCGATCGCCCGGTCGAACCTCGTCGCCATCGACGCGACCAGCGGCCAGCTCGTGACCGCCTTCGACCCGCATCCCGACAACGCGGTCAACACGCTGCTCGTCAGCGCCGACGGCACGCACCTGTACGCCGGCGGGGTGTTCAACAACGTCCGCGGCTGCTCCCAGTGCGACCGCCTGGCGATGCTCGACCCGGCGACCGGGGCGGCCGTCGCCACCTTCGGGCCCCGGCCGAACGCCAGCGTGCTCACGCTCGCCCAGGCAGGCAACACCCTGTTCGTGGGCGGCACCTTCGCCACCGTCGCCGGCCGGCGCCGACTGCGGTTCGCCGCCGTCAACGCCACCACCGGCAGGGTCGGCGGCATGACGCTGCACGCCGACGGAGCCGTGCGCGACCTGGCCGTGAACCCTGGCGGCACGACCCTGTACCTGGCCGGGGCGTTCATCGCCGTCGCCGGCGTCACCCGCTACAACTTCGCCTCGGTCGACATCGCCTCGCGCGCGGTGACCGCCTGGAACCCCAACATCCACGCGTCCGGCTGGGGGATCGCGCTGTCGCCGAACGGCGCGACCGCCTTCATGAGCACCGCGGACGGCAACGAGAGCGTCTGCAACGCCGGCCACGAGTCGGTGATCGCGATGTCGGCCACCGGGTCGGGCACCCCGCCGGTCCTGTGGCACAACGGCGGCGCCCCCAACTGCTCCTACCCCTCCGGTGACATCAACGCCGTCGAGGCGACCGCGAGCGCCGTGTACATCGGCGGGCACCTGACCAACCTCTGCACGGTCAGGAACACGTCGTACACCACGCCGTGTCCTGGCCCGCTGACGGTCCGCAACCACTTGGCCGCGCTCGACCCGGCGACCGGTGTGCCGCTGTCGTGGAACCCTGGCGCGACCGGCACCCGTGGCGTGCTCGTGATCCGGGCGCTGACGGCCGGGCTCGGGGTCGGCGGCGACTTCCAGCGGACCAACGGGGTCCTGCACAGCGGCTTCGCGCTGTTCCGCGGCACCGCCTGAGCCCAGGCCCTCCGGGTGCGGCACGGGAGCCGCACCCGGGAACGCTCATCTCTCGCGCGGCGGTAGGCTTACTTACGACCTGCGAGGATGGTGGAGCACCTGGCGGGAACACTTTCGAACGCGGTCTGGCGAGATCGATTGGCGAGAGATGGTCGCCGCGTTTAATAAGGGCTCTCGTGCGCCACGCGACGGCAACTGACGTTCAGCACGGGCCACGTCTACGCGACCTCCGCTTCTGCTCGCTATGAGATCAGCTTCCGCGATGCTACCCACCGGGGGACGCTCCGCCGGCCGTCGGGACAGGCGATCCACAGAATGCCAAGCCGGCGCGTTCAGCCGCTGGTCCGTCTGATAGCGTCCGCGCTTCACGGCATCCAGCCTGTTCGGAACCGATCGGGAGCGCGGCTTGAGGTATGTGCCGAACGACAAGCACAAGCATCCCTGGCAACCTGGGCGGAAAGGGACGCTGTGCCCAACCGATCTTACGGTCACTCCGCAACAGCTCCTCGATGAGAGCCTCGATTCTCCCAAGTGGCCACAGCGACGATGGGCGACGGATGGTCGTCGGGCGTTCTGTGCCCTGCCCACCAGGGCAGAGACAGACGAGTGGCATGGCTATCCAGTACCCTTCGATCAAGTACCTTCGGACGTTCTCCGTAGGTGGGAGCAGGAGGGCCGCATCTCTCGGAGGGTCCTGCGTCGGGACCGGCTGGACCAGCGGTCAAGACAGAGGGGGAGACAGTGAGCACCTGGGAGCGATTCTCAGGCAATACTGCTCGGTTCGCTGTGCGCCTCTCGTTTGAGCCTGATCCTGACAAGGATGTGTTCGACGACGCTGCCTACAGCGGCTCCTGGGGCAGTCTCCGGATCTGGGTCGATGGCCTGGACATCTGCGCTCACACGGTCGGCGGTGAGTCGGACGAGTCAGTGCATTGGTATCTCCTCCCGCTCATCGAATGGCTCACGGAACACTGGGACCCACTCCTGCATGAGGAGCGGCTGCCAGTCCCCGGTCGGTTCGCCACAGCGGCGGAGGCAATGACCGTCGAGCCACCTCTACCGATCGGGGTGGACGAGGAACGTCACTACGCCGCGCTGGACGAGTGGCAGGCCTGGTGGCGACGTCATGCGTTGGAATCTGCCGCCGACGGTGGACTCTTCCCGCGGGTCTTCCTCCGCCGGTGGGGGGACCAGATCGAGGTCTCCTGGAGATCGTACGGATTGGTGGGAGCGCCGGAAGGGTTCCGCTTCGCCGCTCCGCTGGGGCGGGCACAGTATCCAGCTGGTGAGATCGCCAAGATCCTTCACGAGGTCGCAATGGAAGCCGCGAACGAGCTGGTGCGGCGACATCCCACATCCGCGAGAGCCGAAGCAGTTCGCGATGCGCTTGTCGACGTCGAACAGGAAGATCGGGCCAGCGATCGTCTTCGCTGGCTGGTCGGCCTCACGGCAGAGCGTGCGGCGGGCATCTGGGATGTGGCGGGACGTCTGCTGGAGTCGGCCGCTCAGCGGACCCGTGACGCCCTGCTCGGGCCTGATTCGCGTGACCTCGTCATAGAGGGAAGCCCACACCTAGTAGCACTGTTCGGCTCCGTCGCACCGGATGTCTCGTCCGAGGATGTCACGACCCTAACCAGGTTGATGCTTGACTTCTATGCGGAGCGGAACCTGGCCCCGGGTCCCGAGGAGGACGATGGGTGGCGGGGCCTGCAGAGGGCGCTCATCGACATCGTGGCGCCTACGGTACCCGACTACGAGCAGGGAAACCGGCTCGCGGAATTCGCCACTGCAGAGTTCGACGTCGACGACGAGCAGCCTGTCGACGTGCGAGCGATCCTCGAACAGGAGAGAATCCGTGTCGAGGACGTCGAACTGTCCGATCGAGGTATCCGTGGTGTGAGTCTTGCCGGACCTGGGCACTGGCCGGCATGTCTCGTGAACGTCAACTATCAATTCGGCCACAGCGAGCAGATCAAGCGGTTCACTATGGCCCACGAGCTGTGCCATCTGCTATTCGACCGTTGGCGTGCTAGGAGACTTGCGGTCGCGTCGGGACCATGGGCGCCTCAGGACATCGAACGCAGAGCCAATGCATTTGCTGCTGCGTTCCTCATGCCCCGCCCGTTGCTCGACCGAGCAGCCTATGAGGTCGATGCGCCCTATGCTTCCGTCGACTGGCTGGTCCAGATGGCGACCATCGCCAACACCAGCGCCCTGGCGACGCTGGAGCGGCTTGCTAACCTCGGTCTTCTCCCCGAGTTCAAGCGCGACGCGCTTCGCTACGAACTGTTGAGGCGGTCAGTAGACGGCTGACCCGCGTCCGAGCCTTCCGACAACGTTCTGGGTGACGACGCTGGACGATGTCCCGACGCCGCGCCTGAGGGAGAGCGGGTGACGGGAGTCGAACCCGCGTCACGAGCTTGGAAGGCAGCGTCGAGGGGACGAGCCGGTCCTGCTCGGACGCCGAACGACCAGGTCAGGGCCGATCTCCACGAGCCGTAGTTGACCGTTGGTGACTGCTCGTATCCGTTGGTTAGGGCACGCCGAGGGCACGGACGACGTCGAAGCGCAGCGTCGAAGCGCAGCGTCGAAGCGCAGCGTCGCAGCTGGCGGCGAGTAGGTGCCGGCCGCGAGCCACGTCCAGGCAATAGAGACTTTGGGCCTATTCAGAGCTATCTCCACGTACTGGGCGTTACGCCCTTTACTTGCAGAGTTCACAGAGCCACTATGTCGAATGAAAGGAAGCAAGGTGCTGAGAGAAGCCTCCAACGATGATGAGTGGAGGCCGGGATGGCCAGAGCGTCTGCACCTTCTGCTGGGTGGTTGCCCCCTATTCGTGCACCTCCACAAAGCCAAGAGAAAATCTCATGCCGCGCGGCGGTGCGGAACGGGGGTGATGACGTTCAGGTTCCTCGTGCTCACCTCGCTCATCGCAGGAAGGCACTGAAATGCGGGCAGTCAAGGCTTTGCCCTTCTTGGCGGTCGTCCTATTCGCTGCGGTGCTTGCGCCGCCGACCATGGCGGACCCGCGCTCGCCGGCCTCGCCGGCAACTGATCGGCCCAACGCAGTTCACTGTGCCTACAGACTGAAGCCAATCGGTCCGGATCCTGACACGCCGGGCGCAACGCTCGCCTCTCCGGTCCTCATCGGCTGCTTCCGGTCAGCCTCGGACTCCATCTTCGCGGGCACCGGAGGAGCAGTGCGTCTACCCGAGAGTCTGGCTGGCAGTGCCCTGACGCAGGAGAACCTGAATCGCTACGGAGCGGCGGCGGCCAGCAGTTTCCTCATTGGGCGGGAATACAACAGCATTAACTACGCCAACCTTCTGAAGGAGTACTTCGTCGGCTCCGCGTGCACCAACTCGTCCGGATGGACGGTGAGCTACGTGGGGGACGCCCTTAACGACAGATTCGAGTCGGGCAAGGGGTTCTCCAACTGTGATCACAACTACAAGTACGAG
>Ga0210378_10001332_pt1 | contig 12865 bp, 10 predicted proteins | sample PLM1_60_b1redo_FD_155465 | JGI IMG/M metagenome (GOLD analysis project Ga0210378, IMG submission 155465) | Groundwater sediment microbial communities from an aquifer in East River, Colorado, USA - PLM1_60_b1 redo | ecosystem: Environmental > Terrestrial > Soil > Riparian zone | place: USA: East...
GTGAGGTGAGCAGGCGGCGGCTGCTTCAGGGCGCGGGTGTGGTAGCCGGCTCCGGGGCATTGGGGCTGGCAATATCGGACCCGGTGTACGCGGCAACCACCGGCTATGACCAGGCGATGGGCATCAAACCTCAGACGTATCAGCCGCCGACTGGCCTGGCGCAGCAGTCGGAAGCCAAGGCCGCCGCGCTGGCCTGGGTCAACGACAACCAGCGCGCGCTGATCCAGCTCAACGACGAAATCTGGGAGTTCGCTGAACTGTCCTGACGTTCCGCACTTCCCGCGCGGGTTATCTCGTCAATTAGGCCTGCCGGGTGTAGCTCGTGGTGGGGAGTCTGAGTAGCTGGAGGACTTGCAGTTGCTGGGTGGTGAGTTCGGGTTCGAAGGTCTGCACGAGGGTGCCGTCACGGTGCAGTTGGTGGCGTGCGACGGTGGCGAAGATCTCCAGGATCCGTTCGGTGGAGGGAGCCTTGCAGTCACGGAACTCGGGGTAGAGCGGGATGTCGTGCAGGGCCGCGTGGCGCATGCCGGTGCGGACCTCGCGTTCGATCAGGGCGGCGATGAGCAGGGCCAGGAACTGGCAGCAGAACAGCGCCTCGATCCGGGCCGCGTTGTGCAGCAGCACCGGCGCGGCGTCTTGGACGCTCTTGAGCAGATGGTGGCGGCGTTCCAGGTTCGGCTGGTAGCGGTAGGCGGCGAGGACCTCGGCGTCGGACAGGTTGCGGTCGTTGCTGATCAGCGGGAAGCAACCGTCGCTGGCCGCGTCGTAGCCGATCCGGTCCAACGCGATGTCGGCTTGCACGCCGAAGCGGCTGGTGGCGATCTCCCGGTAGCGGGTGGCGGGTCCGGGGCGACCTCGTCGCTCCTGCTTGTAGGTCTTGTCGATCGTCTCGGTGAGGGTGACGGTGACCCACCGCTGGGCGTGGGCGCCGGTGAGCGCAGCGGTCGCGGCCTGCTCGACCGCGACGCGGGTCGTGAACCGGCTGCGTGGGCCGGCGAGTTTGCCATCAAGGGCTTCGACGGCGGCGATGCCGGCCTCGGTGCGGGCTTGCCGGGCGGCGGCGTCGCGGCCGGCCTTGGCGGTGGAGTGCACCCACACGATGCGGTAGCCCTCGGCTGAGGGCAGCGGCGCCGGGGTGGTGGCGTAGACCTCGTCGGGATCGCCCGGGCGCGCGCCCGAGTGGCGGGCGGCTTCGGTCCAGGTCGGGGTGTGGGTCTGCAGGTAGTCGCGGAACGCGCCGTCCTCGGCGCGGGAGCGGGGCAGCACGGTGACGAACCGGCCGCCCCGGCCGGCGATGTGGCCCATCGCGGCGCGGGAACACAGCTTGGAGTCCGCGACGTAGAGGAAGTCGGTGCGACCCAACAGGTCGGCAAGGCCGTCCCAGGTCGGCACGTGGGTGGGGTCATCGACGGTGTTGCCGTCAGCGAGGCGGTAGGCCAGCGGCACCGCGCCGTCGGCGGCTACGGTCAAGATCCACACCAGCTGCTTGAGGTCGGGCCGGTGGTCCTTGGAATGCCCGAACGTGATCACCGGGGTCGGCTTGCCGCCGCGCTGGGTGCCGACCGCGTCGCGGTAGGCGCCGTGCACCGAGACCGACGTGGAGTCGTTGTGCAGCTGGCTGGTGTCCACCGCGAACTCGCTGATCGCGCGGAGCACGACCGCGGTCAGCAGGCTGGCCCGGTCGGCGTCGAACAGCGCCTCCAACGCCCGCCCGACCCGGTCGTCGTTGAGCAACCCGATCTGCTGCCCGGTCAGCCCGAGCAGCGCCGGATCGTATCGGAGGGCCCACTCGCCCAGGCCGTAAAGCGGCTCGCGGCCCAGCACCAGGTTGGCGACCACCAGCCGGATCGCGACCGCCGGCGCCAGCTTGACGCGGGCGTCAGCGGCCGGCAACGCGCCGGCCAACAGCGCGGGTAACCCGAGCCGGTCCAGCACGGCGTTGACGATCGGCAGCCCACCGAGGGTGCGTGACAGCAGCCCGAACTCGTTGCCGTCATCGTTTCCACCGCTCATCACGACACCCCCCTTGACCGGCCTTGCGTTCAGCACACCACACGTTACCCTTCGGTTGTCAACCGAAGGGCACGACGCGCGGAGGAGAGGCGAATGTCCACCCGCCATCCCGCGCCCGGCGCACCGCTGCCCGCCGCATTTACCGACCTGGACCACGCCCTGCCCGGCACCCTGGCCAGCCGCTACATGCGCTGCGGCAAAGCGAACTGCCGCTGCAAAGCCGACCCACCCACCCTGCACGGGCCCTACCTGCACTGGACCCGCACCATCGCCGGCAAGACCGTGACCCGCACCCTCACCCAAGAGCAGGCCAGCCGCTACCAGCCCTGGTTCGACAACGCCCGCCGACTCCGCGAGCTCATCACCGAACTCGAAGCCCGCTCCCTACGCGCCTTCCACGACGCCGAGGACTGACCGCAATAGCTCAGATATCACTCGGCAGATGTGCGGAACGTCAGACTGTCGTTGCGCGAGTGGGAGTCATCGGTTGCCGTCGCCCAGTTCCTTAGGCGGAACGGGTTCAGGATCGAGTGGGGCATCGCGGGCTTCCCGGCGACGTTCATCGCTACCTTCCAGCACGGTAGTGGTGGCCCGGTGCTCGGCTTCAACGGCGAATACGACGCGCTGCCCGGGCTGTCCCAACGAAAGGGTGTGGCCACGCACGATCCTTTGATCTACAACTATGACGCGTACGGTCCGACATACGGTGCTGGCCACGGCGACGGGCACAACTTGCTGGGCGTTGCCACTGCCGGAGCTGCCGTCGCAATAGCCCAGGGCCTGCGGCGGCAGAACCTGAACGCGACGCTGAAGTACTTCGGCTCGACCGGTGAGGAACAGCTGGTCGGCAAGGCTTACGCGGTGCGTGATGGCGCCTACAACGGCTTAGACGCGTTTATGGACTGGCATCCGCTGCCAGTCACCTCGGTGGATTGGAGTCCGTTCAGCGCCCTGCAGTCGACCACGTTCACGTTCCTCGGTGCGGCCGGTCACGGTGGGTCGCCGTTGGGGAACCGCAGCGGACTGGACGGGGCGTTGCTGATGGCGCACATGACCGAGTACCTACGGGAGAAAAACGTCGGGCCGGCCGGCCGCATTCACTACGCGGTGATCAACGGTGGTGGCGCCCCAAACGTGACCCCGGACATCTGCTCGATCTGGTACTACGTGCGCGAGGGTAGCCCGGCCCGCCTGCAGGTACTCAACGACAAGGTCGTGGCCTGCGCCCACGCCGCCGCGTCGGCAAGCCAAACCGGGCTGTTCTCCCGATTCAACGCTGCCGTGTGGAACCTGGTTGGCAACAAGGCCGCGGCCGAGTTGGTCTTCGACAACATGCAGGCCATCGGCCCACCGAGATTCACCCCCGAGGATGTCGCGTTCGCCAAGTCGTTGCAGCGGGCACTCGGCCGACCGGAGGTGGGTCTGCCGGACAGCATCGTGCCACTGGCTCCACCCCGTCCTACCAACGTCGGCGGACCGTCATCCGACGCCGCCGACGTCAGCTGGATCACCCCACGGGTCGGGTTCTACGCGGCGTGCTGGCCACCCGGCGTGCCCAACCACAACTGGGCCGCCACCGCCTGCACAGCCCAGAACATCGGACACCAGGGCATGCTCGCCGCGACCCGTTACGTCGCCGCCACGGCGGTCGACCTGATCACCCAACCGGACCTCCTCGCCAAAATCAAAGAGGAGCACAGGCAACGCACCGCCGGTGTCGAGTGGAAGAGCCTCATCCCCGCCGACGCTCAGCCGCCGATCTACCAACCACCGGCGGACTTTCTGCGACGAACAAGGCAGGCCTGGCCGCCCAGCGGCATCAAGTGGCCGGTCGAGCCGATCATTGCCCGAGAGCAACTCGGAACAACTGGACCGGAGTTGCCACCGGTGACCTGAGAGGGCTCGGCGCTGGACTGGCCGTCGCAGGCCGGAGAGGTTGGCGCACGATGCCACCGGTCACGCACCTTCAAGCCGAAGGGACGCGGCCGCTCGGCGAAGCTAAGACGATCATCGGCCAGCGGTGATGGCCAACCGGCGGCCGCCGGCACGACTTGATCATATCTGAACGTCGCCGCCCATGATCTCGTGTGTGCGCGTGCCGGCGCGGAGCCCGGGAGCGTGAGCGGGAGGGCGGGGCGCGGAGGTCGGCCGCGCGCCCGGCCCCGTTGGGGCCGGCTTGACAACGTAGAGAAAGTCGTCACCGACGGTCCGGTTCCGGCGAACTAGGCAGCGTCGCCCTGCCACCAAGTCAGGTGGCAGGGCCGCTCGCGCGCCGGCCGTATGACCAGCGACACGCGGCGCCGTCGACGTGGCTCAACGCCGGTGTGCCGCCTACCGAGGTCGCCGAGCGGGCCGGTCACTCCGTCAAGGTTCTGCTGAGCGTGTACGCGAAATGCCTGCACGGGCAACGGGACCGCTTCAATGCTCACATTTGACCGGGTGCTCGGTGATTAGCGACCCTGCCCAATTGTCCACAGTGGACGCTGGCGTTGCGGTCTGTTCCGTACCTGTTCCGTAGACGCCCACAACCCGCCAGGCACCATCCCAGACGCTCACAGGAGACCGCTGGCGCAGCAAAGACGTTGGCGCAGGTCAGAGATGGGATGCGCAGGCTGTCCGGTCGAGGCTCAGGTCTGCTGGCGGGCGCGGAGGTCCTTACGCAGGATCTTGCCCGACGCCGACTTGGGTATGGCGTCGATGAACTCGACGATCCGCACCTTCTTGTGCGGCGCGACGCGCTCGGCGACGAAGGACATGACGTCCTGCGCGGACAGCTCCGGCGCGCTGGCCTGGCGCACCACGAACGCCTTGGGCACCTCCTCGCCGTCGGCGTCGTGGACGCCGATGACAGCGACGTCGGCGACGGCCGGGTGGCTGAGCAGCAGGGCCTCGAGCTCGGCCGGGGGCACCTGGTAGCCCTTGTACTTGATCAGCTCCTTGACCCTGTCGACGATGGTGTACACGCCGTTCCCGTCCACGGTGGCGATGTCGCCGCTGTGCAGCCAGCCGTCGGCGTCGATGGTGGCCGCGGTGGCCTCGGGGTTGTTCAGGTAACCGACCATGACGTTGGGGCCGCGCATCCACAGCTCGCCGGGCTCGCCCGGCCCGCCATCCTCGCCGGTGGCCGGGTCGACGATGCGAGCCTGCATGTTCGGTGCGAGCACGCCGACCGTGCCCGGCGAGATGTCGTCGCGGTCGTGCGGGATGCCGTGCGAGAGCGGGCTGAGCTCGGTCATGCCGTAGCCCTGCCGCACCCTGCAGCCCAGCCGCTTGTGCACGGCCTCGGCCAGCTCGGCGTCCAGCGGCGCGGCGCCGGAGAGCAGCACGTCGATCACCGACAGGTCGTAGTCGTCCACCATGGGGTGCTTTGCCAGCGCCACCGCGACCGGCGGCGCGATGTAGACCCGATCGGTGCGGTGCTCGGTGATCACGCGCAGGAAGTCGGCGAGGTCGAACTTCGGCATGGTGACCACGGTGGCGCGCCTGGCAAGGCCCCAGTTCATCATGATCGTCATGCCGTAGATGTGGAAGAACGGCAGCACCGCGAGAATGCGCGTGCTCGGCCCGATGGGCAGGATCGCCTGCGCCTGCTGGATGTTGGCCACCAGGTTGCGGTGGGTCAGCATGACGCCCTTGGCCAACCCCGTGGTGCCCGACGAGTACGGCAGCACCGCGAGATCCACGGCCGGGTCGATCTCCACCTGGGGCGGCGACGCGGTGGTGGCCAGCAGGTCGGCGAGCGACTCGTGGCCCTGCGCGCCGTCCAGCACCACGACGGACCGCACCTCGACGCCGCCGGAGGCGACCGCGGCGCGCGCCCTTTCCAGGAACGGCGAGATCGTCACCAGCATCACGGCCCGCGAGTCGCGCAGCTGGTGCGCGACCTCGTCCGGCGTGTACAACGAGTTGATCGTGGTCGCCACCGCGCCCGCGGCCAGGATGCCGTGGAAGACCACCGCGTAGTACGGCGTGTTCGGGCTGAAGATCGCCACCACGTCGCCCTTGCCGATGCCGCGCTCGGCCAGCGCGGCCGCGAACGTGGACACCATGCCGGCGAGCTGGCCGTAGCGCAGCGTCTGCCCGCTCAGGCCGTCAATCATCGCCGGGCGTCCGGCGTCGGCGTCGCTAACGTCGCCGAACAGCAGCTCGGTCAGCGACACCGGCGGGATGTCGACGTCCGGCAGTGGGCTGACGAGCGCGCTGGCGATGGTCATGAGCTGCATCGTCGTGTCCTGCGCTACCGGGGTCAAGCACCATCGAATGCGTGACTAGACAACTACCTACCGGAACGAATATCACTCTAACGGAGCAGTACTAAAGTCTTGTGATCCGCTTCGGTGACTGGGAACGTAACCGTGCCCTCACTGATCAGTCGGCACACAGTCCCTGATCAGGCGAGGGCACAGCCACGGTTCGCCTCCCCCCGTCGGATCGTGGTCCCCGCCAGGCTCGCATGGGACGCCCCCCGCCTGTGCGCACTAAGCGGCGGGACTTGCAGGTGGGGCGGCCCGAGTTCGCGACTCCCCCTCTCTCCCGGGCCGCCCCTCCTGCCCTCTCGCTCTCCTTGATCATCTGCGCCGGGTCAGCCGGCGGCCGAGCGGGCTGGCCGTGTGGACCCGGGAGCCGGCGCGGCGACCGGCCGGCGGTGGCGCAGCAGCCACACGATCGGGGCGGTCGGGACGGCAAGCGCGATGAGGAACGGCAACAGCGCGCCGAGCACGGTGAGCAGCACCTGGGTGGAGGCAAGGAAGACCCGCCAGCCGGCGGTCAGGCCGGTGAGGAAGCCGGCGTCGCCGTCGCGGCCCTGGCTGGCGAACCCGCCCGGCCTGCGCAGCTGGACGCCCACCGTGGCCAGCTCGGTCTGGCCGTCCAGCGCGGCGGCGCGCTGCTGGAGGGACTCCAGGTCGGCCTGCCGCCTGGTCAGCTCGGACTCGATCTGCACGATCTCGCCGATCGCGGTGGCGTGGTCGAGCAGCGCCCTGACCCGCTCGACGCTGGCCCGCTGGCTGGCCACCCGAGCCTGCACGTCCACCACCTGCTCGGTGACGTCCTGGGCCTGCTGGGTGCGGCCGGTGACCGTGCCGATGCCGGACAGCGCGGCAAGGGCGTCGTCAAGATGGTCGGCGGCGACCCTGAGCTGGATGGACGCGTTGTCGCCTTCGGTCTTCTCGTCGGCGACGAAGCCGCCGAAGCGGGCGCCGACCTCGTAGGCCTTCCTCGCGGCCGCGTACACGTCGTCGACCTCGACGGACAGCTCGGCCGATCGAACGACCTTGCGCTGTGACGCCGGCACGGGTTGCTGGCCGGCGGCCGCCTGCTCGGCCGGCTGCTGCGCCGGCACGCCTGCCGCCGGCAGGCCACCGGCCGCGGTCACGCCACCGGCACCGCCGGAGCCGGAGCTCTGCCCCGCGGGCTGCTGGTTCTGCGCTGCCCCTGCCCCTGCGGTGTCGGCGCCGCGGCCGGAGCCGCACCCCGCCAGTCCCAGCACCGCGACCACCCCGAACGCCGCGATCGCGGCCATTCTGCGTCCCCGCACCCGCCTCACCTCCACCGATTCCGCGGCCGCCGCGATGGGTGGCCGCCTGCCGGCATGAGGACGGCCACCGGGTCGCTCGGCGTTGGCCACGGCCGGTCACGGTTGCGGCTCGGTACGGACTCGGCTCGGGAGGTCGAGGCGCTCAGGACGTCGACGCGCTCAGGAGTCGACGAGATGCGTGAATGCCTGCAGGTTGGCCAGCGGCTCGCCGCGGGACACCCGCCAGTCCCACTCCCGCCGGATGGCGTTCGCGAAGCCGATCTCCAGCAGGGTGTTGAAGTCGCCGTCGGCCGCCTCCACGACCTGGCCGAGCAGCCGGTCCAGCTCGTCCGCCGTCACCGCGTGGTGCGCTACCCGCCCGACCAGGTAGATGTCGCCGGCCTTGTCGATCGTGTAATGCACGCCGTACAGCCGGGCGTTGCGGCGCAGCAGGAAGCGGTAGACCTGCTCGTGCGCCTCGTCCGGGCGGCGGCAGACGAACGCCTCGACCAGCAGCGCGTGCCGGCCGACGACGAGCCAGCAGTTGGTCTGCAGCTTGGTGGTGCCCGGCAGGGTGACGAAGAACCGGCCAGGCGTGCTGCGGTCGTAGCGCAGCTCGCGCTCGTCCAGCGCGGCGGCGATCACGGCGTCCAGGTCGTCCAGCACGCTCACCTCAACCTCGGGCCGTGATGGTGGTAGTTAAAGGCCCACTTTGGCCGCAATGGTGGTACTTGGAGGCCACACGTGGCGCGGTCACACCGCCACCTCGGCGCGGAGCATGGTGTCCCAGAGGGCCGTGACGGCGTCGGCGTAGGTGGCCAACAGGGCGTCGGTGGTGCGGTCCCACGAGAAGCGGCGCGCGTGGCCGACGGCGGACGCGGCGAGCTGCGCGCGGTACGCGGGTCGCAGGGCCACCGCGGCGAGGGCGTCCGCCCAGTCGATGGTGCGGTGGCTGCCGACGAGGACGCCGGACGCCCCGTCGGCGACGGCGACCGGCAGCCCGCCGACGGCGGCCGCGACCACCGGCGTGCCGCACGCCTGCGCCTCAAGCGCCACCAGGCCGAAGGACTCGTTGTGGCTGGGTACGGCGACGAGGTCGGCGGCGCGGTAGACGGTGGCGAGCCGCTCGCGCGGCTGCGGCGGCAGGAACCGGACGATGTCCGCGATGCCCAGCGCGGCGGCCAGCTCCGCCAGCCCGTGCGGCCGCTCCAGCCCGGAGCCGGACGGCCCGCCGACCACGAGCACGACCAGGCGCGGCCGCAGCATCGGGTCGCGGCGCACCAGCTCGGCGGCGGCGCGCAGCACGACGTCCGGCGCCTTGAGCGGCTGGATGCGGCCGGCGAAGGCCAGCACCACGTCGCCGTCGCGCAGGCCGATCGACCGCCTGGCCGCCCAGCGCGACCCAGGCGTGAACGTGGCCAGGTCGACACCTGGCGGCACGGTGACGATCGCGGCCGGGTCGGCGTCGTAGAAGTGGACGAGCTGGCGCGCCTCGACGTCGGTATGGGCGACCAGCCGGTCGGCCTCGGCGACCACCTGCTCCTCGCCGATCACCCTGACGGCCGGCTCCGGGATGTCGCCATCGGCCAGCGCGGCGTTCTTGACCTTGGCCAGGGTGTGCGCGGTGTGCACGAGGGGCACGCCCCAGCGGTCCCTTGCCAGCCAGCCAACCTGGCCGGACAGCCAGTAGTGCGAGTGCACGACGTCGTAGTAGCCCGGCTCGTGGCGCGCCTCGGCGCGCAGCACGCCGGCGGTGAACGCGCAGAGCTGGCCGGGCAGGTCGTTCTTGGCGAGCCCCTCGAACGGGCCGGCCGCGATGTGCCGCACGGTCACGCCGGGCGCCAGCTCGACCACCGGAGGCAGCTCGGAGGAGGTGGCCCTGGTGAACACCTCGACGGCGACGCCGCGGGCCGCCATCCGCACCGCGGTCTGCTCGATGTAGACGTTCATGCCGCCGGCGTCGCCGGTGCCCGGCTGCTCCAGCGGTGACGTGTGCACCGACAGCACAGCCACCCGTTGCGGTCCAGCGACTCGCCTGATCACCTGGCCATCCTCTCCCCGTTCTTGGCGCAGTGCCTGGCAAAGTGCAGCAGCGTGCGGTTGAACCGCGCTGGGTCCTCGACGAACGGCAGGTGTCCCGTGCCGGCCCACCAGTCGGCCTCGGCGCCGGGGATGCTGGCCAGGTGGTGCGTCGCGGTGTCCCGGTCGACCACCCGGTCCTCGGCGCCGTGCTGGACGAGGACCGGCCGCGGCTGGCGGCTCAGCGCCGCGACGAGCTGCGCGCCGTCGGCGTGCCGGTCGAACAGCGCCGCCCTGACGTGCGGTGGCGTGGCCAGCGCCGCGGCGAGCATGGCCTGCTCGTCGGCGCCGTGCATGGGGCGGGCCGTCATGGACGCTACAAAAGCGGCCAGCGCGGGGACCGCAGTCCTCGGGTCCTCGGCGAGCGCGGCCGGCAGCGCGGCCCGCATGACAGCGCCGACCCGGCCGGCGGCGACCCCGCGGCCGATGCCGGTGATCGCGCCGGTGAGCAGCACGCCGGCGGTATGGGCCGCGCCGTGCGTCGCCAGGTAGTCGGCGATCACCAGCCCGCCGTAGGACCAGCCGACCAGCACGGCCGGACGGGTGGTGATCGCCGTGAGTACGGCGTGCAGGTCGCCGGCCCACCTCGCCGGCTCGCCGTAGCCGTGCGGCGGCGCGCCGGAGCAGCCGTGCCCCCGCAGGTCCACCGCGGCCAGCCGCAGCTCACCGGCCAGGCTCGGGTCGTCGAGCTGGCGGCGCCAGCACGCCGCCGACTGCGCCCACCCGTGCACCAGCAGCACCAGCGGTGCCTCCACCGGGCCGGCGGTGTACACCGCGAACCTGGTGCGGTCCGTGCTGGTCTCGAAATGGTGTGCCTTCAAGTACCACCATTCCCGTCCGGATGGGCTTTTAACTACCACCAACCCCGCAGCGGCCCCGTTGCTTCCCGCGGTGCAGGATGCCAGGCGTGACGCACTCATCAGACGCCGACGACCGGCCCGTCGCCGTCGTGTCCGGGGCAAGCGCCGGCATCGGTGCGGCGACCGCGCGGCGGCTGGCCGGCGCAGGCTTGCGGCTGGTGCTCGGCGCGCGCCGGCTCGACCGCTGCGAACGGCTCGCCGCCGAGCTGGGCGCCGGCCACCGGGCCCTGCCGCTGGACGTCACCGACGCGGCGTCCGTCGAGACCTTCTGCGCCGCCGTTGGCGATTGCCGCGTGCTGGTGAACAACGCCGGCGGCGCCCTCGGGCTCGAACCCGTCCTCGACGCCGACGAGGAGCACTGGCGGTGGATGTGGGAGGTCAACGTGCTCGGCACGCTGCGGCTGACCAAGGCGCTGCTGCCGCGGCTGGTGGCCTCCGGCGACGGGCACGTGGTCACGGTGACCTCGATCGCCGCCGTGGAGACCTACGACGGCGGCGCCGGTTACACCTCGGCCAAGCACGCCCAGGGCGCGCTGCACCGGACCCTTCGCGGCGAGCTGCTCGGCCAGCCGGTGCGGTTCACCGAGGTCATGCCCGGCATGGTGCGGACCGACTTCTCGCTGCACCGCTTCACCGGCGACGCCGAGCGGGCGGCCGCGGTATACCGCGACATAACGCCGCTGACCGCGGACGACGTGGCCGACGTCATCGCGTTCGCGGTGACCAGGCCGTCGCACGTCAACCTCGACCAGATCGTGCTCAAGCCACGTGACCAGGCATCGGCCTCCCGCGCGCACCGCAGCGCCTGACCGTCGCCGTCCCGCGTTGAGTGCCAAACCCGCGTTACGCCCGCTTATCGCGCATTTGGGCGGCGGGGCGGGGCTGGGGCGCGGTCAGAGGGAGCAGTTCACCAGGACTGGTTCGGGACGCAGTTCGACGCCGAACGCGGCGCGCACCCCGGCGACCACCTCGCGGGCCAGCGCGAGCAGATCGGCGGTGGACGCCGAGCCACGGTTGGTCAGCGCCAGGGTGTGCTTGTTCGACAGTGCCGCCCGCCCGCCGGGCCCGCGGTGGCCACGGCGGAAGCCGGCTCGCTCGATCAGCCAGGCAGCGGACAGCTTGGTGACGCCGGCACCCGCCGGGTACTGCGGCACCGGCACGCCGTTTCCCACGACGGTCGCGATCCGCCGCAGCACGGCCGGCACGGCGTCGTCCACGAGCACCGGGTTGGTGAAGAACGAGCCGGCGCTCCAGGTGTCGTGGTCGAGCGCGTCGAGCACCATGCCCTTGCCGCGCCGCAGCGCCAGCACAGCGGCACGGACCTCGGCCGGCGGCAGCCGCGAGCCGAGCTCGACGCCGAGCATCCTGGCCAGCTCGGCGTACCGCACCGGCATCGACAGCCCGTCGGCGCGCAGCCCGAGCCGCACCCGCAGCACGACGGCGCTGTCGGTGTTCTTGAGCATGCTCGTCCGGTAGCGCAGGCCCAGCCCGTCGCGCGACACCTCGCGCACCCCGCCGTCGCGTCGGTCCAGCAGGTCGACGCCGTGCAGCAGGTCCGCGATCTCCACGCCGTACGCCCCTACGTTCTGCACCGGGGTGGCGCCGACCAGCCCAGGGATGCCGGACAGGCTTTCCAGACCGCCGTACCCGTCGGCCACCGTGCGGGCGACCACCTCGTCCCAGTCCTCGCCGGCCGCCACGCTCAGCACGCCGTCCCCGTCGATCGCATAGCCGCGGGTGGCGACCCGCACCACCGTGCCGTCGACGCCGTCGTCGCCGATCACCAGGTTGGAGCCGCCGCCGAGCAGCAGCATGGGCTCGCCGTCGGCGTCGCACCAACGCACCGCGTCGACCAGGGTGTCGGCGTCGCCGGCCGTGACGAACCGCCGCGCCGGGCCACCGAGCCGCAACGTGGTGTACTCCCGCAGCGGCACGCCGACCTGAGCCCTCACGCCGTACAACGCTATCTTTCGCACCGTGGCACGCCGTATCGAGCACCGCGCGGAGTACGCCTACCCGGCCGGGCTGGTGTATGCGGCGCTCACCGACGAGGGCTTCCTGCGCGAACGGCTGTCCAAGATCGGCGGACGGCAGTCCGAGCTGCTGTCCTTCACCGTCGACGGCGGCACCACGACGGCGGTGATGCGGCAGAGCATTGACGCCGAGAACCTGCCGGGGATCGTGCGAGGGGTCACCCCGCACGGCGTGACGATCGAGCGCGTCGAGACCTGGACCGCGCCGTCGTCCGCGCCGGTGTCCGCGCCGTCGTCCGGGCCGGCGTCCGGGCCGTCGTCCGGGCCGGCGTCCGGGCCGGCGTCCGCACGGCCGTCCGGGCCGGCGTCCGATCCGTCGGCTGGGCCGGGCCGCAACGGTCGCTACACCGGCACCGTCGAGGCGT
>Ga0210378_10001333_pt1 | contig 12865 bp, 14 predicted proteins | sample PLM1_60_b1redo_FD_155465 | JGI IMG/M metagenome (GOLD analysis project Ga0210378, IMG submission 155465) | Groundwater sediment microbial communities from an aquifer in East River, Colorado, USA - PLM1_60_b1 redo | ecosystem: Environmental > Terrestrial > Soil > Riparian zone | place: USA: East...
CCGGGCATGAGCGCCCCTGGCCCCCTGCCCACCGGCGTCCACGCCATCGTCGCCGCCCGCCTTGACGCGCTGCCGGCCGGCGACAAGGCCGTGCTCCATGATGCCGCCGTGCTCGGCCAGGTCGGCTGGCTGGGTGCGCTGGCCGAGATCGGCGGCCACCAGCGGACCAGCCTTGAGGCCTGCCTGACCCGTCTGGAGGCACGGGAGTTCGTGCAGCGGGCGGCCAGCTCGCGGGTCGCCGGCGAGGTCGAGTACAGCTTCCGGCACACCCTGGTCCGTGAGGTCGCCTACGGGCAGGTGCTGCGGGCCGAGCGGGCCGACAAGCACCGCCGGGCCGCCACCTGGATCGAGCGGCTGGCCCCCGACCGGGCCGAGGGCCGGGCCGAGCTGCTCGCCCACCACTACCGGTCCGCCCTGTCGTTCGCGCGCGCCGCCGGCGCCGAACCGCCCGGTCTGGCCGCCCGCACCCTGACCGCCCTGCGTGACGCCGGCGACCTGGCCGCGGCTCTCGGCGGCTGGGAGACCGCGGCCCGGTTCCACGCCGAGGCGCTGGAGCTCTGCCGGGACGGCGACCCGGAACGCGGACAGCTCCTGCTCCGGCTGGGCCGGGCCCGCTGCCGGGCCGAGATGGCCGGCCACGACGAGCTGGCCGCGGCCGGCCAGGCGCTGCTGGCCGCCGGTGCGCCGGTGGCCGCCGCCGAGGCCGAGATGCTCCTGGGCGAGCTGGCCTTCCTGCGCGGGGAGGGCGAGGACCGGGAGGCCCATCACGACCGGGCCCTGGCCCTGGTCGCCGGTGCGCCCCCCTCGGCGACCAAGGCGGCCGTCCTGCGCGGCGCGATGATGCACCTGATGGTGGCCAGCCGGCATGCCGAGGGCCGGGCCGTCGGCCGGGAGGTCCTGGCCATGGCCAGAGCGCTCGGGCTGGCGGACCTCGAGGCCGACGCGCTCGGGGCGATCGGCACGGCCAGGGTCGAGGCCGGCGACCCTGGGGGCCTGGAGGACCTGGAGGCGGCCATCGCCCGGCTCGGCGAGCTGGGCACGCCGAGCGGGACGCTCTGGTACCTCAACCTCGCCTGGGCCGCAGCCGCCCTCGGCGACCTGCGGCGCTGCTTCGCCGCGCTGGCCGCCGGGGCGCTGCTGGCCGAACGCTTCGGCTCGTTGCGCTGGCGGCGCTCGATCGAGCTGCAGCGGGTGGCCGAGCGCTACTGGACCGGCCGCTGGGACCAGGCCGTCGCCGTGGTCGACGCCATGGTCGCCCAGGGCGAGCGTTCCTACCTGGCATGGGAGTGCCGGCTGTGGCGGGGCCGGATCCAGCTGGCCGGCGGCCGGCTGGAATCGGCCCTGCAGGACGCGCAGGCGGCCCATGCCCTGGCCCTCGAGGCCGGGGACCCCCAGGACCTCCAGCCGACACGGGCCTTCCTGGCCAGGGCGCTGCTGGCCGCCGGCCGCCCCGCCGCCGCCAGGGAGGTCTCCCTGCGGCTGCTGGCCGGGCTCGGCGGCAGCGTGCTCGGCCCCGACCTGGGAGCCGACCTCGGCATGGTCCTGGTCGAGCTGGGCCAGCCCGTTGACGCCCTCGACCGCCTCGGCGTCCCACCGTCACCGTGGCTGGAGGCGACCAGGGCGCTGGTCGCCGGCGACCCCTTGCAGGCCGCCGGCATCTACGCCGCCATCGGCTCACGGCCCGACGAGGCCGACGCCCGGCTGGCCGCCGCCCGCCTGCTGGCCGCCACCGGCCACGCCGCCGAGGCCGAGACGCAGCTGGCCGCCGCCCGCGCCTTCTACGCCTCGGCGTTACCGGGGCATTAGCGCCGGCTGCGAGCTTTCGGCCATGCAGCGAACCCCTCCACGCCACCTTGCCCCACCAGAGCGGATCCGCGCCCGCGCCCGCGACCACCTGCTGGTCGAATCGATCCTGGCCCTGCTGGCGATCGGGCTCACCACCGCCATCGTGATCGGCTCGCTGCTCGACCGGCCCGAGTCGAGCGCGGCCCGTCTGCCCCACCTGCTGCCGCCGGCCCCGACCACCACCAGGGCCGCCGCCACCGTCACCAGCTCGGCCAGCAGCCGGCCGGCCGACAACGGCAACCTGCTTGCCGACCCCGGGTTCGAGGCCGGCCTGGCTGGCTGGCGGACCGTCGGCGAGGCCGGGATGGAACGGGTCGGCGAGGGCCGGCAGGGCAGCTGGGCGCTGCGCCTGACCCGCGGGTCGGCCAGCTGGCCGGGCGTCCTGCACCCCGACGTGACCAGATTGAAGGCGCGCAAGCGCTACGCCGCCACCGCCTGGGTGCGAGCCAGCCGGGCCGGCACCGTGGTCCAGATCAACCTGTTCGAGGTGGTCGGCGGCAAGCGGTTCGCGGTCGACACGGTCGGCGCGGCCGCCGGCACCGGGGCCTGGCAGCGCCTTGAGGTGTCACACGACGCCCACCGGCCCGGCGCCACCCTGGCCGTTGAGATCCTCGCCCCCGACCTGACCAGCGGATCCAGCCTGCTGGTCGATGACCTGGCGATCCATGCCAGCTCCTTGTCGATGTCCAAGCACTGACCGATCCCCCGGTCAGCCACCCCCCCAGAAAGGATGACCAGCATGCGCCTGTGCAGGATCGTGGCGATCCTGGGACTGGCGGCGGCGCTGTCGCTGCCCGCCGCCGCCCTCGCCGAGCAGAAGCAGCACATCGGCCTGCACGACATGACCTGCACCAGCATCATGGCCATGGGCAAGGGCCTGTCCGCGAACTCCTCCATGCAGCTGACCCTGGTCAACCGGGACAACGGCTCCACCCTGGCCGGCCAGGCGGTGCGCACCTCGGCCAAGGGCGAGTTCATGGTCAAGCTGCCGGCCCGCCTGAACCAGGTGCTCAGCATCCGCCTGACGGTCAGCCGCCCCGACGGCACCAAGGTCGGCTTCGCCGACCACGTGATGGCCAAGGGCGCCGCCATGTGCGACCTCCCGTTCACCGGTCCCTCGCGTAGTACCGCCTCCCTGCTGCTGGCCGCCACCGTCGCCCTCGGCCTCGGCCTGGCCCTGGTCACGGTCGGGGCCCGCCGCGAGCGAGCGCTGGCCCGGGCGAGCGCGCTTGGGCTGGAACGGATCCGGCTGCCCCGGCGGTAGGTGGCCGGCCCGCGCCGGCGAGGGCGGGTCGCGGAACCGGTCAGGCAACGGTCGCCCCATCCACTCATCGACAGCCCGCTGGTCGACTGCCCGGCCTGCCTGGCCGGCTCAGCCGTGGGCGGTGCGGGGCCGTGAGGCCAGCGCCCGCTCGGCCCGCTCGAAGACCTCGTCGACGTCGCCTGAGGCACTGACCCGGCGGACCCGGCCGACGTAGTGGGCCAGCAGCGGCCCGGCATCACGACGGTAGGTGACCAGCCGCGCCGCCACCGTGTCCGGGCTGTCGTCGCTGCGGCTCTCCATGCGGGCCAGCCGGGACAGCCGGGCCGAGGCGACCTCGTCGGGCACGACCAGCTCGAGCACCAGCTGGATGGTGCGGCTGTCGCCGTCCAGCAGCCGGTCAAGCTCGGCCGCCTGGCGGAGGTTGCGCGGGAAGCCGTCGAGGATGAACCCGGGGCCGAGCTGGGCGCCGACCACCTGGAGCGCGACCCGGTCGGGCACGGGATGGCCGCGCCGCACCTGCTCGGCGATGCGGTGCGGGTCGCCCTGCTCGGCCGAGGCCCGCAGCAGCTGCCCCGACGACACGTGGGGCACGCCGAGCAGCTCCGACAGGTGGGGGGCAAGCGTGCCCTTGCCGGCACCGGGGGGGCCGAGCAGCAGCACCCGCCGCAGCTCGCCGTTCAGCATGGGGGACTCGGTCAACTGACGCTCACACCGATCAAGCGGCCGATGCCGAAGGTCGCCGCGGCGGCCAACCCGCCCACCAGCAGCTGCCTGGCCCCGGACTGGAGCGACGAACGGCCGGTGAGCAGGCTGATGCCGGCGCCGACCAGGAACAGGGCGATCACCGACAGGGCCACCGAGACGACGAACGCCGTCGCTCCGGAGGCCAGCAGCCAGGGCAGCACCGGGACGATCGCCCCGGCCGCGAAGGACAGGAAGCTGGAGGCGGCAACGCCCCAGGGCGAGCCGAGCTCGTCGGGGTTGAGACCGAGCTCCTCGCGGGCCATGGTGTCAAGCGCGGTGGTGCGGTCGCGCATGATCCGGGCCGCGATCACCTCGGCCTCCTCGCGGCCGACGCCCTTGGCCCGGTAGATGAGGGCAAGCTCGTTGGCCTCCTCGTCGGGCATGGCGTCGATCTCCTCGGCCTCAAGGGCGATCTCGCGCTCGAACAGCTCGCGCTGGGAGGTCACCGAGATGTACTCGCCCGCGCCCATCGAGAACGCCCCGGCCAGCAGCCCGGCCAGGCCGGCGACCAGGATCAGCCGGCGGTCGGCCAGGCCGCCGGCCACGCCCATCACCAGGGCCAGGTTGGAGACCAGGCCGTCGTTGACCCCGAAGATGGCCGCCCGAAGCGCGCCGGACGCGTCGCCGCGGTGCCAGCGCTCCCCGCGCATGATGCCGCCGGCGCGGGCCATGGACGGGGTCAGCCCGGCCAGGACCCTGGCGTGGATACGCTCGTCGGTGGCCATGGCGGCGGTGGCGTCGGGGACGCCGTCGTAATGGCCGGCGTCGGCGAGCTCGGCCCGCTCAACCATCGGCAGCACCGCCCTGGTCCCGAATACCCGGGCCAGCCGGGTGACCAGCCGCGCCCTGGCGCCCTTGCGGTGCTGCTCCGGGCGCGGCTCCGGCTCGCCCAGCTCGACCAGCTTGGCCGCCCAGTGGGCGGCATGACGCTCCTCGGCGCTCGCCAGCTCGAGGAAGATCTCCCGCTGCTCGCCGGCGGCGCGCTCGGCAAGGGCGCGGTACATGGCCGCGCCGTCCATCTCAGCTGCCCAGTGCTCGTGGAACTGCTGCGCCTTCGACGCCAACCATCCCTCCTCGTCCGCATCAGTGTTGGACTGGTACCCCCCTGCTCGCAAACCGAACGGTGCCCGCCCCTCAGTCCTCGGCCCGGTCCTCGTGGACGCCGGCGGCGCGCAGGGCGTCAAGGGCCCGTTCGCCGTCGTCCGGCTTGACGTTCACCGCCCTGGTGGCGTCGGTGAGCACCAGCACCTGGTACCCGGCGGCCCTGGCGTCCAGCGCGGTGGCCAGCACGCAGTAGTCGAGGGCGAGCCCGACCAGCACCACCCGGGCCGCGGCCCGCCTGGCCAGGAAGTCGGCCAGCTCGGGATTCCAGCCGGTGTAGCCGTCCACCTCCGGGTCGCGGCCCTTGAAGACCTGGTGGTCGGCGACCACCCGGAGGTCGGGGTGGAGCTCCCAGCCGGGTGTGCCCTCGACGCAGTGGGGGGGCCATGGACCGCCTCGCTCGGCGAACGAGGAGTGGTCGGGCGGGTGGCTGTCGTAGGTGGTGACCACGGTCTGGAACCGGGGGGCGAGCCGGTTGATGACGGGCACGACCTGGTCGCCGTCGGGGACGGCCAAGCTGCCCCCCGGGCAGAAGTCGCGCTGCACGTCGACCACGACCAGCGCGTCGTCGCGCTCTGGGGTGAAGACCATCGGAGCTCCTTGGGTGACGGTTGATTGACGGAGCGGCCGCTCCGCTGGCAGCCTGTAGCACCACATGATCGTACCCATGGCGCAGGCGCAGACGACCGCGCGGGTCCACAAGGGCCCGGCCGCGCTGACCACCCGCGCCTGCGCGCCCATGGGCCTCGGCACGGGCAACTCGGCCACCGGCCGCCCACCGTGTCGGCGGGTCGCGGCACCGTTCGCCCCGTTGTAGAGGGGTTCGAGCCGCGCCGCGGCCGCTTCCTCACCATCGACGAGCTGCCCGAGGAGGCATCCGTACATCATGGCCAACCGAACTGACCTGCTGGTCTCCACCGACTGGCTGGCCGCCAACCTGGACGATCCCAGCCTGCGCGTTGTCGAGGTCGACGAGGACACCGACGCCTACGCCCGCGGTCATCTCCGCGGGGCGGTGGCGGTCAACTGGAACACCGACCTGCAGGACCCGCTGCGCCGCGACTTCATCGCGCCGGAGCAGTTCGCCAAGCTCCAGGACACCCTTGGCATCACCCCGGACACCACCGTGATCCTGTACGGCGGCAACAACAACTGGTTCGCCGCCTACGCCTACTGGTACTACAAGGTCTACGGGCACGACGCGGTCAAGCTGCTGGACGGTGGCCGCAAGGCCTGGGAGCTGGAGGGCCGCGAGCTCACCACCGGACCGGCCGACGTGCAGTCGGCCAGCGGCTACCCGGTTCGCGAGCCCGACACCTCGATCCGGGCCTTCCGCGACCAGGTCCTCGAGACCGTCACGACCGGCGAGGGCGCCGCGCTGGTCGACGTCCGCTCGCCCGAGGAGTTCCGCGGGGAGAAGCTGGCCCCCGACCACCTGCCCCAGGAGGGCGCGCAGCGGCCGGGGCACATCCCGGGTGCGGTCAACATCCCGTGGGCCAAGGCGGTCGACGGCTCCACCGGCAAGTTCCTCGCCGACGACCAGCTGGCCGAGCTGTACGGGGCGCAAGGCGTGGCTGCCGACAAGGACGTGGTCGCCTACTGCCGGATCGGGGAGCGCAGCGCCCACACCTGGTTCGTGCTGCATGAGCTGCTCGGCTACCCCCGGGTCCGCAACTACGACGGCTCCTGGACCGAGTGGGGCAGCCTGGTCGGCGTGCCGATCGAGCGCTAGCGGCGAGCGACTAGCCCGGAGCCGGGCGGTCGGTCAGACTTCGGCCGTGGAAGAGCGTGCCAACCTGCCCCCGCCTGGCTCGGCCCCCCTCGACGAGGCCTCCGGGGCGACCCTGAGCCAGGTCCTCGGCCAGCAGTTCGGCACCGAGGGGCTGGAGGCCGCCTCGCCGGCGGTGTCGGCCAGCGCCGCCGCCGTGGCCGAGGTCGTCCTCAAGCAGGTGCTCAGCCACTCCGGCGGCCACCTGGACGACGACGCGGCCGTGCTGGTCCTGCGCCGCAACCCGGTGGTCTAGACGCGGGCGGCCCGCCGGCCGGTGGTGGCCCTGGCCACCAGCCGGTAGGCGAGGAAGCCGACCGCAGTGCCAAGGGTGTTCAGCAGCACGTCGTTGACGTCGGCCCGGCGGACGCCGGGGAACGCGACCTGGGTCAGCTCGATCACCGTCGCCAGCGCCAACCCGGCGGCCACGGTCCGCGACAGCCGGTCGAAGCGGGGCAGCAGCAGCGGCAGCAGGAACCCGAGGGGAACGAACAGGGCGAGGTTGGCGATCGCTCCGGCAAGGGTTGCCAGCCGCCGCTCGCCGTCCCGCAGGTTGACCACCAGGTTCCAGACCGGCACCAGCTGCGGCCACCAGTTGTTGCGGTAGCGGGCCAGATCGGAGCGCCAGCGGATCGGCAGCAGGGTGGTCACGCTCAGCACCGACGCGTAGGCGACGGCGGCCACCCGGACCAGCACCACCGGCACCCCGAGCGGCCGTTCGCGCACGGGTCGGGGGTGGCTCACCGCTCGGGAGGCGGTGGGAGCGAGCGCGGCTCGCCGCCGGACCCTGGCGGCTGGCCCCAGCCGGAGGGGTCCCATCCGCTTGGCGGGCGGCCGTTGGGGTTGGTGGGCTCGCCCCAGTGGGCGGTGGTCCTCGGCATCGTCCGGAGCTGGCCCCAGTGCTGCTCACCGCCGGCCCTGACCTGCCTGGCGGCCAGCCGGGCGGCCACCGCCGAGCCGATCAGGGGGGCGACGACCTCGGGGATGATGATCCGCGCGAACCGGGCCGGGATCATGGCGGCGATCCGGGCGGCGGCCCGGCGGGCGGCGGCGTTGGGCAGGGCGCGGCGCACGGAGCGACCGCGGACGCCGCGCCACCCGCCGGCCGCCTGGACGTCGCCGAGGACGTTGGCGACCAGCTCGCGAGGGCTGAGGGCGTGCTGGCCGGCGAGCGCCCCCAGGTCGGCCCTGAGCTTGGCCTCGAGCACGAACAGGGCGAGCACCTCGGCAAGGGCGGTGATGCCGATGCTGCCGAGCGCCGTGCCGGCCGCCGGCGGTGCCGCCACCGAGGCCGCGGCCACCGCCTCCTGGGCGGCCACCACCCCGCCGACGAGCATGGCGAGGCCGGCGGCGGTGCGGGCCGCCCTGTCGATCAGCCGCCTGGCGACCTCGTCGCCGGACAGGCCCGGGTAGCGGGTGCGCAGCTCCTCAAGGGTGGCCGGCCGGACCTGGGCCGCCGCCTCGTCCAGCAGCGGCCGGATGCCGGTCTTGCTGACCTCGCCGAGCCGGCCCTTGACCACCCCGACGGCGTCGCCGAGCAGGCGCCGCAGCGACGGCTGGTCACCTCCGGCGGCCGCACCCTCGGTGGCCAGCCGCTCCCCCCATGGATCCCGTTGTCGGTCGTTCATCTCACGCTAGTGCTTCCCTCTGATCCGCCTCGACAACCAGCGCTCCCCGATCGATGTGGGGGGAGCGGGCTCCCCCAACGCCCCCCCAAGAGCTTAGCGGCCGGTCGAGCCGAAGCCGCCGGCGCCTCTTGGGGTGCCGGGGAGCTCGTCGACCTCGAGGAAGCGGACGCGGGCCACCGGCTGCACGACCAGCTGGGCGATGCGGTCGCCGCGGTGGACCGTGAACGGCTCGGCCGGGTCGGTGTTGAGCAGCACCACCCTGACCTCGCCCCGGTAGCCGGCGTCGATCGTGCCGGGGGCGTTGACCACGGTGATCCCGTGGCTGGCGGCCAGCCCGGAGCGGGGGTGGACGAAGGCGGCGTAGCCCTCGGGCACGGCGAGGGCCATCCCGGTGCCGACCACCGCGCGTCCCCCCGACGGGAGCACCACCTCCTCGGCGGCGCGCAGGTCGGCTCCGGCATCGCCCGGATGGGCATAGGCTGGTAGCGGCAGGTCGGGATGGAGCCGGCGCACCGGCAGCTCGGGAGCGTCCACGGCATCGGCCTTTCGCCCGAGAATGGCCAGGGCCCCGGACCACGCTTCCCCTCGCGGCCCGGGGCCCAGCTCATCCCCGGCGAACCGGCGCACGACCCGCCGGGGAGAATTACAACGATGTCATTCTACCCAGGCGGGCGCTGAGGCGGCAAGCTGGGGCGGAAGAGGGAGGTGAGCAAGCTGGCCGGGGAGCAAGCGGTGGACGGCCTGTTCCGGCTGGCCCCTGAGGAGTTCGTGGCCGCCCGGGACGACCTGGCCCGCCGGCTCAAGCGCGAGGGCGACGCCGCGGCGGCGGCCGAGGTCAAGGCGCTGCGGCGACCGTCGCTATCGGCCTGGGCGGTCAATCAGCTGGCCCATGGCCGCGCCGACGAGCTGGAGCAGCTCCTGGCCACCGGTGAGCGGCTGCGCTCCGCCCATCAGGCCGCCCTGGCCGGCGAGGGCGCCGCCGAGCTGCGGGCGGCGGCGCGGGCCGAGCGGGAGGCCGTGACCAGCCTGGTCGTAGCCTCGCTGGAGGTGCTGCGCCAGGCCGGTCACCCGACCACCGACGCGACCCGCGACCGGGTCGCCGCCACCCTGCACGCCGCCGCCGCCGACCCGGCCGCCGCCGAGCTGGTCCGCCGTGGCCGCCTCACCCACGACCTCGACCCTTCCGGCTTCGGCACCCCCCTGTCCGCCGACGACGCCGAGGCCGACCTGGAGGCGGCCGGGGCCGCCCGCGCCCCCCGGCGGCGGGGCGCCGGGACCGGTCCGGGCCGGGCCCGCCGGCAACGGAGCCAGGCCGGCGCGGCTGATCGGGAGGACCGGGGCAAGGCCGCCGCCAAGGAGGATGACCTGGCGGCGGCGCGGGCTCGGCGGACGGCCGCGGTCGCCGCCCGGGACGACGCCCGGAAGCGGGCACGGCTCGCCGCCGACCAGGCCGTGCTCGCCACCCGCCAGGCCGAGCGGCTGGGGCGGCTGGCCGACCAGGCCGAGCGGGAGGCCGGCAGGGCCCGCGCCACCGCGGCGGCAGCCATCGAGGCCGCCCTGGCGGCCCGGGAGCGGGCCGCGCGGGCGGCCAAGGAGCTGCACGAGGCCGAGGACCGCATCCCCACCGACCGCTGAGCACCTGTCACCGGTGAAGCTGTTATGGCGGTGGCGACCCTGGTAGGCTCGCCAACGTCCATGGTGAGGAGGAGGTCGTTGGGCGAGCCCGCGCTGGAGGTGCACCCGCTGACCCGCGACCGCTGGGACGACCTGGCCACCCTGTTCGACCGGCCGGGCGACCCCAAGGGCTGCTGGTGCATGTTCTACCGGGTGCGCGGCCGAGCGGCGGTCGAGTTCGCGGCCGCGAACGGCGCGGAGGCGGTCGAGGGCTATCCCAAGGACACCGACGGCGCCAGGAAGCATGCCAACGAGATGTTCGTCGGCTCGATGACGATGTTCGTCGAGGCCGGCTTCGAGGAGGTCGGCCGCCGCTCCCCGCTGCGGCCGATCATGCGCCGTGCGGTGGCTCAGCGGCCGCGGCGGCCCCGGCGGGCCCGGAGGTAGTCGCTGACCACGTAGTCGCCGAGCCGGTCGGCGGATGGGGCGAACACCCGGCCGCCGTTGAGCCGCGCGATCAGGTCGACGAAGCCGACCAGCCGCGGGTCCTGGTCGAGCATGAACACGTTGATGGTGGCGCGCCGCCTGGTCAGCCGGGTCACCTCGGTCAGGGTCAGCTCGACCGTGCGCGGGTCGGGCGGGTAGTCGAACCAGGGGTAGCCGTCGGGCTCCAGGTGCGCGGTCGGCTCGCCGTCGGTGATGACCAGGACCACCGGCTCGGCCTCGGGATGCCGGTCAAGGTGGCGCCCGGCCAGCACCAGGGCGTGATGCAGGTTGGTCCCCTGCCCCATGGCCGCGTCCAGGTCGGGCAGGTCGGCCGGCCGCACCGTCCTTGCCAACAGCGAGAACCCGATGATCTCAAGGGCGTCCTGCGGATAGCGGGTCGACACCAGGCTGTGCAGGGCCAGCGCCGTCGCCTTGGCCATCCCCCAGGTCTCCCGCAGCAGCATCGAGTACGACTGGTCGACCAGCAGGCAGACAGCGGCGGAGGTCCTGCGTTCAGTTTCCTCGACCTCGAAGTCCTCAGGAGCCAGGCGGACGCCGACTCGAGGCAGGCTCGGTTCCTTCGGGGGGGAGCCGTCCCCCCCGAAGGCCCCCAACATCTCGGCCCGAGTCGGGCGCCCCGCGGATCGCCCCGATTCGCCAGCGCCGCGCAGGACCGCGTTGCGGACGGTGCGGACCACGTCCAGTGGTTCTTCATCACCGAAGACCCAGGGGCGGGAGGCGCCGGTGGGCTCCCCGGCGAGGCCGAGGCCGGCGATGTCGTGGTCGCCGCGGCGGCCCTCGTCGAGGCTGGAGAAGATCCGGCGCAGCGCGACCGCGCCGATGCGCCGGATCGCCTTGGGGGTCAGCTTCAGCTCGCCCTGGTCGCGGAGCAGGTAGCCCTCCTCGGTCAGCTCCCGCTCCAGCCGGCGAAGGGTCTCGACGTCCTCGACCGCGGCCCGACCCAGGGCGCGCTCCACCGCCTCCAGGTCGACGTCGTCGAGGGACGCGCCCGGGTAGCGCTGGCCGAGCGAGGCCTCCAGCGCCTCCAGGTCGGCCAGCTCCTCCAGCGCCGTGGTGGCGTCGCCCAGCCCGAGCGGCTGCTCCCCGCCCATGGCCGCGTCCTGGTCCCAGCGCAGGTCGGGCCGGCGCGACCGCAGGGACCGGCCCAGCCGGTCCATCTCGTACTGGAGCCCGAGGTCGCCGAGGACCTGCTGGGCCAGGCCCGCCAGCTCGGCCCGCTGCTCGGGGGTGAGGGAGGCCGCCAGGCGGCTGGCCGCGGCCGCCCGGCGGGCCAGCGCGTCGACCAGCTCCTCGAGGCTGCGCGGGTTCTCGGGGAACATGTCGCCGTAGCGGTCCATGAACTCGTCGAACTGTCGCTGGGTGTCCTCGCCGCGGGCGTCGGCCTCGAGCATCGCGTTGAGATCGGCCATCATGTCGCGGATGCGCTGCAGCTCCTCGGGGCTGGCCCCGGCCAGCGCGTCGCGCATGCCCCGGAACTGGGAGTCGAGCACCTCCCGGCGGAGCAGGTCGCGGATCTGCTCGTAGGTGGCCGCGGCCTCCGGCGAGCGCCACCGGTAGTCGGCGAGCTGGCGCACCGCCCCAGCGGTGTCGGGCGGGAGCTGGTCCAGCTCGGCCTCGGCCAGCCTGGCCGCGTCCGACGGGTCGGGGAACAGCGCCCGCCGTTCCTGGTCGACGGCCTGGTCGAGCAGCTCCCTGACCCGCTCCAGGGTGCCGTCGAGCTGGCCCCGTTCGCGCAACCCGCGGCGCCGCTCACGGACCTGCCGGAGCAGGTCGCGCAGGCCCCTGGTCCCCGGCATGCCCTGGCGCAGCAGGTTGCGCAGGGCGTCGGCGGCCCGGTCGCCGGCCAGCACCCGCTCCCCCAGCCGGTCAAGCGCCTTGGCCACGTCGAACGGCGGCTCCAGCGGGTCGGGACCGCCGCGCCAGGCGCCGTACCGGTAGCTCATCCGCCGTCCACCGATTGACAGGTGCAGCGCCGACCGCTCATCCGCCGTACACCGTTTGACAGGTGCAGCGCCGGGTGCTCATCCGCCGTACACCGATCGGCCGGGCAGCTCCTCCTTGGCCAGGCGCTTGGCCAGGTGCAGGCCCTCCATGGCGAACTCGAGGGCGGCGGCGGCCAGGCCGGGCGCCTCGGCCCCGTGGTCGTCGCCGAGCCGGCGCAGCAGCTGGGCCAGCCCGTGGACCGGCCCGACACGGGCCAGCAGCTCGGCCGCGGGGACCAGGTCGCCGCTCTCGACCGTCGCCCCGTCGTCGAACCGGTGCAACAGCCCGGACAGGTCGGACCCGGCCAGCCGGGCCCGCCAGGTCTCGGCGACCGCCCGGCGCAGCAGGTGCTTGAGCAGCTCCAGCTCCCTGCCCTCCTCGAGCTGGTCGAACTCGACCTTGCCGAGCGAG
>Ga0210378_10001334_pt1 | contig 12861 bp, 11 predicted proteins | sample PLM1_60_b1redo_FD_155465 | JGI IMG/M metagenome (GOLD analysis project Ga0210378, IMG submission 155465) | Groundwater sediment microbial communities from an aquifer in East River, Colorado, USA - PLM1_60_b1 redo | ecosystem: Environmental > Terrestrial > Soil > Riparian zone | place: USA: East...
GGCCGACGCTCCTTAGGTTAAGCTCTGATCCTATCAGCCCGCGAGGGCCTTCTTCAGCAGGTCGTTCACGAGCTGGGGATTGGCCTTGCCCCCCGTCTTCCTCATCACCTGGCCCACGAACCAGCCGAGGGTGGTCGTCTTGCCCTTGCGGTAGGTCTCGACCTGGCCGGGGTTGGCGGCGATCACCTCGTCGATGGCGGACTGGATCGCTCCTTCGTCGGACACCTGGGTGAGGCCCTCGCGCTCCACGATCTCCCGGGGGCGCTCGCCGCTCGTCCACATCCGCTCGAAGACGTCCTTGGCGATCTTGCCGCTGATGGTGCCGGCGTCGATGAGCCGGATCAGCTCCGCGAGGCTCGAAGGGCTCACCGGGATTTCTGCGAATCCACGCTCCTCGTCGCCCGACCCTGGCTTGAGCTTGCGCAGGATCTCGGTCATCACCCAGTTGGAGGCGGCCTTGGCGTTGCCGCTTTCGCGGGCGGCGGCCTCGAAGTAGTCGGCCACTTCGCGGGAGAGCGTGAGCACGCCGGCGTCGTAGCCGGGGATGGCGTACTCAGACACGAAACGCTGCCGCTTGGCGGCGGGCAGCTCGGGGAGCGACGAGCGCACCTGCTCCCGCCACGCCGGGCTCACGACCAGCGGAGGCAAGTCCGGCTCGGAGAAGTACCGGTAGTCGTGCGCCTCCTCCTTGGAGCGCATCGACACCGTCTCGGCGCGGTCGGCGTTCCACAGCCGCGTCTCTTGCATCACCGTGCCCCCCGATTCGATGAGAGCGGTCTGGCGCGCGATCTCGTGGTCGATGGCCCGGGCCACGTTGCGGAAGGAGTTGAGGTTCTTGATCTCGGCCCGGGTTCCGAAGGCTTCTTGTCCCCGCGGCCGGATGGAGACGTTGGCGTCGCAGCGGAGCGATCCTTCTTCCATGTTGCCGTCGGATACGCCCGCATAGAGGAGCACCGCCTTCAGCGCGGACAGGTACTCGTGGGCTTCCTCCGAGCTGCGCAGGTCCGGATGGGACACGATCTCGATGAGGGGGACGCCGCTCCGGTTGAAGTCCACGCCGCTCTTCTCCGCCGACCACGGGAAGCCCTCGTGGAGGAGCTTGCCCGCGTCTTCTTCCATGTGGATCCGGTGCAGGCGCACCCGGCGGAAGCCGGCGCCGGCGGAGATCTCGACGTGACCGTCGGTGGCTAGGGGACGGTCGTACTGCGAGATCTGATAGCCCTTGGGCAGGTCGGGATAGAAGTAGTTCTTCCGGGCGAAGACCGAGAGGGGATGGACCGTGCAGTGCGTGGCCAGCGCGGCCCGCAACGCGAGGGTCACCGCCTCGCGGTTGAGCACCGGCAACGCCCCCGGCAGGCCCAGGCACACGGGGCATATGTGCGTGTTGGGGGCGTCGCCGAAACGGTTCCGGCACCCGCAGAAGATCTTGGTGGCGGTGCGGAGCTGGCAGTGGACCTCGAGGCCGATGACGGGCTCGTAGCGGGGCGCGATCTGCCGGGATTGGGCGGCCGTCGTGGACACGACCGGCGATTCTACTTCGGTTTCGGCAGGGGCCGGGGCAGGGGCTTGCGCGGAAGCATCTCCGGTCTCGTCGCCGCCTCGTAGACGAACGAAGCGAGGAGGGCGGAGGCCTGCATCAGGTCCGCCGGTACGACGTGGTCGTAGACGTCGAGGTTCGAGTGGTGGGTGCGGGACCCGTAGTCGAGGGGGTCCTGGATGAACTGGAAGCCGGCCAGGCCCAGGTCGTCGAAGGACTGGTGATCGGTGCCGCCGGTGTTGCGGATCGTCAGGGTCGTGGCGCCCAGGTCCCGGAACGGCGCGAGCCACGCATCGAAGATGGGCCGGACCATGTCGTTGCCCTGGAGGTAGACGCCGCGGATCTTGCCCGTTCCGTTGTCCACGTTGAAGTAGGCCGCGAGCTTCGCGTGCTCGGGCTTGAGGGTCATGGTGACCGGGTCCCCGAAGTGCTCCTTGACGTAGCCGCGCGACCCGTAGAGTCCCTGCTCCTCGCCGCTCCACAGGGCGATGCGCACCGTCCGGTCCATCGGCAGGGCGAGGGCCTTCAGGATCCGCATCGCCTCGAGGGCCACCGCGCAGCCGGCGGCGTTGTCCGTGGCGCCCGTGCCCGAATGCCACGAATCGAGGTGGGCCCCGAGCATGACGACCTCGGCCTTCTTCTTCTGCCCCGGGATCTCGGCCACGACGTTGAATCCGTCGGTGACGTCGTCGTGGAACGAGGCCGCCACGTCCAGCTCGACCTTCACGGGGATCTTGCGCTCTACGAGCCGGGCGAGCCGGTAATAGGCTTCCGGCTGCAGGACGACCCACACCGGCGGCGGCGCGGCATCGGGGGCCCACAGGCCACCTTTCTCGGCGAACAGGATGCCGCCGGCGCCTCTCTGATCGGTGGAGAGCACCGCGACGGCGCCCTCGTCGTGGAGGAACGTGTTGAGCCGGTCGTAGGCGCGGTCGAGCCGGTCCACGTAGTCCCAGAGGACCTCCGCGGGATACGCGCCGAGGATCTGCCACCGCTTCTTCTCTTCCTCGGGGAGCCGTGTGATCGGCCATTCCAGCGGGGGAGGCGCGAAGGGATCGGGAGCCCCGGCGACGTCCGCGAGCTTCTTGTCGTCGTACCTTTCGCTCGCCGGCTCGGTGGGGGGCGTAAGCTCCCGCGCGGGCTCGATCAGCACGATCCGGCCCTTGAGCTTGCCCTTCTGGGCCGCGGTGTAGCTCCGGATGCGCTCCGTGACCTTCGGCAGGTCGAAGCGGTCGGGGTCCTCCCGAGGTGAGAAGAGCGGCGCCGCGACCACCTCGGCGGTCACGGGTCCCGGGGTCGCCGCGGACCAGGCCTTGGGGATGCCGAGGAGCGGCGCGTAGACGGGCGCCTGCATGTGGGCGGAGAAGCGTGCGAGGGACCACCCGCGTCCGAAGGTGCCCCATTTCTCGAGCCGCGCGCCGGGGACGCCCCAGTCCTTGAGCTGCCGCACCGACCAGTCGGCGGCCGCCCGGAAGCCGGGCGAGTTCGTCAGGCGCGGGCCGTTGACGTCGGTCAGGTAGAAGAGGTGGTCCATGACGTGCGATCCGCGGAACGCCTCGTCCTTGATGCGGTGGATCGTGGCCAGGTCCACGTTCTCCTGGCCGAAGGCCGCCGCGGGCGCCGCAGCGAGCAGCAGAAGGGCGAAGATATGACACGTCATGGGACCTCCTGCGAAGAGAATGGACTCGGCGCGAGCCTACGCAGCGGGCCCCGGTCGGTCAAGCCGCCTTGACGGGAAGGCGCACAGCCGCTACATGTAGAAGCATGATGCGCCGCGCGCCGCCCCGCCCCCACGCGCGGCAGTTCGACGAGCTGCAGGCCTCGGCCTTGTTCTGCGGCCGGTGCCGCGCGCCTCAACCGGTGCGCGAGCGGCTTCTCCTCGTGCTGCCCGACGGCGAGCTCCACGAGTACCTGTGCAGCCAGTGCGGGGAGTCCGTCGGCAAACGCACGGTGACCGGGACACCCCCCGCGTTGCTAGTCTAGAAAGGCTCTTCAAAGCAGAGGCTCGCAGAGAACGGAGCACAAGAGCAACGAGCAAAGGCTGCGAGCGGAGCGGGATTCACTCCCGCGTAGCGAGCGGGGCCCGTTTCGAAACGGTTCGCCCAGACTCGGATGCGGCCGGGCTCGTACTCGGCCCACACGGCGATGGCGTTTCCGCAGGGATCCACCGCGATAGCTGCCCTCCCGGTGCCGTTGGAAGTCGCTTCCAGAGGCTGAGCGGCTTCCCATTTTCCATTCACGTAGCGGCTCGCCAGGACCTGTTCTTCCCCCAAGGACCGAAACCGCTGCCTCCAAACGATGAAGCCGTCGCCGCCAGGATTCACGCCGAGATCCTCGGCTTCTGCTCCGACGGCCGAGACCACGGCTTGCGTCGGCCCCCACCCCCGGGGGAAGTCGACCCAAGTGACGAGCGCCCGGCCGAACGGATCGATGGACACCGCCCGATACTCGAAGAACGCCGGGGCGGTGCCGATCCGTTCGGGATCCGTCCACCCGCGGCCCGCAACGAACCGTGCGGCCACGATTCCCTGGGAGGCCCACACCACGAGCCCGTTGCCGCCGGGGTCCAACGCGACGGCCGCCGTGTACTCCGCTTCGAGCTTTTCCGCCTGCAAGCCGTCGATGCGCTCGGCCGGCGCCCAGCCCGACGTGCTCTGCCAGCTCCGGGCCCACAGCTGCCGACCTTCGGAGCTGGTCTGAGTCGCCCAAACGACCAGAGCGCTTCCGTCGTCGCTGACGGCAAGGGTCGGCTCCCACAACCAGTTGCGGGCCGCGCCGGCCCCGTTGCGAGAGTGGCTAGAATAGCGTCCGCGTGCTCGGCAAGGAAGACCTCGGTCGCCTGCTCGATTACACCGTGTGGGCCAACCACCGGGTGATGCGGACGGCGGCGACGCTGCCCCCGGACGACTTCAAGCGCGACCTCGGCTCGAGCCATGGCGGCGTGCGGGGCACGTTGACCCACATGATGGGCGCGGAGTGGATCTGGCTGGAGCGCTTCAAGGGCGTCTCGCCCACCCGGGGGATGGACGAGAGCGAGTTCGCCGACATCGTCGCCCTGCGCGATCGGTGGACGCTCATCGAGGAGCACCGCGCCGACTGGTTCCGTTCGCTCCGGGAGCAGGACTGCGCGGCGCCCGTCTCGTTCCGCACGCTCGCCGGCGTCGCCTACGAGACGCCGCTTTGGCCGCTCCTGCAGCATATGGCCAACCACGCGAGCTACCATCGCGGGCAAGTCATCGCGCTCCTGCGCCAGCTCGGCGCGCGCACCGTGTCCACGGACATGCTGTTCTGGGACCGGGAGAGGGCCGCGGCCGCGAGCGAGCCTAAGGCTTGACGGCGTCGTTGCGGTAGATCTTTCCGGCGCGCATCACGAAGCTCACCTTCTCGGTCGACTTGATGTCGGCGAGGACGTCGCCGGGCACGGCCACGACGTCCGCGTCCTTGCCCGGCTCCAGGGTGCCCGTCCGCTTGTCGATGCCGAGCAAGTTCGCGCCCACCGAGGTCGCGGTGCGCAGCGCGGCCGCCGGCGTCATGCCGTGCTCGACGAGGAGGGCGAATTCCTCGGCGTTGCGGCCGTGGGGGCTCACCGCCGAATCGGTGCCGAAAGCGATCTTGACCCCCAGGCGCACGGCGTTGCGGAAGGAGGTCGAGCGGGCCTCCACCGCCGCCCTGGCCTTGGCCGCAATCTCCGGCGGGTACGTGCGGGCGGACTTCCGGCCGCCTGCGTATTCCCCCGCCATCAGCGTGGGCACGAAGTACGTGCCGCGCTCCTTCATCAGGCGCAGCGCCTCGTCGTCGAGGAACGAGCCGTGCTCGATGGAGTCGATGCCGGCGCGAATCGCGACCTTGGCCCCCTCCGCCCCATGGGCATGGGCCGCCGTCTTCTTCCGCAGCCGGTGGGCCTCGTCGACGATGGCGTCCATCTCGGCCTGCGTGAGCTGGGGCGTGTCCACCTCGTCGGAGAGGGAGAGGACTCCGCCGGTGGCGCACACCTTGAGCACATCCGCCCCGTACTTCACCTCGAACCGCACCGCGTCGCGGAACGCGTCCGCCCCGCTGGCGATGCCTTCCGCCATCCCGGGCTCCTTGCCGAAGAGCAGGTATGGGAAGCCGGTCGCGTCACAGTGGCCGCCGCGGGCACCCAGCGCAGAGGTGGACACGAGCATCCGCGGGCCGGGGATCACGCCGGCGTTGATGCCGTTGCGCAGGCCGACGTCGATGTAGTCGTCGGCCCCCACGTTGCGCACGGTAGTGAAGCCGGCCATGAGTGTGCGGCGGGCATACTCGGTGGCGCGGATCGCCTTCTCGGCCACCGTGCGGCGCAGCCCCTCCACCGCCGCCCGGTACCAGTCGTCGGAGCTCTCCCCGGTGAGGTGGACGTGGGCGTCGATGAAGCCGGGAAGCAGGGTGGCGTCCCCGAGGTCGATGACGCGCGCGCCGGCGGGGACGGGGAGACCGGAGCCCGCCGCCTTGATCGTTCCCCCCTCGACCACGATCACCGCGTTGGGCACGCTGGTGTCCGAGCGGCCGTCGAACATCCGGGCCGCCTTCAGGACGACCACCTCCGCCCCCGCGGCCGGGGGCGGCGTCTGCGCCCATGCGCCGGGGTAGGCCGCCGCCGCGAAGACCACGGCCAGGAGAGGGCTCCGCATCGCATTACCTCCGGAAAGGGCCGGTATGCTACATCGGCGGCGGGGAGGGGGAAAGCCACCGGGTGACGCTGACGACGGACGGCAAGTGGCTCTTCGCGGGGCGCGCCCTGCGGACCTTCTCCTTCGGGTACCTCTCGCTCGTGCTCGCCCTCTACCTGGCCGCGCGGGGCTTCTCGGCGGCCGCCATCGGTGGGGTGCTCACGGCGACGCTGGTGGAGGACGCGGTCTTCACGGCATCGGTCGCCGGTCTCGCGAACCGTCTCGGACGCCGGCGCGTGCTCATGGCGTGCAGCCTCCTCCTCAGCTTCGCCGGCGTGATGCTGGCCGTCGGCCAGAGCCCATGGGTCCTGCTCGTGGGCGCGGTCCTGGGGACGCTCAGTCCCAGCGGCCAGGATGCGGGGCCGTTCTCGCCGGTAGAGCAGGCGCTCCTGCCCGAGGCCGTCCCCCGCGAGACGCGGACGCGGGCCTTCGCCTGGTACAACGTCGCCGGCTTCGTTCCTGCGGCCCTGGGCGCTCTGGCGGCGGCGGCGTGGCTGCGCGCCGCGGCGGCCGTCGGCATCGAGGAGATGGGGGCCTTTCGTGCGCTCTTGTGGTTCTACGCGGTCAGCGGGATCGCGCTCGCCCTCATCTACCAGCGCCTCTCGCCCGCGGTCGAGGTGACGTCTCCCCAACCGCAGGCCGCGCGGCTCGGGCTGCACCGCTCGCGCCGTGTCGTCTTCGAGCTGGCCGGCCTGCAGGCGGTGGACTCCCTCGCCGGCGGCTTCATCGTCCAGAGCCTGCTCGTGTACTGGTTCAACGTCCGGTTCGGCGCCGGCCCCGACGTCCTGGGTGCTCTCTTCTTCGGCACCAACGTGCTCTCGGCGATCTCCTTCTTCGCCGCGGCGCGGGTGGCCGGCCGCATCGGCCTGCTCAACACGATGGTCTTCTCGCACCTGCCCTCCAACGTGCTCCTGTGCCTGGTGCCCCTCGCTCCGTCGCTGCCCGTGGCGGCGGCGCTGCTGCTCACGCGGCACCTCCTCTCGCAGATGGACGTCCCCACGCGCCAGGCCTACACGGTGGCGCTCGTCGCCCCGGACGAGCGGCCGGCGGCCGCGGGCTTCATCGTGAGCGCGCGCGGCATCGCCCAGGCCTTCGCCCCGGTCATCAGCGGCCTGGCGCTCAGCCGCGCCGCCATCGGGCTGCCGTTCTTCCTGGCCGGCGGCCTGAAGATCGCCTACGATCTGGCCCTGTACTTCCGCTTCCGCAACGTGAAGCTCCCGGAGCCCGATGATTGACCTGCGGTCGGACACCGTCACGAAGCCCACGCCGGAGATGCGGCGGGCGATGGCGGAGGCCGAGGTCGGGGACGACGTCTACGGCGAGGACCCGAGCGTCAATCGCCTGCAGGACACGGCCGCCCGCATGCTCGGGTTCGAGGCCGCCCTGTGGGTCCCCTCGGGCGTGATGGGTAACGAGATCGCCATCCGCATCCTGACGGCGCCCGGCCAGGAGGTGCTCGTCGAGGAGCGCAGCCACGTCTTCCAGTACGAGCTGGCGGGCATGGCCGTGCTCTCCGGGGTCATGCCGCGGACGGTGCCCGGCGAGGCCGGCCGGCTCCGCCCCGAGGACGTCCGCGCCGCGGTCAAGCCCCGCGTCTACTACCGCTCCGAGATCGGGCTGGCGGTCCTCGAGAACACCCACAACCTCGCCGGAGGTACGTTCTACACCGTGGATCAGACCACCGAGACCGTCTACGCCTGCCGGGAAGCGGGCGTGAAGGTCCACGTGGACGGCGCGCGCGTCTGGAACGCCGCCGTCGCCCTCGGCGTCGAGCCGCGCCGCCTCCTCAAGGGGGCGGACACGGCGATGGTGACGCTCTCCAAGGGCCTGTGCGCTCCGGCCGGCTCGCTGCTGCTTTCCTCGCGCGACCGCATCGAGGCGGCCCGGCGCGTGCGCAAGCAGCTCGGGGGTGGCATGCGACAGGTCGGCATCCTCGCCGCGGCCGGCCTGGTGGCGCTGGAGACGATGACCGGCCGCCTGGCCGAGGACCACGCCCACGCCCGCCTGCTCGGCGAAGCGCTCGCTCGCGCCCGAGGCGTGCAGGTCGCGCCCGTCCAAACCAACATCGTGGTGGGACGTATCCAGGGGCGATCGGCGCCCGAGGTCGTGGCCGAGCTGGACCGCCACGGGGTCCTCGCCTCGGCCATGGACGCCGCGACCCTGCGGCTCGTGACGCATCGCGACGTTTCCGCCGAAGACTGCCAGCGCGCCGCGGAGGTCATCGGCACCATGCTGCGGTGAAGCGCGAGCTGGCGGCGCTCGCGGACCGCGAGCACGACCTGCTGGTGGTGGGCGGCGGCATCCACGGCGCCGCCGCCGCCTGGGACGCGGCCCAGCGGGGACTGGCCGTGGCCCTCGTCGAGGCCGCAGACTTCGGTTCGGGCACCTCGTGGAACAGCTTGAAGACGATCCACGGCGGCCTGCGCCATCTACAACGCGCCGATCTCCGCAGCCTGCGCGAGTCCGTGCGGGAGCGGGCCGCCCTGCTGCGGATCGCCCCCGAGCTGGTGCGCCCGCTGTCCTTCCTCCTGCCGCTCTATGGCCACGGGCTCCACGGGCGCGTGGCGATGACGGCGGGCCTGCTCGCCGCCGACCTGCTGAGCGCGGGCCGGAACGACGGCCTTCCGCCCTCGCACCGGATCCCGCGCTCCCGCGTCCTGTCGCCGCAGGAGGTGCGCCAGCGCGTGCCGGACCTCGATCCGCGGGGCCTGACCGGCGGCGCCTGGTGGACGGACGCCCAGGTCGACAGCAGCGAGCGCCTGCTCGTCGGGTTTCTCCACGCCGCCGCGGACGCGGGCGCGGTGATGGCGAACCGGGTCGAGGTCACGGCATTGCGGCGGAAGGACGCGCGCGTCGCGGGCGCTCTCGTCCGTGACCGCGAAGGCCGGGGCACGCTGGAGGTGCGCAGCCGCATGGTGCTGAACGCGGGCGGACCGTGGAGCGGGGCGGTCGCCGCGACGGCGGGGATCGCGAAGCAGCCGGATCCGCGGCTGCGCGCGGTCAACCTCGTCCTGCGCCGCCGCCTCGTCGACCGCCACGCGCTCGGCGGGCGCGGCGACGGGCGCTACCTGTTCCTGGTCCCCTGGCGCGACCGCTCCATCGTGGGCACCGGTTACGAGGCGGCCGAGCCGCCGACCGTGGACGGTGGGATCGAGGCGTTCCTGGCCGAGGCGAAGCGCGCCTACTCGTGGGCGGGACTGGAACGCGCTGACGTCGCGCTGGTGCATCGCGGGTTGGTCCCCGGACACGGGGGGCCGGCCGGCCTCCTCACCCGCGGCCGGGTCGTCGATCACGAGTCCGAAGACGGCCTCCCCGGCCTCGTGTCGGTCCGGTCGGTGAAGTACACGACCGCCCGCGCCTCCGCCGAGGCCGCGGTGGATCTCGTGCTGCGCCGGCTGGAGCGCCGCGCCGCGCCGTGCCGGACCGCGGCGACGCCGTTGACGCGGGCTCGGCCGCTGTCCGGGACGCTCGCCGAGCGAGCGCGCATCGCGGCCCGCGACGAGATGGCGCTGCACCTGACCGACGCCGTCCTGCGGCGGCTCGACCTGGGGACGGCGGGAGCGCCGGCGCCTGAGGACGTGGAAACGGTGGCGCGGGCCATGGGCGCCGAGCTGGGGTGGGATCAGGCGCGCATCGAGCACGAGAAAGCGGGCGTGTGCGCGGCCTATGCCGCCGACGGCTCGGTCCGCGACGACCTGTCCGAGGCGCAAGGGGGGTCTGGGGGGTGCGGAGCGCCCCCCAGTTTGAAGAGCGAGTGAGCGATTCACTCGCGAGCGAGCGATGATGAGGCTTTTCTTGTTGAGCAACTCCACCCAGCACGGCCAGGGGTACCTCGATCACGCCATGCCGGCCGTCCGCGACTTCCTCGGCCCGGTGCGGAGACTCGTCTTCGTCCCCTTCGCCCTTCGCGACCGCGAGGCCTACACCGCCAAGGTGAGGGCGAGGTTCGAGAAGGAGGGGATCGAAGTGCAAGGCCTGCGGGCGGAGGCATCGGAAGCGACGGCCGTCGCCTCCGCCGAGGCCGTCTTCGTGGGGGGAGGAAACACCTTCCGCCTGCTCGACACGCTTCAGCGCACGGGGCTTCTCGACGCGATCCGGCGCCAGGCGCGAGCGGGCGCGCCGTACCTGGGCGCGAGCGCGGGCACCAACATCGCCGCCCCCACGATCAAGACGACCAACGACATGCCCATCGTGCAGCCGGAGAGCTTCGACGCGCTCGGCCTGGTCCCGTTCCAGATCAATCCCCACTACGTCGACCCCGACCCTTCCTCACGCCACATGGGGGAGACGCGGGAGGAGCGCCTGCGGGAGTTCCTGGAAGAAAACGACGCGGTGGTCGTGGGTCTGCGCGAGGGAACGTGGCTCAGGGCGGAGGGAAGAGGGCTGCGGCTCGAGGGACCGCGCGGGGCCCGGATCTTCCGCCGCGAGCGAGAGCCGGAGGAAGTCGCCCCCGGCAGTGACTTGGACGGACTGCTCTAGCAGCGAGCGCGCGATTCATTCGCGCGCGAGCGACATGGGGGGGAGCGCGAATGCGCGCGGGGGGGTGCTCGTGGGGGTGTACCCCCCCGAAATGACGAATATCCCCTCTAGGGAAACTTCTGGCTGTACGTCTGGCGGACCTTGACCGGCACGCCGTCCTTCACCGCGGGCGTGTAGCGGAACTTGTACACCGCCTCGATCACCGCCTCGTCCAGCACCGCCCCCGCGGAGTGCAGCACCACCGCGTCGCGGGGGATGCCCTTCTCGTCGACGATGATCTCCACCTCGACCGTGCCCTGGGCGTTCAGCCGCCGCGCTTCCTTCGGATAGGGCGCGGGCCCGCCGGCCACGCGGCGGGGGGGCGTCACGGTCTCGTCGAGCACCACGAGCGCTCCGGGCACGACGGGGGTCGGTAGCGCAGGGGCCGCGGGCATCGAGAGCACCGCGGCGGGGGGAGCGGGATCCAGGCGCGTCCGCAGGACCAGCTTCACGCCGGGATGGACCTCGACGTGCTTCACCGTCGGCGCGAACCCGTCGCGCTCGAGGCGGACCTCGTGGGGTCCCGGGCTGAGGTCCAGCTTCTGGGGCGTCTCGCCGATCTCCTTTCCGTCCACCGTCACCGTGGCGGGCGGGTCCGAGTAGATCTCGGCGGGGGCGATCAGGGCCGGCATGACGAAGCGAAGCGGCGGTGGGTTGCTGCCCTCGAGCACCTCGAAGGCGAGCTCGGCGGGAGAGTGGCCCTCGAGCGAGAGCCGCACCTGATGCGGCCCGGGGAGAACGTCCTTGATCGAGAGCGGCGTTTCCCCGATCTCGCGCCCGTCGAGCCAGACCGAGGCCCCGGGCGGCCGCGTCTCGATGCGGAGGCCCTCGGGCACGGCGGGCACGCGCCGTGCGACCGCCACCGGGATCGGTCCGACCCGGCGGAGGGCCACGACCTCCACGCCCAGCACCAGCAGCGCGGCCGCGGCCACGGCCCACGGCAGCCACCGCCGGCCCGGCGCCTGATCCTCGTCGTCGAGCGTGCCGTCCGGCCGCCGCTTGAGCAGGTGCGTCGTCAGTTCCCCTGAGCTGTTTTTCGCCGGGCTGGCGCCGAGCGGCTCCAGCAGGTCCTCGGGAAGAACGAGCTCTTCGCCGCTGAGGCCGGCGATGAAGGACATCGCCGTGGGGAAGCGGTTGGCCGGGTCCTTCGCCAGCGCCCGCCGGAACACTTCGTCGTGGTACGGGGGCAGCTCGTCGTTGAGGCTGCGGGGGGGCGGCGCCGGCTCGTGGACGATGCGATAGATGATCGCAGTGATGCTGTCGCCCTGGAAAGGTCGCCTGCCCGTCAGTGCCTCGTAGGCCACGACCCCGAACGAGAACAGGTCGCTGCGGGGGGTGACGTCGTCGCTCGCGATCTGCTCGGGGGCCATGTAGGAGGGTGAGCCGAAGGACTGGCCCGAGTCCGTGATCGCCGACGTCGGCAACCGGGCGACGCCGAAATCCATGAGCTTCGGTCGCCCGTCGGGCTGGATCATGATGTTGGCCGGCTTGACGTCCCGGTGGATGACCCCCGCGTGATGAGCGTAGTCGAGGGCCTCGGCCACGGGCGTCAAGATCCGCTGCGCTTCCGGCAGGGGCAGCACGCCACGGTGAGCGAGGATCGCCTGCAGGCTCACCCCCTCGAGGAACTCCATGACGAAGTAGTCCTCGCCGACGTCGTAGATGCTGACGATGTTGGGATGGGACAGCCGGCCGGCGGCCTGGGCCTCCCGGCGGAAACGGCGGAGGTACTCTTGCGAGGTCTCCTGGGTCAGGTATTCCGAGCGGATCGTCTTGATCGCGACGACCCGCCGGACGAGGGGATCCCAGGCCTTGTACACACGGCCCATGGCCCCCTCGCCGATCTCCTGCTGGATCTCGTAGCGCCCGAAACGCGAAGCGGCCTGCGGGACGGCACTTTCCTTGCTCAAGGCCGGGAGCTCGCTTTCGGCCGGATGATACCTCAGTCCTGTCGGCGGGTCAGGGAGGCCACCAGCATGTACCCGCTGGTCCACGGGACCAGGGCGTCAAGGCGGGAGATACCCCGGACCACAGGGTAGACGAGCGAATAGGCCCGAAACGCTCTCCGATGACGGCTGAGGTCGGCGGCGGTGACGACCAGCCCCTTGGGTGAGG
>Ga0210378_10001335_pt1 | contig 12858 bp, 12 predicted proteins | sample PLM1_60_b1redo_FD_155465 | JGI IMG/M metagenome (GOLD analysis project Ga0210378, IMG submission 155465) | Groundwater sediment microbial communities from an aquifer in East River, Colorado, USA - PLM1_60_b1 redo | ecosystem: Environmental > Terrestrial > Soil > Riparian zone | place: USA: East...
ATGTGCTCATCGGCCCCGACAACGGCCTCCTGGTGCCCGCGGCGGAACTGCTGGGCGGCATCGTCGAGGTGCGATCGATCGAGAATCGCGACCTGATGCTGCCGGTCGTGACCTCCAGCTTCCACGGTCGCGACATCTTCGCCCCGGTCGCCGCGCATCTGGCCATGGGCGTGCCTTTCGAGTCGGTTGGACCGCTCGTGCCGGCGGAGCGACTCGTTCGCCTGGCCGTGCCGCAGGCCGCGGTGCGGGATGGCGGGCTGGATACGGAGATCACGCACGTGCTCATCTTCGGCAACGTCACGTTCGCCGGGACCCCAGCGGACCTCGAGGCCGCGATCGGGCCGGTGCGGCCGGGCCGCCGCCTCGCCGTCGAGTTCGCCGCCGACAATGGCCGCGTCGCCGTCCGCGAGGAAACGGTCTGGGCCGAGACGTTCGGTGCCGTGCCCCTCGGCCATTCGCTGCTCATGTCGGACTCCGAGGGCTGTCTCTCGCTCGCGGACAACCAGGGAAACGCGGCGGAGCGGCTCGGACTCGTCGTCGATCGCCCGGCTCGGATCGTCTCCGCCTGAGGGCGGGAAGGCATGGCCGGCGCCCCGCCGCTCGTCGATGTCGAGAATCTGACCTTCCGCTATCGCCGCGCGACGGAGCCGGCCATCCGCGACATCTCGTTAGCGGTCGCGCCGGGCGAGGTTCTCCTGGTGGCGGGGCCGTCGGGCTGCGGCAAGAGCACTCTGATCCGCGCGATCAACGGCCTCATCCCGCACTCCTACCCGGGTGAGCTGACGGGCGAGGTGCGGGTCGGGGGACGGCCGACAGCGGGGCTGAAGCTGCGCGACATCGCCGCCACCGTCGGCACGGTTCTCCAGGATCCAGGCAAGCAGATCGTCGGTTCGACGGTCGAGGCAGAGCTCGCGTTCGGGCCGGAGAACTTCGGTATCGATCGCGCGACGATTCGGGACCGGATCCGTCGGGTCTCAGACGTCGCCGAGATCGGCCCGTTGCTCGCCCGCGAGACGTCGGCCCTGTCTGGCGGGGAGCTCCAGCTGCTCGCGATGGCCGGGATCCTCATGATGGAGCCGCGGCTGTACGTCATCGACGAACCGCTTGCGAATCTGGACCCGGCGACTGCGGGCCGGCTTCTCGGGATCCTTCGCACCCTCGCGGACGCCGGCAATGCCGTGATCATCGTCGAGCATCGAGTCGAGGAGGCACTTGCCCTTCGCCCGGATCGGGTCCTGTACCTCGACGGAGGTCGCGAGCGCTTCCACGGGGACGTCGCGGGGTTCCTCAAGATCGCCGATCCGCGCGAGGTCAAGCTGCCGTTCGACGTCATTCTCGCTCGGGCACTGGCGGCCGCCCCGAAGGCCGCGGACTCCGGGGTCCCCGCCGCGGCGCAAATTGAGGCGGACGGCGTGCCACGGCTTGAGTTCCGGCATGTGAGTGCCTCGATCGGAACTCATCCCGTGCTCCACGATCTCGACGTCGCGCTCGGCTCCGGAGAGGTCGTCGCGATTCTCGGTCCGAACGGGTCGGGCAAGACGACGATGTTCCGGACGGCGATGAAGCTCCTGCCGGTGACCGATGGCGAGATCGTCGTCGATGGCCAATCGACCAAGAACCGAACGACGTCGCAGCTTGCCAGCACCTTCGGCTACGTCTTCCAGAGCCCATCCCAGATGCTCTTCGCCCGCACCGTTCGCCAGGAGCTGGTATTCGGGCCAAAGAACCTCGGCCGATCCCCCGAGTCACTCGATGGAATCGTAGACGATGCGCTCCGTCGGACGTCGCTCGACGATCTCGAGGGCATCCGCGAACGCCCCCCGCTGGCGCTGTCATTCGGCCAGCAAAAGCGGCTCGCCCTGGCGATCGCCCTCGCCCTCGAGCCACCGACGCTCATCTTGGACGAACCGTCCGCCGGGCAGGACCACCGGACTGCCGACGCGTTCATGCGGGAGATCGCCCGAATCCGCGGCGTTGAGAGCCTGTACTTCATCACGCACGATGTAGACCTTGCATTGACGCACGCAAACCGTATCCTCCTGTTCAGGGAGGGGAGGATCGTGGCCGACGGAAGCCCACGAGAGGTGATCGAGGACGATGAACGGTGGCTTGCGTGCAATCTCACGCGCACCTCGTTGATGACCGCGAATCGCCGCTGGGGCCCGACCAGCGGCTTCCTCGACGCCGACTCCCTCGCTCGCTCGATCGCGAGCCGCGGCGCCGCAGGGTTAGGGGAAGGAGGAGTGCCGTCGCAGATTCCTGAGGTTTGATGAGGAAGGGAACCGAGAGGGAGTTTGTATGACCGCAGCGCCCATTTCGCGTGACAGGCTCTGGGAAGTCACGACTCGCGTCATCGTTTACGCGGCCGTCGGTGCCGCACTGTACGGCATCCTCGGCTTGTTCAGCCCCATCCTGCCCGGGACGAAGGACGTCTCGATTCGGCCGGCATTTGCGCTCGTTCCATTCTTCGGTTTCGCGTTCGGGCCGATCGTCGGGTTCTTCACCGGCTTCGTCGGAAACTCGATCATCGATCAGATCCTGTACGGCGGCTTCTTCGGCTCCTGGGAGTGGGGGATCGCCAACGGCCTTGCCGGCCTGCTCGCCGGTCTCGCGCCGCTCTACCTGAGCTCGATGCTGGGTGGTTCCATTGCCCGGCGAGCCATTGCCGGTGCCATCGCCGGAGCGATCGGGACGGTGATCGGCTTCCTGTTCGTGTTCACCGATATGGCGATCTACGGCTACGACGCCAACACCGTCCTGACGGGGTCGTACGTGCCGGTGATCTTCACGAACGTCCTGGCAACGTTGATCCTCGTACCGATCCTCGTCTACGCCTGGGAGCCGCTCAAGGAGCAACTCGGGCGGTGAGGGCGAGGACTAGGCTCGCGATTCAGCCCGGGTGAATGTAGCCCCGCGTTACCTGGGTCGGGGGTCGTGGCTTGCCCGCCGCGACCCCCGCGTCCTTGTCCTGGCGGTCATCCTGTTCATCTTCGGCGTCATCCAGGTCTGGGACGGCCGGTTCGTCCTCGCCCTGTTCATCGCGGCGCTCGTCTACTACCGGTCGGCAGGGATCCCCTGGCGGGAGGTCAGGCGGACCTGGTTCGTGGTCTCTGCGTTCCTGCTGCTGCTGCTCCTCTTCAACACGTTCCTCACCGGCGGAGTCGTCGGCGGATTCCGTCGCGAGGACCTGCACGTCTTCCTGACCGTGCCGATCCTGGGCACGCCGATCTCGGCGGAGTCGATCAGCTACGCGGCGACCCAGTTCCTGCGGGCCCTGGCGATGGTCGCGATCGGCTTTCCCGTTGCCTTTGCGATCGCCCCATCGGATTTCGGGGTCACATTCGCCGGACTGCGGCTGCCCTACAAGTTCGCCTACGCGGTCGACCTGACCTTTCGGTTCCTGCCGTCACTCGGGGTGGATCTCCAGACGACCCTCGATGCCCAGCGCATCCGGGGCATGGACGACAGGGCTGGAGGAAACCCAATTACCCGGCTGCGCCGGATGGCCCCCGTGATCGTGCCCTTGACGGTCAATGCCATTGCCGGAGCGGAGGACACGATCGACGCGATGGACCTCCGGGGCTTCGGGACCGGGCCCCGTACGTGGCTCCGCCACCTCGCGTACGACCGCACCGACAGGCTTCTGATCCTCGCCTTTGCGGCATTGGCGATCGGTCTCACGGTGGCCGGCTTCGTCAGCACGACGTCGCGAGTCTGGGTCCCACAGTTCCTAGTCGACCTCGCGGGCCGCTGAGAAGGCGGCACTCGCTGAAGGCCGCCTCGCGGCGGCCTCGACGAACGAGGCCCACAACCGCTCGAAACCGGGTGGGCTGAACTCCGTCCGCTCGGGGTGACACTGAACACCGACGACGAAGCGCTCGCCCGGTAGCTCCAGGGCCTCGACGATGTCGCCCACGCTGCTGTCGGCCCAGGCCGTCGCGCGGAGGCCGGGCGCGAGATCGGCGGCCGTGACGCCCTGGTGGTGGTACGTATTCACGGTTTCGGTGCCGTTCTCCAGGGCCCGCGCGACGATGCCATCCGGCTCGATCCGGATCGGGTGCATCCGGGCTGGGCCGGTGCCCCAGCCTGGCCCGGCGTGGCCGGGGAGGTCCTGGATGAGCGTCCCCCCGGCGAACACGTTGATCGCCTGGAAGCCGCGGCAGATCCCGAGAACGGGCACGGATCGGGTTTCTGCGGCGGCCCACGCGGCCGCCTCGAGCGCATCGCGATCCGGCTCGACGTCGATGCTGCCGGTGTTGGGGCGGCCGTAGCGGGCGGGATCGATGTCCGTGCCGCCGGTCAGCAGCAGCCCATCCATCGCCTCGAATGCCGCCGATCGCTCGCCTTCGGTCGCCGTTCCGTCGAGGAGCAACGGCCTGCCGCCGTGCCGAACGATGGCATCCGCGTAGCGCGCGTTCTTGCGCATCGGGATCTCCGGATCCGCATAGCGGCGGATGTCGGCGACGGTAAGGACGATCAGGGGCGAAGGGGGCTCAGGCTTGGGCACGAACGAAGCCTACTGGAGTAGCAGCTCGCGGTCTCAGTCGCCCAATGGAATGGTCGGCGGATCGACGGGGGTCGGCTGCTGCAGAGAGAACTCGCTGGCGAGGGCGAGACCTTCGTCGGCCGTGGCGATGAGGCCGTGGCCTTTCCGTTTGGCGACAAAGCAGGCGCGGTCGGCCGCGAGCAGGATCGACTCCGGCGTGAGGCCGTCCGTGGGGAACGTTGCGAGGCCGATCGAGACGCTGATTTCGATCTCCTGCTTGGCCCACGTCGACCCCGGCCTGCCGACGGCGTGGACGGCGGCCCGGACACGCTCGGCGACCGCGACGGCCGAAGCCGCGTCGGTGCCTGCCAGGATGAGCGCGAACTCGTCGCCGCCGTACCGGAAGACGTTGTCGGTCTCGCGGCCGGCGGCGATGATCGCCTTGGCGATGTCGGCAAGGAGGCGGTCGCCCGCCTGGTGGCCGAGGGCATCGTTGACAGCCTTGAAGTCGTCGAGGTCGAGCATGATCAGGCTGAACAGCTCACGGGCGTCGACGCTGTTCTTGAGCCAGTCCTGGAACGTCCCGTGGTTGAGGAGCCCGGTCATGTCGTCCGTCTGGGCGCGGATCTCGACGGCGCGGTGGACCTCGGCGTTCTGGAGTGCGATCGACACCTGCGCGGCGAAGAGCTTGACGAGCTCGAACTCGTCCTCCGAGTATCGGGCGTCCTCGCCCAGCCGCTCCAGCGTGAGGACGCCCGTAGCGCCGTCACGGCCGCGAAGCGGGACGCAGATCAGGCTGCCACCCAGCGTTACGTCGCGGAAGTGGTTGATCCGCTGATCGGATCGCTCATCGAGGACGAGTGCCGGCTCGTTGTGGGCAACGACCCAGGTCGCGAGACCTTCTTCGCCCACGCTCCACGGCTCCATGTACTGGGCCGCGTGGATGCCGCGGGCGGTGAGGGGCCGAAGAAGTCCGGTGCCCAAGTCGACGGTCTCGATCGCGATGTTGTCGTAGCCGACCAGCTCCGAGAGTCGATCCGCGACCTGATTGAGGATCGCGTGGGGGTTCAGCGTCGTCAGGATCGACTCGGTGACAGCGAGTAGGCCGCGTTGATTGACGAGCTGTCGTTCGAGCGCCTCGGACTGGGCGCGCAATCGTGCTGTCGCGTCGGCCGTGGCGAAAGCCTGCGCCGCGAAGCTCGCATAGATCACGAGCAGCCGCAGGTCGTCGTCGCTGAACTGATGCAGGCCGAGCTTCGAAAGCACTAGCACGCCGAGGACCTGGTCCTCGAACGTCATCGGCGCGAGGAGCATCGACTCGTCGAGGTCCTCCTCCGTTCCGGCGATCGTGTTCGCCCGCGGGTCACTCGCGGCGTTCGGCAGGTTCTGGGCGACGCGATGCTCGGCGACCCAACCGGTGATGCCCTGGCCGTACTTGACCATCAGCTGCTCGGGCGTCTCGTCGACGTACTCGCCGACCTGGCCCTGCATCGCGACCGGGATCAGGTCCTCGCCCTCGAGCCGGTACACGCGGACGTTGTGGTAGTCGATCAGCTGGCGCAGTTCGGTGGCGATCGCCAGACCGATCTCGCGGACGCTCGTCAGCCGCGACAGGCGGACGCCGAGTTGCTGGATCGACTGGAGCTGAGCCGCCCAGGTTGCCATCTTCTCGAAGTTCTGGGCGTTCTTGATGGCCATCGACGCCTGGGTCGCGAGCGCGGCCATCGTCTCGAGCTCGTGGTCGGTCCAGTTGTGAGGCTCGTCGTGGTAGACGTTCAGCAGGCCCAGGATCTCGGCGCCATCGAGAAGCGGCGCGGTGCAGATCGTGTCGAAGCCTTCCTGGACGACGGCGGCCCGAACATCGGTCCCGCGCGGGTCGTCTCGATAGCCACCGGCGAACAGCGGCCGGCGCGCGGCCACGGCCATCGCAGGAAGCGAGCGGCTGGGGAACCCGCGGACCGACTGGAGGTAGGCCTGGGACAGGCCGCGCGTCACCTCGGCGATCGCGTTGCCGTTAGCGTGGCGGAGGAACACGGCTCCTCGGTCGCAATCGAAGAGGACCATCGCGTGGTCGACGAGACCGGCCAGGATCTGGTCGAGATCGAGCCGGCTGCCGATGTCCCCGGCAACGCGTTGCAGGGCGTCGGCGCGATGGATGTGGTGGGCCACCTCGTCGGCAGTACGGCCGGCGCCGACGATCGACCCGACCGATCGGGCGATGGCGCGGAGAAGGTCAGGGTCAATCGCCGCGGCGTCGGCGCCATCCCCGTCGGCGATGACGAGGACACCCCAGAGCGAGCCTCGGACGGGGACCGGAATGGCGACCTCGGACTGGCCGCCGCCCACGACCGCACCGGTCTCGTCCGCGACGATCGGTGACGGCTCCGCAGCGGGCTGACGGAGGGCGAGGCCCATCACCCCGAAGTCGCGGGGGAGCTCGATGTAATGCTGGTCCGCACCGCCGCTGGCCCGCGGGACGAGCCGATCATCACGGAGCTCGAACAGGGCAACCGCGAGATGCTGACCATGGCCAAGGATGGCCCGGACGGCATCGGTCAGGACCGCGTCCATGCTCGTCGCGGAGGCGCCGATTCGGCCGAGCTCCACGAGGATGTCCATATCCTCCCGGTGCCGATCGCGGTCGGCATCGCCCAGCGGACCCAGCCCGGCGGAGCCCCGCTCCGGGGTCGTGATGAGCTCGAGGGCAGGCCGCTCGTACATCCTGCGGTGCAGGGGTCCAGCCGGCCCCGACTCGCCCGGGCCGCCCTGGGCCGCGGCGAGGAATCGCTGAAGATCGCCCATCCGGTACCGACGATCGCCGCGAGGGTTGATCCGGTAGTAGCGAAGCCGGCCGGCGTCGCTCCACGCACGGATCGTGTTGGGATGGACGCCCAGAAGCCGAGCAGCCTTTGTCACCGACAAAGTCGCATCGATGGGGCGGGAAGGAAGCGCGGTTGGCAACAGTCTCTCGTGGAGGAAATGTAAAGTCGTCGGCCGGAGCCTACCAAGCTCACAGTTCTTGCCAATAGGACGATAGTCCTCAGGCGGACTGCGCGACGTTCATTAGGGCGTCGAAGGGCCCGAATGACGGGGCTCGACGGCACCGCGGGAGGGGCTTCGCCTGGCCCGGGCGGCGTCGCCGGGCTGGGCTGGCTAGTCCCGCCTGGGCGACTTCGTGTCGGTCACCCGGACGTACAGGGTTGTGAGCACAACGGCCAGAATGGCGATTCCCGCGACGACGAGCAAGGCGACGAACGGTTCACCGACGAGCCCCGGGCCCTCGCCGCTGCTGCGCGGATCGCCGCCGGTTCCGGGCGACGGGGAGGCGGCTCGCGCGATCGGGATGACGGCGCTCATCACCGCGCTGAGGCCGGCCCATGCCACGCCTGCGATCAGGAGGCCTGTCGCGGCGAGGAAACAGGCCGCAGCGAGCCGCGGCCGGGTGCTGCCCCCGGCGAGGATGCGCATCGCCTCGTCCGGTTCGAGGGTCGTCAGGACAAGCGGCCGACCCAGGCCGGCCGCGAGCTGGACCGCGCCGCCGTCGCCGGAGGGCGAAACGGGGACGCCAAGGACGATCGCGTGCTCGACCGACGAGATCTGCTCGATGATCGCCCGGACCGGCGTCGCCGGATCGATCTCGGATGGGGCGCGGCCGGTCACGTCGCCGGCGACTCCCACCGAGTGGCGCGGCACGACGATGAGCCCGACATCGAGGCTCGCGGCATCGACGCCGATCCCATCGAGGCCCTCCCGGACCTGGAACTCGACCGACTCGAGCGAGTCTTCGAACGCCGACCATCGGTCCCCGGAGCGGGCCTCGAGTCGTGTCCGCCGGAAGACGAGCGGCCGATGCTCGGCGTCCTCGAATTCGTCCTCGGCGTCGATCCGGCCGTCGACGCGGACGTAGCGGGCGGGGCCGTCACGGGCGATCGCGAGGGCGTCGGCCACGCTGACCCGCGGTGTCGTCGCGAGCAGCCGCCCGACGCGATAGCGCGGCCCGAAGGATCGGAGCGTGATGACGCCGGCGGCCATGGCGATCAGGCTCGCAATGACGAGGATGAGGGGGGCCACGGCGGGATGATAACGGGCGACCCGTCGCGGGCAGCAAAAGGCCCGAAGGAACCTACTCGCGGCGTGGGCGTTGATGCGATCGCTACCGTTAGCCTGCGCTCGGCCCCTCCGGGCTGACGGCTACGCTACGTCCCGGGCGTCGGCGGGTCAAGCGGCCTTGTCCACGAGTTTTGATTTTGGGTCGCGTCGGTTGTCCACGGTTTCCACGCGCTATCCCCACGATCAGCCTGTCGGGCGACCCGTTGCGGGATCGATCGCCGTGATTGCACCGCCGTAGCTCGTTAGGACGAGGCGGCCGCCGACGAGCTCGGCCTCGGTCACGACGTCGCTGTGGGCGATCCGCCAGGCGGCCGTTCCGTCCGGCTCGAGGGCGAAGGTCTCGATCTCGGACTGGACGACGAGATGGGCCAGCCGTGGCGAGCCGAAGACCGCCAGCAGGGGCGTCGCCGATCGGTGCGACCAGCGGAGCTCGCCGGAGCGGGCGTCGAAGCCGTACGTGTGGAAGCCGTACTTGACGACGAACAGGCCGTGGTCGTCCCAGACGAGGCCGGCGGGCTCGTCATGAATCGTCGACGCGAACCTCGCCGTCCAGGCGCCGCCAGGGCCGTCGATCCGGAGCTCGGCTCGGCAGAGAGCGTCGAAGTCCGCCGACACGAGCGGGCCATGATCGACGAGGGTGCCGCCGGCCTCCGACAGCGCAAAGACCGCGGGTCCCTGGCCGCTGCCGCCCCATCGCCAGCGCGCCCGCAGCCCGCCGGGATAGGCGATCGTCGCGTCGCGCGGTTGAGCGCCCGCGGCGGGCGAGCTCACACCCCGGCGTTTTGGGGTCGGGCCCGACCGTCCGCGACGAAACCCACGACACCGGAGCCGGGATCGCGCTCCGCCTCGATGTCGGCCTGGCGGCGCTCCTCCGTGATCGGGGCGACCGTCGCGTTGGCAAGCGTCCGGAGCGTCGCGGGAGGAACGGGGAAGACCGCGTTTGGCGTTCCGGCGGCCGCCCAGACTGTCTGGAAGCGGCCGAGGTCCGGATCCATGACCACGCGAACCGGCCGGATATGACCGATCGGCGGGATTCCGCCGATCGTGAAGCCCGTCAGCTCGCCGGCCTCCCGGGCGGTTGCGCGACGAACGTCCCGTTCGCCGGTGACGGCCGCCAGCCGCGCGAGATCGACGCGGTTGTGGCCGGCGACGAGGCAGAGGATCGGCTCCGGCCCGTCCTCGCCCGGGGCGACGAACACGAGAGACTTGACGATCTGGCCAAGTTCCGCACCGACGGCGGCCGCGGCGTCTTCGGCCGTGTGGGTGGACTGACTGAAGACGGTGACGTCGAGGACGACGCCCTTGCGCTCGGCGGCGTCGCGGACACGTTGGATCCCAACGTGGTCGGTGGTCTCGGGCACGATCCGAGTTTAGCATCGGACGGGCTCCGGGCGGCGGAGGTAGCATCGCCCGACCATGGAGGCGATCCTCTTCGACTGGGACGGCACGCTCGTCGATTCGCTCGGCGCATTCCACCGAGCCAACGCGGCGGTGATGGCCTCCTTCGGCCTGCCATTCGACGAGGTCCTCTACCGGCGCAATTACGTGCCGGACTGGCGACTCATGTACCTTCGGCTCGGCGTCCCGGGTGATCGCCTCGACGAGGCGAACCAGCTGTGGCACGCGACGTTCGCCACCGACGCCGATGTGATGGCCTTCGACGGGGTCGCGGCGGCGCTCGAACGGCTCCGCGACGCCGGTCGGCGCCTCGGCATCGTGACCGCCGGCCACCGCGCGATCGTCGAGCCCCAGCTTGAGCGGACGGGCCTCGGCGAGCTGCTGACGACCCGGGTATTCGGCGACGATCAGGCTGTCCACAAGCCGGACCCGGCACCACTTCGGAAGGCCCTCGAGCTCCTCGATCTCGCCGATCGGCCGGACGAGGTCGCCTACGTCGGCGACGCGCCGACCGACATGGAGATGGCCCGCGCCATCGGGGTTCGCGCGATCGGCATCACCTCCGTCCTGGGCGACCCCGACGAGCTGAGGGCCGCCGGAGCCGCCGAGGTCGCGCCGTCGGTCGTCGACTGGGTCGATGGGTTTCTCGTGGCTGCTCCGCCGGCCAGCGCGTGAGCGGCGCAGGGACTCCGTCGGGCCCGCGATCAGGTGCCCGTCGGGCTATCGTCCTCGCCGACGGCGACGTGGCCGACCGGTCGGCGTTTGACGAGGCCTGGCCGGGCTGGTCTGACGGGGTGTCGGTCGTGGTCGCCGCCGACGGCGGTGCGCGTCATGCGGCGCGCCTTGGCCTGGCGCTCGACCGCTGGGTCGGCGACGGTGACTCAATCGAGCCAGCCGACCTCGACGAGCTGCGGGCGCAGGGCATCCCGATCGATCTCGTCGATGCCGACAAGGACGAGTCCGACACGGAGCTGGCGATCGACGCGGCGATTGCCGCCGGCGCCGACGAGATCGTCGTCCTCGGGGCCTTTGGCGGGCGCCGGCTCGACCACTCGATTGCCAACCTGACGCTCCTCGCCCATCCGGGCCTCGGATCGCGCCCGGCCGTCCTTCTCGACGCCTCGGCTCGGGTGAGGCTCGTCCGCGCGCCGGGACCTGGCGGCGGCCCGGTCGTGACGCCGCTGGCCGGCCGGGTCGGCGACATCGTCTCGCTCATCCCGTTCGGCGCCGACGCGCTCCGGATTCGGACCGACGGACTCCACTACCCGTTGCGCGACGAGACCCTCCTGCTCGGCTCGGCCCGCGGCCTGTCCAACGTCCGGCGCGCCTCGGATGCGTCGTTCGTCCTGGGACAGGGCGCGGTCCTCGTCATCGAGACCCCTGCTACGCTCTCGACATGAGCACGCCCATCGTCGGCGACCGGGCCCCCGAGGTCGCTCTCGAAGACGAATCGGGGACGGTCCATCGCCTGTCCGACCAGACCGACCGATGGACGATCCTGTACTTCTACCCCAAGGACGACACGCCCGGCTGCACCGTCGAGGCCTGCGAATTCCGCGACGCGAACGAGACGATTCTCGAGCGCGGCGCCGACGTCTGGGGCGTCAGCCCCCAGGCCGGTGCGAGCAAGCGGGCATTCCGCGAGAAGTTCAACCTGCCGTTCACGCTCCTCGCCGACGTCAAGCACGAGGCCGCCGACGCCTACGGGACGTGGGTCGAGAAGCAGAACTACGGCAAGACGTATTGGGGCACCGCCCGCTCGACGTTCCTCGTCGCTCCGGACGGGAAGATCGCCCGGACCTGGCCCAAGGTGAAGCCGGAAGGACACGCGGCCGAGGTGCTCGCGGCGCTGGCCGAGGAGCAGCAGGCGCGGGCGGGGTGACCGGTCCCGTCGCAGCCGGCGGACATGAAAAGAGACTTCGCTCGTGGGGGGAGACGAGCGAAGCCTCGACCTACATCATAGCCCTGATGCTTGCCAGCGCAACCGGGATTCCCGCACGGTTGGGGATGTTCCGGTGAGTGAGACACCCCACGACTGGCGACCGGCCCGGTTCATGGTCATCGTCGCCCACCCGGACGACGCCGATTTCGGGCCTGCGGCGACCGCTTCGCGCTGGATCGACGCGGGATCGGTCGGCTGGCTCGTGTGTTGCACGAGCGGTGATGCGGGCGGCGACGATCCGGATCTCGACCCGATGGAGCTAGCCGCCCTGCGAGAAGAGGAGCAGCAGATCGCCGCGGACGTCGTCGGGTACGCCGGCGTGTCGTTCCTGCATCAGCCGGACGGAGCGCTCGACAACGACCTCGCGCTGCGGGAGCACCTCGTTCGCGAGATCCGGACCTTCCGACCGGACGCGGTGCTCGCGACCGACCCAGAGGTCGTCTTCTATCGCGACGGCGGCGTCAACCACACCGACCATCGGGTCGCCGGCATGGCCGCGGTCGACGCCGTCTACCCCGCGGCTCGCAATCCGATGGCGTTCCCGTGGCTCGCGAAGTCGGGCCTCGCCTCGCATGCAGTCCGTCGTCTGTATCTCTTCTGGCCGAACGACCCGAACGTTCGGGTCGACGTGACCGCGACGATCGACCGCAAGATCGATGCCCTCCGCGCCCACGCCAGCCAGATCAAGGAGCCCGACAAGCTCGAGACACGGATCCGGGAATGGGCGACCGAGGCGGGCGAACCGATCGGAGCCGCAGCGGGCGAGGCCTTCCGACTCGTGGTCATCGATGATGACGAGGACGAGGGCCCAAGCGCCAGCCCCGCCGAAGCCACCGAGGCCACCGAGGCCGCCATCGCCGAGTAGCCGCCGAGCCGGCCGCTGCCCATATCAGCGTGGCCGATAAGAATCGCACGAATGAGC
>Ga0210378_10001336_pt1 | contig 12854 bp, 14 predicted proteins | sample PLM1_60_b1redo_FD_155465 | JGI IMG/M metagenome (GOLD analysis project Ga0210378, IMG submission 155465) | Groundwater sediment microbial communities from an aquifer in East River, Colorado, USA - PLM1_60_b1 redo | ecosystem: Environmental > Terrestrial > Soil > Riparian zone | place: USA: East...
CAGGGCGTTGCTCGATTGCGTGTGTTGCGGCGGTCTCGGCCTCGTCGAATCGGTGGAGGTTGCGGAGTGTGGCAATTCGCCATTCTAGGGCGGTGGCGTGGCCGGGGTCGAGTTGAAGGGCGCGATCAAACCAACCCAACGCCTCCTCATAGCGATACTGATCGCTGTAGATGAAGCCCATCTCGGTGAGCAGGCCAGGCTGCTCCGGGCGTCGCTCGATCGCCTCCAAAGCAGCGGTCTTAGCGGCATCTAGCCGACGTAGCTTTCGAAAGGCAGAAACTCGCTGTTCCAGCGCCTTTGTGCAGTCGGGGTCCACCTGTAGGGCTCGATCGAACCAATCGAGTGCGTGTTCGTATTCATACTGATCGCGCCTTGCTAGGCCCATCTCGACCACTATTTGTGGCCGATTTTGGTGGTCCTGCCAAGCTATTTCGGCCTCGCTGAATCGGCGCAGCTTCCGGAGCGTTGCGATTCTCCACTTTTGAAGAGTTGGACTTTTACTGCCGTCTTGGGCGCGGCTTGAAAGCAGGTTTAGGGCCTCATTCCAATGGTATTGGTCAAAGTGGACTCGGGCAGCGGCTACGATCACGGCATCTTCGTTGGGGAATCTCTGGAGCGATTCGGTCGAAAGTCCCTGCGCGATGGAAAACCGTCGCATTCTGCTGTGTGTTGCAATTCGCCAAGCTGAGACGATAGCCGTATCGGGCGCACACTCGTAAGCGGCGTCGAAATATGCGAGAGCGCGATCAAGATCCCATTGATCGAGTGCGATCCTGCCGAGGGCGGTCATGGCCGCTGCGTTCCTAGAATCACGGTCCAGTATGGCTAAGGCTAGAGTTTCTGCCTCCTCGAACCGGCGAACGTCACGCAGGCGATCCACAGTCTTCATGGGAGTAAGATCCTCCACTGGTGTTGCCCACCACCTTCCTGATGCCGGGGATCAATCTTGGCGTTATCAGTAGGCTTGCGCAAGTGGCTGTTGGGGGGATTCGGCAGGCCAGATCTTGAAGGACTCTAGTTGAATTGTGGTGGCGAGAAGGGGATAAGTTTCGATGGGTCGTGACCCCTGACACCCTTCTCGGTCCGAGATGATCTTAGAGCGGGGGTCTCCGGTTGGTGGTCGGCTGCCACTGCGTGACTCCGGTGCCAACCTACCTACGCGTGCCGCACAGGACATAAACGTTTGGGGCAGGTGGACTGACTGTCACTCGTGGTCTGCAGGGCGTGCACCGGAAGGTCCCTCAGGCCGCGGCTTCGATGGGACCGCCAACTGCCGGTCGTCATGGCAGTCCAATACCCCGATCAAGAGTTGATGGGTATCATCCGCGCGTTGCTTGACGGAAGGAAGATCATGACTGACTCGCCGGACTTCGGTGTGGAGCGGACGTTGGTGCTGCTCAAGCCGGATGCTGTAGCTCGTAGCCTGGCGGGCCGCATCGTGGCGCGGTTCGAGGACGCTGCGCTGAAGGTCGTGGGCGTGAAGATGCGGCACCTGGACGCGGAGTTCACGCGGCGGCATTACTTCGACCTGGAGGAGCGGCTCGGGGCGGAGGTCTACAACACCACGGCGGCGTTCATGCAGAGCGGGCCGGTGATCGCGCTGGTGCTGGAGGGCGTCGACTCTGTGGCGAAGGTGCGCAAGATCATCGGCACCACCTACCCGGACCAGGCGGCGCCGGGCACGGTGCGGGGTGACTTCGCGCATCAGACGCGGGCGTCGTCTGAGGTGAGCGGTAAGGCCGTGATGAACCTGGTACATGCGTCGGGGAACTCTGAGGAGGCGAAGTACGAGGTTGAGCTGTGGTTCGACCCGTCGGAGCTGTTCGAGTACGAGACGGTGGCGGAGAGGTTCGCCTACTGACGATGACCGCGCATCCCGTGACGGTGGCCGAGCTGGTGGCGGCGTTCGAGCATGAGTTGGCGACGAACAAGCGTGCGGCTGCGGAGACGGCGTATGCGTTGGCGTTCCGGTACCGCGACGAGGATGTGAACGGGCAGCGTCGGTTCGATCTGGCGAAGGAGTGGGCCGTCCGCGCTGTCGAGCTGTTGGACGAGTTGCCGTCGGACACCGTTGAGCAAGTGGCCAGTACGCGGCAGTACGTTGGTGGCGTTCCGCTGCCCGATCTGCTGCATTCCAGCGTGGTTCGTGAGCGGCTAACCGATGTGCTGATCTGAACCAAGGCGTTCCGCGAAACGGCCCCTTCGACGCTCACCGTCAAACGGGGCCGTTTCGCATTGTCAGGTCAGAACGGCATCCAGGTGTTCCTGTACGGCGGGGTATAGGGCGTAGGGCACGTATGTGCTTAGGGAGCTGCGGTCGGACCAGGCGAATTCGGATAGTTCCTCAGTGTCGGCGATGGCGGCTTGGCCTTCGGTGATGTCGCAGGCAACGTAGACCATCGTGCGACCGGTATTCGGGTGGACGCGTTCGCCGAGCACCTTCGATGCGGTGACAGTGAGGCCGGTTTCTTCCTTGGTCTCACGGACCGCGGCCTGCTCGAAAGTCTCGTCAGCTTCAACGGCGCCGGCGGGGAATTGCCAGGAGAGAGAGCCTTCGGAGACGCGGCGTTTGACAAGGAGGACCTTGCCATCATGGACGATGATGGCGGCCGCGATGGTTGGCCGGTCGTCGGAAATGGGTGTGCTCACGAAGATATCTCCAAGGCGTTGAGGATTGGCAGAAAGATACGGTCGACGGAGATGAAGCGGGTGAGCTGGTCAGTGGGGGCCCAGGTCACAGCGACGTTTTCGGCGATGTCGCGGTTTTCGGCTTCCCCGGTGAGGTAGTCGCAGAGTAGGTATTCGCAGACGACGTGGGTGATCGGGTGCAGGCGGCTGCCGAGGTGGCGGGTGGCGGTGCAGTGCACACCGGTCTCAGCGTAGGTCTCGCGGATGGCGGTGGTGTCGGCGCCTGTGCCGGGCTTGACCATGCCGGCGGGGAATTGCCAGGAGTGAGCGGCGCCGTCCTCGGCGCGCCGCTGGACTAGTAGCACATCTGAGCCGCGGACGACGACGGCTACGGCCACGGTCAACGCATGGGCCGCACCCGGCTCCGCGCCGGGCGGCCCAGCGATGCCCTGACCGAGCAGCGTGGCGAACCGTGCTCGAACCGCCTCGGGCGCCTTCTCCAGCGCGGTGTCGAGTAGCTGTTGCATCTCTGCCTTGGGTCGCACGTCCGGCTTCTGGTGCCAGGTGGCGACGGTCCGGACCGCGACGCCCAGGTGAGCAGCGAATGCCTCGTTGCTGAGCCGCATGGCGGCTTGCAAGGCGGAGGCACTGCGGCCGGTCCACGGCTCGACCAGACCACTCATTCAAGGCCTCGAATGGGCCATGTGCACTGAACTTGCATGGCAACTGCACTGGTAGTGCATCGGCAACGCATGGTTTGCGCGGCGAATGCGCCGTTGACTTGTGGGCATGGAAAACAGCCCGCATTCATCACCGAGCGACCCGCTCAATAGCCGCGGTCAGATAGTCGGTGAGTTCGCCGAGTCGTTCGTTGAGTTCGCGCAATTGGTACTCGATCGCGGCCAGCCGCGCCGGCACGTCGTCCTCGTCGGCCAACGGTGGGTCGCCCGGCTCGGGTGGGGTGCGGCCGGTCAGCACGGCGGTGAGGTGCTGCGGGTGCCAGGCCAGGGCCACCGACAGCGCTTCCGGGGTGCGTGTGCTGCGGCGGCGTTGGGCGGTGTTGTGCTGCAGCTCGCGGACGATGGCTTGCGAGACGTGGGATCGCTCGGCGAGTTCGCGTTGCCGCATGCCGAGTTCTTGCAGGCGTTGAGTGATCGCGTTCGCGACCGCCGCCCAGTCCTCGGACACCCATTCCTCCGCGCTCCGCCTTCAGCGCCGAGATTAGCCGACCGCTCGCATTCCACGACCTGATTCATCCCGCACACGCGGGACGTGACCACGCATTGCCATCGAGCAGCCGAAATCGGCTCAGTCATGTAGCTGATTTGCGCTCCAGTTCTTGGGAGAAGTTGTAATGAGTAACGAGAAGCCATCCTTCTATTCCGTTCGCCAGGCCGCCGAACGCCTCGGCGTCGGCCAGGCCACGCTCTACCGCGCGATCCGCGAGGGCGCGTTCCCCGCGGTGCGCATCCGCGGTCGCTACGTGATCCCCGCGGCGGCGCTGGACAAGCTCATCACCGACGCGGTGGAGGCCGGCACCTGCATCGACCTCAACCGGATGACCGCGCAGCACCGCACCGCCCGCGAGATCGCCCGGCTCGCCGGGGGTGGTCCGCGATGAACCACCACGACGAGGACGGGCGGTTGGTCGAGATCGCGGCCCGCCTGGATCGACTGATGTGGACGCCGACCGGTGTCCTGTCCGAGGTTGTCACTGAGGATGGGCTGTGCTTCTGGGCCGTCACCCGCGGCGATGTGCCGGAGATGACCGGCGACAAGCCGGCGGACCGCCAGCTTGCGGCCTGGTTGTGCGCGGGCTGCCCGGTGCAGGACGAGTGCCTGGAGCTGGAGCTGCGCGAGGCCGGCCCGGACACCATGGGCGTGTGGGGCGCGCTGCCCGAGGACGACCGCCGCGCGCTGCACCCGCTGTGGCTGGCCCGCGAGGGCAGCACCTACCGGGGTGCGCCATGACCACCATCAGCCTCACCCCGGTGCATCTGCTCGCCGGCCTCGGCGTGCTGGTGACCCTGCTGTGGATCTGGCGGGCCAGCGTCCGCCGGGCCCGCCGGGCCGCCGATGTGGCCTGGCAGAGCGCCCGGCTCGCCTCCCTGGCCGGCCGTGTGCTGGTCACCGCTGGGCTCATCGTTGGGGTGCAATGGGTCGTCGTCCGCTACGCCGCCGGCAACCTGACGGCCCTGCTGGTGGCGCTCGGAGTGCCTGCCCTGTTCGCCGCCCACACACTGACCCGAGCGCTCACGATCAGCACCTACGACGCACGCCCGCGCCGGGGCGGTGGTCGGCGATGACCGAGCCGTCCGAGGGTGGCCGCTTCCCCGCGGCCGCCCCGCTCGCCCTGCCGGCGAATGCGCTGCCCGTGCCGGCTGAGCCGGTGTTCGACGGCGAGGTGGTCGACGACCTGGCCGCGGGCCGCCCGTGGCCGGTCGAGCTGGTTGCCGCGGTCACCGCCTGGTGGCGGCGCAGCCCACAGGTACCGCTGGCGCTCAAGAGCCGCCAGCACGCAGCACGGGCCGCCCGAGAGGGCGTTGCGGCCGTGGTGCGCTCGTCGTGGCGGCTGCTCCGGGCGGCGGTCCGCGGCGCCGTGGCTAGTGTCCGAGCCTGGCGCCGGTGGATCACTGTCCGCGACTTCCGCGAGGCTGCCGAGCAGGCCGAGAAGCTCGCCGACAAGTTCACCGAGATCCGCGAGCTGACTCTGTTCCGCTGGAAGATCACAGCACTCGTGGTCGTCTTGACGGCGGTGGCGCTGCTGCTGATCCGGCTGGTGTACGGCGACCGTCCACTGTGGATCGTTGCCGCCGTGGCCGCTCTCGCACTGGCGATCCTGGGCCGCCGTAAGGACGGCAATCCCGGCCGCCGGCCGGTCCTGGCTGGACCACGGGCGCTGACCTGGACCATGGACCCGCAAGTCCTCGTCGACGCCTTCCGCGACGCCAAGCTCATCGGCAAGGACGAGACCCTGCGCCTGGTCGAACGCGCTACCCGCGCCGGCGACGGCTGGGCCATCACCATCGACCTCCCTCCCACCCGCAAGGCCGCAGACGTCATCAAGAGCCGCGAAGCGCTTGCCTCCGCCCTCGCCGTGGACGAACTCCAACTCGTCGCCGAACGCGTCCGCGGCAACGGCGGCCACGCCGGCCGCGTCGCCCTCTGGGTGGCCGACAGCGACCCCTACACCCGGCCACCCATCCGGACACCGCTGCTCAACGCCGACAGGTGGGACGCCTGGCGACCCGTGCCCTTTGGCCGCGACGCCCGCAACCGCCGCATCGACCTACCCCTGGTCTGGACCTCACTCCTTGTCGGCGCCATCCCACGGCAAGGCAAGACCTTCGCCGCCCGCAACGCCGCCGCCGGCCTCATCCTCGACCCGTACACCCGCCTCTACATCGCCGACTTCAAGGCCGGCAAGGACTGGACCGCCGCCGCCCACGTCGCACACCGATTTATGGCAGGCGACGACACCGAACACATCTTCATGCTCATCAGCTGGCTCACCGAACTGGTCACCGACGTGCAGAACCGCTACCGCCGAATGCGCGACCTGGACGACGAAACCTGCCCGGAATCCAAGATCACACCCGAACTGTCCCGAGACCCAACCATCGGAATGCCGGTCACGGCCATCATCATCGATGAAGTGCAAATCTCCTTGGAGGACCGCACTCCGGTTAACGTCGAGGACAAACGCTTACCCGCCGGCGAATACATCGGCGAACTACTTACCTGGCTGGCCAAGAAAGGACCGGCCGCCGGCATCGTGCTCATCCTCGCCACCCAACGTCCAGACTCACAGACGATTCCATCCGGACTGCGTGCCGTGCTGGGCTCCCGATTCGCACTCCGGGTAATGGACTGGCGGGACAGCAACATCGTCCTCGGCGAACAGATGAACACCCGCGGCTACGACAGCAGCCGCCTACTCCCCACACACAAAGGCGTCGGCATCCTCCGACCCGACGGCGAGTTGGGCAGCGACGGGCTCGCCGTCACCGTGCGCACCTACTACATGGCCAACGACGACTGGCGCACCATCTGCGAACGCGGCCGAGCCCTCCGCATTGAAGCCGGCACCCTCACCGGCCACGCCATCGGCGACGAACCGGCACCAATCCTGGATCAGGTAGCAGTCGCCAAAGCCATCCAGCACACCGAATCGCCGCCGGCCTTGCCAAACGGATCGGCCCAATTGCCCGAACCACTTGCGTCCGTTCTCGCCTACCTCGGCGACGACATCGACACCCGCGAGTTCATCCCCACCGCCGAACTGGTCGACGCGCTCGGCCTCGAACCAACCGCCTTCGGCCGACAGATGGGCGAACTCGGGTGCCACCCCCAACGCGACCGCATCGAGACCCACAACGGCCGCCGCACCCGCCAAGTCCGCGGCTACACCACCACCGACCTCCGCGCCGCCGCCGATCGCCACCTCAGCCAGGCATGAACCCGTCACAACCCCACCCCCGCCAGCCGTCACACCCGTCACGCCAGCAAGTCGGGTCTACACCGCGCCGGAACAGCGGAAATCGCGCCTGTGACGGGTGTGACAGGTCCGCCCGCAACCCGTCACACCCGTCACAGCGCGGCTCTGGAAGGCCCGTCCCGGTCCGGCGCTGGACCCGTCACGAACCCCGCGGACTCGCTGACATCGGCAATCTCCAACTCGCCGCGGACGACGGCAGAGCAGAGCTCGCGCACATCCTCAGGAGTGCAGCCCGGCTCGCGGTGCACGGTGATCGTGCCACTGCTCATGACGCGAAGAGTGCAACCGACCGGCATCCGCGCCGCCTCGTCGTCCTTCTTCCGCTGCCATTCGGCCGCCCGTTCTTCGCGCCAGCGAGCCAACGAGTCCTCAGATTCCCACCACGGACGAAGAACCCGATACGCGCGGTGATTGTAGGAATAGGAGCGCGACGCGCAAAACGAGCCGTCATCCAGGTATCTGCGGATCCAGTTCGAGAGTCGGCCGACAATGTCGGAGACCTCGTACCACACCGCTCCGACTGCGACCAGAACGGCCGCATGCAGCACGACCCGTGCCCCCCACAACGTCCGAGGCTCGACCTGGTCGTTTTCGATCCGGTGCTGAACCTTTCCGGTCATCGCGCTACCTCCGCCCTTGGCCAAGTTCTGTCAGGTCGCCACTGATCGACGCGTTCGTCCACCGGTATCCGCAGTTGAACTCATGCCTTGGCAGATCTGCTAAGACGTACAACAAGAACTGAACAGTTCGCTCATTAAGCCGCACCACCGACGGACTGGCCGCAAATACCTGCAACCAGGCGCGCCTACCTGTAGCGATCAGCACACATTCCGCCGACAACGTCTGCCTCGGCAGGGTCCACGCCAGCTCACGCCGCTGACGTTCTGGCTGATCGAACCAGGTATTGACCTCGCTGAGAGCGTCAAGCAGGAAACGCACCACCGATCGACGCAGCCGTAACACCGTCGGCGTCGAGTCGTGCGCATACAGCCAGACATGTTCACGATCCGGTCCGGCCACCACAACTGTCGGATATCCCTCGACATCCTTCAGGCTCACCTCGTACATGGGCCCCCGGAATGCCGGCCTGCGGGCGCTCACTTGCGCTCCGCCCGAGCTGCCAGCAACGCGGAACAGAGCGCTGTGACCTCATCGTCGGACAGGACGGCGGCTTCACCGGCAGGGGCAACCACGACCACGCCGCATCTGTCGGCCTCTACGATTACCGACCGTTTGCGCCCCACCGCATCCCGGCAAGAGATCAACCGCCGCTTGCATCTCGCCGGACAGGCCGCAATATCACCAGAGACACACGGCACCGTCGCTCCCTCCCTTCACCACCAGCGCCACCGGAGCCCGCAGATGTGTGGGCCTCGCACCCGGTCCGGCGGCCAACCACATCCGGCGGCACGACCTGAGCGAGCACGGACCCGACCAGCTGTGCAGGTATCGAGTCAGGCCGAAATTAGCTTTACCATCAGCTCGCGACCACACCACGGCCCCACCACGACCGGAGAGCGACACATGACGACCTGGCACGGCGGACGACCACCACGAACCGTCCTTGAACAACAAATCTGGAACCGACGCCTAAGCATCGAAGAATTCGCCGACTACGCCGAGCGACTCGGCCGACAGCACGGCGAGCCTGGCACTCTCAGTGCCAGGCATCTCCAGAGGCTGGCAGCCGGCATTCGATCGAACGGTCGGCCCCTCGGCGCCGTGCGACCGGCAACGGCCCGCCTGCTAGAACGGATCCTCGATAGGCCAATTGATGAGTTGCTCGCACCGCCGGAAGCTGAGTCGGTCGCAGTTCAGCCATTGACCGTCGCTATCGCGGTCGTGGTCGACAATGACGAACAGGTGCTAGCCGTTCGACGCCGCGATGGCAAGGCCAACTCATGGCAGTTTCCGGCCGGTATTGTAAAACCTGGTGCCGAACCTGAATCCGTAGCAATAGAGGAAACGTTGGCCGAGGCAAACGTCCACTGTAGCGTGACCGGCAATCTTGGTAATAGGCTACACCCAATCACCAACGTTATCTGCCACTATCTGCTGTGCCTGTACCACGCCGGCGAAACGCGGAACGCCGACCCTGCGGAGAATGCCGCTGTGGCGTGGTTTGACAGAGCGGCTTTGGGTGACATACTGCCTCTTGATCAAGTGTACTTTCCCGTGCTTAAGTCTCTCGGCCTCACGGCGGGCCGGCGGTCGCCGTAGCCGGACCGCGATCGCCACGTAGGCTAGCCGGCCCGCCCAGCGCGACCGCTCCAGCTTGGGTGAACTGACACCCTTCCCCGGCTACCCGCGGTCAAGAGCCCTACCGCAGTTGAGGGGCCGCCCGCAGGTCCGTTACGGCTAGGTAGGAGCGCCTGGCTCCGTGGCTCGTGGCCCTTGAGCGCCAGAGTCGCCAGCGCAGGCGGTGAACCGACCCGCTGATCACGGGCCTCGGCGGCGGGTTGTTGGCCTGTCTGGGTACCAGTGCAGCAAGATGGCAGGGTGGCTGCCGGACTTACCCTCGTATGCCCCGTCCGAGGACGGCTGAAGGCAACATCACGTGGACGTGATGGATTAACCCCCACCGAGGAGCGGTTTCGAGTCGAGGCGATCCGCCATCTGGTCTCTATGGGTTACCGCAAGGACCGGTTCATTGTGGAAGCGGTCATTAAGCGGTTTGGAACTTCCGGGAGGAATAGTTTCCGGGCCGATTTCGTCGTTCTTGATTGCTCGGTACATGAGTTGTCGGCGAAGAGCAGTGACGAAATTCTTCGCCACGCAGTCATTCTTGCTGAAGTCAAGCGCGACAACGCCGACGCGTCGAAGGCACGGGCATACCAGGTGGCGCCGATGCTCGACTTCTCCGGCCGAGACGACGCCGTGGCGGTGTACTGGGACGATGTTGAACAGCGTGTCTTCTGGCAATCTCGAAAATCCGGAGTAAAGACTCTGCGCGATGGCCCGTTGGCCGATCTCCCAACGCCTGGACAGAAGCCTGGAGTAAGGCCACTAACCTACAACACGATAGACGCAAATAAGCCGCTACTCGATGTGTTTCGCCGTGTGGAGGATATCCTCCATTCGGCGTCGATCGGTCCACAGCGCCGCTTCACGATCATGCTTCAATTGTTGTTGGCGAAGTTGTACGATGAACATCAAGGCCAAGGCAGACCGAATAGTCCACTCGCATTGCAGGACTTCCGGGCTTTGTCAGTGGACGCGCTTGAAGCATCGGAAATTGTCAATGAGCTGCTGCGTCAAGCCGTGCGCTACTATCAGACCTTCCTTCCTGCGCCAGTCCCTGCGCGTCTTGATATTGACGGTGGCGCAACGACTGAAGTGATGCGCGTGCTGGCGCCAGTGAAGATAACGGCGATGCAGCGGAGCGTGATTCAAGACTTCTACATGTACTTTGCTCGACATATCTACAAGTGGGACCTGGCGCAGTATTTCACTCCGACTTCGTTGACCGAGTTTATCATAGAGCTCCTAAACCCACGATTCTCTGAGCACGTAAAGGATCCGGCTTGCGGTAGCGCAGATTTCCTAACAGCGGCATTTCGGCGAGGCCAACATTGGCCCGACTACTCAAGCAGTGTGTGGGGAAGCGATGTGTCAAGTGAGGCCGTTCAGGTCGCCGTACTCAATATGATCCTGAATGGCGACGGGAAGACGAACATCCGCGAGGAGGACTCGCTTGCGAAAATCAGCGCGAATCGCGAATCCTGTGATGTGGTCGTATGCAACCCGCCCTTCGGTGCCAAGATTGTCGAACGATCGAAGGTTACACTAAGCAACTTCGACCTTGGTCACCACTGGGTGCGGGACCAGAGTGGTAGGTGGACTCCGTCGAAGACTGTCCTTAATCAACAGGAGAGCGGCATCCTTTTTGCCGAGGCATGCGTCAAGTTGCTAAGGCCAGGGGGGCGTCTTGCCATCATTTTGCCGAATGGCTATCTGGGTAATCGCTCAGACAAGTACGTCGTCCTGCGCGAGTGGCTACTTCGAAATACGCGGCTCTGCGCAATTGTCGCCCTACCTCGGTTCACCTTTAAGAGCTCTGGAGCGGATGTATCAGCTAGCGTTGTCTTCTGTGAGAAGCGGGATGAACCGCTGGGCGATGCTAATGACTCTGACTGGTATGAGTACGCTGTCGAAGTGGTCGACCGTGTCGGCTGGATGACCGGCGATAAGAAGGGTGCTCCTATATACAAGCGCGATACTGAAGATGGAACGTACCTAGTTGATGAACTCGGTGGCCTTGTTATTGATAGTGACTTCCCCGAAGTTATTTCTCGAATTCGTGCGAGCGATGCGGCGCAGTACTTCGACTGGATTACTGCTGGTCAACAAGCGCCCTTGGGGATGGAGCCGGGCTGGACTGTCGACATAGCTGGCCCAATCGCCGATCCGCTTCGAACTCTTGACCCGAAACGCTACTGCCGAAAGTTCGTAGAGGTGCGACAAAAGATCCAAGATGTGCCGCACTTCGTATTGGCCGACGTGGTAGACGTTCTCGCGGAGCGGACCACGAGCAATGGGCGTAGCGCATGCATTGAACCCGCTAAAATGTACCGATACGTCGAGATTCAAGATGTCGACTCGGGGACATTCCGCTGGCAGGAGCGGCGTGGTTGGGAACTTCCGCAGCGGGCGCGGCATCATGCTGAGCCAGCGGACCTGTATGTGGGCGGTATACGAAATAGTGTGCGGAAGTGGTTCTTGGTTGGACAGGACTGTGGTGACTTGCTCGTTACGAACGGTATGCACCGCCTGCGCGTGAAGCCCGGCGAAGCGCATCTCCTATTGGACCTCGTTGTCGGGCTGTGCTCAGAAGCATACCGAGTACAAATGCGCGGCTTTGCGCGTGGCGCAGATGGGCTGGCGGAAATTTGGCAGGACGACCTTCTGGCCGTCGTGCTGCCACGAATTCTCGATAAGGCCACACGGGCTGAAGTCGAGCCATTTGTGCGGCAATTGTTGATAGGTGCAACTACAATTGAAGCTAAGGTAGCGTCAATTGCAGATCGTCTGCCGCTCTCTGATGCGCCGAGGCAGCCCGATCATACGGCCCTACTCTAACTAGGTTGGCAATGAGCGGCTATCCATGGCCTAATTGGCGCTTGTAGCTACCCCCTTCTGCTACCACGGCGCGGCGCCCCCTACCAACGACTATGAATCCGGCGTCTCGAAGCTGACCGACTGCGCGGTGCGCAGTACTAATCGCCACGTTGTAACAGTTGGCGAGATCAACGGCGGTCGGTAGCTGATCGCCGGGCCGGAGGACGCCGCAGTTGATGGCGCCGCGGAGGTCGGCAGCTATGCGCTTGTACGGGCTGTCCGGCTCGGCCTCCTCTACGGCCGCTACCTGGGTGCCGAGTTCGTCAATGACAACCGGTGGTCGAGGTATTCGAGAGGCGAGGTTGCCAGCGGCTCGCTGGTCGGCTTCGGAGACCCAAGCAGAATAGACGCGGAGCGTCGTGGAACCGCCGCCCCCGTGGCCGAGGCGGCCGGCGACGGTGCGGATGTCGACTCCGGCGGAGATGAGTTCGGTGGCGGAGAAGTGGCGGAGCTGGTGGATGTTCATGTCCCAGCCGAGTTTGGCGCACATTCGGCGGTATCGCTGGGTGACGGTGTCCGGTTTGAGCCAGGTGCTGTGGTCGGGGCTGTCGGAGAAGACGCGCGCATTCTGAACGAGTTTGGCGCCAATTGATGCGGCCTGTTGCCGGCA
>Ga0210378_10001337_pt1 | contig 12850 bp, 11 predicted proteins | sample PLM1_60_b1redo_FD_155465 | JGI IMG/M metagenome (GOLD analysis project Ga0210378, IMG submission 155465) | Groundwater sediment microbial communities from an aquifer in East River, Colorado, USA - PLM1_60_b1 redo | ecosystem: Environmental > Terrestrial > Soil > Riparian zone | place: USA: East...
CGCCGACCGCGCGGAGTTCGCCAGTAAGGAGGCGTCGCTACTGCGCGAGCTGGGCGCTGCGGCCGCCGACCGGGTCGCGATAGCCCCCGCCGACGTGCGTGAACCCGCGCCCTTCGCCGCTCTGGACCCTGACGCGGTGACCGGCATCGTGCATGCCGCGGCGCTCACGGCGTTCAACGTCGAACGCACCGCCGCGCGCGAGGTGAATGTCCGGGGCGCCGAGAAGCTGGGCGCGTTCGCCCGGCGTTGCGCGAAGCTGGAGCGGCTGCTCGTGCTCTCGACGCTGTACGGCGCGGGCCGACTGGTGGGCACCGTGGTGGAGGCCCCGCACGGCGACGAACCCACCTTCGTCAACTTCTACGAGTGGTCCAAGTGGGAGGCCGAACGCCAGCTTCTGGCGACCACGGACCTCCCGCTGTCCCTCGTCCGGCTCGCGACGGTCGTCGCCGACGACGACGCGGGCGCGGTCACCCAGCAGAACGCGTTCCACAACACCCTCAAGCTGTTCTTCTACGGGTTGCTCTCGTTGCTGCCCGGTGATCCGGAGACGCCGCTCTACCTGGCTACCGCCGACTTCACGGCCCGCGGGGTTGTCCACCTGCTGCGACCGGAGTCTCCGGGCGGGGTCTACCACCTCGCGCCCGGACCGTCCGAGGTGCTCACCCTCGGTGACCTCATCGGGATCGCGTTCGACGCGTTCGAGGCCGACTCCGGCTTCCGGCGGCGCCGGTTGCTACGGCCCGAGTTCTGCGACATCGAGAGCTTCCGCGACCTGGTCGAGGCGTCCAGAGGCCTGACGAACAGCCCCATGAGCCAGGCGCTCGGGTCCGTCGCTCCATTCGCGGAGCAGATGTTCCTGCCGAAGGACTTCGACAACACCCGCCTGCGTGCCACCTGGACCGACTACGTCACGCCCCCGCCGCGGCACCTCGCCGAGGCCACCTGCGCCTGGCTGGTCCGGACCCGGTGGGGTCGAAGTGCGGCCGAAATTCGTGAGGAGAAATCGTGAACCTCAGTGAGAACGACCTGTGGCTGTTGAGCTACTACCGCAGCTCGGAGATCAACGGGGCGCTGTTCTTCGGCAGGGTCGCGCGCACGATGCGCCCGAGCAAGCTGCAGGCGGAGGTGACGCACCACTTCGCCGACGAGGCCCAGCACGCCCGGTACTGGACGGAGTGCATCAACGACCTCGACTGCGACCCAATCAGGCTGCGCGGCTCGTACCAGGACCAGTACCTGCAGGCGGCCGGCATGCCGGCCAACCTCATGGAGATCATGGCCATCACGCAGGTCTTCGAGAAGCGCGTGATCGGCCAGTACCACCAACACCTGAAGGCGCCAGGTCTTCATCCCCGGATCCGACAGACGATCGAGCGGATCATGGAGGACGAGCGCTGGCACATCAAGTATGTCCGCGACGCGCTGACCGAGATGGAAGGCCGCTACGGCGCCGCGCACGTCGCCGAGACGGTCGAGCGCTTCAGCCAGGCTGACCAGGAGGTCTACGCGAAGACGCTCGCCGAGTACGGCGAACGCGTCGCGTTCCTCCGCGCGGAGGCAGAGGCGCGATGACCGTCGAGGCGGCGTCTTTCCGCGGTGAGGTCAGCGACTCGTACTCCGCGATCCCACCGCAGAACGCGATACCGGTGCTGCTGGTTGCCAGCGAGGCGCCGCTCGACGCCCGCGCCCTGACGGCGGGGGAGTTGACGCAGGTGGCGGCCTTGTCCGGCGCGAGGCGCGGCGCCCTGTGGCTGACCGCGCGGCGGGCGCTGCGGCTCGCGCTCGCGGGCACCGGACGCCCCACGGACACGTCGGCGTACCGCTTCCCCAGTCCCGTCGCGTCGCTGTCGCACTCGGCCGATCTCGCGGTCGCGGCGGTGCTCGCGGCGGACTACGACGGCGTCGTGGGCGTCGGCGTGGACATCGAACTCGACCGCGTGCCCGACCCCCGGACCGCGTCGTTCTTCCTCACCGAGTCCGAGCTCGGCTGGCTGGAGTCCGTGCCGACCGACGAGGTGCCCGCCGTACTCACGCGACTCTGGACCGTCAAGGAGGCGCTGTTCAAGGCGGATCCCGTGAACGCGGAGACGACGCTGCGCGACTACCAGATCGCCGACCCGGCGGCGATGCGCGGTCGAGCGACGCGTTCCGGCGAAATTGATTTTCAGTACGTCAGCCTCGCGCGTCCGCGCGGGGTCCTCAGCGTCGCGGTGGCGTTGTCACAGTCTTCGTTGTCACAGTCTTCGTTGTCACAGTCTTCGTTGTCACAGTCTTCGTTGTCACAGTCTTCGTTGTCACAGTCTTGGAAGGTGGATCCGGTGCAGACCGTGGACTTCGACCTGATGGCGAGCCGGATCAGCTCGCTGATCTCGGTGCCGATCGAGCGGCTGGCTCCCGACGCCACGATCGCCGAACTCGTCCCGGACAGCTTCATGTTCATCGAGGTCGCGGTGGACCTCCAGGAGGAGTTCGACGTCATCCTCTCCCAACACGACCTCAAGGACGTGCACACGCTCGGCGACCTGGCGGAGCTACTGCAGTCCCGCCAGGTCGAGCAGGCCAATGTCTGAGCGCTTGGCCCTCGCCGTCCGGCGCCTACGTTGGCCGGTGTTGGCCGTGTGGCTGGCGGCGCTGGTCGCCGCCGGTATCGCGGCGGTGCCGTTGCCCGACCGGCTCAGCGGCGGCGGCTGGTACGTGCCGGGCTCGGAATCACAGCAGGCGGCGGACGCGCTGCGGTCGGGTTTTGTCGGCCGCGGCGCCAGCAACGTCACCTTGGTCGTGCGCGACGACCGGCACACCGCGCCGAGCCCGGCGTTCGACGAGCGCGTGGGCCGGGTCATGCATGAGGTCACCGCCGACCGTCGGCTGAAGGTGTCCGGCACCTATGGATTTCTCGACGTGTCCACGACCGCGCGCGGCGGGTTCGTCGGCAAAGACCACCGCACCGCGATCACCGTCGTCGGCCTGCGGTTGGACGACGGGACGGCCCGGCGCGTCCTGCCGGCGGTGCAGGAGGACGTCGAACGCCGATACGGGGAGGACGGCCTGCGGGTCGCGTTCGTCAGCGCCGGGTCGTTCTGGGGGGAGATCAACAAGCTCAGCCAGGAGGGCCTGCAGCTGGCGGAGCTGATCACCTTCCCGTTGATCCTGCTGATCCTGCTAGTGCTGTACCGGGGGGTCGCCGCGGCGATCGTGTCGTTCGTCGTCGGCGGGACCGCGATCGTGCTCGCCTTTGGCGTGCTCTCGCTGGTCGCGCAGCGCTACGAACTGTCGATCTTCGTGCAAAACGCGGCGACCATGATCGGCCTCGGCGTGAGCGTCGACTATGCGCTCTTCATGATCTCCCGATACACCGAAGAACTCGCCCGCGGCCGGGACTCCCTCGCGGCGCTCGCCATCACCCTGCGCACCAGCGGCGAGACGGTAGCGTTCTCCGGGGCGATCGTCATCCTGGCAACGTCCAGCCTCTTCCTGATCGACCTCAACGTCATCCACTCGGTGGCGCTCGGCGTGATCGTGGTGGTCGCGTTCGCGGTGCTGTCTAGCGTCATCGTGCTCCCAGCCGTGTTGTACCTGCTCGGCGACCGGATCAACTGGGGAGCGCTGCCCGGCAGGCGTCGGGATCCGGCGGCGGCCGGCACACGCTGGCAGGCCCTGGCTCGACGCATCATGGTTCGCCCGGTGGCGTTTCTCGCGGTGTCGGTCATCGCGCTCGGTGCGCTCGCCGTGCCCGCGCTCGAACTGCGGACCTTCACGCCCGACGCCCGCATCGTGCCCACGTCCTCGCCCGTGCGGTTCGGATTCGACGCGGTCAACGCGCAGTTCGGGCAGGGGACGGCGTCGCCGATCCAGGTCGTGATCTCCTCCGACCTACCGCTGAGCGACCCGGGAGTTGCCCGCCGGGTGGTGGCGTTGCAGGAGGAGCTGGCTGGGCTGGCGCACGTCACGCGGGTCGAGTCCGCGCTGGACACGCTGCGCGCCGTCCGGCCCGACGGCCCGTTGCAGGTGCTGGACGCCGCGGCATACTCCCGGCTCCCCGCCGATGCCCGGCAGACCGTCGACCACTTCGTGTCGCCGGATCGGCGCACGGCAGTGCTCGAGGTCATCGGAGATGACTACGCCTCGAGCGAGAACTCCCGCGCGTTGCTGAGTGCGGTGCGCTCGGCGGCGCGCCAGTTCGCGGACCGCTCCCTCAGCGCGGCCGTGGGCGGCGAGACCGCGGAGGGCGTGGACGCCAACGCGGTCATCGAGGACGGGCTGCCGGCCGTGGTGATCGTCATGCTCGCCGTGATCTACCTGCTGCTCCTGATCACCTTCCGGTCCGTGTTCTTACCGGTCAAGGCGATCCTGATGAACCTGTTGTCGATCGGGGCCACCTACGGTGTGCTCGTGCTGGTGTTCCAGCACGGGTTCGGGGCCGACCTGCTCGGATATGCCCAGTTCGGCTATCTCCAGAACTTCGTCCCAGTGCTGCTGCTCGCGATCCTGTTCAGCCTCAGCACTGACTACGAGGTCTTCCTGCTGAACCGCATCCGGGAAGAGCACGACGCGGGGCAGGACAACGCCACGAGCGTCGCCAACGGCCTCGCGCGCACCGCGCCGCTGATCTCCGGTGCGGCCGCCCTGATGATCGCGGTGTTCGGCGCCTTCGCGTTCACTGGGATCCTGCCGATCCAGCAGCTCGGATTCGGGCTGGCGTTGGCGATCGCGCTGGACGCCACCCTGATCCGGCTCGTCGTGGTGCCGGCCTCGATGCGGTTGATGGGTCGGTGGAACTGGTGGCTGCCGGGCCGGCGCCCGCGTCCGCCGGCGGCCCGTCACCCCCGCAGGGAGCCGGCCGTTGTCGCCCCCGAGAGCGTCGCTGCCAAGAGCGCCGCCGCCAAGAGATAAGGAACGTCATGAACGTGCCTGTGCTGGTGTTGTACCTGATCAACTTCGCGATCATCGGGGCGTTGCCGAGGATCTTCTTCCGGAAGGATGGCCGCCTCGGCCTGATGTGGTGGCTGACCGCGGTGCCGTTCTTCGCCTGCGCGGGCCTGCTGGTCGGCGCCGCCGCCGCGGATCTCGCGCCGTGGGGGCCGTCGGAATGGGCTCCGGCCCGGGAAGCCGTCGGCGTGGTGATCAGCGTGGCCTCGATCGCGCTGATCTTCCTGACGCTCGGTACCCACCGGATTCCGCTCGCGCTGTGGCACCAGGACGATGACGCGCCGCAGCACGTCGTGACCTACGGCGCTTACAGCCGGATCCGGCACCCCTTCTACACGTCGTTCCTGCTCGCGTTCGTCGGGGCGTTCGCGTTCTTCCCGCACTGGGGCACGCTCGCGCTGCTCGCCTACGCCGGGGTCGTGCTCAACGCGACGGCGCGCCGGGAGGAGACCCGGCTCTCTGGCTCGGAGTTCGGCGCGGAGTATCGGCAGTACATGGGCGCGACCGGCCGCTTCCTCCCGCGGCCGACTGCTCGCTCGCTGTAGCGCCCGCCCCAGCGCGGCTGGTCCTATGTCTGTGCCTCGCGCTGCTCGTAGTCCGCGGCGTGCCCGCGCTGCTCACGCTGAGGGCGGACAGCTCACGGGGCCATGGCCGGCGCGGGCACCGGCGCCGATGTCATGGACGGCGACGAATGGCGCCGCCACCGGCCGACATCGTGGACAGTGTTCGGCGAGTCCCCGGCGCTGCTCGCCAGCGACGCTCTGATCGTGCTCGCGCTGAGCATGCTCGTGCGCGAGGCCGGAGCGCGGGGAGCTAGCGCCGCCGGTGTGCTCGCTGACGCGTACCAGCAGCTCGTTGTCGGCCAGCTCATGGACATCGGCTTCCAATCTCGCACGAGCGTGACGCTCGCGGAGTGCAACCGCATGGTTGAAGGCAAGACGGCGGCGCTGACATCCTGCGCGGCGCAGATGGGAGCCGTCCTTGCCGGCGCTGATTCGGCCACGGTGACCGCGCTCGGTGAATTCGGTCGCCACCTCGGCCTGGCATTTCAGTTCACCGACGATGTCCTCGGCATCTGGGGAGATCCAACGTTGACCGGCAAGCCGGTCGGCGCCGACATCGGCACCCGCAAGAAGTCGCTGCCCGTGGCGTTCGCGCTCTCCTCGCCCGAGTCGGTGGGAAGCTTGACCGCGTTCTATCAGCGCAGCGATGAGCCCGACCGGGACGAGATCGAGCAGGTGACGGCGCGGCTCGAGGCCTTGGGGGCCCGGTCCTGGGCCGAATCGAGGGCTGACCTCCACTACACGGCCGCGTGCGACAGCCTGGACCGCGCTGGACTGGCGGAGCAGAGCCAGGTGGCCCTGCGTGCCTTGGCCCGTCTGGCGGCCAAGCGGGTCAAGTGAGCTGACGTCACGTCGCACCGCGTGGAATGCGGCACCCGGCGCGCTCGCCAAAGAGCGCCGGGCCTGCGCTCAGCCGGCTCTGACGTGGATGATGTCGAAGCTGCCGGTGAGGCCCCAGGTGCGCACGCCCGCGCGGCCGCTGATGTACTGCGTGTCCGTGGCGGAGCCGAGTGTCTGCCAGGTGCCGGCCGGGGTGATGATGCCCATCGTCAGCCGGTTGCCCTGCACGGCGAAGCGCAGATTGAGGTAAGTGCCGGTGGGCCAGGTGATGGTGCCGTGGTCCAAGGTCGTCCATTGTCCGCCGTCGTTCTTGGCGATGAGCCATTCCTGGAGGCCGTCGCCGTTGCGTTTCAGCTCGGCCTGGTAGTAGTGCGTGCCGTCCTGCGCTCGGGCCAGCAATGCGATTCCGGCGTTGTTGGGGCTGCTGTTGGCCCGAATGGAGGCGTCCACGGTGTACGCCCGCCAGGCCGGGTCTCCGGCGAGTGCGACGCTGTCGCCGGTACCGGAGGAACACAGCTCCCAGGACACGGGACGGCAGACCGACCAGGACCCCGACTGGGGCTGCCACTGGCCGACGTTCTGACTCTCGAAGTCGTCGCTGAGCCATGATGGTTGGGCCGCGGCGCGAAGCGTCCAGAGCCGGTCCGTGGCGGTGGTGTCGGCGGCCTGGACCGCGTTGGCGCTGTCGGCGGTGGAGCTGCCGCTGACGCCGAGCACGAGACCGCTGTTCTTGTTGCGCACCTTCAGCCGGCCCCCGCCCGTGTCGACGAGGCTCCAGACCTGGTCCGCGGTGTTGTTCTCGTGATACTGCTGGACCTGCGCTCCTGCCGCGGTCGACGCGTTCTGCACGGCGAGTTGCAGCCCGCTGTTGATGTTGATGATCTTGTAGTAGCCACCGCCCGCGTCAACCAACTCCCACAGGTGATCGGCGGTTCCGTTGTCGTGGTACTGCTGGACGTTGGCGCTGTCGTTCTGCGAGGCGTTCTGCACGGCGAGCAGCTTGTTGCTGTTGACGTTGACGATCTGGAAGATCGGCGGTGACCACACCTCGAACTCCGACAGCCCCCAGCCGGTGCCGCCGCCGGCATTCGGCGCGACCACCCGCAGCTGGCTGGTGTCGATAGGCGGGAAGGTGACCTCGTTGAGCACGTTGCCGGTGGGGCCGTCCGGAGTACGGAGCTGCCCCGGCACGGTCGCCCAGCCGCTTCCTGTCCAGTACTGCAGGTCGTAGCTCGCCGGGGTGCGCACGCCGCCGCCGTCGTCGTAGAACCACAGCCGCACATCGCGGACGGTCACTGGCCGGTCGAAGTTCAGCGCGACGGAGTCGGTGGCGTTGGGGGAGCGGTAGCTGGTCCAGCGGGTGTTGTTCGGGATGCCGTTGCGCCAGACCAGGCCGTCGACGACGTTCCACACGTTGTCGTACGGCGAGGTGTAAGAGGCGGACGGCTGCGAGCGGTGCCCGAAGCGTTGCCCGTTCGCCGCGATGTTGACGGTGCCGCCGCCGCTGGACTGGGTGATCGCCGCGCCGACGTTGACGGTGACCGGGGCGAGTCCGGCCTGGGAGGCGGCGAGGTTGCCGTCGACGTACACCCGCAGCCCGGCGCCCTGGCCGTACCGGCTGCCGGTGCGATCCCACAGCACGGTCACGTTGTGGCCGTGGTACGGCGTGTTCTCCAGGGCGAAGTAATCCCAGCTGGCGGGCGCCAGCGGCTTGACGGTGAGTGTGTTACCCGGCTGGCCGCGCAGCCCGATCAGGCCTGAGATGACGTTGTCGTTGTAGGTCGAGTGGTTGTAGTCCTCGCTGTGGTTGTAGCCGTCGTACATCCAGATGTCGTTGTCCGGATGGTGCGCCTCGGCGACGTAGGGCTTGCCGTTCTTGTACTGCGTGGCGGCGTAGGTGTGCAGCAGGTTCACGTAGTCCGTCGCGGACATGTAGGGCTGCGGCGGATAGTCCTGCAGCAGGTTGGCCAGCGCCGTCAACGTCTGCGCGGTGGCGAACGGCCAGGACGGTCCGTTCCATCGGCAGCAGCTGCTCGCCTGATACATGAACCACGGGCTGCGCCGCTCGTTGGTTGTTGGCCCGTACCGGGCGGCGAACCCGTTCGGGTCCTTCAGCTGCTGGAAGGCGACCGCGCTCGTGTTAGAGGTCGGTGGCAGGTCGAACATCCACGGGATGTACCCCATGATCTCCCGGCTGCCGGTCTTGTTCAGGCCAGGGTTGTTGTCCCGGGCGATGCCATAGTAAAACTGTCGCCCGCTGTCCCACAGGCGGGTCTGCACGGCGTTGCGCAGCGCGTCGGCCCGGCCGTTGAAATCGTTCGCAGTCCCGGTGTCGCCGACCAGATTGGCGACGTTGGCGATGGCCCGCGCGTCGCCGTACTGGTATGAGTTGATGGTCGGCCGGTATCCGTGGCCACCGTGGTAGGGGTCGGACGACTCCAGCGACGACGCCGAAAACTCGGTTGCGTCCCACACCGGCACCTGCCAGTACAGGCCCAGGTTTGCGTTGAAATGGTTGCCCCAGCCGTTGTACTGCTTGACAAGCGCAGGCTGCTGCGCGACGGCAAAGTCCCGGTCGCCGGTGGCCAGGTAGTGCTGCCACACCGAACTGGCTGCCCAGAAGCTGTACTCGTGGGCCCAGTCCGACGTGTCCGGGTTGACGAATTCTTCCATCGGCTTCGGGAACTGACCCGGGCCGTTGAGCCAGTAGTTGATGACGTCCTTTGTGTACTGCTGGTCACGCAGCCAGCGCCCCTCGGTGATCTGGTGGCCGGCGGCGGCGGAGATCCCGCCGTACGGCGCCCCGTAGGCGACCGGCTGAAGGAACTCGTTGGACAGCCAGCCGTACTCAGGGCCGGTGTAGACGAGGTGTTCCTTGTAGGTCTGCCAGCGGTAGTAGTACACGCTCTGGATCTGCTGGTCAGGGACGTCGAGGAACGGGATGTTCGCCTCGAACCAAGCGGGATCCTCCACGGCCCCCAGCAGTGCGCCGTGGTCAAGGAAGGCCGTGCCCTGCGGCAGGCGCGGGTACCGGCTGGGTGGTTGGACAGCTGCAGTCGACGCTGCCCCGAGCCCCGTCATGAGTCCACCGAAAACGAGGGCTGCCGTGCCGGCGGCGAGCATTCTGGCATGTCGCACATGTCCTCCTGGGGTGAGAGCAGGCCCGACGTGCACTGATCATTGTTCGTCGATGGTCATTCTTTCAATACCTGTTCAAATGGTCCAACGTGGACGCGACGAGCGTGGCCGCATTCTCCTCCGCGCCGTTCGGGTATTCGGGCGGGTTGTCGACGGCCGGGCCTCGCCGCCTCGCCGGCCGCTGGCCGCGCTGGGTGAACCGGAGTGTCGCGCTGATCAGGTCGGCCTCGGAGATCAGGGCGTCCGCCGAGATGTCGCTCCAGCGCGGCGCGACCGCGACCCCGACGCTGGCGCCACCGTGCAGATCGATCCGTTCACCGTGATCGGCCGCAACGACGACCATCTTCGACACTGTGGTTCGGCCCGCAAGGTCCGTACGCTAGCGTCCGTGCCTGATCTTCGCTGATCTGTCGCCGACCGAGGAGGCGCCGGTGCTCGAGGAGTTCATGGGTGTACCCACCCATCCCCTGCTGGTCCACGCCGGAGTGGTGCTCGTGCCACTGCTCGCCGTACTGACGATCTCTTATGCCCTTATCCCCTTTGTCCGCCCCCACATCCGCTGGGCGCTGGGGCTGCTCGCTCTCGCGACACCGATCGCCGCGCTCCTGGCGAAGCTCTCCGGTGACGCGTTCTTCGCACGCCTGCGGTCCAGGGACCGCGTCACTCCGGAGTTCCTCCCGAAACTCGAGGCTCATCGGCATTTTGGCACGCTGACCCTGTACGCCACGATTGTGCTTGCGATTCTGACACTGGCGCTTGTCTATTTCGTCGCACCCCGGTTTGCGGCGGCGCGCGCTGCCGACGGGGCGGGTTCGACGCGGGTCCTGTCGCTGGTGTTGGGGGCGTTGTCTCTGGTGGCGGCCGCAGTCAGCCTGTACTACGTGGTCCGCACCGGTGACTCGGGCGCCAAAGCGGTGTGGACCGGATTCTGACGCGCGTCGAGCGTTCTCAGCGCCCGTCCCGTTTTCGGCACCCGTCGCGTTTTCGCCGTTGGTCGAGTGCTTCCGAGGGCTCTGAGAGCGGGCGCGCTATCCAGTTTGTCAGCGTATCGCCCGAACGTGTGATGCCCAATCCGAACGGGCCACCAGTCCCGTCCCTCCCGGGTGGTGGTCACCTGCTCCGATGGGGCGAACGGTCCGGCTGGTCACGAGCTGTTCGGACGAGGACCAGCGCGCCACGCTGCCCGGCCCGCTCATCGCGCGGTTCGTCATGCGGTTACTCTGCCGTCCATTCAAGGCACGTCGGACGCTGCCCCGTGGTGACGAACTCTCGCGCGGCCTCCCGCGCGACGGCAGGTGTCACCCGCACGGTCTCGGGTGATTCCTCAGTTGGCAGCCCGCCGTAGTTGAACTCGGGAAGGTCTATGGTGACCGGTGGGACGCTGGGCTCGTACCCGATGTTCTCGCCGGGGCCTGTCCAAAACACCTTTGCGCGCTTCGGCCCAACCCCCATATGCAGGCCAAGCGGAAGGTCAAATTCTCCGTGTTTGGTGTCCGGATCGACTATATCAATCACGTAGTGGAGTCCGTCCTCGTCCTGAGCCTCAACCGCTTCATCGAGCACAGCGTCGAGTTCCTCCGCTGACTGCACACTGCGGGTCATATGCGGGTCGTATCCCCAGGACACGCTATAGGTCGTCACTTCCGAGTCGCCTTTCCATTCCCGTCGAATGTGCCGAACCACTTCGGTGGTTCGCCATCTCTCTTCACATAGACCGTTATGCTGGATCCAGTCGGTATGAGGTCACGGAGCAGTTTTCGGCATCCCAAGACTCCCTCACATGGTTCTCGTGTGATGACCAGACTGACATGCATGGACTGTTGTGACGCTTCGCGAACGCGCTCGCGAATGATCGCCGCAACGTGCCCCTCCACGTGGCTCAGCCCAATATTGCCTCGGTGATTGTAGGGGAAGACGTCAGTCCTCAGCGTGCGCGCGTTATCGACAACCTGACCGTCAGAGCCATTGACGATCGGCTCTTTCGTCAGCTCGGCGTTCTCGCCCGTCGCGGCCAGGCCAGCCACTCTCTTGCCCGTCGGTACGGTGAGCCTCGCACCCAGGCGTTGAACCCATTCCGGCACTGGACGTTCGTCACGACCTGACCGCCCGAGGCACCAGCGTCACCACCGGGCGAACCATCGTCGTTCGTTCGGCCAGCTTGGGTTTCCCCGCCGCCGCCTACTGCCGAGCCTCCGGTCGAGCTGGCGGGCGCGGAGCCATCACCGCTTCAAGCCGGGGCGCCGCCGCCAGCGTCCCCGATGCTCTGCGCCTGCTGAATAGCCGTGTCGATTCTCGTCACGAGCGCATCGATGCTCATGACCTTGGCGAGGAGCGCCTTCTGCTTTGCGGTCATCTCGGCCACGAGCCGGCTATTCACCGAAGCGCGACCTAACGCGTGCGTAACCGAGTCCCTCGCCTGGGCGACGATGCTGACCGCCTTCAACCCGTCGCCCTTGGCCTTCGCGAGTTTGCCCTTCGCCTGCTGCAAGCTAGCAATGATTTCGTCAGCGGACATGCGGTTCCTCCCGTGAATATATCTACGACCGAACGCGGCATACGGCTACCGACGCTGGGAGCCGATGCCCTGCGCTCGTCGGACCGCGTCGTCGATCCCTTTGTGGAGTGCCTCGATTCCGCGGACCTCATCGGCGAGGGCTTTGGCCTGCGCGGCAGTGTCGGTGCTGAGTGACTTATCTTGAACACCATCCAAGGCGTCGTCCAGTGCGCATTTCGCCACCGAAATGCCCTCGGCCGCCTGGTTCCCAATCGTCCTTGCCTGTTCCAGTTGCCTCTTGGCGCCCGTTAACCGATCAACGACTGCACGTATGGACATGGCTGTTAGGACCTCCCCGTGTGGGCTCTGTCTGGTGCTGTTCGGCGCCGAGCGAATCGGCACCGTGGACATTGGTTCTCCAAGTCTCAAAGACGTACGAGCGGGTCAGGTCAGTCCGTGCGTGCCGGTTGGTGGGGTGTCTGGTGGCCACTGCTCAACGCGTCGGGCGAGGTCTTCAAACAGGCCGCGGAGCAGGCCGGTCATGACGGCGCAGTGGGTGTTGAGATAGGCGGCCTTGCGTTCCAGTTCTTCGACGTGGGCCTCGTAGCCGTTGGCGCTGGTCGCCGCACGGTAGGCGGTGGCGGCCATGTTTCCCGCCGCGTCGGCGGTGCGGTGCGCCTCGTCGAGGATGGCCTGGGCCTGCTGGTGGGCCTGGCCGAGGATCTGGTCGCAGTGGCCGCGGGCGTCGCGGGTCATCTGTTGCGCTTGGTCCTCGGCTTCGGCGTAGTACCGCTCGGCCTGGCGTTGGGCGCTGTTGAGGATGTCGATGGCTTCGGTGTTGATCTGTTGGGCCAGGTGCTTGCGGTCGATGAGCCCGAGCTGGGTGCGC
>Ga0210378_10001338_pt1 | contig 12850 bp, 16 predicted proteins | sample PLM1_60_b1redo_FD_155465 | JGI IMG/M metagenome (GOLD analysis project Ga0210378, IMG submission 155465) | Groundwater sediment microbial communities from an aquifer in East River, Colorado, USA - PLM1_60_b1 redo | ecosystem: Environmental > Terrestrial > Soil > Riparian zone | place: USA: East...
CCGGTTCAGGCACGTCTGCTTGTTCGCCAGGTCGAAGGCGGCGAGCACCAGGCCGCTGCCGAGCAACAGGCCACCCGGGGTACGCGGGGTGCGGCGCAGCACCAGGGCGTAGGCGCCTGCGGTCAGCGCCAGCAGCGTGACCGTCCGCAGTGGAGCCGGGAGCAGGTGCCAGACCGACAGCGAGTCGGGCCGGGCCGGCAGGTCGACGAAGAAGTCGAGCACGCCGTACCTGAACCGGTCGACGTCGGCGAGCGCCCAGGGCAGCGTGATCGCCGCCGCGCCGGCGAGGGCGGCGGTCGCGCGGCGCCAGCCAAACGCAGGCCAGCAGGCCCACAGCGGCAGCAGGAGCACGACGTGCTGCTTGGTCGCCAGCGCTGCCGCCAGGCAGACCGCCGCCCAGCCGGCTCGGCGGGCGGCCAACAGGACCGCGGCGGCGACCAGCGCACCGGCCAGGATCGTCTCGTTCCACGCCTGCTGCACGGCGTAGAGCGCGCCAGGCAGCACGCCGACCAGCAGCGCCAGCGCGGGCGCGGGTGACGGCCACCGTGCCGAGCGCACCGCCCAGCACAGCAGGGCGGCGACGCCGCCGGCCAGCACTGCCGCCTCGGCGTACCGCACGTCACCGAGCACCAGCCGCGACGGCACCGGCAGCAGGAAGGTCGCCGGCAGGTAGTTGAATGCGTCGTTCACCTGGCCGCGCGGCACGCCGGCGAAGACCATGTCGTACGGGTTCTGCCCGTGCACCACGCCGAGCGAGGCACCCTGCAGGATCGCCCAGACGTCGATCAGCGGCCGGGTGCTGCCCCGGGCGACGAGCAGGTACCCGGCCAGCACGCCGGCCAGGCCCAGCCCGGCGACGGCCATCCGGCGCCGCGGCGCCGCGCCCACCGCCTGCAGCAGGAGCGCAGCGGCCAGCACGGTGGTGGCCAGGCACACCCACACCCCGGCGCGCAGCAGCCAGGTGCCCCCCTCGACGTTCATGTACGGCGGCTTGATCACCTGCGCGAACACCGCCCCGGCGAGAGCGACCAGCACCCCGGCTCGGCTCGGCCCGGCAGTACCGACCCCTCGCCAGACCGCGGCCGCCAGCAGCGCCACGCAGCCCACCAGGATCGTCACCCCGTACCCGGTGTAGACCGCGTGCCGGCTCACCGAGCCGGCGACCACGACCGCCGCGACCAGCGCGACGTCGGCCGCCCGCGACCGACGCCCCTCGGCGGCCAAGGAGACATCGTCGTTCGCAGAGATCATGAATCGAGCCAGGGACATGAGCTCATCCGTTCGGACGCCGGCGCACGAGAGTAGCCGCATGGCTGCACCGGGTCGGTCGGCGGGCGGGCCGCGGCCGGCCTCCTGCCGGGCGACCTCGGTCGTGTTGCTGTCTCCCGGCGTTCCGCCTCGGGTGTGGTACGCGGCGTTCCTGACCCTCCCCGGCGCACGCCGCCGTGGCGTGGCCGAGCGCCGATGCCCACGCCGTCGATCGACTAACGAGTGCCGACATTGCCAGCTGTGCGCGCCGGGAACCGGCCGCAGGGTGCCGGTTTGACGGGTCGGCCCGGGGGAATGGAGTGGACCGTCGGGCGCCGTCGATTTTCAGCTAACGAGGACGACGGGCCGTATCTGGGGGGCAGGCGGGCAGACCGCGCCTCTCCTTTCCAAGACACCTGGGCTTCGCGCTGCGAGGCGCGAGGCCGACAATTGAGGCGCGCCGACCGCGGCGCCCTCCGGCCCTGAGGAGGGGTTGCATGACCACGAACGTGCCCAACAAAGCTTCGTCGTCGACCGGTCCGAGTTACACCGCCGAACACCGGTCGGCGCGCCGGCCGAGCACCGAAACCAAAGCCTCGTACAAGACGACCGAGTTTTTCGCCTACCTGGCAGCGGTGGTCGGCGTCCTGGCTGCCTCCCAACTGGTGGGCAGCGAGGACGGGCACGACGACTACTTCCGCGCCGACCGCGCGTGGCTCTTCATCGTCCTGCTGACGATCGGCTACCTGGTCAGCCGCGGCCTGGCGAAGGCGGGCAGCCGCGACTCGTACGACGCCGACCCGCGCGCCTGACGGATTGCCGGCTCGAGGGCTGGCCGAGTAGCCGGCGAACACCAGTCCGGGACAGCCGGCGTCGATGTGCCGGCGCCGGCTGTCCCGCCCTCGACACGTGCCACGGAGGCAAGATGAGGTTCGGGAACGTCGAGATCCGCCCACTGGGTGGCGGGCTCTGAACGCCCAGCAGGCAACAGGACAAGGCATGGCCCATCCGCCGGATCAATACCAGTCTCGCCCAGACGATCTATCGAACGCGGCCGTCCAGCTCCTTCCGGGCGGTATCCCGTGCCGGATACGGCAGCTCGGTCCGGGAGATCGCCGGCTGGTCAGTGACATGTACGCGGCACTTTCGGACCGGTCGCGGCGCGACAGGTTTCAGACCTCTCCGCCGCAGCTGCCGGAGAATTACCTGCGCCTCCTCGTGGACGACGTCGACCAGACCGATCACGTCGCGCTGCTCGCGCTCGTGCCTGCCGGTAGCCAGGCGGAGCGGCCGGTCGGGGTCGGCCGGATTGTTCGCTACCGCTCCGCTCCGGCGAGCGCCGACATCGCCGTGACCGTCGTCGATGCCTGGCAGCGAAGGGGCGTCGGGCTGGCGCTGGCTCGCCTGCTCGTGCGGCGTAGGCCGTCGGGTGTCAGCCGACTCGTCACCACGGTCTCGGCGGACAACGCGGCGGCGTTGGCCCTGCTGGCACGGCTGGGGACCGTCGCCCTGGTCGCCGACGGCCACGGCACGTACGAGGTCACCGTCGAGCTGCCCTCCCCGGTCGCTTCGCAGGAATAGCGAGCGAGGGAGGAGGCCAGGAGCGGCCACAGACCAGACTACTCGAGGACCTCGTCGATGATCACTGTGATCTCGGCCGGTTGGAGGCCGGTGATTTCCCGGACACTACGGGCGACGGCGGTGCGGATGCGGTCGGCGAGGGCGTTCAGGTCCTCGCCGTAGCTGGCGGCGAGAGTGATCTGCAAGGCGGTGCTGATGCCGGCGACGCCCGCCACGACCCCGGTGGTCCCGCCATCGACGGGCGCCGGTCGGCCCCGGGCGAGGGCGGCGCGGACGCCGGGAATCTGCTCGGTGGTGACGCGGGCGGTGACGGCGACCACCCGGCTGGCGATGCGGGTGTCCCCGCGCGGACCGGTCAGTGTCCCGTAGGCAGGGTCCGACACGGCACCATGAATCCTTCGCAGGACCTCGTCGACGATGCTGTCCGGGGGGTGCACCGACTCGGCGGCGAGTGCGTCGATCGGCGCCCAGAGCCGGACGTACTCGGCGAGGGCCGCCTGGCAGTGCGGGCAGGTTTCCTGATGGGGTGTGCGGTCGCTGGCGGTGCCGTCGGAGATCTGGCTCACCAGGTCGTCGACGGCCGCGCCGCAGCGCAGCCGGTCGGCGATCATGCCCAGTCCCGCAACTGGCCGAGCAGAGCACGGCGGGCCCGGGCAAGCCGCCCCCGAACGGTTGGCTCCGGCAGGCTGAGGATGGCGGCGACCTCCGAGTAGCTGAGACCTTCCATCTGGTGTAGCACGAACACGGCCTGCTGATCGGCGGGAAGCGAGGCGATCGCCCGGGCGGTGGCCCTGGCCCGGTGGCGGGCGATCACCTCGTCGGCCGGCCCGGCGCCGGCCGGTGGGTCGTCGTCGGGAAGGGGAAGCGCGACGCGGCGGCGCTGCCGGTGGTTGAGGCTTCGATTGACCGTGACCCGGTAGAGCCAGGTGGTGAACGTGGAGCCGCCGAGGAAGCCGGCGAGCGCGGTCCATATCTGGATGAACACGTCCTGGGTGACGTCCTGCGCGTCGTGCGGGTCGCCGAGGATCCGCAGGGCGATCCGGTAGACCCGGGTGCGGTGCCGGCGTACCAGGACCTCGAATGCGTCCACGTCCCCGCCGCGGGCCTTGCCCACCAGCCAGCCGTCTGCGGCCGGGTCCTCGCCACCGGTGGTGGAAACCGGCTGGTTGGGCAGGGAATGGCCGGCGGTCACGGTCTCACCGACGCCGCTCGCGGCGGCCGGCCATCACCGGCGCGACCGCGCCGCCCAGGCCCATCGCAGTTCGCCCGTCAGGATCGGGATGATGGTCTGCCGGGCAGTGCCAGTGCCGTGTGCCACCGGCTGGCGAGCTTCGCCGCAACACCCTTGACGATCTCCGCCGGGCGCTGCTGCTCCCCCTGCTGCGCGCCCAGCACGACCACGACACCTGTCAGCGTCGGTATGGCCCACTGCAACAGTCGAAGCCGGTGCTGCGCCGATGCCACGTCGGCCGGGGTGTCCTCGGCGGGTTCGGTGCCTCCCTCGGACTCCACCCGGCCGGCGGCGGCGACCCGGGCGCCGAGCATGCCGCTGTACGCGGTGGCCGCGACGGCGGCGCCGGTGACCGCGGCCTTCCAGGCAGTGTTCGCGGTGACGCCGTTCTGCCCGCGGAGCCGGCGCCGGTTGGCCACCACGAGCCCGAGCCCGCCGAGTAGGTGTGCGCCGATCGCTGCCGCGGCGACCGGGGACCAGCGGGCCCAGCCGTCGGCGGCGAGCCTGGCCCGGTCGGCCGGGTCGGCGGTGTCGTGGGATGCGCCGTTCAAGCCGATGGCACCCATCAGCGAGCCACCGAACCACGCGGCGGCGCCGAGGTCATGCAGGGAACGGACGACAGTATTGCGGTTGCTCACAGCGGGTTCTCCGATCGTGGGAGTGCGCGGCACCGAGGTGCTAGCGTGCGGGCGTGTTTGGACAGGGCCTCGGGGTCGGTCGAGAGCCGAGGCCCTGTCCACAGCGGACGGCTACATGCCGGCCGCGTCCTTGGCGGCGTTCTTGGTGTCGCGGCCGGCATCCTTGACGTGCTCGCCGGCTTGCTTAATCGTCGCCTCGGTCTGGTCGGCCCGGCCGCGGGCCTCGAGATCCTCGTCGCCGGTGGTCTGGCCGAGCTTCCCCTTGGCTGTGCCGGTTGCTTCCTCGGTCTTGTTCTTCGCCTTGTCCGCGAGGCTCACGTGTCCTCCGTTGTGGGTGCGGCCGCCGTGGTGGCCGGATCGGTGTGCGGTCGGTCAGGAGCCGAGCAGGCCGCCGAGCCCCTTGCCGCCGAGCAGCTGGGACGGATCGATGCCGAGCCGTTCGAGCAGCCCGGAGTGCTGGTCGGTGTCGACCTGGTCGGGAAGCTCGCCGTCGGCCTGCTGGGCCTTGTCGTGCTGGCCCTGGGAGCGCAGCAGTTCCAGGATCTGGTTCTTGTCGATCTGCACGTCGGTCTCCGTCCAGGTTGTTGTTGGGTGAGGGCTCCAGGGCCTGGTCAGCGCCTGGGGTCGCCGTCCCGGGCGGCGCCGGAGAGGTCGTCGAACTCGATCTGCTCCTTGCGGACCTCGCCGGAGACGGTCTCGGTGTCGCTGACCGTCTCCTTGCCGAGCCGCACCCGCTCCACCGGCACGGCCTCGGTCTCCACCACCGGCCGCTCGGCGCGCAGCGTCACCTCGTGCTCCTCCTCGCTGATCGCCGGCCCGTCGTAGGCCGCGCCGCGGTTCGCGTCGGTGATCGGCTCACGCTCTAGCCGCACCTCCTCGCGGCTGACCGGCACGTCGACCTGCTGCGTCTCGGTGACGACGTACTTGCGCAGCCGCGCCCGGCCGGCCTCGACACGCTCGGTCCCGGCCCGCAGCCGCTCCTCCGAGCGGGTCATCGCCTCGTCCGTGGTCGGGCCGGAGGTATCCCGGCCCAGCCCGCGGTTCTGGATGTCGTCGTAGCCCCCGACACCGGCCTCGGCGCCGGCGGAGAAGGCGGTGGTGCCGTAGTACCGGTAGAGCTCGGCCTCCTGCTCGTCGGACAGGTCGCCGTCCGCATCGACCTGGGGCGCGCCGGAGACGGTGTCCTTGTCGGTGTCGACGACCAGCTCGTCGCCCTGGGCGACGGCGGCGGCGAGCGGGACGAAGCTTTCCCTGGTGCCGAACAGTCCGGTCCGGACGGTGACCCACGCGGGTTGGCCGGTGGTGTCGTCGAGGTAGATCTGGCTGACCTTGCCGAGCTTGTCGCCGGTCCGGTCGCGGACGGTGACGCCGGCCAGTTGAGCAGTGGTGCTCTGGTCGATCATCGGGTTGCCCTCCCTGGTGGTGGAGTTCCTTGTCCGGCCCGCGGTGGGCCTTGGTCTGGTTCAGCGCGGGTCCCGTCGGGACCCGGTGGCGAGCCGGAGTTCGAGGCGGACGGGCAGGTCGGGCGCGTCGAGCGCGTGCCTGGCGTGCGCGAGGGCGTCGGTCTGGATCCGGGTACGGACCTCGGCCGGGTCGGCCCGGCCGTCGAGGGTGGCGCGCACCAGCAGGGTCGGGGCGGCGCGGTCTCCCAGCAGGCCCGCGGACGACCCTCGGACGCCGCGGTAGGAGCCGATTTCGTCGGCGACGGCATCGGTGAGAGCGCGGGCGGTCATGACGGTCCGCCCGGGGCGGCGGTCCGACTCCAGCTCCAGCGCACCGATGCGGTTGGTCGAGGTCTGCGCGAGAAGCCAGCGCAACGCCAGCAGCGCGACCAGGATGCAGCCGGCGGCGACGAGGATCCAGAACCAGTCGTGTCGGGACACCCAGTCCCGGGTGGCGGGCGGGATCACCGTCCGGGTGCGGACGTCGTCGCCGAACGCCCCGAGCCCGGCGGCCAGGCCGGCGGCGCCGGCCGCGGCCAGCAGCAGCCCGAGCAGGGCGAGGACGACCCGGTTCGTGCGGCGGGTGCGGGGCGTGCGGGAGTCGGGGGCGAGCGTGGCGGCGGGCATCAGTGCTCCCGGGTGGCCAGCCGGACCCGCAGCGGCGGGGCCTTGACCAGGCCGAGGCCGTCGAGCCAGCCGGTCAGCTGGTCAGCCAGGCGCTGCCGGAGGTCGCCCGGGTCGCGCAGGCCCGTCGTCGCGGCGACCGAGGCGCGGCCGCGGCGGACCTTCGCCGATGCCGAGGAGATCCCGTCGAGCTCTTCGGCGCGGGCGGCGAGCGCCCGCTGCAAGCTGCGCCGGGTGATGCCCGCGGTGAGGCTCGGGTCCTGTGTGGACAGTGTCAGCAGCCCGGGGCGGCGACGCTTGAGCTCCGCCAGCAGCAGCACCAGCCCGACGCCGGCGGCGATCCCGCTGGTGGCCATGATCGGCGCGGTGCTCCAGTGGTGCCCGGTGAAGAACCGGGTCAGCGCCTGCCACGGCAGGATCAGCCGCCCGGGCTCGTTCAGCACCGCGGCGTGCCCGATCTCCGCCGGCACCAGTACCCCGACCACGAGCAGCACCAGGGCGAGCAGGACGGCGGCGAGCCGGTCGAACAGCGCCATCTCAGCTCACCCTCCTGTCCTCGTCGTCGGTGGCGACCAGCAGCGTGGGCACGTCGATGTCGACCTGCTCGACCCGCAGCCCGGTCAGCGCCTGCAGCCGTTCGGCCACGTGGGCACGGACCTGCCGGGTGACGGCACGGACCGACGCCGGCCACCGCACGGCCATGGACACCCGCACGGTCACCACCCGGCCGTCGACGTCGGCGTCGACCCGGGCCCGGGTGTCCGGACCGGTCGAGCCGAGCCGGACCCCGAGGACCCGGCCCGGGACACCGGCCGCCCGGTCGATTTCGGCGACCGCGCGGGCGGCGATCTTCTCCACCACCCGGTCGGCGATCCGGGTCCGTCCACGGTCGGTGACGTCGAGCGGGTCACCGGCCCCGTCGAGCCGGGCCGGCGCATCGCGTGTCGCGGTGGCGGCGCTCACCGCCGGTTCCGGCCGCGGCCGGACAGGTAGGGACTCAGGTCGAGGTCACCCTCGACGACCTTCCCGACGATGAAACCGACAGCGGCGAGGATCGCGACGAACGCGAACGCGGCGAACCCGCCGAACGCCGCGGCGAAACCCAGCGCGATACCGACGAGCACTCCGGTCAGGCTCGGGCTCATCAGTCCACCTCCTTCACCAGACACCCCTTACGCCCCCACTGGGAGCGGTTGACTGCTTGGGTTAGTGGGCGGGCCGCGGCGACGCCGCCGGACGGCGGTCAGCCAGTCCGGCAGCGCGCCCGGCCCCCGACGGCGGCGGTGCACCTCGACCGGCCCGGGGTTGGCCCCCCGGGGTCCCGGACCAGATCGAGGAAAGCCGTCCGCCGGGTCCGGAGCTCCGCCAATCTGCACGGAACCCCGGGTCACCGCGCCGGCGTCCGGATGGTCGTACGGACGAACACCCCCCGTTGGTCCGGGTTCGTCCGTAACCGGCGCCGGGTCAGCGGGCCTGCCACAGCAGCGGATCACCGGCCGCGGTCGGACCAGGGCCTGGACCGACCGGACCGCCGCCTCCTGGGTCGGCCGGCTCGCCGAGCTGGGCGAGGTCCTCGATCACCACTCCGACCTGCCGGCCGCCGGCGATCGGGGTGACGGCGCGGGTGACGTCCGTGCTGATCTGCGTCATCGACGGCCCGTACCGGCCCACCACGTGCACGGTCACCGTTGCATCGTCGATCCGCACGCCGGTCACGCGGCGGCCGGGCAGGTAGGTCGCGACCTCACCGGCGATCCCGCCGGACAGCCCGGCCACCGTCCGGCAGGCGAGTACCGCCGCGGCGATCAGGTCCGGATCCGGCTCGGGCAGCGGGGAAGGACTCATTGGACGCGGGACTCCTGCTGCTCGGAGTCGTCGTCGTCCGGCAGATGGATGTCGTCGACCGAGACGTTCACCTCGGTCACCTGCAGGCCGGTCATCCGCTCCAGCAAGTTGATCACGTTGCGGCGGATCGACTGCGCCAGATCCGGGATCGACACCCCGTACTCGACCACGACGTCGAGGTCGACCGCGGCCTGCCGCTCGCCGACCTCCACCGCGACACCCTGGCTCACGTTCGGGCCGGACGAACCCGGGATCCGCTCCCTGATGGCCCCGAACGCGCGCGCCGTACCGGCACCCAGCTTGTACACGCCCGATACCTCGTGGGCCGCGATTCCGGCGATTTTCTGCACCACACCATCGGCGATCGACGTCTTTCCCTGCGACGACACCAGGTCGGTGCTCGACGCCCTCGGACTCGACTTCGCCGCCGTGGCAGGGGTAATGGACTGGGACACAGTCGGACTTGTCATGAGAACCTTTCTGAGCGAAAGCCCGACGACGCCGTCGAGCGGTACCACGGAGGGTTGGACCCGCCGAAACAGCAACCCTCACGCTCCCACGTCCTGCGACCGGCGTGACCTACGCCACATGCCCGCTGGAATTGAGTCACTCGGACGCCACGGTCCGCGCCTGCCTGATGTGCTGCCACAAGAATCTCCGTCACTCGCGGGCGACTTGCCTGACGCCGCCGCGGTCTCGAGCAGCACGACCCTCCATACCCAACCCGGCCTACCGAAAACCCGGACTCCGCCGAACTCTCGCCCAGCGGACCCGGCCGGCCCGGCGGGTGGGGTGGGATCGGTGTGGGTAGGCAGCAGTTCTTGGGCAGCAGACGACGCCGCGCGAGGGGACCGGGCTGAGTGGACACACGCTTGACGGAATTGGTGGGTCGGCTGCTGCCGTCGCTCGATGCTGCCTTTCCCACCGAACTAGTGGATGTTCTGGCGGGGTTCCTCACCGAGTGCACCGGTGCTGAAGGCGTCGAGTTGATGTTGGCCGACTACGACCTGGAGGTCTTGGTCCAGGTGCGCCACGACGAGCCGGCCGCGTCAGCGCAGTCGGTGCCCGTCTCCGGCAGTGACGCCGGCCGGGCCTTCACGACCCAGGCGACGGTGGCCGTGCCGGACGGCGACACGACGGTGGTCTACCTGCCGGTCAGCCTGCGAGCCGAACGACTGGGCGTCCTGCAGGCGCGATTGCCGTACTCGGTGCCGGCCGACACGCTGGAAGGCCTGCAGCAGGCGGCGACCGTGGTGGCCTACGTGGTGTTCGCGGCAAGTCGGTTCACCGACATGTACGAGCAGGCGCGGCGGCGGAAGCGGGTTGCGCTCGACGCCGAGATGCAGTGGAACCTGCTGCCGATCCGAGCGTTCACCGCGCCGCAGTTCGAGGTCGCCGGTCAACTCATGCCCGCCTACGACGTCGGAGGCGACAGTTTCGACTACAGCGTCGAGACAGACGCCCTCAACCTCACCGTGACCGACGCGATGGGCCACGGCGTGGGCGCCAGCCTGCTGGATGCGCTCGCCGTGGCCGCGCTACGCAACGGCCGCCGGGCCGCCCTCGACCTGGCCGAACAGGTGCAGCAGGCGCACCGGGCGCTGCACTCGCAGTTCGCTGGAGCGCAGTTCGTCGTCGCCCTGGTCGCCCGCGTCGAACTGGAGACCGGACGGGCGGCCGTCGTCAACGCCGGCCATCCCGCCGGGTACCGGCTGCGCCACGGCCGCCTCAGCAGGATCGACCTGAGGCCGCAACTGCCGCTTGGACTGTTCGCCCAGACCACCTATTACAAGCAACGGTTCACCCTGCGGCCCGGCGACCGGCTGTTCTTCGCCAGCGACGGCGTCACCGAGGCCGGCCCGCGCGGAGCGGAGCCGTTCGGCGAGAAGCGGCTACAGGGCGTTCTGCTCGCCACCGCCCGGCAGCCACCCCACGAAGCCGTCCGGCAGGTGCTCCGGACCGTCTCCGCCTACCAGCAAGGTGCCTTCCGTGACGACGCAACCGCGCTGTGCCTCGACTGGCGCAGTCGTGCCGACCATGGCCCCTAACCATGGACAGATGTGAGCCTGACCACCCGCCGCAGCGCGATGACGGTGATCGCCAGCAGCAGCCCGTTCCGCGCCGTGAGCAGCGTCACGCCGATCCACGTTGCCCAGGTCTCGTTGGTGAGCAGCGCGTACCCGATCGGATAGATCACCTGGGTCACGGCGCAGCTGGCTAGCAGCAGCCGCACCAGCCGCGGCAGGGTCGGCTCGGCCGGCGCCACACAGCCGAGCGCGGCCAGCAAGCCGCCCACCCAGATGAGGTACTGCGGGCTCAGGGTCCGGTTCGTAATGATCAGCAGTCCGGCCGTTCCGGTCATCAGCAGGCCGGCCACCGCACGGACGTCGCCCGTTCGTTGCGGCCAGCGCAGCACCCGCCAGCACAGCCAGGCCAGCAGGCCGAGTGCCCCCAACGTGGCCACCGTGGACAGGTCGGCCAGCGCGGCCGCGCCGGGACCCTCGACCTGGAACGCGTAGAACCGGGTGTACGGCGTGTCCCAGGTGGACGGGCTGACCAGCCGGGCGCACAGCAGCGGCACAGCGAACAGCGACTCGATCTGCAAGCCCCGCTCGCCCTGCCAGGTCAGGGGGGAGAGCAGGCGGTCGGTTCCGCCGGCCGCCACAGTGCCGGCGACCGCGACCGCGCCGACGGCGAGGAAGCCGGCCACCGCCCGGCGCCGCCCGCCGCGCCCGCGGTCTACCAGCAGCGCCGGCAGCAGGGCGACCGGCCACAGCTTGACCGCCGCGCCCACGCCGGTCAGCACGCCGGCGGTGGCCGGCCGCCTGGCGGCCAGGGCGAGCAGCGCACCGCCCGCGAGCACGGCCGGAACCAGGTCGAAGCGGGCGTAGACGATCGGCCCGAGCAGCGGCACGACGAGAATCCACAGCCACAGCCCGGGAGTGGGCCGCCGGCCGGCCGCCCGCCACAGTGCCGTCGTCAACGCCGCGTCCACCGCGACCATGAGGACGACGAACGTGGCCAGGTAGGCGTACCAGTTGCCGTGCGCGGCCCACCAGGCCGGGCCGAACACCAGCAGGGACGGTGCCGGGTACTCCGGCAGCACGTCCCGAAGTCCGGCCGGCCCGGCCAGCGCCCGCAGCCGGAGGCCGTAGTACATGACGTCCCGGAGCATGTCGTTTTCCGGGACCAGGATCAGCAGCGCGACCAGCCTCGACACCAGCCACGGCCAGTGCACTCCCCAGCGCTGCGCGGAGGACCCATCCCCAGACCCGGGCTCCGCCGCCAAAGCGGGCGTCGCGCCAGCCACCGCCGCTGAGTCGGCGGTCATGCAGTGGCCGCCGCGGCCGCACGTCGGTTCACGCGCTCCATCCTGCCGGGAGTCTCGTGCGACCCCGCAGCCGGGCCGGGTGTCGCGCTGCCGGGGTCATGAGCGACCGCCGGGGCGGTCAGTAACGGTCCGGCGACCGTGCTGGAGCAAGATAGCCCGTTACTGACCGCCGGGGCGGTCAGTAAACGGTCGGCGACCGTGCCGGAGCAAGCCGGAGCAAGATAGCCCGTTACTGACCGCCGGGGCGGTCAGCAACGGTCAAGCGACCGTGCCGGAGCAAGATAGCCCGTTACTGACCGCCGGGGCGGTCAGCAACGGTCAGGCGATGGACACGCCGTGGTCGGCCATCCAGGGCACCGGGTCGACCTTCTCGCCGTTCTCCCCGCCGACCCGGACCTCGAAGTGCAGGTGCGGCCCGGTGCTCTGGCCGAGCGACCCGACCAGCCCGATCAGTTGGCCGGCCTTGACCCGTTCCCCGACCGTGACCAGCACCTTCTCCTCGTGGCCGTACACGGTCACGTCGCCGTTGCCGTGCTGGATCATGATGGCGTTGCCGTAGCCGCTCAGCGGGCCGGCGTGGATCACGATCCCGTCGCCGGCGGCGTAGAACGGCGTGCCCCACGGGGCGGCCATGTCCTCGCCGTAGTGGAACGAGCCCCACCGGGGGCAGAAGCAGGACGAGATCCGGTACGTGCCCGGCCGCATCGGGTTCACCCACTTCGGCCTAGCCGCCTCGATCAGGGCGATTTGGCGGCGCTTGGCCTCCCGGGTGGCCCGGATGTCCGCGAGCCTGCTCTGCGCGGCAGCGGCCGACAGCAGCTGGTGGCCGGACATCGGCTCCTCGGCCGGCACCTGTGCGGGAAGGGCCTCCGGGCCACCGACGCCGAGCACCTTCTCCGGGACCGGGGCG
>Ga0210378_10001339_pt1 | contig 12845 bp, 12 predicted proteins | sample PLM1_60_b1redo_FD_155465 | JGI IMG/M metagenome (GOLD analysis project Ga0210378, IMG submission 155465) | Groundwater sediment microbial communities from an aquifer in East River, Colorado, USA - PLM1_60_b1 redo | ecosystem: Environmental > Terrestrial > Soil > Riparian zone | place: USA: East...
AGCAGACGACCTGCTCGGCGTAGCTCGGATCCGTCACGACCTCCTGGTAGCCGGTCATCGCGGTCGTGAAGACGGCCTCGCCGAAGGCGATCCCGTCCGCCCCGACGGACTGGCCCCGGAAGACCGCGCCGTCCTCGAGCGCGAGGAAGCCGTTCATGCCTCGTGCACCAGCCGGCCGGCGGCGATCGTGGCGCGAACGCGGCCCTTCAGCGTCTCGCCGAGGAGCCAGGAGTTCGTCGAGCGAGAGCGGAAGCCGTCCTCGGTCACGCGCCAGCTCGCCCCCGGATCGAGGAGGACGAGATTCGCCTGGGCGCCGACTGCGACGCGCGGAGCCTCGAGCCCGTAGGCGCGGGCTGGGCCCGACGACATCCGCTCCAGCAGCGTCCCGAGCTCCAGCAAGCCCGGCTCGACCAGGTGCGTGAAGAGCGCCGAGAACGCGGTCTCGAGCCCGGTGACGCCGAACGGGGCGGCCTCGAACGGCACCTCCTTCTCGTGCCGCGCGTGCGGAGCGTGGTCGGTTGCTACACAGGAGATCGTTCCCTCGCGCAGGGCCTCGATCAGAGCCTGGCGGTCCTGATCGGCGCCGAGCGGTGGGTTCATCTTCACGTTTGGATTGAGCGAGCGCACGGCCTCGTCGGTGAGCACGAGGTGGTGCGGCGTGACCTCGGCTGTCGCCTTGATCCCGACCGCCTGAGCCCGGCGCAGAGCCTCGACCGACTCGTGCGCCGACAGGTGCATGAGGTGCAGCGTGCGTCCCTCGTACTCGGCAAGTGCGAGGTCGCGCTCCACCATCACGCTCTCCGCAATCGACGGCCAGCCGCCGATTCCCAGCTCGGCCGACACCGTTCCTTCGTGCATGTGCCCGCCGCGGGAGAGCGTCGGGTCCTCGCAGTGGACGGCAAGCGGCCTGGAGGTGATCGAGGAGTACTGCAGCGCGCGCCACATGAGCGACGAAGCCACCACGGGGCGCCCGTCGTCGGTGAAGCCCACGGCACCTTCCTCCGCGAGCTCAGCCATCTCGGTGAGCTCCGTGCCGGCCTGCCCCTTGGAAATGGCGGCGAGAAAGCCGACCGAGACCTCTGCGTCGGCCCGCGCCTGCTCGCCGAGAGCGCCGAGGACCGCGGCGGAGTCGACCACCGGCTCCGTGTTCGGCATCGCGAGGATCGCGCAGTAACCGCCTGCCGCGGCCGCCTGCGTGCCGCTGGCGATCGTCTCCTCGTCCTCGCGCCCGGGAGTCCGGAGGTGGACGTGCGGGTCGACAAACGCGGGCGCCAGCACGAGCCCGGCTCCGTCGAGCACGCGGTGGCCGTTGACGGGCAGGTTCGAGCCGAGCTCGGCGATCGTCCCGTCGTCGACCTTTACGTCGACCTGGGTGTCGATGCCCTCAGCCGGGTCGAGAACGCGGGCGCCGCGGACGACGAGGTTCTCCCTCGGTGCGTCCTTCACGAAGAGCTTCGGCATCACGCCACCTCCACCGGGAGCTCGGCCTTGACCGCCGCGGGCCCCGTTGTCAGCAGGTCGTAGAGCACCGCCATCCGGACGACGAGCCCGGCGCGAACCTGCATCTCGATCAGAGCGTCGCCTGCGTCGGCGACGCGGGGGTCGATCTCGACGCCGCGGTTCATCGGGCCCGGGTGCATGACCTTCTGCCCCGGCCGCAACCGCTCCGGCGTCACTCCCCAGCGCGCCGTGTACTCGCGGAGGCTGGGCACGTAGTTGGCGCCCTCCTGCATGCGCTCCTGCTGCATGCGGAGGACGTAGACCACGTCGGCGGCGCCGATCGCGTCGATGTCGGTCGTCGTCTCGCAGCCCATGGCCTCGATCCCGCGCGGGAGGAGCGGCGGCGGCCCGACGAGCGTCACCCGCGCGCCGAGCAGCGCCAGCGCCTGGATGTTCGAGCGGGCGACCCGTGAGTGCAGGACGTCGCCGACGATGGCCACGTGCAGGCCCTCGATGCGGCCGAAGGACTCCTGGATCGTGTAGAGGTCGAGCAGCGCCTGGGTCGGGTGCTGGTGCTTGCCGTCGCCTGCGTTCACGATGCGCGCCTCGGTGACCCGGGCGACGAGCTGCGGCGCACCGATGTGCGGGTGCCGCAGCACGATCACGTCCGGGTCGTAAGCGCCGAGGGTGATCGCCGTGTCCTTCAGCGACTCGCCCTTGTCGACCGCGGAGCCGCTCGCCTTGATCGACATCGTGTCGGCGGAAAGCCGCTTCGCAGCGAGCTCGAAGCTCGACGACGTGCGCGTCGATGACTCGTAGAAGACGTTGACGACGAGCCGCCCGCGCAGCGTTGGGAGCTTCTTCATCTCCCGCTCGAGCGCGCGCTCGAAGCTCCGCGCGGTGCCGAGCAGCCGCTCGACGTCGTCGCGAGTCAGGTCGGCGATCGAGATCAGATGCCGCCGGGCGGGTGGATCGGGCGGGCGCAGGTCGTCCCGCATCACGTGCAGGTCACCCATGGGTCTCCTCTTCAGCCGGGATCAGCAGTACTCGGTCGACCTCGTCGACCTCGACGAGCTGCACCTGGATGCGCTCGTCACGGGCGGTCGGCAAGTTCTTGCCCACGTAGTCGGGGCGGATCGGAAGCTCGCGATGCCCGCGGTCGGCCAAGCAGGCGAGCTGGACGCGTGCCGGGCGGCCGTAGTCGAACAGCGCCTCGATCGCCGCGCGGATCGTGCGGCCCGTGTAGAGGACGTCGTCGACGAGGACGCACGTCATGCCTTCCAGCTGGAAGTCGAGCTTCGTGTCGCGGACGACCGGCTGCGCGTGCAGCGGGGCCTCGCCGCCGCGCACCTGCACGTCGTCGCGATAGAAGGTGATGTCGACCGTGCCGAGCTTGATCTCCTGCCCGCTGAACTCCGCGATCAGCCGGCGCAGGCGTTGAGCGAGCGGCACACCCCGCGTCTGGATGCCGACGAGCGCGACGCGGTCGAGATCCGGGTTCCCCTCGACGATCTCGTGCGCGATGCGCACGAGGGAGCGCTGGATCGCGTCGGCGTCGAGAAGAACCTTGTCGGCGGAGACGCCGGCCGGGCTCACGTGTGCGGCTTCGGGCTCGCCGGGACAGGCAGGTACAACGGACTCCTTTCCGGCCTCTCTGGACCGAGTTAAAGGGGTTCGGGTCGAGCGGGACTGTAGCGGGTTCCCCGGACGAACTTCGTAAGTCTCCAGCTATACAGGGAGCATGCGTGTCGTCGACGGGCCCTCGACTGCGACCTTCGCCTTCGGCGCCGCCTGCTGAGTGCTCTTCTATCTCGTCCGCCGGGTCCTCTGGGCCGTCTTCCTCTGCTTCGCCCTGACGGTCGTCACCTACCTGATCATGTTCCAGATCCCGGCCGACCCCGCGCGGTATCTCGTCCGCGCGCAGGCGTCGCCGAACTCGGACCTGTCGACACAGCTCGAGGAGGCCCGCAAGGAACTCGGCGTCGACCAGCCGATCTACGTCCAGTACGGGAAGTTCCTCAAGCGCGTCGTCCGCCTGGATCTCGGAGCGTCCTTTTCCGGCTACGGCACGAACGACGAGCGGAAGGTCACGGACATGCTCAAGGAAGCGGCTCCTGTCACCATCTCGCTCTTCGCCGGCGCGGCGTTCTTCTACCTGCTGCTCGCGCTCCCCTTGGGGACGATCTCGGCCTTACGGCCCGGCTCGCTCCTCGACAGGGGAATCCTCGTGTTCGTCGTGCTCGGCATCTCGGCGCATCCGTTGCTGATCGGCCTGCTCCTGCGCCAGACCTTCGCCTACCAGTGGACGATCTTCCCCGGCGGCGGCTACTGCCCGATCTTCGGGGGCCCCGAATGCGGCCCGGTGCAGTGGGCGAACCACATGATGCTGCCCTGGATCACCTTCGCTCTTCTGTTCGCGGCGCTCTACACCCGTATGACCCGGGCGAGCGTCATGGAAGTGCTCAACGAGCACTGGGTGCGGACGGCCCGCGCCAAGGGGGCGGCTGAACACCGAATCATGCGTGCGCACGTGCTCCGGAACGCGCTGATGCCGATCGTGACGATGGTCGGCATGGATCTCGGCTTCGGATTCGCGAGCGCGATCTTCGTGGAGGAGGTCTTTGGGCTGCCGGGGCTCGGGAGCATGGCGGTCGACGCGCTGCGCGGGGGGATCGGCTTCGATCTCCCGGCAATCACCGGCGTCGTGCTCGCCGTCAGCTTCGCGATCGTCGCCATCAACCTCGCCGTGGACGTGCTCTACGCCTGGCTCGACCCGCGCACCCGGGTCAGTTAGCCCAGCCTCTCAAAGAGCTGCTTCGGGCTCTTCGGGCTCGGTGAGCGCCTCGATCGCGTCCAGTGCGACCTCGAGCTTGTCCTCGGGGACCAGCACCTTCTGCGGCGCGTCGTCGACCTCCCGGGGATGGTGATCGACGGCGCTCTCGAGCTTCGATTCGATCCCGGCTTCCGTGAGGATTGCCCGAAGCTCCTCAGCTTCGGCCGTGTCCTCGGCGAGAGCCACCTGCACCATCGGGGTCATCGCGGTGCCTCCTCGGGGGTCTCGAGCCGGTGGAGCGCGCCGCCCTTCACGAGCTGCGGCTCTCCTCGCTCGGCGAATGGGACGACGATCGTATCGAAGTCCTTGGGCACCACGGTCTCCGGGAAGACCGTCTTCGCCTCGCGCGCGACCTCGCCGCCGAAGTAGCGGTTCGAGAGGTGCGTCAGAGCCAGCAGGCGAACGTCGGCGGCTCGAGCGACGCCCGCTGCCTCGAGCGCAGTCGAATGTCCCGTCTCCCGCGCGCGATCGCGCTCGTCCTCGCAGAACGTAGCTTCGTGGACCAGCACCTCGGCGCCTCGAGAGGCTTCGATCACCGACTCTGCGGGACCGCCGTCGCCGGCGATCACGATCTTCCGTCCTGCCCGTGCCGGGCCGAGCACCTTGTCGGGGGTGATCGTCTGACCGTCCGGAAGGGTCACCGCCTCGCCCCGCTGCAGGGCGCCCCGCTCGGGGCCGGGCGGCACTCCGAGCGCGTCCGCGGCCTGCACGTCGAAACGTCCGGGCCGCGCGTCTTCGACGAGTGCGTACCCGACCGCCGACACGCCGTGCGCGACCGGGAACGTGACGAGCCTGTAGTCGTCGCGCAGGAGCTCGTCCCCCGGCCGGAGCTCCTTCAGCTCGAGTTGGTAGGTCAGCTTCCCGAAGATCCGGCGAAGCGCCTGGAACAGGTCGGTCAGGCCGGGCGGGCCGTAGATCGTGAGGGGCACCTCACGACCGCGGAGGGCGAACGTCTTGAGCATCCCCGGCAAGCCGAGGTAGTGGTCGGCGTGGTAATGCGTGAGGAAGACCTCGCGCAACTCCACGAGGCCCACGTTCGAGCGCAGAAGCTGGCGCTGCGTGCCCTCCGCGCAGTCGAACAGGAGTCGCTCACCACCCCGGCGCAGCAGGAGCGCGGTTGGCGCTCGCTGCGCGGTGGGCATCGAGCCGGACGTGCCGAGAAAGACGAGATCGAGGTCCACAGCTGCTAGTTAACCATCCCCCGTCCGCGTCCTCTCATGCCCCTTTCGGGTGAGCGTCTAAAGGCCAAATTGCCCGATATTGCGACTAGGAGCTCTGTGCGGCCGCTGAACTTCAACAAGAGTCAGACGATTGCGCGTTCGCTCACTCTCTTGAGGGCGTTCGTACTCCTCAGTGCGCTCATTCTCGCGGCGGCAGCCTTCGTCCTCGGCACGGTGATGACCCACGCCCTCCGCGACCAGGCGGTCGACGACGCGAAGGTCAGCCTCACGCAGTACACGAACGCCGTCGTGAGCGACGAGCTTGCGCACGGGAGGAAGGTCGTCGTCACCCCTTATGCCGAGGACGTCCTTCGTCGCAGCATCGCTGCACGGCCCGACGTTCTCAGCCTCAAGGTCTGGCGCCCGGACGGCGTCCTCGTCTGGACGAACCTCGAGCCCGAGCGCATCGGCCAACGATACGAGGGCGGCGGCGGCCACGTGGCCGAGGTCATGGAGTCCGGCACCGCCGAGGCCGAGCTCGAGGGGCTGAACGCCGCGGAGAACAGGGCCGAGGCCGCGCTCGGCTTCGATCACGTCCTCGAGGTGTACGCGCCGATCCGAAACCGCTATGGACGCGTGGTCGGTGCCTTCGAGATCTACGCAGACTCCTCGGCGCTCGAAGCATCGATCGCAGACCGCAAGCGGACGCTCTGGTTCACCACCGCCGTCGTGTTCGCGCTTGTTGCCCTGCTGCTGTTCCTACTCGTGCGCGGGGCCTCGACGGCTCTCCGCCGGCAGACCGAGACAGTCCGCCAGCGCTCGAAGGCGCTGATGGAGTCGTATGCCCGGCTCGAGGAAAGTTCGCTCGAGGCCATCGCGAGCCTCAACGCGACGGTCGAGGCCAAGGATCCCTACACAGCCGGCCATTCATTGCGGGTCAAGCGAATCTCCGTCGCCGTGGGCCAAGAGCTGGGTCTGGAGAAGGCGCGCATCGACGCGTTGCGCTTCGGCGCGCTCTTTCACGACATCGGCAAGCTCGCGGTGCCCGATGCCGTGCTGACGAAACCGTCTCGCCTCACCGCGGAGGAGTACGAGGTCGTCAAGGCTCACTCGAGCGACGGCGCGCGCATCGTCGGCAAGTTCAGCCGCCTACGGGACAGCGTCCCGATCATCGAGCACCATCACGAGCGCTGGGACGGAGCCGGGTACCCCGCGGGACTGGCGAGCGAAGAGATCCCCCTCGAGGCAGCGATCGTCGGCCTTGCGGACGCCTGGGACGCGATGACCACGAATCGTCCGTACCACCGGGCGCTCACGCTCGACGAGGCCTGCGCCGAGATCCGGAACGGCAAGGGCACGCAGTTCTCGCCCAGAGTCGCCGACGCCTTCTTCGTCACGCTGAAACGCCGGCCGGACGAGCTCTACGCCGATGAGGACGAGTCTGAGCCCGGCTCGACGCTGCACATCGCCGAAGCAGGCTAGGGCAACAGCAGCCGCTGGCCCGGGTGAATCGTTGGCCCGGCGAGACCATTCTGCTTCTGCAGCTTCCACACGCCCTCGCGCGGGTCGCCGGCGTACTGCTCGCCCGCGATCGACCACAGCGAGTCTCCCGGCTTGACCACGTAGGCGTGTGGCGGCCCGGCCCCGTCGGAGGTTCGGACGAGCACGGCCCACGCGAGAACGGTGACTACGAACGTCGTCAGTACGATGCGAACGAACATATGTTCGCCATAGTAGAGCGAACACGTGTTCGTGTCAAGTCAAATCGACGAGCTCTGGGGAAATCGCCTTTCCTTGGACATCCAGGAGCAACATCGTGTGGGTCGCTGCCCGCCGCCGCTCGGTCGGGCTGCCCGGATTGAGGATCCAGAGCCGGCCGTGCCGCGTGACCTCTGGCTGATGCGTGTGGCCGTAGACGACGGCGTCGCAGCCCTCGAACCAACCGGCCAACCGCTGTGCGCGCCCGCGCGACTCACCGGGGTCGTGCGTCATCCCGATGCGCACTTCCCCAACCTGGACGACGTGGCGCCGCGGGAGGAGTTGCTTCAGCTCGCCGTCGTCCATGTTCCCGTGGACTGCTTCGAGAGGACCGAGCTCGCTGAGCTGGGCGAGAACCTCCGCCTCCACGAAGTCGCCCGAATGCAGGATCAGGTCCGCACGCTCGAGATTCGCAAGGCACTTGGCGGGAATCCGTCGCGTTCCCCGCGGAAGGTGCGTGTCCGAGATGACCGCGACGAGCGTCAGGCGCCCGGCTTGGTCTTCTTCTTGCGAGCCGGCTTCGCGTTGGGCTCGCCGACCTGGAAGGCCCTGCCGACCAGGGTCGTCGTGCGCACAGGGTTCATCTCTGCCGCGAGACGGATCGCGAACACGTAGTAGCCGGGCTTCAGCCGCCGTTTCGGCATGCGCACGATTCGCGCCCACCCGCCGACGATCTTGCCCCCCGTCTTCAGCGACGCGCCCCGCAGGCGCCCTCCGCGAAGGGCCCGGGTGATCTGCGCCCGCCTCGACGCGGGCAGCACGCCGGCCTTGGCCGCCGGGAACAGCCCAGCAGCGTAGGTCGCCCCCTCCTCGGCCTGCGCGCTGAACGTCCACGCCGTCTCGCGGGCGCGCCGCCGCCGCTTCGCATCGGGGAACTTGACCTTGGCGTCGACGACGGTCGTCGCGTGGCGCCAGACGACCGGTCGGCGGTTGCACCCGGTCGACCCACCGAAGATCGCGCTCCTCACGATGTTGTACGACGGCCGCCGCGTCCAGTCCGCGCGGAGGATGCCCGACTGCCAGCGATCGAGGTCCGGCTCGTCGACCATGTTGAAGAAGAGGAGCGAGCGCACGGATGGATCGCAGGCGATATAGGGGATCAGGTTGCCGTAGATCGCCGCCTGGTTGCCGTCGTCGGTCGTGACGGCGGTCTCACGGCCGTAGTAGGCCTGCATCGAGCCCGGCGGAATCGCGACCTGCCAGCCCACCTCGTTCAGCCGGAACCTCATCGTGCGCAACGGCGCTCCGGGCTCCGCGAAGATCGGCTGCGCGGTCCCCTTGAACGCATCCCAGACCGCCTGCTTGATGCGGGCCAGGTTTGGGAGGCCGGCGTTCGGCCACCGATAGCCGGTCTCGATGGCATCCGTAAAGTTCTGCGGGTACGGATGGAGGCTGAGCTCGTCCATCAACGGGCGGGTGCGGCGACTTAGGCGGTAGGCGCGACCGACGTCGCGAATGCAGCGGACCGGCGAGATCGACTGGTTGCTCCGTGCCCGCGCGTTGTCGTTGCCGCGGGCGCCGACGGCGAGCCCGATGACCGTGATCTGCTGGTCGACGGACTTCAGAGCGTCGTACGAGGCAGCGAGCAGCGTCGAGTAGGACGAGCAGGCTGCTCCGGTCCCGTTGGGATTGAACTGGGGTTGCCAGAAATTGGCCTTGTTGGGCTCGTTGCCGACGATGAAGTCCTTGACCTGCGGGTAGGCGCGCGCGAGGTGCGCGAGGAAGGCTGCGAACTGAGCCCGCGCGGCCGGTGAGGCGGTGATCGACGCTGCTCGGGCCGGATAGACCGAGAACGTGATCTTGATTCCGCGGGCTGTTGCGAGGCTGATCGCTGCGTCGAGAACGTCCTGATTTTGAACGCGGGTCGGCTGCTGGGAGTCCCACGTCACGGCAAGGCGGTTTTCCTTCAGGCCGACATCGAGCATCGTGTCGTAGAAGCGCTCGGCCTGCTCGGGCGAGCTCTCCGGCCGGTTGTCGGCGGCGCCCACCACGAGCTCCGCCCGCGCGACGGCAGGGGCGGCGAGCACGGCGAGCGCGCACACGAGCGTGACTGTGAACCGCAACTTCAACACAAGGACCCTCCCCGTCAGGATTGCACGACGCGTAGGACGGCGTCGAGCAGGGTGTCGCCGCCGAAGCGAACCGGATCGTCGGCGGGCAGGCCCGTCTCGGCCTCTGCAGCCGCAGCGGCCAGGCGTGCGTCGTCCTCGCTCAGGCCGCGCGTGTTGAGCGCGATTCCGGCCACTTTGGCCGGCCGCAGCGGCAGCGAGGCCCGCTCGTGGAGCTCGACGAGCTCGGCGAGGGAGGGCAGCGGATGCTCGAGATAGCCCTCCACGACCTCGGCGCCGGCCCGGTGGCACAGGACGAGCGCGTGCGGGGCGCTGCCATGGAGGAGACCCATCGTCACGCCCGAGTAGGCCGGGTGCACGAGCGCCCCCTGGCCCTCCACGAAGAGCAGCTCTCCCCCGCGCCGCGCGCCCTCCACGACGAGCCACTCCGCCGCTCCGGCCAGGAAATCGGCCACGACGGCGTCGACGGCGATGCCCCAGCCGGCGATCGCGATCCCGGTCTGGCCGGTCGGGACGAACTCCGACTTCAGCCGACGCGCACGAGCCGCGCGGTCGAGCTCGATCGCGACCGTCTTCTTGCCGATCGCGCAGTCCGAGCCGACCGTCAGCACGATCTTGGCCTGCACACGGAGGTTGTCCCCGGTCGGCACGCTCAGGCCCGGCGGCGGCTTCCGGAGGTCACGGAGCTCGACTCCGCGTTCGGCCGCGAGCTCGGCGATCTCGGGATCGTCGCTCAGGAACTCGTGGAGCCCGTTCTCGATGTCGAGTCCAGCGGCGATCGACTCTTTCAGGAGCTCGCGCCAGGCGGGCGGGAAGAGCCCGCCCTGCGTGGCGACGCCGACGAGCGCGGTGTCCGGCTCGTAGGCGAGGCCTTCTTCGACCGAGCCCACGATCGGGATCTGCTCGTAGGTTTCCCCGGCGCGCCCGGAGTCGACGATGGCGACCGTCGGATGCGGGCTGTAGGCGACGACGCCCCGCATCGTCTTGCCGTAGTGGGCGTCGCCCGACTTGCCCTCAGCGAGTATCAGGTACCGCTTGTCTGACACCGAGTCCAGGCGATTCGGAGGGCAGCTGGACACCTTCCTCGAACAGGACGCCCGGCCACGGGTCGTCCCGGAGCAGGAGGTTGCCGTCGAGGTCGACGTGGTTGCAGAGACTCGCCATCTGCGCGCCGGCGGCGATGCCGAGCCCTGACTCGAGCATGCAACCGAGCATCACGTGCAGGCCGAGTGCCCGACCCGCATGCGCCATGCGGATCCCTTCGCGGATGCCGCCCGACTTCGCCAGCTTGATGTTGATGCCGTGGGCACGCTCGGCGCAGGCCGCGACGTCGTCCAGCACATGGCAATCCTCGTCGACGTAGATCGGAAGCGGTGAGCGCTCCTTCAGCGTCGGCCCGTCAGGGTCGCCGGCCGGCAAAGGCTGCTCGCAGTAGTCGACGCCGAGCTCTGCGAGCTGCGGCAGCGACTCCAGCGCTTCGTCGAGCGACCAGTACTCGTTCACGTCGACCTGGAGGGGCAGCGACGTGACGCCGCGAACGGCACTGACGCGCTCGACGTCGAGGCCGTCGCCTCCGCCGAGCTTCAGCTTGAGCCGCTTGAAGCGACCGTCCACTGCTTCGGCCCGTCGGGCCATGTCGTCGGGGTCGCCCAGCCAGATCGTCCACGAAGTCGGTGGGCCGGCGCGCCTGAGCCCGAGGAACCGCCAGGTCGGCAGGCCCGTGAGCTTCCCGCCGAGATCGTGCAGCGCCGCGTCGATCGCAGCCTTCGCGGACCTCTGGCCCGGATGCTCGGTGAGTCGCGCCTCGATTTCGTCGTGGGCGAAAGGGTCTGCCCCGAGGTCCTCCAGGCCCTCGAGGAACGCAAGTGACGAGTCGGCGCTCTCCTCGTAGCGCGTGGTCGGAGCCGCCTCTCCGTAGCCCGTCTCACCGGCGTGCTCGAGCTGGACGTGGACGACGTCGGCCGTCTCCTGGGCGCCTCGTGAGATGACGAAGCGCTCGAGGAGCTCGAGGGTGACGATGCGGGCGGAGAGCTCCACGGAGAGACCCTAACTCTCATATTGGAATCGCTTCCCGGACTGGTCTACGCTGCCGGGAGGAGAGCAAACGACGACGGGGCGGCGGGCACCTCGCATGCCGCCGACTCGTCGGCCGCCTGTGGCGAGGCAGGCGACTTCAGCAGCCTGAGCCGCCTTGCCGTCTCGTCGACGGCGCGCGGCGGACAGATCCGCGAGCCGGCTGTGAGCCAGGTGCACACGGACGTGCCTGCCGACCAGCGTGGCCGCGGACGGGCGGAATTTCCGCGTGACCGTGCCGACCTGGGTCCACGTGGTCAGCGACGGCGCGATCGGGAACGTCTCCTCGGCCGCGATCAACGACCAGATTCAGTTCCTGGACATGACGCCCGCGGCAACGCGGGCCCCTGCATTTTCGGCGCTAGACTGGTCAGATCCCGCGCCTGTAGCTCAGGGGATAGAGCGCGCGCCTCCGGAGCGCGAGGTCGCAGGTTCGATTCCTGCCAGGCGCGTGCGGCTTCGCTTCGCTCGCCTTCACGGGGGAAACGGGTTTCCCCCGTGGGCCCCCTTCCTCGCACCCTGGGGGTGACCGGCGTGTCGTGACCTCCCGCCGGGCTAAAGCCCGGCTCCGGCCACGGCGCTTTCTGTTTGGCCAGCCTGAGAGGCTTCGCGGGTAGAATCGCGAACTGAATGAGGACGGACGACCCGCTCAGTACCGATGCCCAGCCTGCCCCGGATACGGCGCCAGCGCGCCTCCACGGCCGAGGTCGTCCGCCCGCGCCGCGAACCGGCTGAGCTCACCGCCGGCGGCCTCACCTGGATCCACCTCGACGCGCCTGACCAGGCGGCCGCGACCGAGCTCGCCGAGCGCTTCGGCTGGCATCCGCTCGACGTCGAGGACGTGCTCTCGAAGCGCCAGCGACCGAAGGTCGACGAGTACCCGGACTACCTCTTCGCGGTTCTCCACTTTCCCTTCTACGACAAGAAGGTCCAGCGGCTGAACGCGGCCGAGCTGGACGTCTTCGTCGGGCCCGGCTACCTGGTCACGCTGCCGAACGTCGAGTTGCTGCCGGTGACGCGGCTCTTCCAGCGGTGCGTCGACGATCCCGAGCTGCGCGAGAGCCTCTTCCGCCAGGGCTCCGGCTATCTGCTCTACCACGTTCTCGACGACCTCTTCGACTACTGCTTCCCGATCCTCGACAAGATCGCGCACAAGCTCGACGCCATCGAGGACGACATCGACGAAGAGGCCTTCGAGGAGGTCGTCCGCGACATCTCGCGGGCGAAGCAGGAGATCATCTCGTTCCGGAAGATCGTCAAGCCCCAGCGCCCGGCCCTCCGCGTTCTCGAAGGCCACGTGAGGCGGTTCCTGCGGGAGGACCTCGAGCTCTATTTCGACGACCTGGTCGACGCCTCAGAGCGCATCTGGGACCTGCTCGACAACTACAAGGAGGTCGTGGAGGCGCTCGAGGCGACGAACGAGTCGGCCATCTCGCACCGCCAGAACGACGTCCTGCGACTGCTCACGATCATCAGCGTGACGATGCTGCCGCTGACCGTGATCACGGGCCT